>Ga0209093_1000922_pt1 | contig 16504 bp, 12 predicted proteins | sample SidtaG_4_FD_187450 | JGI IMG/M metagenome (GOLD analysis project Ga0209093, IMG submission 187450) | Marine algal microbial communities from Sidmouth, United Kingdom - Sidmouth_Male1 metaG (SPAdes) (version 2) | ecosystem: Host-associated > Algae > Red algae > Unclassified | place: Sidmouth... | reverse complement strand
CGCAAAAACCTCGCACGCCAACTGTTGCACCACTCTTACAAATCGGCCTCTGCGACCCCGTGAAGGCCGATTTGTAAGAGTTGTGTGACAGTTGGCGTGCGAGGTTTTTGAGAGAACGGCTGTAGGTGTGCCGAGCGACTATTGTGCTTCCCACAACAACTGGACCCTGATGCATCCGCATCCGATGCAAAATCGATGTTTCATTGGCTCAGACGGCGGTGCATGCCGATGAAGCGGATGAGGCGGATCCAGTTTTTGTGAGAAGCACCATACGCTGCTGCATGCGCTTGTGCACTGCCACGGCTAGCTCGGAGGTGGTGGAAGAGTGGCGGGGCAAAGGTTATGGTGCTTCTCACAAAAACTGGATCCGCTTCATCCGCTTCATCGGCATGCACCGCCCTCTGAGCCAATGAAACAGCGATTTTGCATCGGATGCTGATGCATCAGGGTCCAGTTTTTGTGGGAAGCACAATACCACTCTCCCTGCCAGGCCCTGACAGTAATCCTGCAAGACGCCGTTCAATAGGTCCCGTGACTCTGACTTATGCCAACCAGCCGCCCCAACAGACTGTTTGAAGGTGGAAGACGCTGGTTCCAGAACGGGAAAGCGACCCTGAGTAGCATAGACAGTACCCTCGAGCGCACCTGGACGGTTTGCTCTCCGTCGAACCTTGTGGCGCCCACGGCGTGCCGTTGGGGGGAGGGCCTAGACGGGCGTGCGCAGTGGGCTGCACACTTTGGCCGGCGCGCCTCAGACGTTGACAGACGGCAGAGTTGGCGAGGACCATTTAAGCACTGGTCATGGCGGCGAGGAGGGGTGGATGCCGGGCACTTGCAGCATCCACCCCGTACGAGTCAACCCCGCTTCCTTGCCACCTGGACGCGCTTTGACTGCACCACACCAGCGTGTCGCAGTCGCGCCGGCAGTCCGGCTTGCTCTTGCGCACAGAAGCGTGCGCTCCCACCCTCCCCCCCACCATGGGCGCTTGGCAGCGTGGACTCGCGGCGGCGGCTGTCGCCGCTGTCGCGGTCGCCTCATTCATCGGTGCGGATGCGCAAGTCAGCCGGGGCATTCTAGAGATTGACACACGGGGCGCTGTGGACGTGCCACGCAAGGCTGCTTGTACGTTTGTTGCGGAGAGGTGCTCAATGAGGGAGGGTGGAGGTGGACTGGGTTTTTGCAGTGGGAGTTCTCAGGTACGACCCATGGTGATAGAACACAGTCGTCTTTGAGGATGACTTCAACCCGCTCCTGGACTCGCTCTTTGTCTCATCCTGAACTGGCTCCAAACGCAGCAGCTAACCCAGAGTGCGACTTGGTTTGTTGGCTCATCCTGCCCAAGAACTGCGATCCCCCCCGCCCCCCCTTTCTTTCGAACCGTCTCTGTTTTCTGCTGTCTTTCCTGTCGTATGCATGTGCTGCTCTTTAGTGGTGACCGTCTCGATTAAGACCGAGGGCGTCCCCCCTATGCACGTGCGGCGCGGCGAGGCCGCCTACAACGAGATCAAAGTCATCCTCCGCAGGCTCGGTGTCTCTGACGCTGACGTGCGGGACACGAGCGTCAACATTGGCAAGGCGTGCTCGTACAGATGCTCGGAACTCAAAAAGCGCTCGTACGCATACCGCGCCAACCTCGACGTGCTGCTGCCGACGATTGATGCTGCCGTGGCTTTTCTGGGGCAGCTCAAGGCGCGCCCCGCGGGGGAGGTGTCGGTCGGCAACATCCGCTTCCCGCTCGTCGACGCGGATGCTCTTGTGCGCATCGCGCAGCAATTGTCTATTGACGCTCTCGAAGCACAAGCGTCGGCCATGACCTCGGCGATGGGCGGGCGGCTGGGGGATATCGTCGCCCTGCGCAGCCGTGACAACAAGGACAGCCTGCTGAGCGCGGACCGCAACAGCTACCGGAACAACTATGACCGCACGCTGGACGTGTACACGACGGGACGGATTGAGATGTTCCACAACTTTTCGTAGTGGGTGCCCGTTGAACGCGTCGCGGTGGGGCGGGGCGTGGGGTGGAGGGGCACCGCCGCTGCTTTGTATTCAACAGGCCTCGTAGTTTACTCGCGTGCGCCCTGTGGCTATAATAAAGGCGCGAAGCGCAATGAACAGCCTCGGAGCGGGCAGCAATGTCTTCAATACTTGTAGCGCCTTCGGCATCATTGCACTTCAGGTAGGTGAATTTTAGATATGGCCGTTCGACGTTTTCCCTGGTCTGTTGTGCAGGGTGCTGCCAAAATGTAGTGTCACCAATACTTTCCTAGTATCAGGACTTCCACAATCGTTTCGGGGCTGCGAAGCGCATCGGATACGATGAAGCGCAGTGTATCCGAAAACCTAACATAGATACGATGTAGTTCGTGCTGTTGAGCACAGGGCATGCGAGCGGTTTCGACGCATGGGGCTTGCTCATTGTCGTGCGCATATGTGCGAAAGGGGCACGCACGAGCAATGGGTTGTTCGTGGGCGTGTTGGCTGGGTATATACCACAAGTTTGCGTATTCGTCATGATTTTCATGGCGCTCCGTGCGCAGGTTATTCTTCTGGTAGTGAGCCGATGGACAGTGTTGTCCGTTCAGCTTGTAACGGTCTCGGTCTGATTTGGAATCCGGTGCAAGACGCATCATGGCATAGACGCGCGCACAGGGAGGGCACCCTAGTCGGCGGTGCTGGAGTTGAGAGAGTGGCCATAAGCCAGGGTGTTGCACGCACGTGCCTCGTGTGTGCAGTTCAAAAGACGCTTTGAAACCCCGCCCTTTCGTAAGGTTAGCATATCGGAATTTTTGATCGATAAACGAAATCGGTCAGAGTCGATATCCCGATCGATAAAGGACGGTATTGTCAATTTGAAGAACGATCAGTGAACGTCCGGGTAGTATTTAACTGAGTACTTTAATACGAACGAGGCTGACCGATGACGCACACGGAGCGAGGCCCACCTTACTTTTGCTGTCGACCAGACAGACAACACAGGGAGACGGATGCTCGTCCTTATTTAATCCTAGCCACAAAATCGAGGAATTCACAGTATAGTACTGCGGACCGATTTGCTCACGCAGCCACATCGACTCTGGAGGTCGGCGTGACGCGAAATTGGGATTGTCCCCCAGTGATCCTCACATCAAGTGGAGGAAGTCCCCGGGGTTTTCCGGTGGACCGTCCTGGCCTAGTCTCAAACTTAGAATAGGATAGGTCGAGATCCATGTCGCAGGACCGTCCTGGAAGCAGTCCCGACGGTGGCGTGCGGACTTTACTCAGGATCATCCTTAAGATCAGAGGAGGATCACTGGAGGACTGTTCCGCAGATGGTCTGCCGGATCAAATGGAAAACCAATCGGCGCCTTGGTCGCTGGGGGGGCTAGAAGTCGCTGGCCAATGAGCGCACAGAGGCCGTCCGCCGGCGGTCCACCTTGAAGGATGTGTGACCTTCCTACACTTCCAATTGTCAGAAAGGGGGATCGGTGCAGAGTGTCTGAGCCGGGAATCTGCCGAGCAGCTCCAGCTCGTGCCGATCAGCAGATCAGAGCCTCCCTCGCCATAGGTACACCGAGGTGAGCCTCCGTTGATGCTTGAGGTGCCACACCGCAGTCGCATCGTGCCGGCGTCCTGTGCCTCGGGCCCTTGACCTCGCTGTGTATCCCCGTCAAACAGGTCCTCGGCTGTGTCCCTCTTGGTGCTCCTACGGGCGTGCGTATGCGGTGTTAACGTGCTGTGTCGGATACTGTGCTACGCACGCACGGGCCCCCTTTCCTGGTTACCATGAAGTGTCGCAGGCGCGGTCCACGAGGTTCTGCGTTGTTCAATCTCACAGATGCCAACCTGATTCATTTGCAAGCACATCCCACGAACTCGGATTCTGCAGAGCATGATGTCGGCCGTGAAGGCGACGCTGCGGGATCGGCAGGCAGACCCCAACCTGTCCCTGGCAGAGGGATACCACGAACGTCCGGTGTAGAGGAATACGACGACGTCGCCCTGTCCTCAGAATCTGAGTCAGACGCTTACCCATCAGACGACACAGAATTTTCCAGTGGATCTGAGCACCCTGATGAGGGGTTTGCAACACGTCGCGAGTTCTTATGTTTTGGGTACCCTCTATGGGCGAGTGCGCGTGACGCTCAGACAGTATGATACGATGCGAGAGGCCGAGAACTCCTTTATCCTGCAGGAGGAGTGGCCCTCGAGGTGGCGCTTACGGCAGTTGCGCAAGCACATGCTGAAGTCTGCCATACCACTGCGAAGAGAAACGACCACACGTCAGCTTCCTGTTGGCAAAGGAAGAGCCTTGCGAAAACTGCCTGACGCAGTCGTATCGTACATTCCTTTTTCTGATCACGTAAAGCGGGACTTTGGAGATCCCAAGACGGCTGCTCTTTTCCACAGTAGGGGGGAATCGTGCATGGACACAGCTTAGCGGCCTGCAGAGTTTTATTAGACTGTAGTGGCCAGGGATCCAGCGAGGTATAACGTGAAGAACGTCCTGTCCCGAGACCGATATAGGTACGACATTGGATGTATCGCCCAGGTCTCTTTTGATGCAGTTACGACATTCAAGGCAAGTCTGAGGAGCACAGCCATTGCTTGTGACGGCAGCTTCACCACATCCGCGTCCACGTATGCTCCCCAGAGCGCATTTAGACTTGGGGACTCCCTCGCGCAGTTTTCTGCTTTTCCTGATTTCGTACCGCCCGCGAGCTGGGCGCCATGCTTCACAGAAGAACGCAGGTTTACTTTGCGGTTCACGCGGTCCGGTGGCGTACTAGTTCTGGCCGTGAAAGCATCAGCCATGATGGAACAAAACTCGTGGTCCGCCTTAACGTCACTGCGGCCACTGGAGCTCTCGCAGGCGGCAGAGCCCCCTGAGTGTGCTCTCCCGGAAAAAGACCCCTACACGCTGTACGTTTCATTGTACGGTGATGAATTCAACGTATACAAGCGTCGACGGGGAAGCCTGGAGGGCAACTATGGAGCATACACGTCTCTCAGCATCAAGGATCGTGCGTTTTCTGTTCGTCCACTGTTTTATTTGCCACCAGGAGCCAACCCAGACGCATTGCTCAAGCGCGTGGTGGAAGATGTACTTCTCACGAGCAAGGAAGGTGATAACGTTTATGATGCCTTCAAACAGCAGAACGTGGTACTTCGTGTGTTCCTGTGTCTTGGTGTCTTTGATTTCCCTATGGCGGAAAAGTTTTCCAACTCGGTCGGTGCCCCAGGCATGGAGCACTGCACTAGCTGCGACATTGTCCAATTGAAGACCACTACACCTCGGAAGGAGCGATCCATGAGCAGCACCACCTCTTTTGACGTTAAGGACTCTCGTTACTCTCGAACGCAAGAGCGGACTGCGCTTATCATGTCGGCCGTGAAGAGCTCCCCACAGCTGTCTGCGGAATCCGTGAAAGATGCACTGCTTCTTAATGGCATATCCGATACGTCCGGCAGCCTGATCATGCGTCTTGAAGAGGCACGGGGTCCCGGGAGTTTCGACATACACGAGCACGTGGTTGTCGCTCCCTCACATCTTCTCTACTACAACATCGGGTCAAGCCTTTTAATGGAAGTCTACGATGCTTTATCAGTAGAGAAACGGGACTCATTCACAAAGCAGATGCGTCGCTGTGCGAAGTATGTCCCGACGCACACAGTCTTGTCGTTCGAACCCGAAAAGATGGGTGGCACAACCCTCTCAATGTCAGACTATGCAGTGCCTCTCACGGTGGGCCCGACTGTGCTGCAGTACTTGTTCCATCCTACAGCAACATCGCCACATGCAGTTGCCGCTCTCAGTGCTCTTCATGCCCTCCGACGGTTCTCTACCGCACTGTTCTACCTCCCAACAGCTGCCTCGGATGGTGAGGAGGCCGTGCGAACGAGGCCCACTGTCGCTGAGCTCCAAGTCTTGGGCGAGAGTCTGATGATTGAACTGCGTCGGCTGCTGCCATTCAACGGGTCGTGGGAGCGACCATCTGTGCACCGTTTACTAGAGCTCTTGTATCGCACTCTCCCGCTGGTGCAGCTCGGGCCGGCCATATGTGAGCTCATTTTTGAGAGGTTTCACCAGCTGGAAAGGCGTGAGGTGAGCCAGAGCAACAGCTGGAACCCCGCTGAGTATGCCACACAGAGGTGGAGAGACACAGAACAGTACTCCCGAGTGCTATCTTTGCCAGGCGAATATGGAATACCCGCTTCATGTCTCATTGGTAAACGAGGCAAGCAGCTGAAGGCCGTGTCTTTCTACAGCCTGGGTCCGAGAAGAGGTAATTCGGCCACAGTAAATGATGCTTGGCGTGCCATGCACGCTGTGCGCACGCTCCTGGGGTCCAAAGAAGATGTTTGGAAGCGCCAGGCGCCCAACGCGGCCCTCACTCTTTGGCGGAAGGCCGCGAGGAAAGAGCGACCGATTATTATCGGAGAAGGGTCCACAGTGTCCATTGTTGACGTTGTACCTGAAGAGCCCGGCTCTGGAACGAGCGACATGAACAACAAGCGCTTTGGTCGCGTCCACTCCATTGCAACCGTCAACGGCGAGCTTCACGTTGCCTACGAGCCATGGAGTGTACCGCACATGGCCTTCTCCGTTTTAGGCGAGCCGGCTGTCGTAGCTGTTGACGTAGCAGCTGATGTTACCATTGTCACTGCCGACCGCGTCGGCCAATTGGCATTTGTGCTTCCTTGTGGGCAGCGTAGTGTCATGTTTTCCAAACGCTCGGGCTTCCACTTTAAGAGCGGGTGACTGACAGTGACTTGTGTATTGTATACCTCTCTGACGTGTACGTCGGACTCGGCTCATGGTTTGAACACTGTACTGCACCAAAAACAACGAGCAAGGGACACACGATGGGTTCAAGAGCAAACGATAAGATTTTGATGAGCATTCCAACAGCCTATGTGTGACGGCCAGCAACCGCCTGTGAGACTTGGAAGTTACCAGCGATGGCATTCAGCTTCTTGGGAAAGCCCGCTGAAGTCACAATCGACACTGAAGCTGGATTGTCCTTGATACCAGCTGACCATGTGAGACAACTTGCCTTTGTTCTGCCCTGCGGGCAGCACAACGTGATGTTCACCAAGAGATCTGGCTTCCACGTCAGGAGTGGATGACTAGGGGCGTTTTTTCCAATGCGGCTGCGGTAGTATGCGGCTGAGTGAAGTTGTGTTCTCTGGATGTCTCACCTCACAGAGAAAAACGAGCAATATTGTCAAGGCAGTATCTCACGAAAAAGTAGATGAAAAAAGCACACAAACCTCCACGCCCCACCCCCCACCGGGAACGTCGGAAGTAAGAGCTCATGACCCGGAGACTATCAAACAAGAGAAAATCAGTGGTAGCCAGAAAAGTGTCTTCCTCACGAGGCGCCCTTCCGCCCCCCCCCCCCGAGCACCTTCAGCTTGTCCACCAAAAGGTACACGCTGCTGTTGGACAGCCGCTGAACCAGCACAGGAGCATGAAATCCGGCCAGGTCCTTAGAAGTCGGAAGGCCCTGGCGGAGCCGATCGTGCTCTTCATCGAACATGACAGGTGCACACCGCCAGCATCACAGTGGCGCGTTAGGAACCGCATCATCACCGAGCTGCTCAATTAACGCCGGGCAGACAACCGCGGAAATCCATGTGACCACACCACAGTGAGGGCATGAAGCGCCGTCAACAGAGTAGTCTGTAGCAGTTCCCTCCATCTCGTTTGGGAGCACTAAGGGCTCACCCTCCGGCTTGATCGCATTTTCGACGATAAACTGCTGAACAGCTCGTGATGTGCTTCCAAGGGCCACAGCAGTGGGATTTTTGCCTCCCCAGCCTGGCTGAGAGTCCACTTCCATGAAGGCAACGACACTGTTGAGGTACTCTTCTAAGTACGACACCATCACGGCGACATCGCGTCGGAACTCTTCTGGCTCCCACGCTTCATAGGTCTTTGCATCACCGCACCACCACTCCCCATCGGCTAGCTTCTGAGCGGCAAGCACCAGAAACTTTTCGAAAGCGAACTGGATTGTGAGCTTCGTACGCCAGTGAGTGGAATGTTCCATCGCATAGGAGAGCCAACCCGTGCATGCCAGGTTCACCGCAGAGGCTATGTTTGGTCCCCCGTTGAAACCACTGTGGAGCACTCCGTACCCCGTTACAACAAAGTCCCCAGTCTCCATCGTGTGGAACCCCACGCGAACGCCATGCGCTAGAAACAGAGTCGCAGGCCAAAGGCACGCTTTCACGGCGAGTTCCTCCCATACATCCCCTCCAGCCGCTGCCAGTACAGCGGGGTCCATGTGTTCTCGCATGACGCGCTCGGCTCGTGGACATTCGGGGGCAGGAATAACAAACCAAAACTTATTTGAGCCCTTCTGCAAGTACGATGAGGACTGCAGCAGACTGTCCTCCACGTGCCAGCTGAAGTGAGACCCTCTGGTCCCAGCGTAAAGCAGGTTGGTGTTTATTTCTTCGTACGTCGACGCGGCACCGAGCATGGTGTAGTGGTTTAGAGTGCGTAAATTCTCAAAGCGCTCACGAGGACGAACAGAAGCCGCTACGGCGGTACAGGAAGGGTCGCCAAGGCTCCTGCTGCACCCATCCTCGTTTCGAGGTGACATGTCTGAAAGATAATACACATCGATTGGTCTTGGCTCACCGCCCATCACCATCTTCTCGTTCCGAGCAGCGGTCACCTGTCGCACCCATGTGACGCTCGGGTCATTCACACTACTGAGGAACCGCTTCACAACAAAGTCTTTGTGCTCAGCTCGAAGGGAAGCTGCGCTCTCGCTGAACTTTTTGTTGAGTTCCGTAGCAGACTACCGTTTTTCTCGTTCTGACGGCAGCAGAGCCCGTAAATCTTTGCGCTTCACACTAGAGTCGGCCGCAGGCCTGCCAGAGAGTGCGTCACTCACGATGGTCGGGTAATGTGGGAAGGTCTGAACCCGCACCCTGAGCTTGTTCCCGGTAAGTCGCTTGGGCATGCGACTGGACGGAGGACGCCTCTCGGGGGCTACTACTCGGAATACGTGAGCACCAAATGTCCGAATCGACGCAATCTTTGATCGAATCAGACCGTGCCTTCCGAATTCAGGAACCGATGCCAATTCGGGAACAGGTGCTGAGTGGAACTGCATGACATGTCGTGACGAGGACCCAACCGCCTGGGCAGACGCCTCCCCTTCGTCGTGATGTGCTGCTGCCGGGCCACGCGCCTCATCGGCATGTGAGCCGCAGGTTGAAGGGGCATTTACTTCTCTGACAGCATCAACATCGTGCTTGTTAGCCCCTTCTCGGCGCTCGGCCGTGGTTTCACGGCGGCGGCTGACCTCTGGGGCACCTTTGACGTGGTCTGAGCAGTGATTTTGCGTCGTATCGTTGTAAGACACAGGCCCGAGTTGCATTGCCTCATCGCTACATGGTACGTACGACGACCCGGAGCGTCCAGGTTTTCCTCTGAAGCATGTAGAGGAGAGAGCCTCTGAAATAAACCTGAGGTCCTCCGCGTCCAAGCTGGATAACGGATCGTCATGGCGCGAGGCAGAGACTCCACTAAACAGAGACAAATCACCCCCAAGTTGACCACCTCCCACATCAGAACCGCTACCGCCATCATCGTCCCGATCATCGCCAGCTGCAACGTCGGTGGCCACATGTCGCACGTCGCCAGCAGCCCCTTCATGATGGCGTCGATCGCGTGTGAGAGCGACAACGTGTCGATCGCCGTGCGCGGCGGCGTCGACACGGGAGTCGACGGGGCCGCCGCCTACGCCATCACGGGCGGCGGCGTCTTGTCCACGATGCACATGAACGCCATCAACAACAACTCCACCATCAAGGCGTAGGTCGTTCGTGCGTGTTGCGAGGTGTCCATCGCCGTCGACGGCGGCGTCAGCACGAGCTCCGACATCGCGGCCGCCGGCTCCATCACGGGTGTCGGCATCATGACCTCGCTTTACATGATGGCCATCAACGACAACTGCACCAGCACGGCGTCGGTCCTGCGCGCGTGCACCAACTCGTACATCGCCGTCCACGGCCGCAGCCTCTCGTTCTCCGTCGACGGCGCTGCTGGCAGCATCAACACGGGTGCCTGCAGGCGCATGCGACTCATCAACAACGGCTCCACGATCACGGCGTCGGCCGTGCGCGCGTGTGGCAACTTGTAGATCGTCGTCGACGTCGCCGCTGCTGGCGCCACGACAGGCGAAGACTGCGCCGCCGCCTCGCGCGTCACCGTCGTTACTGTCGGGCCTTTGCTGCACGTGTGACGAATCGACAACATCGCCACGCTCACGGCATTGGCCTTGCGCGCGTGCGGCCACTTCGGCATCGTCAGGCATGGCGGCTTCAACGCGGGCACCGCGAGCGCGGCCGTCTCCTAAGTCACGGGCGTCGCCGTCACGACCTGCATGCACATGTAACTCATCATTAACAGGTCCACGATCACGGCTTCGGCCCTGGGCGCTGGCGTCAACTTGGACGTTGCTCTGCATGACGGCGTCAACACGGGCACCGCGAGCGCGGCCGTCTCCTCCGTCACGGGCGTTGCCGTCACGACCTGCATGCACATGTAACTCATCATCAGCAGTTCCACGATCACGACGTCGGCCCGGGTCGCGTGCGGGGTCTTGGTCACCGCCTTGCACAGCGGCGTCGACACGGGCGCCGCCAACGCGGCTGTGTCCACCATCACGGGCGTTGCCGTCACGAACTGCATGCACATGTAACTCACCATCAACAGGTCCACGATCACGGCGTCGGCCCTGGGCGCTGGCGGCAACTTGGACGTTGTTGTGCACGGCGGCGTCGACACGGGCGCCGCCAACGCGTCCGTCTCCTCCGTCATGGGCGTCGCCGTCACGACCTGAATGCACATGTAACTCATCATCAACAGGTCCACGATCACGGCGTCGGCCCTGGGCGCTGGCGGCAACTTGGACATTGCTGTGCACGGCGGCGTCGACACGGGCGCCGCCAACGCGGCCGTGTCCTCCGTCACGGGGGTTGCTGTCACGACCTGCATGCACATGTAACTCATCATCAACAGTTCCACGATCACGGCGTCGGCCTTGGGCACTGGCGTCAACTTGGACGTTGCTGTGCACGGCGGCGTCGACACGGGCGCCGCCAACGCGGCTGTGTTTTCCGTCACGCGGGTTGCCGTCACGACCTGCATGCACGTGTAACTCATCATCAACAGTTCCACGATCACGACGTCGGCCGAGGTCGCGTGCGGGGTCTTGGTCATCGCCATGCACAGCGGCGTCGACACGGGCGCCGACAGCTCGGCCGTCTCCTCCATAACCGGCGTCGCCGTCACGACCTGCATGCACATTTAACTCATCATCGACAGATCCACGATCACGACGTCGGCCGTGCCCGCGTCTGGAAACTTGTCGAGCGTGGCGCTCAACCTCATCTTTCTCGTCACGGGCACGGCCGTCGGCTCTGTCTGCGTCTTCGCTCCCTCGAGCGCCACGAGCGCCAGCGCGACCGGGAATGGAGCCGCCACTGTCGCCGCCATCGCTGCCGCCGCCGCCATCGCCGCCGCCATCGCGCGCGCTGCCACCTGCGCCAGCTTCTTCGTCGTCTGTTACGTCCTTCATGCAGTCCCCTCCATCAGAGGCCTCGTCGTCAGACAGGTCGCACCCGTTCAAACGTTCGTCGGCTGGTTCCTGCTCATGCCAGACCTGGCCACCAGAGCGGTGCGCTTCAACAATGCGGCCAATTTGGCCACGCAGGTGCCGGGGAGAATGGGCCTTGCGCCATTGCGGGCCATCGTCAGCGCGCAAAAGGCACGCTGCTGCTGCGGGCTCAGCAGAGTGGAGAAGAAAAACGTACGCCAGCAGGTTGTCGGCCGTGTCCGCCATCTCTCCGGCCGGGGTCCCCACTCGGCGCACCGGCAATCGAGTCCTCAAGCATCCATTCACACGCATTCGCATCCCAATGCAGTCCTTGCTGCGCAGGCGGGTCTGGAAAATTACTGAGGTCAAGGAGCGGAAGAGGCCGTTCACCATCTCAAAGTCAACCTCCGCGCCTCGATTCCCCGCGTATGTGTTGATGAGCACCACGGCGGCCCCGTAAACGGGCTCGGCTTCGCCGTCGAGCACGGCCCGAACAACCGACGGCACAACCTTGTCGAGGCCTCTAATAACCACCCCCGACCGACCTCGTCTACTGTAAACCGGCATGACGACCGTACCGCCGCTGAACACGAGGCGTTCGAGCAAGAAGCTGGCAGCCCTGTTCACGATCAAGACGTCGTCAGTCGAGGCGTCCTTAACGTCCTCGCCGTCCAGTGCAGAAAGCACGCGCAGGCCACCGATAACACCGCTGCTTCTAGCCCATTAGAGGAGCCGCAACAGAAGGCCGTCCATCATGTGCTTGGACATTTCCATTCCCTCTTCCAAGGACGCCAAGTCCGTTGCCGACAGTTGTACGTGCCGCTCGGCACGGACCGGGAAGAGGAATCGTGGTGGCACTGCGAGACTCGATGCGGAGGGCACCGGAAAAACGGGTACAAAGCGTGTCCTAGAGGGTGCGCCTGCGCTAGGGGAGCGTGGCAGCACTTGAGGCCCATGCGGCGGCGGGGGTGCAAAGGTCGTGACAGTGGCCGTCGACGGGGGGTCGCCATCGCGACTAGCCGTTAGACGAAAGCGCTTGGGAGGAGGTGGGGCTTGGCGTAAAAGTGGACGTCTACGTGCGCTCGGGTCGGCCACAGCCTTGGCACGCGGCGCGATTGGCGTGTTGGAGGGACGTGGGGCCGGCACAGGAGCAGGAGGCGTCGCTACAGGGTGGGCAGAGGGCGGGGCACGGTGGGCCACGGCAGAGCATTGGCCCTTGCACCCGTGGGCCGCCAAGGCTTGCTGGACGAGGAAGGCTGCTGCCGCAGTGTCGCCAGAACTCGGCGCACCGTCGCCGTCCTCGTGCAAGATCCTTACAGCTGAGGCCAATAGCGAATCAATCGCTTTGACGTCGCCACGGCACTGGCTCTAATATTGCAGCCGGCTGGGGCTAGGCAAATACCCCGGCCCGGCGAGTTCCAGGGCCGACAAAAGCATCCGCAACTGCGTAGCTGTCAGCCCGCCTACACGACCAGGCAATACACGCCGCGCATCGTTGATGACCGCGATCATGTCGGGCGCAGACTGGGCCCCGTCGACCACATGCACCGCCCCACGTGCCATAGCATGTGTGCGCTGGGCCACCCGCCTGCCATGGAAAAACGCTGTAGTCTGTTGCGTCGCCCCCAGCCGACCCCGTACACTCATCCCGCGCGCGAGCTGGAGACCCCTGCCAGATACGGAGGCACTGTCTGCCACCGGGCCGAGCAGCGATCTGATGCCATTGCCATGGTCTGGCAGGAGGGAGGGCTCAACACGGCGAATCGGCCGGCCCTCGCCACGGCTGCGTCCTTTCCCGCTGCCACGGCCACGACAACGGCCAAGGCCGCCACCGCGTCTGTTTCCGAGGGTGCTGCCGTGAGGAATCGCGGACACCGAGTGGGCAATACTCTCGGCTTCTCTAGCCAGCGCCACCGCCCCTCGTTCAAAAGCATCCACGGCATCGACGGCCCGCGCGGCTTCTTCAGCCACGCAGGCCGCTTCCGCAGTCATAGTCTCCGCCCGCCGACGGGCGCGTGCCACCTGACGACGTTGGTTGCGAGATAACGCGCCGGGCAACGGCCCGAGAGACTCTGATGCATCGCCTCCTTCCATAGCCTGCACCCACCGACGAGGTGACGAGCCAAGAAACGCAGCAGAACCAGAGTGGCGGTCAATAGAAAAGTCGGTGGTTGGTAGAGGGTAATAGGCAGAGCCCCCTACGTCACCACAGAACGATCAGCTCTTTCGGGCGATCGGCGGCGAACTTCCTCGTACCCACCTTCGGGGTGACTGGAGAACTTCCACAGTGAGGACCGCCCACCCGGTGGGGCGGCCAACTCAAAAAAACCAGCGGTTGGCCCACGAAAAAGGGACACAGCCCGCGGAAAAAGTAGCGCGCAGCGGCCCTCCTGGGCGGTGTGCACGAGTTCGGCGCGCACCCACCGGCGGGGTGACGAGCTCGAAAGAACACGTCAAGCCGGCCCACCTAAAGGTGTATCTCACGCTCTAAGACGAATAGAAAAGCCGTTGCCCAAGACTGAGGATTGCCCCAACGGCCATGAAACTTTTTCGTATTATAGGAGAGTGGGTGGACGTTGCCTCCACAAAAAATGGCGCTGGGACTCTCGAGTACACATCACCTGGCTGTCGTCGAGTGTCATAGGTGAAGCGCCGGACCCGATTGCATCTCACTGATCTCGTGTTGCATCGCAAATTCGACAGATGTCGGCTTACACAAGAAATTATCAGCATGCTACTTGTGGATGACGACACGATCTGCTTGATCCTGTCGGTGCATCAAGCACTTGCGTCGGTCTGGCCCACCGAGGCGCCCATGTCAACCCCGCAACTGAGCCGCATGGAAGCGCATGGAAAAACGGAACCCGGGCGCGTGCATTCTTTTGCATCACACCTACTCAGACATGCTCCCGCCCGTCTCCCCCTCCTGACCCCCGTCCTCGCTACCACTCTCGTCCTCACTGTCCCCGTCCATCGACCCCTCCTCCTCATCATCATCCTTGTCGCCATTAAAAGCGGCCTCAACCTCTGCGCACACCTCATCGACAGCTCGGTAGTATGTCTCCTGCTTGATAGCATGGTCCTCATACTTGGCCCACACCTTCGCAGTAATCTTCACAAACTCAACTTCCGGCATGCTACGGAGCGTCGCGAGCGAAAACGATGTGTTGGCGCGCTTAAGGGCCATCTTCACCGTTCCCCAAACCATCTCGATTGGGCTCAGCTCGGGGTGGGCCACGGGGGAGATCAGCACCGACACGTCAAAACGGGCTGCCAGGTCCTGCACGAGGTAGCGGGGGCTGGGGCGGTTCTCGTCTGCCCGCTTCTTCAACTCCGCCCGCGTGCAAGTAGTACGCCATTATGGCCCCCACTCGGCCGAAACGAGGTTGTGCGCTTCCAGCCAATCTGCAAACTGGTCCTTCCGGAACCTCGAGGCAGCCGGGCGGGTTGCTTCGTTGCGCACAAGATGATATGGGGCCCGGTCAATCACCAGCACACCGCTACGAATCTTGGGAAGCACCGACTCCTCCAGCCATTTCAGCCAAGAGGTGGAGTTCATTTCCGCGTGGTAGTCACCGGAGTTTTTCTTGCCGACAAACACCCATGCAGCGCCGTCAACAAGTCCCGTCTTCCGAGACCCGACGTGTACCACAATTATGCGGCCGCCCTTGCCCGAGGGCACCTTTAGTGAAGCGTCGGAAGTCCCGTCATTCCACGTGCGATAGGATGTCATATTCTTGTTCAGCCACGTCTCGTCCGTATAGTAGATCGTCCGCTCGGCTTGTCGGTACTTGCGTACGGTGTCAATAAAGTTGTTGCGTTGATTTCGCACCGACGGCTTTTCCGGAGCCATGTCAGAGTGGTTCGGCCCACGACTGAAGGAAAACCCGATATATTGCATGGCACGGTGCAACGTTGCACGTGACCACACATATCCGGTTCCCCCCCCGCCGGTCCGTCCACTGACAATCTCAGAGTAGGCGGCCGACGCCGCCTCCGCCCCACCTCCAGCACCAGCGGATCCGCCAGCAGTCGCATTGACGGCAGCCCCCCCACCATTTCCGGACACGGTGGGGGAACTCGCGCGACCGGTCGGGCCCGCCCGGGCGCCCCCGAGACTCGGAGACGCTGCGCGACGCCCCCCACGAAGGGGCGACGCAGCGCGGCCACCAGGGAGACGCTGCGACCGGCGAGGCGGGTGAGCGGCAGGCTGCGACCCACAACCTGCAGCTGCCGCTGCCCCCGCACCAGCACGCGGGCGCGCTTCGACGCCCGCACTCGTGACAGCGCGCCCGCTGGTTCCCTCACCCGTGCCCGCTCCCCCGGTGGTGCCCGCGCTCGCACCCGCCCCCTCAGCGGCGCCTGCGCACGAGCCCGCCCCACCACCGGCGATGGCGACCACGCCCGCACCCGCACCGGCGCCCGCGTCCGCACTCGCGCCAGCCTCCTCCGTCTCCTCCGTGGGTGCGTTGAGGTACGCGAGAGTGCTGTCAAGAGTGGGAAGCATGGGGATATCGTATTGTGCGTAAATTGCTTTGCGCACGCGCGCGAGCTCCTCCTGCGGGACGCGCCAGCTCGAGCGGCGCGTCTCCGGTGTCCCGTCCTTCGGGCGGGTGGCAAAGTACTTCTCATCCGCCAGGCGTGAGACGGACGCGGGGCTCAGCCCGGTCGCCTCCGCCGTTCGCTGGGCGGGCCGAAAAAGGTTGAAAGACTTGCGGGCGGCAGCCTCCTTGTCAAAGTACGCACGGATAGTCCGCACAACCGTGGCAGCCCCAGTGCGAACTGTACGTACCAAGCGTGTGCGCTTGGGTTTGCGCTTGGGTTTGGTGCGGTTGCCCGCTGTAACCGCACGCTGGGGAGGCATCGCTGCACACTGCACGTGCGGCAGGGAGGGGGGGGGAGG
>Ga0209093_1000921_pt1 | contig 16509 bp, 11 predicted proteins | sample SidtaG_4_FD_187450 | JGI IMG/M metagenome (GOLD analysis project Ga0209093, IMG submission 187450) | Marine algal microbial communities from Sidmouth, United Kingdom - Sidmouth_Male1 metaG (SPAdes) (version 2) | ecosystem: Host-associated > Algae > Red algae > Unclassified | place: Sidmouth... | reverse complement strand
GGGGGGGGGTGGACGCTGTCCACCACGGCGGAGAGCGTGGGGATTGGGTGGGGACTGGGAGGGTACTCTAGGCGTGCAGGCTATGCTTGATGTCCGCATCCACTGCTGGGGTGCGTGGGTGGGCTCGAGGCTGGCGACCACGTATGCTGCTTGCTTTTTTTATTGTGCCACCCCGCTTAGCGGATGTGCCTACACAGGGGTCGTACTGTCACAACGTGTTTTCTTCGATGGGCATCGATGCCACTGGGATGGTGGTTGACCGCACGCAGCCGCACGCGGTGTCTGGCCTCCCGCCGTCATGGCGTCACTGTCGAGTGCCGAGTGCTCTTCCCGCCGGCAGCAGGGTCGGGTATGGAAATTGAAAAAACAATGCCACTTTACCTGTCGCTGTCACCGGCGCCACTCCCAACCGCGAGTCCCCTCGACCGACGTTCTGTGCCCACCGTTTTCGCTGCTCACGACGGCGTCGCACCAACGTCGTCCAGCGCCACGGCCATCCAACCCCGCTTCCCTCCCCGCCCCCACCCCCCGCCCTCCGCTCCTTCCCTGTTCACTTTTCTCCGCGTTCCTTCCGCTGCTGGCCCTTCGTCTTCTTGCACACCCGAAGGTTTGTCCCGCAGCAGAATTCGAGTGCGGCCGGCGGGCCGAGGCGCCTGGTGATGGTGCACGAAGCGTCGCAGCACCCGTACCGCCACAGGAAGCCGCCGTCGTTGCACGACACGCAGTCGGTCGGGAGCCCTCTCTTCTCCTTGATGATGAGCTTGCGGACGGCGGCAACGGCTTTGCTGTAGGCCACCGCGTGCTTGCCCTTCCAGCACAGGTGGACGGGCTCGACGACCTTGCCCTTGCACCGGCAGCGGAGGGCATATTCTGCGGCAAAGATGGGGAGGGCCCTGGACGCAGCCCAGTTCACTTCGAGCTCCTTGACAAACCGCCTGCGCGTGTTCACGATGCGCCGGTTGTACTTGTCCATGCGGATGCACTTGGAGGCGGGGCACACCTTGACGGCGGCGCACGCGTTGGCGGCTGCGGGCGACGGCGCCACCGCCACCACCGCCACGAGCACCGTCAGCGCGGTGAGGGCCGTCAGCCAGGACGCCCACCCGAGCCGCGCCATGGTGGGCGGTTGATTGAGGAGGGGTCGCCCCGTGGGTGCACCGCTCTTGTCAAACGCCGCACAGGGGAGCACACGGGTGTCTTGCAGCACTAGGCAACGTTGCGGGGGATTCGTGCAGGCGGAGGTCTGACGCGGTGGCGCTTGGCACGAGAACGCGAGCGGTGCGTCGGGTGGCGACGGCGGCGGCTCTTATGCACTCTGAGTCAGGGTAGCAACGACCACGGGGGGGATCCGGGACATGCAAAGAAAAGCACGGGCCCAACCCCCCTCCACGGCGGGTCAGGGCGGCCCAAACTGCCGTGCACAGCGCGGCGGCGACACCCGACAGGCGCGGCCGCCACTTCCGAACCTCCGGACCGCACCGCCACCCACCCGGGCCCCTCTGCTCGAGGCGCGTGGCCGCCGGCCCACCGGCCGGGCGGCGATGCACCCCCCGCGAGTGCCCCCCCCCCGCCGCTCGGGATCAGCCCTCGCAGCACGTCATCGGGAGGGGTCCCCCAGTCCCCGGCGCTGGCCGGGCCGCCCGCCTCTCCGCCCCCGGTCGGCCGGTGGGAGCGGACCGGAGGGGGGGGGGTGATCGGCCGCTGGCGAGCGCCGCACGCCACACCCACCGGCCTCGCGGGGTGCCGCAACGGGCGCCCCCCGGCCCCCCAGAGACACGACCGACAGCTTGCGCGGGGGGTGGCGCGCAGACGGTGGGCGTGCCCCCCGGCACAACGGGACAGCCGAACCGTGCCCTCAGAGCCACGCCCGCCCGCCACTATGTCATTGGCACGGGGCACGGTCGACGCTACACGACACGCATCCAGCCGACGGTGGGTGGCGCCACCACCTTTTCCGCCGCCGCTGCTGCCGCCGCCGCAACCACGATACCAGGGGGGGGGGGGGGGGACGCCACCGAGGTCCGGCGCCGGCCCCAGCAGCGGCGCTGGGGGCGGCGGGCCCCTGCCAACGCGCCGACGGCGCGGCGGCGGCGGTGGCGGGCGGCCCGTCGACGGGCGGCGGCGCAGCGGCCTCGCGGCCGACGACCGCGGTGCCGCCAGTGGCAGGCACCGTCGCCGCGCGGCCGGTGCCCGGCGGCAAATAGGGCGGCGCCACCCGGTCGGCCCGACCGGGCCACTGGCGGGAGCTGTTGGGCACAGCCGCCGCCCGCTGTCAGGATGGCGTAAGCTGGGGGGGGGAGGGAGACGGCCCCACGCGCGATCGCCAGGCGGACGTGCACAGGCCAAGATGGCTCGCCGGCGGGCGCTACTCGCCGCCACAGCCCCGCTTGCACGATCGGCCCTGGTGGGCGGCCGAAAACACGCGCGCGGTATGGCCTCAGCGACACGCTCCCGGTCCGTGGCGTCCAACCGATCGCCTTCGGGCTCTGGGGTGGGGAGAGGGCGGGGGCGCCGGCCGACCGCGTGACCCGCGCTGCGATGCTCCATTAGATCCAGTCGGCGCGTGGGGGGGGCCGCACGGCTCGAAGCGGGGGTGCCGAGCGCCAGGCGCTGCAAGACCAGGCCGAGCCAGCCGTCGGCAACTCGGGTGGTGCGCGAGGTGGCGATGGACAATTGGCCACCAGTGGGGGGGCTGGATCGACGCGCCACGCGGGAGTGGCGGACGATGCGCGGTCGGTAGGTGAGGAGGCAGCATGAACGGAGCTCCGGTGCGCTAGTCGGGAGTGTTTGAAACAAAGGGAATGACCCAGAGAGTTGTCCGCTTGTTGAACGGTAGCGAAAGCGAACAAGAGTACGACTCGCAGCGTCGCTATCATCAGTTTCGCGTAGTGACGTACGTGGCCATGCATTCAGAGACTGTGTCGTGGCATGAGTGGCAGTTGAACCATCCACGATGCGGATGACAAAGACCCAACTCATTTCTTCCGCACGACAGTATGAGCATGGTCCACCGCGTCGGGTTGCAGAGGGTTTCAGTGAGGGCTGAAGCTTGCACTCGGATCGCTACAACAAGGCATCGCCCCCTAGAGTAGCGGTCATGCAAGAACTCAATTGGAGTGGGGCGACGGCAGACGCAGGTCGCGGCAATAGGCAGGAAGCAGCAGAATCGAGCGGTACCGTGGAGGCCCTTGAACCTGCCCGGGCGCCTGCGGCCAGACGTGACCACCCAACCAGCCTGGCCGACCAGGATCTCGGGCGATCCAGAGACGCGGCAAATGACGATCCGCGAAGGCGATCTCGGTCGGTTGTCTGGCCCCCCACGCAACCACTGGCAGACTCCCGCACAAAATAGCGTAGTGACACGTCAGAACTCGAGACCGGAGGGGACTCGGACGACGACTCACGAGGGGTTCGCAGTGTGCTGGGTGGGTGCGAAGAGCATTCCCAATTTCCTGTCCCACTTCCCTCGGCCTCAGAGCGCGCAGAGGTGTCCTAGCCCCCAAGTAGACGTCCTGGAGGTCATTGCAATCCCCCACGCGTGCTCAGCATGGCCGGCAGAGCAGCTTACAGACCATTGACATGACCTGGGAAGCCTTAAACCTGTACGTTACGGCTTGGGTTGCCTCGCACATTCGTTAGTGAGGTATGAGCCCAATAGCAAAAGATGAGGGTCATGTAGCATCACTCTGGGCAAGGCAGAATTTACTTGCGACCGTAGAGCCCGCTCTCACGTTCAACAACTAAGACCAAATAGACGGGCTCAGTCGGCGTACAACCAACTCGCACATTCCAGCGCACAGCTTGAACACGCTCCTGTCAAGAAAGACAACTTCAAGCTGAACTGCCGAGATGCACGTAGCCTCTCTGGCGCCACCTTGTGTCTTGTTCAGGACTGCAGTTACAAGTCTTTACGATACCCATCTAATAGTGTTTACAAGAAAAGGCGAATGCCAAAATATGTCGGTCAAGGTCCGAGACGAAAGGCCCATCGACAGAAGTGCTGTTTGGTTGTTTGTGAGTCGCTGAACCAGACAGCTTGCAATCGCAGGTCGTGCCTCCACGTGGGCGGACTGAAGTGCTACTGCACCCTAAGAGAATCGCAAGCGCGAACGGGAGAAGGAAGTGGGTGCACCACCGGTGGGGGGTGGTCGTGGAAGGGACGGGGTGGGCAGACCGTATCGTCCGTTTCCTCGTCTCCCTGCCGAGGACACCTCGTCGATGGGCCACCGCTGGGGAACAAATCTCAACATGCTATGAAGCCAATTTCACAATTGAGTATCGAGATCGGAAGTCCAGTCTCACTTTACCATCCCAAAAACAGTGTATGGTCGACACGATAAAGTTTGACTCTCGCGAGGTCCGCGTGTAGCTGTCAATCTCGTCGTTTCTGCGGTCTGACAACTTCTGATTGGTGCAGGATGGCTGTCGTTGACAGCGCTCAACTCGTATGGTAGCGTGAGCGATGGTTGTTTCATCTTACGCATCGGAAGTTTGGTTCACCAATAGATGCGCGCGAAATCGAAGATTTTCTCTGACAACTGTTTGATATTCCGATAGACGTGTGCTCATCTGCCATCAAGACCACTCGGCGGGATCCCACCGGTCGCGCAACGCACCACCTGTTCTCACTTACAAACATCCTCGAGGACGAGAGGCCTTGACTGCCTTCCCGCCCATCACAGGAGTGGGTGTCGGACGGCCTCGATCAGACTCCGCCGCTTGGCTTGTCGACAAAAGGGCCGGTGGCTTGCGTGGGGCAGGCGAGCGCTCCCCCGACCAATACACATCCGCGCTAGGGCCCGCCCCACTTCCTGGCGGCGCGAATCGTCGGTCGACGCCAACCGTGGCTGGCGAGACACAATGGGGCTGCCGCGGCTCAATTCCAGCTGCCCCAAAAATGGTCGCAGCGGACTTGATTGCGTCCTTCGGACGACGCCACGCCTCGTTTGGGTTGAACGTCGTCGTTGTGAGAAGGCCAATTACGTAACAATCACCTACCCGCAGTCGGCACCTGGCATCTCTGCGGCGAACAAGCGGCAAGCAGCAGCCTCGAGGCCGGTCAGACCTGCCACGGACGGCACGGGCCACCGTGCCGTCCCCGGCCGATTGTGGATGGCGTGGTCGGTCGGCCTCGAGGGGAGCCGTGCCGTCCGTCTGGTGCAGGATCCACGCCGCGCCTCGTCGTTGGGTTGAAGCGGCCATTGCCGGTCGGTGGGTCGGCCAGCCGCCTCGAGGCGACCCGCCGCCGCCGGCATCGGCGCGAGATCGGCCGTCGACGGGTAGGCATGGGTCGGCACTGCCGCCGACGCTGCCGAGGGATACACACAAACCCACACCTACCATCTCGGCGGCCACCGAGCCCGATTCACGCCTGCGTGCAGCCTCAATGCCAGCGTCGGTGTGCAGGCAACTCAGGGTCATCCCCTCACCCAACAGTTGGGGACCCATCGCCGAGGTTTCTTCAGACTGCAAAGAGGTGCCCGTGGGGCTGACGCGCTCTCGCGTCTCAACCGCCGTTGAGGTGCCCGTCAGTGGCGGGCGACGCTGGTTGCAAGGACCTTTCTTTGGGCCACAAGCCGAAGCGTACGGAGAAGCGGCGTTCTCGGGCCTCTCGAATGACCCTTGGAGCTCCCATGCATCCCAATGGCTATTCGCGCTTGCCAACGGGCATTGGTGCAGCAGCCCGCATTCGTGGCAAGAGATCCACGCTCACCGCCGGCGTCCAGGGGTCCTAGGACGAGATAACTGGGACTAGCCGTCTGCGGGATTGAGGGAGAACCTGTCAATCCTTCGCGCCGGCCCCTCACACAGCTTGTCACCAGATGCTGTAGCCGGCGACGTGGTCCGTCACTGTCCGCCGGATCACGCCAGACCGTTACGGTTCTCGGCGACGTCGGCAGCGTCTGGTGATGGCGCTCGTGTGGAGGGTACGGTGCTAGTGTCTCGAGCGAGGGCGGCGGCCCAAGTGGACAGCACATTCGATCACATGCGCTCTGATGATGGATGCTGGCCAATGTCCGTGGCCTGCATGGGGTTGTGCACTCGATGCTACTCGCTATACGACACGGTCGCCTTTTGTTTGGAAAGCCGTACTGTATGACATGACATCTGAGGCAAGGCGTGCAAACAAAAAGAAACATCGTCAGCTTTGGGTCGAATCCCATCAGAGGTCCATCACGGCCCCATCACCCATCAGATTGCTCAGATGATGGGCGTTTCTGAACAGCTTTTAGATTCCATCAACCACCACCAACTGATGGACATCCCACCTCGGGCCTTGATGGGGACTCCTGCCAGGTATTCATGCGCGCCCGTTTCAGTCTCGCGGCCTCGAGGCAAAGCTGCGCTGTGCAGCCTAGTGATTGGCCGATTCGTCGATCACTTGCTCTTGTGAGCGCGCTGTGGCCCTGACCTTTGCTTACTGTGGGAGTTCCTTCAACTGCTGCCTCAGTGCCGACGGTGCGGCCTTTACTCCGGTGCCGCCACTGCGGCACTGCTTGTTCTTTTCTGCTTTCCGTCGGCCCCGCCGCCTCTCCCGTAGGGTTTTGGTGGCTTCGCACCCCCCCTCTACCCCCCCCCAACCCCATCCCTACTCGTTTTCTCTTCCCCCGTATCGGCGCTGCACGCAATGGAGTCCCGGGACATCAGACCGTCTCTGAAACAGCATGCGACAATCTCAGGAAGGGAGGGGGCGTGGCACCACTGTTTCCCGATGGCGTGCCCTTGTCCGCTCTGTACCGCGGTTGTGCACGTCCTCCGCTGTCAGTGCATCTACGTCGACCATCCCCGCTGCTGTTGCTATCCGACCGCCGCATATCAACCGGGAGCCCACCGAGACAATCCGCCGCGCGGAACCTATCCCACACAAACAGAAGCGTGGGGGCACAAGACAAGAACAAATTGCAACTCGTTTATTATGCGACGGCATTGCCGTCACACACTCATCAGACGTCCCATGGGTAAAAGGCATTGAGGTGAAAGCGCATTGCCATGCGCTCCTCGAGGGGGGCCCCCAGACCGGCTGGCTCGGCGTCGTATCCGCGGCGCGTCGCCAGGTCCCCAAAGTCAGGGACCACTTGGGCTAGCCGGCGCACCGCCGATAACGGAACAGAGCACAGAGACACTTCCGATGCCCCCTCCTGCACGTGCCATTGCAGGTGCGTGCAGCCGCGGGCCTGCAGCGGGCACTGCGGGTCTTTGGGAAGAGGCCGCAGCATGCAGACAATGGCGTGGTCCCCGTCTTCGCGCCGTACGATGGCGCGCACCTGCCCGAGCCTTCGACCATTCGGATGGCCCGTAGGGTGGAAGAACACATGGTCGTACCACGGGGAACCGCGGTCATTCTCCGTTGCGTGAATACGCTGCTTGCGTACTCCGCCGCACTCAAATCGTGCGGTAATGTCTATCCGCTTAGTGACGCGCACCTTGTCGTCATCGGTCAGGCCGAGAATGGCGCCGACGTTTCGCAGTCCCGGCTGCTTGGCCAGGTCGCCCACACGCATATTAGAGCGGTGGTACGGAGTCTTGCCGGCGCCCCCCCCACTCCCCTCGGCCGTGACTCCCGCCGCAGCGCTTCGAGCGCCCCAGCTGCGTGCCGTCGCCGCGGCCGAGCCGCCGCCGGCCGTGGCTGTGTGGCCAACGGTCACCGTCTCGGTTGTTACCAACCGGCTGGCCGCGGCCCTGGTGCGCTCGTCCTCCAGCCGCTTAGCGTGGGCGGCCCGGCACTCGTCGTCATCAACGGCATTCTGCTTCAGGACAGCTCGCGCCCCGTGCGCGTGCCGCACCAGCTGCCGCGTAAAGGTGTCAATCACCTTGTTGGTGCGGGTGTAGTACGGCTTGTCGTCCTTGTGGCTACTCTCGTTTGCCGCCGTGTTCCCGTTCTGTATGTTTCCGTGCGCTTTGATCGCGTCCGTCACGTGGCAGAGTAGCTTGTGCACTTTGGTGCTCAACATCTTTCCGAGGATGGGAGTCAGGTAGTCCCTCACAAACTCCGTCGCCTTGTTGCCAATGGAGGTGCCCTCCGACAGAGTCATGTCCGGCCGGAGGACGGTGGTGGTCTGCCCAGAAATCATCGCGTACAGCTCGGCGTACTCCGCAAGCATGGCCGTCACCGCGACATGGATGGGCGTGTCGTTCCACTGGGCACGGTACCTAAGCCAGTCGAAGCGGTAGCCCTTTCGGACCCTGCCGACGTCTTCCTCCCCGTCCGCTTGGTACCCATCTGCGTCTTCAACCTCGGCAGCCGCGCCGGCGGCGGCGCCGTCAGCGCCGGTGAGCACGCCGTCGTCGTCCGTGTCTCCACCTGCTGAGGCCTCTAGGGCGGCCAGCTCGGGCCCGAAGAGCTTCACTGCCGCAAAGGGGAAGTCAGCCACCGCGTTGCGCTGCTCCCTCCCCGTAAACGTGGCCTGCTTATCCTTCGCTGGGACAAAGTATCTGAGGAGAACGAAGTTAGAGGTGCGTAGGAGCCAACACAGTGGTAAGAGGATGTGACAGAAAGCGCGTACGGTCAGTATCACGGTTCCACGCACAAGGCTGAAAGGCAGTACACCCACACAAGCCCACTGGAATCTAGGAGGGGAAGACGCCACTACGTACCCTGGTGCAATCTTACTCGCCCTGCTGCGGCGATGCATGTGCTTGAAACGGTTGTTTCCTGAGCGCCGTGTTGCGGTATCGGAGCGTGCCAGCGGCTTGTGCGGCTCGCACATGTAGGGAAATACGGCTATGAGGCGGTGTATCATCATCCTAGTTACACCCAAGTCCAACACCTGCACGTGTTCGGTACCACTACCGGCCAAGGATCAGAGAGCAACACAAGTGCCGAGAAGGTCAGGAAAACGCCTACCCAATCGAACCAGAGGAAACCCGGGTCAAAATCGGGTGAGTTACGTAGAACAAAATAAGCGAAAGAAGTGCGTATGAACATACATGCAGGATATCAAAGCCGATCATCCGGTACAAGAAACGCGGTGGGGTGCCGAGTCCCGCAGTCCCCGCCAGTGCCGGAACAGAGCTCGACGTGCTCCCCACCGCCTCAAGCGCCACTCGCCGCTTCTTAAGCCGCTGCCGGCGGTGGTGCTCAACCGCCTCGACTTGGTTGTCGAGCGAGTCCACGACAATGCGGTCGTCGGCCGTCAGCGCGGTCCCGAGGTCGGCCTGCGACACCGTGCACGTGCTGCAGGGCTGCTCGCACTGCCCAGCCTTAAGGCAGAGCACCGCACGCTCCTCCGGGCGATCTGCAAGGTACAGCAACACGCGCGGAAAGACGCTCAGGATGCGTCTCCCCATCCGCACTCTGATTCCCGAGTGACTAAAGCCAATGAACTCTCTGAAGGCGGCATACAGTGTTCGCTGCAGCACCCCGCACCGCCTCAAGCGGGCCCGGTCATCGGCGGCCGGCTCCTGTAGCTTACGCACGAGAGGAACGTAGGCCACTGTCACCCACACCACATCCCCCTGGATGTTGACCACTCGGATCCGGACAGGGTATAACTTATGAGCTGCAGGGAGAAAGGGGCACTGGTAAAAAGCGATGAACACAGCAGAAAATGTTAAGTATATGAACCGTTGTATAAAGACGACACCAGTGCTGAGTTACATTCTCGGCAGAGCAGCCTCGACGGCCACTCGGCGGTCCCCGCGCTCCTCCACACCACACGGAACTTACCGCCGGACCACGAGAGCTGGCTACTGTCACTGTAGATGTGGATGCCCAGCACCGCATTATTGACGCGCCCCCCACTCATCACCTCCGACTCGTACTCACGAAAGACTTCCCCATCCATGGGGGTTTCCCTCCGGTCGCTCGCCGGTGCCGGCGCGGAGCCACCGCTCCACCAGTGCATGAGGTGCGTCTCTGTCGAGGCCACCAGGTCTCGCACGACCCCCATTACCGACCGAAAGTACGCCTCGTAGTGTGCACCGTCCTCCTCAAGCACCACCTTCCTCCACCCCGCAACGTTCACGGCCGCGTCGAGATCGTCCGCGATGGCATTACGGAACTCGTTGACGTTGTCAAACGCGTCCCGCAGGGTCTTGTTATGGCCATCGTCTGTCGGCATCCCCGGTTGGGTGCGGTCCCACACATCCAGGAAGTTGAAGAGGCGCTCCTGCTCCTGCAGCGACAGCCCCGCGCCGCCGACGCTGAGGACAAAGTTTTGCAGCGCGCGCAACCGAAACGAGTTAAACCTCCCAGTATGGGGGCGCTTGCGACGGAAATCAGCGAGCGGCGTGGACCGCTGCACGTCCTGCATCTCCTCATAGAGAGCCCTGATGTGCGTGGCGACCGACGAGTAAGAGTACTCAGGAGCCATCGTCGCGGCGTGGGCGCCCATGCTGGCGACATCGGCGGCTCCCGTCGGGATCGCCGTGCGCGTCATCTCGTACAGCGCGCGGAGCTCTGCCTCCATGGCGGCCGACCCCGTCGAGAAATCTGATGCGTCTGACTGCTCGCCACCGTCCACCGGGGGGGGCGACTCGCCCGACGTGTCGCCCCCGGTAGGCGTAGTAGCTGCTGTGCCGAGGGGTTGATGGGGACCTCTGCGGTCATCAGCAAGCCCGCCATCACCCGACTCCGCGCGAGGCCGCTTCAACCCGACAGGCAGGCCGTCGCCGCCGGCTCCTCGGTGGGCGCTCCGCTGGTGCACCCGCAGTCCGGCAAGCACGAAAGTTCTGAAGCCGCAATGGCACTCGACCGCCTTGCGGGCGGGGGGTGCCACGTAAGACATGGTGGAGGCCTGTTGGTTCGGAGAAAGAACAGAGGCAACAGTCAGCGAGGGAATGGGCGAAGGACGAAGGGGCATACAGTGTCAGATAGGCTCCAAAATCGCACAGTGGTCCAGTCTGTAGCGCATCGAGTCAACAGCCCCTCAAAGCATACCGTCTCCCAGCGACCACGCCCAAAGCACAAAGAGGAAACACGTACCACCAGATAGTTGAAGAGGCGTCGCAACAGGCGAAAACGGCGGGATAGAAGTGAGTGCGAACAGGGTCGGGCGGGACGAAAGAAGTTGGTCTGGCGCTTCTGCTTGTTACCAATGCCGAGTACGCAACAGGCAGAGCGGAATGTGCCCTTATACCACACGAAGGGGACACGCAAAAAGAGGGGGTTCCGATGCGTCAGATAACTGCATCCGGACGGTGTCTGCTGCCATGGTAAGACAGCCACACTAAGGGCCGTGGGCTGCGCCAAGGTACTAGGCATTCATTCGGTGCTGGCCACCGACAACCGCACAATCATCGGTGGGAACGCCGCACGCCTCGCTCCCTTCCAGTCAATCCGCCGACGCACCCCCTTGGCGGACCATCGAAACGCACCTCCCGCCAGGGTTGCAGCATCGCGTTGGGCATCGCGGAGCGTGCGGCCCGTGCACACCCGGCGCTCGTGCAAGCCCTCCCGGTGATAGACTCGAGACAGCGGTAGGGGGTGGAGCGGGACGGTAGCGGGGAGAAGGGCCTTCGTGGAGGGGAAGGAGTTGGGCGTTGCTCCAAATGACAGCGGGAGGCGCGGCCATTGCGGCAACGCGGGGCGGGCTCAAGCACAGGTCCAACGAAACCACTGCAGCGCGCCCTCTCAATAGGTGCAGTGACTGGGGGACGGGCAGCGCCGAGCAGCTGGTGCAAGCAAACTAGCGCAGGGGCAGCAGTCCGGGTGCGACGACGGTCAGTCCGCTCAAGCCCCATCACCTGATGGGCGCTCCAAGGGCATGCAACTTGGAACCAACACAAGCGCATCAAATATTCAAGTAGTGAGTGTGTGGACGGAATTCAGGTGCTTGATCTCGGAAATTTTATGCACGACGACTGTGAGCTTCCGGATTTCCTCCAGTTAGACGCCGTATCGCTGCTGTAAGCTGTCAGTCGTATGACGTGATGGGTGTCCAGGCAAATTGAAAGACTGCAAGTACGGCCATTTCTTCCAGATCTGGGAGGGGAACTCGGCTGGCTGCCCAGGCGCCGCTCTCCACCCCTGCCTTGGGCGACGGGCGATCGGCACCACTCACGGTCAAAACCGTTGCCGCCTGTGCGCTGCTGCTGTTTGCGCCCCTTTCCTTCGCCCTCTCCCGGGGCTTCGGGGCACCCGGGTCCGTGCTTCCCGATGAGACTTGCACTCTCCGATGCTGCGGTCTTTGGTACGTGTTCACGCGCTACCTTGGCGCGGCGAATTGACATTCCGTCGGGCGCACCGCCGACCGTTTGCGGGTGCACCCGCCACCGACAACGCTTGAGCGAGCATTCTTCCGTTTCTCGAGGGTGTGCCAACCGTGTGTGCGCTTTCGAATGACATGGATCCGCCCACCCGCGCCCTACTGGCGCGCGCGGGAGATGCGCGCGGGACGCGTGCAGCCCCTGTGCGCGACGTGGAGGTGGGTGCCGCTGGCGACGGGCGATAGGCGGCAGCCAGCCAGAATAGGTCCCTGCAGACTTGCTCAATCTAGGCGTCTGACCGATGCGCGCGCTTTTCCCCGCCCTTACTGCCGTGGACAACCCCCCTTCCGCCTCCAACGCACCGCACTGGAGCGCCTCCCTCCTCTGTTCTCATCTTTCCCGCCCTCACATGGCGGCCTGGATGCATCCCGCCGTTTCTATACCAGCGCTGCCCCGTCCCTGCGCGGGGTGGGTCCACGTCGGGCGGTTTGCTTGCGGCGCCGCGCGGTGCGACGGCGCCCCGGCCGGGTGCACTTAAGTGCGACCAGTCCCCCCCACCATGGGAGGATGGTCGTAGATGCGGTGCGGATGACGCGTTGCCACCACCACTGCCGCGTCCACGACAGCGTGGCGGCTCCACTAGCCTCCTCACCCTCCCCCCTCCCTCCATCCCCCCACCACCCATCTTCCCCACTTCCCTTACTACCATGGCTGGCGGACGTCGCACCACCCAACCCGGGGGGTGGCCGTTCCCGCGCCGCGCTGCCGTGATGCAGGTGGGCGGGGAGCCTGACGCGCGGCAGGAGGCGGCACGTCGGGCCGATGCCGCTGCACGAGAGTCGGCGGCCCAGTACGCCGCGGCTGGGGCGGCGATGCTGGACATGACGCCACCTGGTGCCTCTCCGGCACCGCCGCTTCTTGGCGCGGCGTGGGAGGCCAGCGGCACGGAGGCATCGGATGCTGCTCACCGTGTCGACACGATTGGTGTGGTGGAGGCGGCGACGACGGCGGGGCGTGGCGCTCTCCCACGCTCCCAGACGACTCACAACGACGACTACCATCCACAGAGCACCTTTGCCGCCGACGCGGGGGGGGTCACCCTCAGCCAGAATCAAACTCCTGGCTCCACACTCGCGGGACCAATTGGAGACGGTGGACAGCCGTGCGAGCTGTCGAATCCGACGCTATCGTCGGCACTACCATTGGGGCAGAGGCCGGTGGCATCTCGAGCACCATCGTGGCAGTCTGCGGCTCCCTCTGCAGCGGCCGCGTCGCCACTGTCGTCGCCCCTAGCAACCATGGCCGGGCCGTTACAGCCGCCCCCGCGCCGCCGTGCACCAACTCCAACGTCAAGCACGACACCGAGTGCCTCCTGCTCAACTGCGGCTCGGCCGCCGGTGCCCTCTGCTGCACCGGGTACCGCAGCAGCCGGTGGTAACAAAAACAAGACGCCGCTGACCCGGCGGGCCAAGCCGCCGCCGGCCAAACGCATCAAAATGTTGACGCTGAGCTCCATTTCCAAGGCCGTGACGTCGGCTTCGATGCGCTCAGCCAAGACGGCGGCAGAGATTCTCTTGTCGCCCGAGTACACGACGGGGAGCTCAGGGACGGCCGCGGGGAGGGTCGGTGACGCCGCCAAGGCTGCCGCTGCGGTCAAGAAGGCGAGCGCCGCCATGGCGCAGATGCTCATCGACAGCCTCGAGCCTCTGTGTGTCGAGGTAATCGAGTGCGCCCAGCAGATGGAGCGCATGCGGGCGGACCTGAGCCGCTTGGCCCAGAAGGTTGACACCCAGGGCGTTGGCCACGAGCGTACGGCCAAGGCCGTCATTGACCTCCGCGACTCAAGGAAGACAGAGTCTCCTCGAGGCGCGGGCTCCACGGAGGGGTCCAACAAGACAGCGGCCGACATCAAAGCCGCGTCTGAGGGAGATCTTGTCGCGCTCGCCGCCAAGAACAACCGAGAGGTGGAGGTTGTGCGCAATGAGGTGAGGCAGGTGCTCGAGACGCTCGCGGTCATGACGGAGACGAGCAATCTCGTCCTGGCGGACTCGGGCCGCTACAAGGCCACGCTACACTCTACTATTGCGCGTCTGCGAAACATCAGCGCCGAGGAGGCGGCCGAGTGGGCGGCCGGTGGCCAGTTGCTGCCGACGCGCATTGTCAACGACAAGAACGGCACCAAGACGAAGGTCAAGAACCTGTCGGTGCCGCTAGGCGCCACCGCCGGCTACCTGGTAGCGGACCTTAAGAAGTGGACGCTCGCCGCGTACTTTGAGGCTCTCGGTGTCGATTGGCCCTCGGAGCTGGCCAAGGACTTTGCGGAGATGTGGCTGGAAGACGACGAGTTCCTAACGTCCGAAAAGGGCCAGGCCGCCATCATTGCCGCGGCCAAAGCCCTTTTCCGGCGCGGTGGTGCCGCTTCCCGTATCGTCAAGAGTCGGGGTGCCGGTGGCGGGGAGCACGTTTCGATGACCGTGGGACACTATATGCTCATTGGGAGCTTTGTGCGGCACGAGTTGATGATTGCGGCCGGGCTCCGTTCACGTCAGCGCCACGGCAAGTCGGAGGGAGCGTTCAAGCATTGGGTTGTCGAGGTCAACCCCGTCAAGGACTGGCTGCGAAACGACGCCGCAGTGACTAACGGCATGAGCCTTGTCGACGGTGCAGCGTCGCGCGACTTTTTCTACCAGATTGCAGCCACTCTTCCCCCGGCAGACACGCCGGACATTTCCGGGATCCAGGCGGCGGCGTTGAAGAGCGCTGGGTCCGGGTCCAGCTCGGGTAGCCGAGCCACCATGACCGACGCGGCGCCCGCTCCGGGGGCAGGCTCTGGAGGTTGCGGCTCTACGAGCAACGTCAGTGGTGGAACCGACTCTTGGCGCGCGCAGAGCACGGCGGCTGCCAACAACTCCCGGGGTTGTGACCCCTCCGCGGCTGCGGGGCGCGGCACCGACGGCGGCGATGGGGACTGCGGGGGTGATGGCGACGCCTTCGGTGACGCAGATCTCCTCCCCGCGGCCACGGCCGGCACGGAAATGCTGGTCGGTCCAACTGCCGCTGGCACGCACCTCGGCCGTAAGACGCTGCCTGGGCTGGGTGGGGGTGAGGATGAGAGCATGGGGGAAGGAGCGAGGGACGGGGAGTGGGAAGAGGATGAGGAAGAGGAAGGGGACGACGAGTACGGTGAGGACGAAGATGGGAGTGGCGTGCCGGGTGCCCAGCGTCGCTACGAGTGACCTCCTGGTTTCTTTCCCGGCGTATCGGACGCGACCGATCCGCTCGTTGCTGCTTGTGGAAGTCTTTGTTTTGATATGCTGTCGCTCATCTGTCGTCACGTCGCCTCTTGCTTGTCTTCTTATGCTTCTACTCAGTCCACTGCACTTGTCTTCGACTGATTTATTGCTGGTGCGCGCGCATACCGCACGTCGGTGGGCGGACGCTCGTACGGCATACGAGGCTGGACCGCCATTCTCTTCTGCGCGCTTCCCTTTCCCAACATGGTCAGTGTGTGGATGTACTAGATGCGCGAAAAAAAGAGCATTGAGGTTTTGCAGAGGTGATGTACCTGCAGGTATCGAGGAGCGTGGTGCGGGTGAAAGAACAAAAACACAGCCGTCGGCTCCAGGTGTGGCTACGAGCTGTCAGCATGGTTCGGTTGACTCATCTGCTCACCTTATTGGTCAACCGTCTGGGGATATAACTGCAATCTCATTGGCGTGTGGGCTCATCTCGCTGCCGGCCGTTAAACTCTCTCGTGTGAGGCGCCGATATGCAAGACTTTTTCCTGATGGGGAATCCCCATCAGTCCCCGTCCGATGGGGCTCCACCGAAAACGCCATCAGCAATCCATCAGAAACCCGCCTTGATGGAGGATTTGAGCCCCATCAGATGGCCATCAGAAAGATGTCGTAATGGGCGTTCGAGGCAACTCTGACGATCTTGGGGAGCCGGCAGCACACAGTGACGGCGGGTAGCGTCCTGGCAGCAACCACTCCTGAGGCGACACCACGTACACCACAGAAGAAGCGGCTCTCGAGGGCGGTCGAGGTGACGTTCAAATTCCACACGAGTCGCGGGATAATTGACATGTTACTGTAAGTGTGCGGAAGATCACAACGGAAGGACCCAACACTCCGAGCGGTGCGAGCGGAGCAATAGGACTTTAGCCAGCCAGCCGGAAGCAGGGACACGCCAAGACAGCGACGTCGGTCCCCGTGCCCAGTATCGGTCCCCGTGCCCAGTATCAGAGCGGAGGTTACTCAAAGTCTTGTTGACGGCTCCCCGTCTTGGACATGCACGTTTTTTTTCCTTTGTATGTACACTGCGAACCGCCGCCGCCCTCCCCCCCGGCCCCACAAGCCC
>Ga0209093_1000920_pt1 | contig 16510 bp, 19 predicted proteins | sample SidtaG_4_FD_187450 | JGI IMG/M metagenome (GOLD analysis project Ga0209093, IMG submission 187450) | Marine algal microbial communities from Sidmouth, United Kingdom - Sidmouth_Male1 metaG (SPAdes) (version 2) | ecosystem: Host-associated > Algae > Red algae > Unclassified | place: Sidmouth... | reverse complement strand
AGTAAACCGTGTCTTCATGCCTTGGCGTTCGATCGGCCCGACTTCCTGGACCTCGAGTCCTATAGCGGGTGTCGCGCGAGCGGCCGAGACGGCCGTTACTTCCCTCCTCTCCGAGGTCATCGCGATCCATTGTACTACAAGCGACGAGACGTGGGGGCGGATTCGGCGCCTGATGGGCGGGTCACTGAGCGGGCTGGCAAGTGCCCCTGCCATGCGTACGGATGGCAAGGCGGCGTTCTCAGAGCCGCGCAACCGCGTGAACTCGACCCCTGTGGGCGCCACGCTGGTCAGCCTACGAGCAGCTTTGGAGGCCCTTGTGGAAAATCTTGTCGCGCGGAACCAGTTCATCGAGCGGCCTGTCTCAGGACGGCCAGCTGGTGAAACTCTTCTCGCTTTTGGCTTGGACAAGGGCGGACGTCAGAGCTCCTGCAAAGCCATCCTCGCGTGCATCAACCATCCATATCCTTGAAGCAGAGACAATACCATCCTTTTCGGTGTATTATCATGCCAGACGGACAAGTACAGCGCCCTGGCGGCGATGGCGGAGCTTTACGCTTCGGACCTAGAGGACTTGCGGACTAATGGGATCATGGTCTCGGGGATCACGCGACCGGTCCACCTGACACTGCTGGGCGACTACTCGTTCACTACGTCATTTGACGGTCACGCGAGTGCGAGCTGCCGCTTCCCCTGTGGCTACTGCTGCGCTTCGGCTCGGCCGTCTGCCAAAACCATCCAGCTCATTCAGAAGAACGCCGACTACGGCACATTACAGGACGGTAGCCGCGCCGCGCGCATCCCACGCACGCTCGCCCAGAAGGCGGCAGTTGCGGCGCTGTACGCCGATGGGCCGCTAACTACCCTTTCAGACCCTCCTGCCGTGACGGTCACCCTCTCGATTGAGAGGCAGCCGCTGATGTTTTTCGCTCCCGAGGATATTTTGCCTATGCCATTACTTACTACGCTGGGAGTCAGCCCGCTTATGTTAACGCAGGGAGTGGAAGCGGTTGTGTTTGATGCGGGGGCGGCGCGGGCGCACGAGTACGCATCGTAGCTGACATCGACTTTGCGCCTGGACGTGGGCGTGTCGCCTGCCCCGTAGTGGGGAGGCACATTCGAGCAAGGGGCCTGCCACAAGATTGGGCGCCGCCTAGCAGCGGTTTGCGATGCACTGGACCGATATCTTCCATCCGCACTGTGACAGCACACCCAGCCAACCCCACCCAGTCGGGGGAAAGGCGAGCCAGGCCGTGTAGCCGGGTGGTCCTGTCGGGGAATACCCGCCCCGGAAGGAAACCCCGAAGAGCACACACGCACGGCGTCGACCGGGGGAAGACGCCCCGAGCGACAAACACGAGTTGTGTGACCGGAAGTTTTCTTGCCCGCGTCGAAGGCCTCGAGGCAACACTCACGCCTCGCCCTCTTATCCCGACCGTTCCCCTCAAACCCTCCGAAAAACCCCCCTCAGACACCCTCAAGGGACCCTCAGAAAGCCGTCCGAAAACCCCCTCTCAGACACCCTCAAAGGAACCTCAGAAAACCCTCCCCTCAGGGCAAATGGGGCCAGTCTCAGCGGAGGGCGGTCGAAGCTTCGGACACCGCCGTGAGTAGAGGCGGGGGAAGGGTGCTACGTGACACCCTTGCGGCGCCCCGGTGTCACGGGCGCGGTGTAAAACTTGTCAATGGTCCAAGTCGGGTTTACACAAAATTAGGCCCTTAACTGGGGGCCTGTCCGGGGATTGAATAGTCCCAGGGAAGTGTCTAGATCGCGGTTGTGGTTGGTGAGTCACGGGGCGATCACAAGTGGATCGCCACCGGAATGATTCGAAATATGCGTCAGTAGGACATATCTCCCACGCGAGAGCCATTGGCCGCTTCGGACTGACTGGATCCGACCGCCCCTGACGCAATTCCACGTGTCCCCTCTTGACTGGGAGGGAACTGGCTCCCCGAGTGTTGGGGCCAGGTATCCGGCCGTCCCAGTTCCCCCTTGTAAAGGGGTCGCCGTCCCAGCGGCCCAGGGCCAGGGGGCGGGCCTGCCCGAGGGTTTAGGGCGGGCGAAGAAGGCTAAACGGCATCCCCCCAGTGTGGGGCCCGGGTGCTGCTCCGGTTGGCGTCGGCGATGGCCGCCCCGGATCGTGGGGGGGTGGCCCGCCGGGGCCAAGGAGGCATGCGCCGTCACCGTGCGTGGGACATGGGGGCGTGTGAGGGGGGCCTGTGTGGCCGAGGTGGGCCACACCAGGCGGGCCAGGAGTGGGGGGGGGGGCTCGTCGAGTATGGCGCCGCCCCCGGCCCCCTTCCGGGGCGGCTGTTACGCGCGCCCCGCTGGAGGCGGCGGGGCGCCCCTGCCAGTGTACAGGGGGGCGGTGTGACCGGGGCGGGCCAGACAGGCCGTGCCGCGGAGGCGCCGGGTGTGGCTCCTCCCCCCCGCTGGGGCGGCTGCCACGCGCGCCCTGCTGGGGGAGTCATCGAGGGGGGGCGTGGAGCAACGCAGCGGGAGGCGACGGGGCGCCCCTGCTATTGCACACAGGCCCATAAAGACTGGGTAGGCGGGGCCGACGGGAGTCGCACCGGGCGGCCGTAGACTACCGGCCGTTACCGCACCCCCTCTACCCCCTCCGAGATGGGAGAGTCCCCCCCTGACCTCAATCCCCCAGTCAGCCCCGCGTTCCTACTCGGACGCGGCGGCCATGGCATCCTCGCGGTCGACGGGCACCCCGCCGACGGAGGAGATGACGTCCCCAAGTGCGGAGCGCGTCGGGCGCGAGGAGGTGACGGGGGCCTCGAGTGCGGGGCGCGCCGCGCCGCCGTCGGGCGGCACGCCTGTCCGGATGGCTCGCCGCCCCGCAGCGGCGGGGGTCCGAGTCGGCGGCGATTCGCCGGCGACGGGCGCGGCCACGTCGGGCGCCGCGGCGACGGCGGCCGCTCGGACCGGCGGAACACCCGCCAGTGAGGGCGCCGCAAAGGTCACGGGCTCGACGGCGGCCACCCCGCGGGCCGGCGGGGCGGCCGCACCGGCGCATGGCAAGCCGAAGGGCGCCACCAAGACAAGTGGCGCGGCCTCAACGACGCCTCGCGGGAACGCTGCCCGTCGGTCGCGCCCGGCTAGCGGCGCGACCCCAAGCCGGGAGTCTTCGGCGGCGGGGCAGCCCGCGATGCAACCGCCGCCGGCCCCCCGCCGGTCCGCATCAGTCGTTGCACTGGGCGGCCGCTGGTCCGTACCTGGCCCGCCGAGTTGGCGGGGAGGACGACGGGACGGCGCGGGCGTTTGCCCACTGTGACAAACGCCTCGTGGAGGGTCGGATTGGCCTCCATGAGGGCCTGGGGGATCCGTCATACCCCTTTGCTGCGGGGGTGACGGCGACGTCGGCCCCGCCCGAGTCGGGCTGGGGCGCCCTGGGCGCAGTATCCCCATACCAGCGCAAGCGCACCCGGGGTGCCGCCGAGCGCCCCCCTGCTCGTGGGGGCGCCGTTCGACGGACTGCCCGCACGGGGCCGTCCCCCGTGGGACCGGCGACCCGCGCGACGTTTGCCCCGCGCGAGGTGCCGAACTACCCGGCCCTGGGGGCGGGGCAGAACCTCAGCTGGGGGTACGTTACCCCCCAGTGTGCGCGCGCCCTGGCGACCACCTACCCAACTGCGGCAGGGACGCTTCGGGTGGCCCACGGGGAGCCGATAGTCGCTTCCCTGGTGGACACCCTGGCTTGGGTCACCCGGGGTGCGGGGGCCCTACTAAAGGGATCCCCGTCACCCCTCTCGGCGGCGGCCGAGCAGTTTCTGGTGGACACCACCCCGGAGGCCATCGGGTATCAGATGGCCTCTCGGTTGGAGGGACACGGTCAGCGGGTAGCGCCGGGGTCCGCGGTAACGGCTGCGGGCGGGAGCTCCACTCGAGCCCCGTACGCCGGGGAGCCCGCCGCAGCCGCGGCACCCTACTATGGGGGCGGCTATTCCTACTCCGCTGGAGGAACTTCGGCGGCGGGGCACACTGCCTATGCCGGGGGGTACACCGCCGCGGCGGCGGCGCCGAGTTCGGCGCCACGCTCGACGTGGCGGCCGGTTCCCACGGGTCGGGGGCCGGCCCATGAGTACCCCTTCGACCCGCCCGTACGTGACCAGTACGGGGGGTACGCCCGCAACGACCTCCAGCGGTCGCCGGACCGGGGGTAGCGGCCCGTGCCCTAGCGTGCGGGGGCGGGGGGAACGCCGAGTTTGGTGGGTCCCGCCCCCCGTCCGGTCTGTCCCTAGTTGGGTCGGTCGCTCCCCCCCGAGTAGCGAGGGGGAGACCCGCTGTTTGTTCTTGCTTGGAGGGCCCCTAAGCAGGGGGGGTGGGTTGTTTCCTTTTGTCGGGGGTGTGCGCGGGGTACCCCGTACTAGGGGTTAGTTGTTTGATACCCTTCTTCGCACCGTGAGTCGGTGCTGCATACAGTGTTTGCGAACCTTCTCAGCCGAGAGGTCCTCCACATAGTGGCAGGAGTCCTCCCGGGGTCCATACCCGAACCATCGGACCTTGAGCATGAGTCGCTCATGTTCGTCGTACCCCTGTCCGACAAAGTGGTCGAAGACAGCCTCAATCGGTTTAGTACCCGACGAGAGAAGGGAGGGGACCTGCCACGCGGCCAGTGCCCGTGCCCAGGCCGGGTCACCCTCGGGTGGTTCCGGGGCCTGAGTGGCGTGGTTCCCGTTGATAGTGCGTATACCATCGTCAATTTCGATGGTAAGCCGACGCCCGTCTGTCTTCAAGCTGTGGTAGGGTCCCAGCGTCTTGAAGACGGGTTTTCCGCCCTGGTTCTCGTGCAACTTCACGAATACCCAGTCTCCAACTCGGAGGGCTTCGCGTCGAGCCTGTACGCGCTTGTCGAAGGCCTGTTTGTACCGGGCCTCAGCCTTCTCCATGGTATCCCGCACTAGGGGTATCAGGGCGTCGAGGCGCTGGAGGAAGTTCTTCTTGGCTCGCCCGGGGGCTGCTATTTCCCCGGTGCCGGCACACGCTGTAAGTCTTTCGATCGCCACGGGAGTAAGCCGTCGTGGACTCACGAACGCGAATGGGACTTGCCCAGTGCTACTATGCACTTGCGAATAATAAGCGGTTCCTACCAGGCTTAAGTACCGGGACCACGTAACCACGTGATCACTTACGTAGTGTCGTAATTGCTTAACTAAAGTCTTATTACACCGTTCGACTTGCCCATTAGTTTGGGGGTGGTACGGCGTGGCATAGTTGGTGTCAATACCCAACGCCTTGAGCACCCCCTGCCAGAGTACGGCGGCGAATTGGGGTCCGTTTTCCGGTAAGACTGAATCGGGGATCCCATAACTTGCGACTCAGGTGTCCAAGAAGGCACTGAGGACATCCAGAGCCGAGATGTCCTTCAGCGGGACGGCCCGCGTGACCTTAGTGAAACGGTCACAAATGACAAGGATGTACTCATATCCTTCGGGGGTCCGTGGCAATGGACCAGGTAGGTCAATGGCCAGATCCGCGAAAGGTTCCGTAGCGGGGAACAATCGCATGCGCGCGGTACTCTTCGTACCCATGAGGCGGTGCTTCGCACAGGTCGGACACGCCGCGACCCAACCGAAGACGTCGGCAGCCAATAAGGGCCAGTAGTAATGGTTCCTCATGGTCTGGTACATCCGGGAACCACCGGGATGTGCCGCCAAGCGGGACGAGTGTTCCGCCCGCAGCACGTCCTCAACTAGGGACCGGGTGATCAACAGCTGTTGGGAGCCGGCCCGGTGCTCTGCGCGGCAGAGCGGCCCATCCGCATTCTGGTAGAAGCGGGTTGGCTCGGAGGTATCAAGTAACTGCTTGACGTCCTGGCAGAATTCATCGTTCGCCTGCTTCTGGGCTAGATCTCGCAGGGGTATGCGGACGGTCTCCCTATTCTCGGGGAGCCGGGGGTCGAGCACCGCTCCCGACCGGGTGGTCACCCCTACTGTGGGGATCTCTTTGGAGATTGGTCCCGTGTCCAGCCCCTCAGTCGGAAGGCGGGACAGCGCGTCGGACACCGCGTGTTGGGGTCCCGGCTTGTATTCCACATCATAGTCGAACTCCGAAAGGAGGATGCGCCAACGATTGAGTCGATTGTTGGTGCAGGTCGTCGTGGTTAGTATCCACTTCAGTGCCTTGTCGTCACATCAGATGAGGAACTTGGTGCCTACGATGGACGGTCGTAGTGAACCGATAGCCCACACCACACCCAGTCCCTCAATCTCGGGGACGGTGTAGTTCTTCTCTTCCGGCAGTAGGCCCTTACTGAAGTAACCTACGGGCAGGTACTTGTCATCGGGTTGCTTCTGTAGTAGGCAACACCCCAGCTGATCGTAGCTAGCGTCAACATCGATGATGTACTTCCCCTCCTTGCGCGGTATCGCAAGGATGGGCGGGTGGCATAGCTGTTCGCGCAGTTTGTCGAACGCGGCCTGCTCCTCCGGAGTAGGGGGACTCAACCGCTTCGGAAGCTTCACGCTGTTCAAGTCGTTCAGCGGCTTCGCTGTCTTAGCGTAGTCTACCGTGAACCTGCGGTAGACATTGCACATGCCCAAGAAACTCCTCAGTTGGGTTTGGGTCTTGGGGAAGACGGCCTTCTTGATGGCTTTGAGGTTTTTCTCATTCACACTCAAGCGTCCTGGCCGTACTACATGACCAAGGTACTCCACCTCGTTACTAAAGAGGTCGCACTTCTGTGCCTTGAGGGTGACCCCATGTTTCCCGAGTAAGGTGAGGACCGTGTCCAAGTGGGACAGATGGGACTCTGCATCGGCGGAGAAGATGATGAGGTCGTCGAAGTAGACGAGCACATTCTGCCACCTGACTCCGGTTAGGATCATGTCAATAGCCCGCTGGAAAGTAGCAGGGACATTGCACAGGCCAAAGGGAAGACGGGTACACTGGTACGTCCCACAGTGGCAGGTGAACGCCGTCTTGGGCGTATCCTCCTCGGCTATGGGGATCTGCCAGTACCCTGCGTTGCAGTCCAACGTGGAGAGGAAATGGGCATCCCCTAAGAAGTCGAGGCAGTCGTCCATCCGGGGAAACGGATACGAGTCGCGTACTGTGCGCTCGTTCAACTGCCGATAGTCGATGCAGAACCGGGGACTCCCGTCGGGTATTGGTATGAGTACCACCGGGCTAGATCATTCACTCTGGCTGTGCTCAATGACTTCGAGCTTGAGCATCCGGTCGATTTGGGCCTTGATGAGTTCCCTAGTTCGGGGACCCATCCGGTAGGGGTTGAGCCGGACGGGCTTGGAGCCCGGCTTCAACTCGATCCGGTGCCCCGTGGCCTTAATGGAGCCCAAGTGCCCACTCCATAGGGCCCAGTGCTTCTCTAGTAGGGAGAGCACTTGGGGCCTCAACCCCTCGGGCACGTTCGAAGTATGAACATGGGGCTCGTCCACGGGGTCCGTCACGTCCGGCGCGGTGGCCGGACTAGGACTTAGTGAAGCCCATTCCTCTCGGGATATGGCGGCCACAGTGCCGGAGTAGGCCGACATATGTCCCTGGACCATACCTTTGGGGAGCCGCTTACTCGTACTCCCCGTATGGGTTTCTTCCACCCACCACGTCTAGTGGGCGGTGCAGTCCATGGTGCCAGTTGCCGCATGCACGCGATGGCGCTCATACACTCGATGGCGCTGGGTGATGACCCCGTTCCCTTGGAAGGACGTCTGAACTGGGACGTACCCCCTGGACCGCGGGGACAGAACCATCTCGCGGGCCAGACGCATCTTGGTGTCCGCCTCACTAGCGGCACCAGCCTTGCTGGGTTGGTTCGCCTTGGCGTACGACACCGTCTTACACCGAATGAGGATCGGGACCTTACATCCATCTAGTACCTGGATATACCCCTTAGGCCCACAGATGTTGGGGACATGAACGTCGGTATAGTCGGTTCCCAAGAGTAGAGGGACCGACATGCCGCGCACTACTCCACACGTGACTTGTGTCGAGTAGATCCCGATTCGCACCGTAAGAGTCACGGTGCCCGTGATGGGAAGGAGTCCCCCATTCACGTCAAACAACTGGGCGGTCGCCGCGTCTAAGGGCGCCACCTTCATCTCCGGGGGCAGTAGCGCCTCTTGTACTAGAGAGACGCCGGACCCTGTGTCGACAATGACGCGGAGGGCTAACTCACGCCTCGCGTCCAACCAAATGCGGCTGGCCACCTGATAGTTGGACCCCGTCAGGATGGCCACCACATTCCGGCCGGCCAGCCCCTTCCGGAGGGGTGCATCCCGAGGGCGGATCCCCTTGGGTCGGGATTGGATGCGTACTGGCATCGCATCCGCGCCCCGAGCTGGGTCCACCGGTCGCCGCGGGGAGGGCCCAACACCGGTGGTTACTCGTTTCCCTCTTCGGACTCAGAGGAGGTTGCTGGTCCGCCCTCGGACTCGGCCCGAGGTTCCCCCTTCTCAAGCGGCGTCGACTCATCGCCGCTTCAGCTGGAGTCCTCGTTGGGGGTGGCAACTGCCACCCGTCGGCCCATCGGCTGGGTTTTTCGGGAGCCCGAGGGCGCCGCGAGAGGGGAACAGCGCAGGGCCGCCGCCAATCGGTCGCGTAGGCGTGCGTCCAGGGTTGGGCACACCTCGGCCCAATGACCCATCTTGCCTCACTGCCAGCAACGGTACTCTCCCGTCCTGGGTTTGGGACAGGGAGGCTCATCTCGCTGTCGAAACCGGCGGCGTGGGTTGTCACCGCCTCCGGGAGTCGAGCCGTCTGGTGCCTTGGGTCGGGCCGCCTCGCGCCGTGCCCCGCCACGTGGCGTGGGGGCGTCCACAGCCCCGATGATCCGAACCGGGGCATCTCGCGGTGGGTAACCCCGAGCCCCCCCGAGATCCTGGGGAGTGCGGCCGCACGAGCTTGCCGCCAGAGCCGGGCCTCCTCCGCGAGCACTTCTCGCTCCTTGGTCCGCTCCCTCAGCTGCTCAAGTCGCAGCCAGCGGTGTTCGTCGGCCTTGGTCTGGGCGACGCGGGCTAACTCCGCCATGGTCATGCCGGGGGTGTTCCGCTCCCGAACAGTGGCGCGCGCGGCGCGGTGGACACTTTCCATAAAGCGCCCCTTCAGCGCACCCTCCCCGTACATGAACCCGCACTCGGTGTTGTGGCGGCGGAGCTGTTCGGCGAAGGACAACTCGTCCTCGTCGTCCCGTTGGAACGCGACGTTCAGGGTCTCGACGAAGGTTGCCACTGAGGCCTGCTCGACGTGCCGTCGGAGCATCCAGTTGATGAGCTCCAGGTAGGAAGTGACCTCGCCGGGGTTACCCGCCCGGCGAGTCGGCATAACCATCATTACCTACGACTTGAGAGGTTCCTTCGTAAAAACGTGAAGGATGTAGGAGGCGTCGGCTTCGGAAATGTCGTTGTCGTCGCAGGCCTTGGCAAACTTGCCCAAGAACTGGAAGACCTTGGCGGGGGGAGAACCGTCCCACTCGTCGTGCACCCCGAACGACTGAGCCACATCCTTCTTGCGCCGACCCAGAGTACGGGCCAGGCGCCGCGTGTAGACAACCGACCTGTTGTCCAGCGCGTAAGTCTCGCAATCGAACATGATCCGGTAGTACGGGTGGTTCACCACGATCTTGGGCGGCACCACCCGAGTAGGTGGCGTCGGGGTTGCTTGAGCCCGCCACCCCTCCGCCTTCGTACCGGTTGCGAGGGACAGGGACAGTTGCGTCGGGAACCCCGGGTCAATACCCCGGGGTAACTCTCGCGCCGCCCCCCCGCCTTGCTCAACTCCCACCGAGTCAGGAGTCGGTAGGGTTCTCAGGTCAATACCCCGAGTACCCTCCCTCACCGTCAACGGCGTGGGAGTAGCGCGGACTGCACCTAGTAGGGCCGCAACGGCCGACTCGTCCCCCGAGCGGGAGACGTCCGTGGTTGACGACGACGACGAGTCGTCGCGTCGGTTCCGACGGGAAGAGCGCCTGGCTCTGCCCCGGCGCTCAGCGGGTCTGGGCGTAGAGCCCCGCAACATCGTAACTAGCGATCAGGTAACTTCAGACCGAGCGACCTCGGCCACGGTGTCTCTCCACTCGAGACCCTGGCCATCCCTGGCACCCCGTGAGCCTGGGGGAGCACGACTAGAGCTCCCACCCGCAGGCTCCCGTGCCAATTCTGGCATCGCCCCCCCCTCCCAAGCACCGAGAGGGGCTCTCCCACCGGGCCCGAGGGCCGGGGGACCGATATCGTGGGTCCCTGCGCTGTGCTCGCGCGCCGAGGCACCCTTGCCAATCCGTGAACCTGGGGGAGCACGACTAGAGCTCCCACCCGCAGGTTCCCGTGCCGGTGGTGGCACAGACCCACCGCCCCACGTGGTTACGTCGGGCGGCTGTCCTCCGCCGAGAAGAGTGCCAGCACCCGGTGGGGCCACCTCGAGGTGAGTACTACCCGAGGGGGCGCCCGCCGAGGGGCGATTCCCAGTCGAATCAAGGCCCGAGGGCAAGGGCCGGACCAAGTCCGCTGCCCGCGGGCACCCGCATCCGTGGTACCTGCACTGGTGTGGCGATCGTCCACCGACGATCCGCCTCCGGGGGGGGAAGACCCATCCCCCCCGACACCAGGCACTTAGACACCAGAGAGGTCTCCATGCCCCCCCCCATCGGCCATCGACCCGGCCGGACTCAGCCAAACCTGGCGTTGCGGGGCGCCGCCCGCAGCGCTAGGCACCAAGGGGAGGAGGACCAACTAGGTTCCCCCCGAGGCGGGTTGGCGCACCGCCACCACCCCGAGGAATGTTGGGTCGCCGTCCTCCCCTGCTGCTCCACCAAATGTGACAACACGCCCAGCCAACCCCACCCAGTCGCGGGGAAGGCGAGCCAGGCCGTGTAGCCGGGTAGTCCTGTCGGGGAATACCCGCCCCGGAAGGAAACCCCGAAGAGCACACACGCACGGCGTCGACCGGGGGAAGACGCCACGAGCGACAAACACGAGTTGTGTGACTGGAAGTTTACTTGCCCGCATCGAAGGCCTCGAGGCAACACTCACGCCTCGCCCTCTTATCCCGTCCGTTCCCCTCAGACCCTCCAAAAAACCCCCCTCAGACACCCTCAAGGGACCCTCAGAAAGCCGTCCGAAAACCCCCTCTCAGACACCCTCAAAGGAACCTCAGAAAACCCTCCCCTCAGGGCACATGGGGCCAGTCTCAGCGGAGGGCGGTCGAAGATTCGGACACCGCCTTGAGTAGAGGCGGGGGAAGGGTGCTACGTGACACCCTTGCGGCGCCCCGGTGTCAGGGGCGCGGTGTAATACTGGTCAATGGCCCAAGTCGGGTTTACACAAAATTAGGCCCTTGACTGGGGGCCTGCCCGGGGATTTACTAGTCCCGGGGAAGTCTCGAGATCGCGGTTGTGGTTGGTGAGTCACGGGGCGATCATAAGTGGATCGCCACCGGCAGAATTCGAAATATGCGTCAGTAGGACATATTTCCCACGCGAGAGCCAGTGGCCGTTTCGGACTGACTGGATCCGGCCGCCCGTGACGCGAATCCACGTGTCCCCTCTTGACTGGGACGGAACTGGTTCCCCGAGTGTGGGGGCCAGGTGTCCGGCCGTCAGAGACAAGTTACGAGCACATAAGCTCTACGCCAAGCGGAGCAAGTGCCAGTTCGCGGAGACTACCGTGGACTATCTCGGGTATGTCATCTCAGCCCACGGCTTCTCCATGGAGGCTGAAAAAGTCAATGCCATCCGAACATGGACCACTCCTCAATCCAAAAAGGATGTGCAGTCCTTTCTCGGAATGGTTAACTTTTATCGACGCTTCATCATCAACATGGCAGAAGTCGCGGTACCCCTGACTCGGCTTACCGGCAACGTCGACTTCGAGTCGACCGCAAACGCGGAAGCGTCTTTCTAGCGCCTAAAGAGTCTGGTAAAAAGTGCACCAGTACTGCGCGGCTTCGACAAGCGGCATCCCATCTACTTGTCTACCGACGCAAGCGGGTACGCCATCGGTGCTGTACTGGAGCAAGAAGATGGCCAAGGGAGAAGACCAGTGGCCTACTTCTCCCAGGTTCTGAACATTCACGAGCAACGCTACTCTATCCGGGAGCGCGAGCTGCTGGCTGTTGTTCAACTTGTTCGCTACTGGCGCTGCTACCTGTACGGACGCGCCTTCGTTGTCCACACCGACCACGAGTCCCTTAAGTACCTGAGGACCCAAGAGAAGCTGAACGACCGGCAAGTACGCTGGTTGGAGCTGCTCGACCGGTACCAGCTCAATATTTCGCCGGTTAAGGGCACGGCTAACGCCGTTGCAGACGCGTTGTCGAATCACCCTACAAATGCCTCCGACAAGGACATTCCCAACCAAGACCTGCTTAGCTGCGTTATATTGCTGCCTTCCCAATTTTGGCCGATCCCGTCGATGTCAAGAAGGGTGATCAACTGTGCGAAACTGTGTCTCAGCCATCCATTCGGCCGGATGAAGTGGATCCGCCAATGGGCAGTTGACCGAGACCCTGTCTTGACTTCGACCACAACGGCCAAAATTGGGAAGACAGCAATAGCTAAGACCATTGGCAATCACCCCAAGCAACCTGAGATCAACAGCCTCATGACCACGCACCTGAGTGAAAAAGACCTTGCCACCCTACGAGAGGAGTACCGCGCGGACCCTGAGTTTGCCACCCTATCCCAAAAGCCCGTAGCACCATTTACCCAAGACATGGGGTTGTTGAAACGAGGTGACCGTACGTGCATACCCGCTGGTACTCGTGGCACGAAGATGCTCCACGACTATCACGATGTTCCTAGCCAAGGGCATATGGTCGTCAGAAAGACCACCAAGGCGCTGGCTACCAAGTACTACTGGAAGACCATGCGCAAGGACATCCAAAGTTACGTACAAGCATGTGATCCGTGCCAATGCAACAAAGCGGGCACTCATTCACCTCTGGGTCACCTCACACTTCTAGATCCACCAACCCAACGATGGGCAAGCGTCTCCATGGGCTTCATTTCACCTCTACCTCAGACGTCCCGCGGTCACAACGGCATCTATGTCGTCGTGGATCGCCTCACCAAGATGATCCGCCTGGCGGCGACAAAACCAGACTGTACGGCTGCTGCCGTTGCCCTTCTCTTCCACGACCACGTGTACCGGAATCACGGTCTTCCCAAAGATGTGGTGTGCGACCGTGACCCCGTCTTTTTCTCCAAGTTTTGAAAAGACCTCACGGACATCCTCAAGGTCAAAATCCGTGCGTCGTCCGCTTATCATCCCCAAACGGACGGGCAGACGGAGATTATGAACAAAAAGGTCGAAGAAATGTTACGCAACTTCTTCAACCACAACCAGAGCGACTGGGATCTCTACCTGGTCGACGTCGAAGTCGCGTACAACCGATCTCCAAACGCGGTCACCACCTACTCTCCGTTCTTCTTGGTCAACGGCTACGACCCTTCCACTGTCCCGGCCGACCTACACTGCTCAACGGCGACAAACGGTGCGTCCGTCTCGGAGTGGCTCCAGGGCTTACGAAACGCCCAGAATAATGCAGCCAAGGGCATTATCAAGGCCAACGAAGCGCGAGCGCTTTACGCCAACCGCCGTCGCCGGCCGTGTACCATCGCCGTAGTTGACTTTGTGCTGCTCAGCACCAAGCACCTGCTACCGGACGCCTATCAAGGCGCCCGGAAGCTGATGCCCAAGTACTCCGGTCCCTATCTTGTCACGGAGAGCATCAGCGACATCACGTTTCGCCTAGATCTCCCCCAAGCCGTTTTGGATCGCAAGGTCCACAGCGCCTTCCACGCGAGTCTCCTCAAGCCATACCGCTCCGACCCGTGTGACCGACTTCCTCCGGCTCCGCCCCCGATCGACTTCCCGGACGGCGCCGTTGAGTACAAAGTCAAGAGCATCCTGCGGTCTCGCAAGCTTCGCGGTCGCCTCCAGTATTTGGTCAAGTGGCGCGGTCACGATGTGAGTGAGAGCACTTGGCAATCTTCTGCCGACCTCAAGCACGCCCTAGACGTTCTGGCCGCGTTCCTTCGTTCCGAGGCCTAACGGGGGGGAGGTGTAAGACCTCTGGCCTTTCACGCCACGTGGAAACCTACTTTCAACATTTCATCCATTTCAAACATCACTTTCCACGTGGCACGCTTCCTTCGTGACTCGCTGTACGCGTCCAACATCCGCTACAACGGCCTCCATCTTTTTAGTGGAAGCTCCGGACACGTCGATCGACCTGATCCGGCGTGAGGCCATCCAGCGCCCCGCTGACTCATCATGATGCGGCGTCTGACTCCGGATGATTCGGCGTCAGCTCTAATGCACCAATGGGAGTTGGTGTCAGTCGTGTAGGCCTATTGGGACGCGACATCATTGTCAGCGCCCCTGACAATCCGTTACTCGGATCCTGGGCCAGCAGGGCTGGGTCGGTTGTACCCTGCTGTTGGGGCTGTCGAGCGCCGCACTATCCAATGGGAAATGCCCTCTGTTCTCGGCTTTCGTGTCAAAAGCCGCCTGCTTCTCCACGTTTCTGTACCTGCATTTCTGAGCCATTTGGTGCCGCGATTTGGCGGCACACGCCCGTCTGCCTTCGTTTCTGAGCCATTTGGTGCCGCGTTTTGGCGGCACACGCCCGTCTCCCTTTGTCTTTGGCCCTTATGGTGCCGCACCGTGTGGAGACGAGCGCATGCATGTTCTGGGGCACCTTAGGTGCCCCAAGGAGAGTATATAGGCAAGCGAACCGAGCTCCTTCGGGGGGATCGAGAGGGGCAGCCTCAGTTCCAAAGACAACATTTTCCCTTGTGACCCCTCCCAACCTTTTCCACCGTCGTCACACCCATCGACATCCCAAATGCCCTCCATCGTCGCCCCCATCGTCTTAGACGGGGCCTTCCCCGTCAACCGTTGCCCCTCCCGAGTTCGTTTGATTCGCCACGTGTCCTGGCGGGTCTCACAGACGCCGCCCCCACCGGCGGTGGGCGCCGACGCGGGGGTTGAGCCACCCGCGCGTCGTGACAGACCCCCCCCCCTGTCTGCGTCGGGCCCGCCGTGGCGGCCGCCGCGGCCGCGTGCGCCGCGGCCGCGGCAGCGGGTGAAGCCCCGTCGACGGGAGGCGCACGGCCGCCGTCGCCGCGTGGCGTCGCCACGCCGGCGGCAGCGGCCCGCGGGGGCACCGTCGGCGGCAGCCGGCGGCGGGGGGCTGAATCCGGTGGCACCGCCGGCCACTCGGCGGGGTCGGCGCCGCCGCCAAAGGCCCCCGCCGGCGGCTTGGCGTCACGCGAGTAGAGGCGGCTGCGGCGCGGCCGCGGTGGATCCCCCTCGCGGCCGAGGGAGCGTCCACGCGCGTGGGGGCGGCCGCAGGCGGATCCCGGCGACCGCGTCGCCGCGCCGCCGACGCTGCCGGACGCGATGCGCCCGGGCCCGTGGCGGTGAGATACGCGCCGGCCCGCAGCGGCGATACGCCCCAGCCCGCGGCGGCGGGTGCCACGTGGGAAGCGCCGCCGCTGCGGCGGCTCAGAAAAGTGCCAGACCGAAACAACTTGTGCCGATCAATTCCCCAGCGTCGGCCCCGTGCTCGAGCCTCTGGAATGGGGCCCCATGCGCAGCGGTGCATGTCGTACTGGCACTTTCGCTGCGCAAGCTGTTGTGGGCGAATTCTCTTTTTCGGGCTTCACCTAGACGGATCCGCAAGATTTTGAGGAGCTTTTTACAAGAAATGCGCGTTTGCGCCTTTCGGCCGGAGTGTCAACTTTACACCTACCGAAGCGTTTCGCCGCCCTGAACACGGCCATGGCCTTTCCACAGTTTGGACGCCGCTTCCCTGCGCATCACAAAAAGCTGTAGCGCGGTCTTCTGACCGAGGGAGTCTAGCTACAGAACGATCATGTCGCTGAGGCCGTCGGCGCATACAATCTCCCCGCAGTCAGTAGTGACACAGGCACAAACGATTGACCATTGGATCAGGATATCCTAGGCTGTCATGTCGATTGGCTCTGTGCGGCTGTTGACAGCTGGGGATTTTCGTTGCACCAGCATGTGGGTCAGTCACTCCGTAAATTGAAAGCCACCATCTGCCACATTTCCTCTACAGTTCTTGTACAAATCGACGTCCTTGAGGGGACCTTTCGGAGGGGGTTTCGGGGCTTTCTACAAGAAAAACGCGTTTGCACGTGTGAACACACGATCAGTACCGCTGCGCTGCGCCTCCCCCCCGGGGCGCAGCGCAGCGGTACTGATCGTGTGTTCCCCGGGGAACGCGCGGGGCCCCGCGCGGCGCCGAACGCGGTCGCGCGGCGGCGCGCCACCCCCGTCGCGCCGGCCGGCCGCCCCCCCGCCGCCCCTCCGCCGCCGCCCCGCGCCACGCGCAGCGGCGTCGTTGCGTTTCCGCCCCGGCGCCTTCCCCGGCCGTCTGCGCTTTCCAAGTGTGGTCGTCACTGCCGCCACCCGCGGCGCGGGCGCGGCGTCGACCCGTGGCCCGCGCGGCGGGCGGGGCGCGCCGCCCCGCCGGCGCGCGTCGCGGTGTTTCCGGCGCCCCCCGCCCCCTGCGTGGCGACGG
>Ga0209093_1000919_pt1 | contig 16514 bp, 13 predicted proteins | sample SidtaG_4_FD_187450 | JGI IMG/M metagenome (GOLD analysis project Ga0209093, IMG submission 187450) | Marine algal microbial communities from Sidmouth, United Kingdom - Sidmouth_Male1 metaG (SPAdes) (version 2) | ecosystem: Host-associated > Algae > Red algae > Unclassified | place: Sidmouth... | reverse complement strand
AGCAGGGACAGGCGTCCTGTAGAAGCCGGATACAGCGCGAGGGCGACGCAGACTGCTGATCTGCGGCGGGACGGACGCACAAGGCCCACACAGAGGACCGGTTGGACGCAGGCGGCGCTGGGCGGAGCTGCACCGCAGGTGATCTCCTGAGCAGGGACAGGCGTCCTGTAGAAGCCGGATACAGCACGAGGGCGACGCAGACTGCTGATCTGCGGCGGGAGATGCGGTTCGCCCTGACCATCAATGTACGTATTTCCCTTTGCATGTAGTATTTATAAAGAAGATTAGAAGCACACGTTGGTGAAAGGAGCCCATATGCTGTAGTCGAGCGGGCCGGTTGGGCGAGGCCGACGATTCCGCACATGCTGCATGCGTTAAGGTCGTACACTTCTGTGGTCGACGATTGTGAGTACTTGATTTCATGCCTGGAATTGTCTGTGCATTGACTTACAATACTGCTGGAGATTGCACAGCTTCCAATTTACCGGGACGCGGCCGGCGGGTGATCTCAGATCGGACGCCGCGCCCTCCACGCCGCGCCCAGATCGGGGTCCCGCACGTATCCGGTGCGGGACGGGTTCACCCGGCCGCGGCCGACGGGTGATCTCAAATCGAACGCCGTGCCCTCCACGCCGTGCCTAGATCGGGGTACCGCATGTATCCGGTGTGAGGCGGGGCGACCGCACGGGTCGCCGCCGCACTCACAGTATCCTCTGGCGAGCACAGTCGCAGCACGCACCGCATCCAGGGACCGCCACGCCCAGTCGCCGCCGCAGACCAGCGCCGTCGCGCTCGTGCCGTCACCGTGTCTGCACCATCACTCCTTCTCCTCCACGATTCATTTCTCCATCCCCTCCTCGCTTGATTTTCTTTCCCCCTTCTCCATCCCCGTTCGTTGTTGCGCCCCCCGCGCCCCCCTTCCCCCCCTTTGTTTTTTTTTTGCGCGCATCCTTGAGGAGAGAGGCCCGCCACCCCGCCGGAGGGTGCGGGCCAGACCGCGACCGACCGCCCCTACGGGCGATCGAGTTTTCGTGAAGCCGCGGGCTGTGCCCCTCTTGTTGGGGCCACCCGCTGGTGTTTTGGAGTGGCCGCCACGCCGGGTGGGCGGTCTTCACTGTGCTTTCCCACTCGTCACCCCGCCGGTGGGTGCTCGTGGGACCGTTACCAATCGCCCAATAGGGCGAGTGGGACTGGGTGGTGCCGCGGGCTGTGTCCCTTTTTCTGGGGCCAACCGCTGGCTGTGCAAGTCGCCGGCACGCGAAGCGGGCCGGCTTGACTGTTTGAATTTCGCTCGCCGCCCCGCCGGTGGGTGCGTGCGGAACTTGTGCCGATTGCCCACGCGGGCGCTCGCGCTGTTGTGGCACCGCGGACTGTGTCCCTGTATCTGGGGCCAACCGCTGGGATTGATGAGTGGCCGCCACGCCGGGTGGGCGGTCTTCTTTGAGAATTTCGGTTTGTGTCTGTCCTCGTGACAGCTGACTATGGATGAGCACGATGCCTCAGAGCCCCTTGGGCCTATCCCGGGCGAATTGAGTCGCAACCAGCGTCGTCAAGTGGCGCGCGCCCGGAAACGGGCGGAGGCCATGACTGCTGAAGCTGCTCGGGTGGCTGAGGAAGCCGCCTGGGCTGTCAATGCGGCGCACGCGGTCGAACGAGGTGCCGTTGCGGTGGCGCGACGGGCTGAGCACACTGCGGTACCGGCCCCATTGGCTCCCCTCGGCACAGGTCGCGAAATCGCGCCCGAGGCAGGTCGTGGCCGTGGTCGAGGCCGCGGCGGCGGTCGCGAGAGGGGCCGTGGCAGGGGCGACGCGGGCCCCAATCGACTCGGCGGGCGCTCACACGCGATTCGACGCGGGGGTGGTGGCGGATCGCGGTTCCAATCGGCTGCTGACAGTGCCTCAGCCGCTGTCGGGGGACATCAGCCCTCACCCGGCCTGAGCGGCAGCGGTCGGGTCGGCGCGTGCGGCGCGACGCCCACGCCACCCAATCGCCAGCCGGCTGTCCCTCCCACCCGGTCGTATGAGCCGGCACCCGGTGGCGACCGGACCGAGTCTGCATCGCAAGTGATCGCCATCATCAACGATGGGCGGCGAGTTTTGACTGGTCGAGTGGGCGGGCTTACAGCCTCGCAGCTGCGGATGCTTCTCTCGGCCTTGGAACTCGCTGGACCTGACTGGCTTTCGAGCCTCGTCCAGATGCAGATCCTGCGCCAGTGCCGTGGGGGCTGTGGCGACGTGGAGGCAATTTATTCGCTAATGGCTTCAGCTGTAAGGATATTGCAGAACGACGGCGGTGGTCTGCCGAGTCCTGCCGACACGACGGCCGCAAGCTTCTTTGTGAGGCAGGCTCTGGCGTCTCACACATGCAAGGGCCAGTGCCTTGGGGGGGTGCAGCGCTCCCTCCTTCTTGCTTCCCGCCCAGCCCGGTCGCCCGCTCCATCTTCCGCCCTGCCTCCTGCTCCGATCCTCAACGCCCGAGCCTTTCCTCGTGCACCCCCGCCCAATGCACCGGCTGCGTCGAGCACGCGCCAGCCGCCGCGCGGCCGGCCACTCCCGCCTCCTGCGAAGCGCCTCCGCCGCACGACCAGCCACGATGGGGACCCGCAGTCGGTCGCAACTGTAGCCTCTTTTGCGCCTCCAACGCCGCGTGGTGCGCCGTCTTTGCCAATGGCGCCTGGAGCAAGCGATGGCCTGGACGCTCTGCCGGGAGCAGTGGAACCTGTTGTACCGTTGTTTTTCTTTCCGGCGCGGGCCGAAAGGCGGCTCCAGCTGTCAACAGCGGATATTGGGTCGCTGGCAGAGGGCGAGGAGATGTCCAAGCGCATGATGGATGGCCTGCTGCTATGGCTTTTGTACTGGGCTGACAGCGGTGGAGTGCACGGTGGCCTCCGCGTTCTCTCCGCGCTCGATGCAGAGGACATGAAGGACGCCGTGACTGATGACTCCCTGATAGTCAACAGGGCGGCCAAAGTGCTACGCGACCGCCTTGTGTTCGGTGGGGGCACGGTCATCATGCCAGTGTACAGCGGTCGGGGATGGTCGGGCTTGGTCGTGCGCGAACTCCATTTGGTCGTTTCCTCCGTCGTGCAGGCCGTGATCGGTCGTGATGCAGCTTCCGTTCATGGCGCCGCAGTTGTGCTGATCAACACGTGCGAGAACAGGGGCGGCGCGCAAGTGGACTTTGACAGTGTGGACGGCCTGTTCCGGTCGTTGAGTGCTGCGATTTGTCAAACCCACCTACGAACCAGGGACTCACTCGGAATGCGGATGCGCGTCAACGGGTGCCTGCGGATGCGTTTGCCAGTGCGCCGTGTGGCGATTCCCGGAGGAGATGTTTCTGAAACGGCGGACCACCTGCTGGCACACTTGTCTTTGCTGCATTCGGCCAAACCACCGGCAGCAGCACACCTGCTACGTCGTGACAATGGGCCCCAATGGAAGAAGGCCCATGCCCCTTGGCGCCTGCGTGGCCTTGTCCGACGCATAGTGGACGCCCACCGACCCGGTGGAGAGATTTTTCTTGAGCAGGAGCCCGGCGAGGAGCTGTTTAACGGCTACGACCTCTCGGAGGACGAGGCTGCCGACGGCGAAGAGGCGCTTAATGACTTGCCGGATGACGAAGACGGTTCCGGTGACAACAGTGTGCACAACGGCAGTCGAAAGGGCGACAGCAGTGGAGGAATGAGACGTACTCATGATGGTGACATTGTCGGGGATGGGGGTGGTGGGATCGACAATCGCAACGGACGAGGCCCAGCTGACGGCGTCGAACACGGGTGTCGGACCGATGCGCATCTCGTGCTCGGAGGTTCACCTCAGGGGCGTTCGAGAAACGGCCCTCGTGGGGGCATCGGCGACGCACACGGGCCTGGTGGCGGTACTGCTGCCACACATGCTCTTGGAGGCGCTGTCGTTAGTGTGAACGATCATGATCGACGCGACAATGGTGGTTACAGGCGAGACGGGGAAGTGCAGGCACCTTTGGGTGGAGCAGACGGTGATGCCCGCGTTCGTGCTGGCCCTGCCGGTGATGTGGCTGCTCAAGATGGACTTGACAATGGCGGCGGTGATGCAGGTGAGGCCCGGGGACTCGTAGATGCAGACGTTGACGCCTGCGCTCGTGCCGGTGCTGCCGTTGGTGCGGTTGCTCAAGATGGACTTGACAATGGCGGCGGTGATGCAGGTGAGGCCCGGGGACTCGTAGGTGCACGCGTTGATGCACACGCTCATGGTCATGGTGCCGATGGTGTGGTTGCTCAAGACGGACGGGACAATCGTGGTGGTGGTACGGTCGAGGTTCCCGGACGTGGTGGTGCAGGCGTTGATGCACGCGCTTGTGGTCGTGGTGCCGATGGCGTGGTTGCTCAAGACGGACGGGACAATCGTGGTGGTGGTACGGTCGAGGTACCCCGACGTGGTGGTGCAGGCATTGATGCAGGCGCTCGTGGTCGTGGAGCCGATGGTGTCGTTGCTCTTCATGGACGCGACAATGGTGGCGATGGTGGAGCGGCGGTACGCGGACCTGGTGATGCAGGCATTGATGCACGCGCTCGTGGTCATGCTGCCGATGGTGTGGTTGCTCAGGATGGACGCTGCGATGGTGGTGCTGGTGCAGCGGCCGTGCACGGACTTGGTGGTGCACGCGTTGATGCACGCGCTCATGGTCATGGTGCCGATGGTGTGGTTGCTCAAGACGGACGGGACAATCGTGGTGGTGGTACGGTCGAGGTTCCCGGACGTGGTGGAGCAGGCGTTGATGCACGCGCTTGTGGTCGTGGTGCCGATGGTGTGGTTGCTCAAGACGGACGGGACAATCGTGGTGGTGGTGCGGTCGAGGTTCCCGGACGTTGTGGTGCAGACTGGGATTCACGCGCCCATGTTCTTGCTGCCGATGGTGTGGTTGCCCAAGACGGACAGGACAATGGTGGCGATCGTACAGCGGCGGCTCGTGGACGTGGAGGTGCACGCATTGATTCACGCGTTCGTGTTGGTGCTGCCGGTGGTGTGGTTGCTCATGAAGGACCCGACAATGGTGGCGATGGTGCAATGGTGGAACGCGGACGTGAAGCTGCACGCGTTGATATACCTGCTCTTGGGCGTGGCGCCGATGGTGTGGTTGCTCATACTGGCCGCGACAATCGCGGCAATGGGGCAGCGGCGGTACACGGACTTGGTGGTGCACGCGTTGATGCACGCGCTCATGGTCATGGTGCAGATGGTTTGGTTGCTCAAGACGGACGGGACAATCGTGGTGGTGGTACGGTCGAGGTTCCCGGACGTGGTGGTGCAGGCATTGTTGCACGCGCTCGCGGTCGTGGAGCCATTGGTGTCGTTGCTCATCATGGACGCGACAATGGTGGCGATGGTGGAGCGGCGGTACGCGGACCTGGTGGTGCACGCGTTGATGCAGGCGCTCGTGGTCGTGGTGCCGATGGTGTTATTGCTCATGATGGACACAACGATGCTGGTGGTGGTGCAGCGGCGGTACGCGGAAGTGGTGGCGCAGGCATTGATGCACGCGCTCGTGGTCATGCTGCCGATGGTGTGGTTGCTCAAGATGGACGCAGCGATGGTGGTGCTGGTGCAGCGGCGGGACACGGACTTGGTGGTGCACGCGTTGATGCACGCGGTCATGGGCATGGTGCCGATGGTGTGGTTGCTCAAGACGGACGGGACAATCGTGGTGGTGGTACGGTCGAGGTTCACGGACGTGGTGGTGCAGGCATTGATGCACGCGCCCATGTTCTTGCTGCCGATGTTGTGGTTGCGGAAGACGGACAGGACAATGGTGGCGATCGTGCAGCGGCGGCTCGTGGACTTGGAGGTGCACGCAATGATTCACGCGTTCGTGATGGTGCTGCCGGTGGTGTGGTTGCTCATGATGGACGCGAAAATGGTGGCGGTGATGCAGGTGAGGCACGGGGACTCGTCGTTGCAGGCGTTGGTGCCTGCGCTCGCGCCGGTGCTGCCGTTGGTGTGGTTGCTCAAGATGGACTTGACAATGGCGGCGGTGATGCATTGGACGTGTGGCCAGACCCGGTGGTGCAGCAATTGATCCATGTCCTCATGGTCGTGCTCCCGCTGGTGTGGCTCCTCAAGATGGACGGGACAATCGTGGCAGTGATGCAATGGAAGTGTCCGGACCTGTTGGTGCGGCCATTTCTGCAGGTGCTCGTGCTGGTGCTCCAGATGGTGTTGTTGCTCAAGATGGACCGGGCAGCAGTGGCGGTGATGCAAGTCAGGCACGGGGACTTGTCGGTGCAGGCGTTGAATCACGAGCTCGTGCTGCTGCTCCCGATGGTGTGGTTGCCCAAGGTGTACACGACAAGAATGGCGGTTGTGCAGTAGAGGTACCCGGATGTGATCATGCAGCCAGTGATGCACGTGCTCGTGGTGGTGCTGCGGTTGGTGTTGTCGCTCAAGATGGACCCAGAAATGGTGGCTGTGATGGAGTGGAGGCACGGGGACTCGTTGGTGCAGCCGTTGACGCCCGCGGTCGTGGTGGTGCTCCCGTTGGTTTTGTTGCACAAGACGAACGCGACAATGGTGGCGGTGGTGAAGTGCAATCGCCAGGACGAGCTTTTACTGCCGTTCCCGCACGCGCTCGTTGTGGTGCTGCTGTTGGTGTGGTTACTCAAGATCAACGCGGCACTCGTGGTGAAGGACATGGCCAAGACGGCAGAGGCGGCGACGGTGGTCGGGTGCTTGAACAAGATGGGCGTCGTCCCGCAGCAGCCGACGGCGGTGGTGATGTGCATGCACGAGGACGCACTGGTGCTGCCGCCGATGCACAGGTTCTCGGTGGCGCTGCCGTTGGTTTGTTACCTCATGTTCGACGCGAAGATGGCGGTGCACGGCGTAACCCCGTTGAAGGGCCCAGCACAGGAGTACGTGGTATTGTCGAAGCACCATCGTGTGGTGCCGCCGCGGGAGTCGGTCTTTCGGTCGGTCATCCTCCTTTGCTGTGCGATGATCCATTGTCTAGCTTTGATGCAGACGGCATAAACGTCATGGCCGGCACTCTCCCCTCAAACCACTTGGACAGAGGAAGTGAAGGAGTCCCTGGTGCAACGCTCGAATCGATACAGAGCATACAGAAACCTGGGGCTGCCGGAAAAGACCCAACATCTCGAAAGAACCTCCACGAGCACATGCCGGCTACCAGCCGAGATGCTCCTGACGCCACTGTTTGCGAGACAGCTGCCATGGATGCGGGTGGTGAGCCGAAGAACGCACACGGTGGTGACAAAGTGTCAGCGCAAGTGCTTGGGTCTTTGCAGCGACGTGCCAGGGATTTCTACTCCGTTCCTGTGACTGAGTTACACGCTGTCCCTGACTTGGGATTGCACAGACTGATTCGGTCGAATAGTGCATCATTCAGGCAATTTGGCGCGCTCGTGTTCCGAATAGTAGCACGCGAGAGGCGCCCCGTTTCTAGTCGATTGCCAAAGCGACATTCCGGGGACAAGCTCAGAGTGCGCGTTCAAACCTTTCCGCAGTTCCCAACTATTATGTGCGACTCATTCTCTGGTAGGCCTGCGCCTGACCTGGGCGTCAAGCGCAAAGACTTGAGGGCACAGCTGCCATCAGAAAGGGAAAAGCGTATGTCAGGTGCGGAACTCAGAGCCGAAGTCGGTGAGAGTGCAAACGCCCTTAAAGCCGCATACCGGGACTTCGGTGTGACGCGCTTCCTTGCCAGTGTGAACGATCCCAGCGCGACTTGGGTGCGACGAGTCACAGCTGCCGGCAAAGAGAGGGCTGTGATAGGTGGAGCCCTTGATCCCGTAGATGTGTACTATCTTTCAGACATGTCACCTGACAACAAGGATGGGTGCAGTAGGAGTCTTGGTGACCCTGCGTGTACTGCGCATGCCGATGCTTTCCCGACTCGTCAGCGATTTGAGAATCCTCGCACATTGAATCACCACACTATGCTCGGTGCAGCGTCCACGTACGAAGGTATCAACACAAGCTTGCTGTACGTTGGAGCCCTAGGCTCTCACTTTAGCTGGCATGTTGAGGACAGTCTGCTGCAATCATGTTCGTACTTGCAGGCCGGAGAGAGCAAGTTTTGGTTGTTCATTCCGGCGTCGGAACGCCCTCTAGCGGAGCGCGTCATGCGAGAGCTTATGGACCCGGTCGTATTGGAAGCGGCCGGAGGTGACGTATGGACAGTTCTTGCTGTAAAAGCGTGCTTGTGGCCTGCAACGCTCTTTCTGAATCGCGGTGTACGAGTTGGATTCCACAAGATGGAGCCTGGGGACTTTGTCGTCACGGGTTACGGCGTCCTTCACAGCGGCTTCAATGGGGGACCAAGCGTGGCCTCCGCAGTGAACACTGCCTGCACAGCCTGGTTCTCTTACGCGATGGAGCACGCCGAGCGCTGGCGCAATAAGCTGACTATCCACATCCCTTTTGAAAAGCTGCTGGTGCTTGCGGCCCAGAAGCTCGCTGCTGGGGAATGGTGGTGCGGCGACGCGAAGACGTATGAGTCGTTAGAGCCAGAACAGTTCCAACAGGATATCACAGTCATGGTGTCGTACCTGGGTAAGTACCTTGACGATACGCAGGCCTTTTTGGAGATGGGGCCAGACACAGACTGGGCTGGCAGGAAGGCCACCATCGTCGACATGATGCGGGCGTCCATGGGCGTGACGAAGTTTATCGTGCACAACTCCATACAGCCGAAAGGGACGCCCTTGGTGCTGCCCAATGAGGAGACGGGATCAGTCACAGACTATTCCGTTGACGGCACGTCTTGCCCTCATTGCGGTGTAGTCGTTTGGCTCTCGGCCATTGTCTGCCCAACGTGCATTGAACAGCCAGGAGAAGAAGCTGGACCTACTGCTCCTCTGTTCTGTCTGCGCTGCGCACCGACCATGTTCGGGAGCGATCACGATCGACTCCGTCAGGGCTCTCCGGCGCAGAGGCGTCTCACGGGTTGCCATGCTCCGGTGGTGGTGCAGCGGCTTTCGAACCGCTCCGTGTACCTCTTGGTGGATGAATTGAAGAAGCTGTCAGTCGGACGTATTGCATGAGCGATGTCATTGGTGTTTTTTCTGTGCTTCTTGCTTTCGGTTTGTCCATGCGCACTCTGTATGTTTCTTCTTACTGCCACAAGTTGCTGGCCGTCACACATACGCAGTTGAAGTATTCATCAAAACCTTCTCGTTTTCTCTTGAGTCCATCGTAGGTCCCTTGCTCATTGTTTTTGGTGCAGTACAGTATTCAAACCATGAGCCGAGTCCGACTTACACGTCAGAGAGGCATACAATACACAAGTCACTCTCAGTCACCCACTCTTAAAGTGGAAGCCCGAACGTTTTGTAAACATGACGCTACGCTGCCCACAAGGAAGCACAAATGCCAATTGGCCGACGCGGTCGGCAGTGACAATGGTAACATCAGCTGCTACGTCAACAGCGACGACAGCCGGCTCTCCCAAAACGGAGATGGCCATGTGCGGTACTCTCCATGGCTCATAGGCAACGTGAAGCTCTCCGTTGACGGTTGCAATGGAGTGGACGCGACCAAAGCGCTTGTGGTTCATTTCACTCGTTCCAGAGCCGGGCTCTTCAGGTATAACGTCAACAATGGACACTGTGGACCCTTCTCCGATAATAATCGATCGCTCTTTCCTCGCGGCTTTCCGCCAAAGTGTGAGGGCCGCGTTCGGCGCATGGCGCTTCCAAACATCTTCTTTGGACCCCAGAAGCGTGCGCACAGCGTGCACGGCACGCCAAGCATCATTTACTGCGGCCGCATTACCTCTGCTCGGACCCAGGCTGTAAAAAGACACGGCCTTCAGCTGCTTGCCTCGTCTACCAGTGAGCCATAAAGCGGGTATTCCATATTCGCCTGGCAAAGATAGCACTCGGGAGTACTGTTCTGTGTCTCTCCACCTCTGTATGGCGTACTCAGCGGGGTTCCAGCTGTTGCTCTGGCTCACCTCACGCTTTGCCAGCTGGTGAAACCTCTCAAAAATGAGCTCACATATGGCCGGCCCGAGCTGCACCAGCGGAAGAGTGCGATACAAGAGCTCTAGTAAACGGTGCACGGATGGCCGCTCCCACGACCCGTTGAATGGCAGCAGCCGACGCAATTCAATCATCAGACTCTCGCCCAAGACTTGGAGCTCCGCAACAGTGGGTCTCGTTCGAACGGCCTCCTCGCCATCCGAGGCAGATGTTGGGAGGTAGAACAATGCCGTAGAGAACCGTCGGAGGGCATGAAGAGCACCGAAAGCGGCAACTGCGTGTGGCGATGTGGCTGGAGGATGGACAGAGTACTGCAGCACAGTCGGGCCCACCGTGAGCAGAACTGCATAGTCTGACATTGAGAGGGTTGTGCCACCCATCTTTTCGGGTTCGAACGACGACAAGACTGTGTGCGTCGGGACATACTTCGCACAGCGACGCATCTGCTTTGTGAATGAGTCCCGCTGCTCTACTGATAACGCATCGTAGGCTTCCATTAAAAGGTTTGACCCGATGTTGTAGTAGAGTAGGTGTGAGGGAGCGACAACCACGTGCTCGTGTATGTCGAAACTCCCGGGACCCCGTGCCTCTTCAAGACGCATGATCAGGCTGCCGGACTTATCGATTATTCCATTAAGAAGCAGTGCATCCTTCACGGATTCCGCGGACAGCTGTGGGGAGCTCTTCACGGCCGACATGATAAGCGCAGTCCGCTCTTGCGTTCGAGAGTAACGAGAGTCCTTAACGTCAAAAGAGGTGGTGCTGCTCATGGCTCGCTCTTTCCGAGCTGTAGTGGTCTTCAATTGGACAATGTCGCAGCTAGTGCAGTGCTCTATGCCTGGGGCACAGACCGAGTTGGAAAACTTTGCAGCCATAGGGAAATCAAAGAGACCAAGACACAGGTACACACGAACTACCACGTTTTGCTGCTTGAAGGCATCATAAACGTGAACACCTTCCTTGCTCGTGAGGAGTACGTCTTCCACCACGCACTTGAGCAGTGCGTCCGGGTTGGCTCCTGGTGGCAAATAAAACAGTGGACGAACTGAAATCGCACGATCCTTGATGCTTAGAGACGTGTATGCTCCATAGTATCCCTCCAGGCTTCCCCGTCGACGCTTGTATACGTTGAATTCATCACCGTACAATGAAACGTACAGCGTGTAGGGGTCTTTTTCCGGGAGAGCACACTCAGGGGGCTCTGCCGCCTGCGAGAGCTCCAGTGGCCGCAGTGGCGTTAAGGCGGACCACGAGTCCCGTTCCATCATGGCTGATGCTTTCACGGCAAGAACTAGTACGCTACCGGACCGCGTGAACCGCAAAGTAAACATGCGTTCTTCTGTGAAGCATGGCGCCCAGCGCGCGGGCGGTACGAAATCAGGACAAGCAGAAAACTGCGCGAGGGAGTCCCCAACTCTAAGTGCGCTCTGCGGAGCATACGTGGACGCGGATGTGGTAAAGCTGCCGTCACAAGCAATGGCTGTGCTCATCAGACTTGCCTTGAATGTCGTAACTGCATCAAAAGAGACCTGGGCGATACATCCAATGTCGTACCTATACCGGTCTCGGAACAGGACGTTCTTCACGTTATACCTCGCGGGATCCCTGGCCACTACAGTCTGATAAAACTATGCAGGCCGCTCAGCTGTGCCCATGCACGATTCCCCTTTACTGTGGAAAAGAGCAGCCGTCTTGGGATCTCCAAAGTCCCGCTTCACGTGCTCAGAGAAAGGAATGTACGATACGACTGCGTCAGGCAGTTTTAGCAAGGCTCTTCCTTTGCCAACGGGAAGCTGACGTGTGGTCGTTTCTCTTCGCAGTGGTATGGCAGACTTCAGCATGTGCTTGCGCAACTGCCGTAAGCACCACCTCGAGGGCCACTCCTCCTGCGGTATAAAGGAGTTCTCGGCCTCTCGCATCATGTCATACTGTCTGAGCGTCACGCGCACTCGCCCATAGAGGTACCCAAAACATAAGAACTCGCGACGTGTTGGAAACCCCTCATCAGGGTGCTCAGATGCACTCTAGAATTCTGTGTCGTCTGATGGGTAAGCGTCTGACTCAGATTCTGATGACAGGGCGACGTCGTCGTATTCCTCTACACCGGACGCTCGTGGTATCCCTCTGCCAGGGACAGGTTGGGTTCTGCCTGCCGAGCCCCCACCGTCGCCTTCACGGCCGACATCATGCTCTGCAGAATCCGAGTTCGTGGGATGTGCTTGCAAATGAATCAGGTTGGCATCTGTGAGATTGAAAAACGCAGAACCTCGTGGACCGCGCCTGCGACGCTTCATGGCAACCAGGAAAGGGGGCCCGTGCGTGCGTAGCACAGTATCCGACACTGCACGTTAACACCGCATACACAAGCCCGTAGGAGCACCAAGAGGGACACAGCCGAGGACCTGTTTGACGGGGATACACAGCGAGCTCAAGGCCCCAAGGCACAGGACGCCGGCACGATGCGACTGCGGTGTGGCACCTCAAGCATCAACGGAGGCTGACCTCGGTGTACCTTTGGCGAGGGAGGCTCTGATCTGCTGATCGGCACGAGCTGGAGCTGCTCGGCAGATTCCCGGCTCAGACACTCTGCACCGATCCCCCTTTCTGACAATATGCAATGTGGGAAGGTCACACGTCCTTCAGGGTGGACCGCCGGCGGACGGCCTCCGTGCGCTCATTGGCCAGCGACTTCTAGCCCCCCCAGCGACCAAGGCGCCGATTGGTTTTCCATTTGATCCGGCAGACCATCTGCGGAACAGTCCTCCAGTGATCCTCCTCTGATCTCAAGGATGATCCTGAGTAAAGTCCGCACGCCACCGTCGGGACTGTTTCCAGGACGGTCCTGCGACATAGATCTCGCCCTATCCTATTCTAAGTTTGAGACTAGGCCAGGACGGTCCACCGGAAAACCCCGGGGACTTTCTCCGCTTGATGTGAGGATCACTTGGGGACAATCCCAATTTTGCGTCACGCCGACCTCCAGAATCGATGTGGCTGCGTGAGCAAATCGGTCCGCAGGCCTATACTGTGAATTCCTCGATTTTGTGGCTAGGATTAAATAAGGACGAGCATCCGTCTCCCTGTGCCATGAGCGGGACCTGCCATAGGGATAGTTTTCGCGCAGGATGTGCAGGTTAGGATTCAAAGGGATTGGGTGCGGGATCCTTGACAATGCTTATCCTGCGTGCAACGTTCGTAACGTTAAGCACACTCAATTGCTAATTGGTGTCGGTCGTCGTGAGATATCGGGATCTCGTGCGGTATCTTGCCTTCCACGAGATTCGTGACGCAGCGCGGACGGGCTTGTGACCGCGAGCCGGAATGGGTGGCTCCCAGCGCGTGGCGTGCGGGCGGCTGTGCTGAGTGGGTCGTGCTGGGCTGACGGGGCGTCTGACCGGGCGGCACGGTGTGTCTGCGCGCAGCTTTTTTCTTCCATCAGGGGGTGGGGAACGTGGGGTTGACTGGGCGGGGGCTCGGAAGTAGTGACGGGGGGATAGGCGGAAAGCTTTGTCAAGCTTGCGACCTCTTGGTTTGGTGACAGTCAATGTTGTTGTGGCACACGTGGGCTTTAGCCGACGCGGAGCACGCAGCAAACAACAAAGAGAGAACAGCACGAGCAGACACAAGCAGAAAAAAAAGAGTAAAAGAAGAGAAACACCGCAGACGGAGTGGGTCGACTTGTTGTCAGTGACGTCACGGTGCTCTGCGCTGCTCGCCACGTGCGACTGCTTCTTGCCCGTGCCCGGTCGCTTGTCCGGCTGGTGGGCGGCGAGCAAGGCATTGAGGAGCTCTTGCTGCCGCGCCACCACGCACAGCTGCTGTTCCGCGACCGCCGTCTGGCGCTCGACGGCCGCAACCAGGCGGCGGATGTCGGTGGGGAGGGGGTGCTCGGTGGCCGCCGTGGGGGAGGAGGGCCGCGTGGCGTCGTCGTCGGTCGGGACGGCGCTTGACCGCGTGCGCTTGGCGGGGAGGAGCAGCGACGACGCTGGCGGGGGGGTGAGCCTCGGCGTCGCGGGTGTCGTCGTCTTTGACGCGCCCGGTCGGTGCTCCCCCCCGCCGTTCTGCACGCGGGACGGCGTCGTGACCGTCGACTGCGTCGCTGTCGGCGTGGTCGTCAGGCTCGTGGTCGGCGTATTGGGCAATGTCGGCTGGGTCGGCTCGTGCGCGTCATCGGGCTCGTGAGCAAAGGTCGGCATGGAGGCGTCGGCGGCGCCTTGGTGGCGGTCGGTGTTAGCGCGGGACTTTTGGCTGCGTTGGTCTTGGCGTACGTAGCGTCGCTCGGTGTTGAGGGGGAGGTGCTTCTCGCTGCCCCCGCTGCGGCGGCCATAAAACTCGTCCATGGATTGCTTTTCCATGCGCTCGTGATGGGTGATGACTCGCAGCAGCTGGCCAGGCGGAGATTGTGCGGCGTTGGCGTGGTGGCGGCTCTCTTGCGCGTTGGTATTGGCCGGCACGGCAACGAGCAGGTCCGCGTGCATGCGGCTGTAAACGCGTGGGAGCAGCATGTGGCGGATGACGTTCTGCGAAGCCCAGGCGGCCCAGTCTCGCACTCTCTTGTGGTGGTGATCTTGGAGGTCATGGAGCAGTTGGTTGGCATCGGGCAGCGTGGCGACGGTCAAGGGGGCGGAGAGCAGGCGCGTCCACAGGTCCTTGTCGGCATTGTCGCGGTCCAGCGGAAGCCGATTCACGGCGCCTTGATAGTGCACCGAGCAGCCGCGCAGGAAGGCGCGCGCAGCGTCGACAGCGTTGGCGAGGCCGGCCTTGTTGGCGAGCGCAATAGCCGCACCGTGCGCCTGCGCGGCACAAAAGTCAACAGTCAGCGACACCAACTCCCTCGGGCGCACTCCCCCGACGGTTCTCTCAGTCACTGCGGTCCCTACCAATGGCATCGTCTGCCCGTGCAAGCCATACTCGCGCAAAAACTCCGCAAACAGCTCTCGGTACAGGTCAGTACTCTCCCCCAGCGTCGCGGCCTTGAAGACAGCTACAGTGCGGTGCAAGCGAGTCGAACAGATGGTTAATGAGAACAAATGCCACTGCAGGTTAGTTCCATCGGGGGCAACGCCGATTGGGGCAAAGTCTTTGAAGCTCATGTCCGCACAAAAGGAGCTCTGCAGGCCGGCGACGTCCATCATGGCATCCAAGTAGGTGACGTAGCTGTACGGGCAGTCCGGATTGTCGTGGGAGCGGGCGCCAAAGACCACCTTTCGGATGTATTGGGGCCCCCCGGCGGAGGCAGCCAGGCGGGCCATCACCCCAACCTGGTCCTTCCCGAGCGGATTGTTGGCGAGTCGATGGTCGGCCCACGCGTGTCGGATGGCGGCCGAATTGGGTCTGAGCTGCAGCTCTTCGCGGATGCGCTTGGCCAGTTGCGCGCGGGTGCTCGTTGGGTCCAGCTGGAACATGTCAAGTACGCGGCTTCTCAGGTGGCCCCGTGGGATGGCTCGAATACCGCGGGGATGGGTGTGTTCACCGGTCAGCAACAAGATAGCATAGCCAGCGAGAGCGGGCTTTGTAAATGAGTAGATGGTCAGGCGCACAGGGCACGAGCCGTCAGGGGTCATCCCTGCGGGCACGAGGTGGACGCCAAGCTCGGGCTTTAGCGGGCACGTGTGGTGGCGCGCCCAGCGCGACTCCATGTACAGGCAGCTAGCGGGCGGCTCAGTGCGGGCGTCAGCTTTGTCGGGGTCGTCAAACAGGTCCTGCAGCATCTTCATGTTGACAGAAGGGGGCACCAGTACAAAGCGGTGGCCGTGCTCGTTGTTGTATGCCGTGCAGCCCACAAACCATTGGCCAGTATGGAGGGGGCGCAACCGCATCAGCCCCGTACACGGTGTCGGCGCGGTCGCGCCGAGCGCACGGTAGTCTTGGCGGACGTAGGGACACGGCATGGCGGCCTGCGCGCGGAAAAAGCTCAGTGTCTGCTGCTTGGCGAGGTACGCGGGGGACCGCTCCAGCTCCGCGTTGGCGATGGCGGCGGTCAAAATCTCGTCTTCGGCATCGTCCGTCGGCACGGCCTAAGGGGCGGTCCGGAGGTGGACGGGCATATTCGGGCAAACGAGAGGGGCGGCGCAGGTGCGGCTGCTCGTGCGGGCTTGCTCCACCTTGCCATAAAACGACACGTTGCTGATCCACGTCCCGTGGCTGCCTCGTTTCCGCGCCTTGGCGCCCGCGTCAGCAGACAGGGACGGCTCGGCGAGGCTTGCTCCCCCCAGACGGTCGCACAGACGGTCGGTCGCGCTCTCCGCCGCCTCACCGTCGTTGCAATGATACATGTAGGCGACGCCATCAATGTGCGTGCGCAGGTACATGGGCATGCCGTCCAGGTGATGTATCTCGGCCCCAAATACTTTGCGGTTGAGTCGGTATCCTCGCGCTGGGGCCGCCTCGAAAGGCTCCATGGAGCCTCAGTCGGCAGATGGTCGGTCGCGCGGCCGTACGCAGCGTGGTAGTGGCCGGCGCCGCAGCGAGCGTGGGGCGGGACGGTGGGACGCCGGTGGGCGAGATGGTGGGGCGGGCGGGGACGAGAGGGTGGGGG
>Ga0209093_1000918_pt1 | contig 16540 bp, 19 predicted proteins | sample SidtaG_4_FD_187450 | JGI IMG/M metagenome (GOLD analysis project Ga0209093, IMG submission 187450) | Marine algal microbial communities from Sidmouth, United Kingdom - Sidmouth_Male1 metaG (SPAdes) (version 2) | ecosystem: Host-associated > Algae > Red algae > Unclassified | place: Sidmouth... | reverse complement strand
ACCACGGCGTGCCACCGGGGTGAGCGACTGAACCAACTTGCTACAGCGCGGCGCTCGACGACTGCAAGCGCATCCGTGCATACCCAACAGATATTCCCGCATGATAGCGCGGCGTCCAGAGCCCCGGGGGCGTCGCTGGGTCCACAAACAGGTGCAATAGTTTGCAATAGTTTGCAATAGTTTGCAATAGTTTGCAACAGTTTGCAACACTTGGGACGGCGGTGCACCGCACCAGGCCACCGCTCCCAGTGTTCCGTGCCGTGCGAGGGGCCCCGCGCAGCAGCTTTGCACGCCACAGAACCTGCCATCTCCCCCAACTTAGGGAAAGACCCCGTGTTATACTCCTAGGAAATGTGAAGCTTGTCCCCCACCTCGGGAGGGATCTCACGGACGGCCAAGTGCCGCAGCACTTGGCACACGCGCCAATCCTCCCGACTACGGAGGAAGGGAAAGTCCGTCACCGTCCCCTCGGGGACGGCGTAAAGAGTATCCAACGTCCCCCGGATGGTCGTCCATATAGCCGTCATACGACGGCTGTCGACAGCTTCAAAGCGCTGTTCGACCATTGACCCCCCTAGGGGGGTCCACGGGTAGCGCCCATATTTTTCATTGACGACCGCGGGGGTCGCCCGCGCCCTCGGCCTCACGGTCGACCGCCATGTGGACCGGCGCATCGGGAGCCGTGGAAAACGCCATCCCGCCTCGAGAGCCAGGGAACCGGGAAGATACGGACGCCCCACTCCAGGGTGGGGTCCACGGACGACGCGGGACGCGGGGAGAACCCGGTCGCGCCCGACGGAGCCGTCCCCCCGGTGACGACAAGGGAACCGACCACGAGAGTCGAGGCCCCCAGTCACCGCTGGCGGTGACTGCCTTATGGGACTGACCCGAGGATTCCCCGGCTCGGTGAACCCGTCGGTCCCCCGCCGTATGGCGCCCCGGAGCGAGCCCCCAGGGGCACGCTGTCAGGGAGCCACCGGGCAGGGTTTCCCCCTGGCCTAGGGAGGGGGTCGCGAGACACCGCCCCCGGTCCCGCGAGAGGCGGGCCCTGAGGTGGGGGATCTGTGGGGAAAACCCCCTCTTAGGGGTGACACGACCCCCCGGCATGAGCCGGGGACGGGTCTTGACCAGTCACGTAACACCCCCCCAGAGGGGTAGCGTGGGACAGCCCCCTTGGGCGGTTGTCCAGGGAGCCCCAAGGCCACACATGAAACGACCCCTCTAGAGGGGCGTGAGGCGGGGAACACCCAATCGGGCCCCCCTGGAGGGGTCTGACACACACAAGGGAGACGCACGTCTTCCCGAATCCGGGCCCTCTGGGGGGACCGGGAAGCTCGGGGAAGCTTCTGCAATCCGAGCGTAAGCCGGACCGAGATATGATCTCGACCAGGGATAAAATCCCACCGGAACTCTGTCCGGGGAACTTGAAAGCTCTTGGGATAAGTCCCGAGGTATTGGTTTTCGGTAGATCCTGAAATCTAGGAAGTCTTGGTGACTTTCTTGTTTCCGCCAGAGACGGGCCGGGGTCCCCTTCCAGAGGAAGGGCTGTCAGGGATGCTGGACAGGGGCCACTAGAGGCCCGGGCCTGAGACCGTGGCCCGTTGGGTACCGGTCCCCCCATGGTAGCGCTAGGGGGTCGGGACTGTGCACGTCCTGCGTCTTGTTTCTGAAGGTATATGAGTGTACGCTTTGGGGTCGTCGTGCGCGTTGGGATAAATCATCGTTGCGTTTGCGTTTCTTCCGACGTTTTGGTGCGCTTCGCGCCCTATGATCCCGGCGTTCGCGTTGTGACTCTGGCGTAGCGTTCCGCATTCTGTGCTCGGTTTTCTGACGGGTTTATACCCCGTCGGCTGTGAGGGCAGGATCGACTACACTCATGGCAGCCAGTGAGCGCATTCCTATGTTTGAAAATAATTGACGGTGCGCGACGTGATGTATTCTTCCGGAAATGAGATGACGGCACCCTAGTGTCCCCCATATCAGCCCGAAGGCGAACGGAGGCGCTTGATGCTGTCCACGTTTCTGGCGTTGCATTGAAAGGATCCAACAGGCTCGCTGACGGAACGATGATTCGGCACGGCGTGGACAGTTTCTGCCGGCTCGGTGCTGTCGTGTCAGTCAACAAGAGGCGGTCGAAGCGCAATTCGGAGTGTCATGCGCCACGCTCTTCGGAGTGTCGCCGGACCTCCGCATCCCCCTTAAAAGTCAAACATTCTCATGTTGAGATCCGACGAAGTCGCCGCCGGCACGGGAGCCATAGCAACGCCCCCTTCACGAATCCTCTGACAATTTCATAATTTTCTGACAGAGGTTTCAAAGCCGAACGACCCAGATATCGTATGAATTTGTCTTTTTAGGCCATCATGTCGTTTTATATGCCTCCTTTTGCTCCCGTGTGCCTGTGTATCCTCGAAATTGTCCAAAGAGTGGGCAGACAGCAATAGGTGGGGTGACACGAAAACGTGTTGGCTGCTCCCATTCTGGTCCGTTCCCACGAACTCCCCCCCCCCGTCCTCGGCCATTGAGGATCGCTAGAGCCAGTACAAGCGTCACCGCACCCCTCTCGCTCATTGAGGTGTCTCGATGTTCCTCAGACCTGAAAAGACACAGCTGCTATCGTTTGTACAGTCTCAGACGGTATCCAACCATAACCTTTGTCACGAGAGCTACAAAAGTGTCGGCAGAAATGGACGATATGGGCCTCAACTGATGTCAGTCGTACGATGCACGCATGGCCACCATTTCAATACGCTTGCGGTAGGCTACGTGGCTTTCATCATCAAGCATGTACCCTGAAAATTAATATGCCACAAAGTATTCTCCGTAGATCCGCTTGCTTGCCTCAAAGACTCCCACGTCATTGATAGAGGGCATGTCGTGTTTTACGCAGTGAGCTGGTGTCTGCACGGGCGGACTGCTAGGCCCGCGAGTTGCGCGCGAACTGTACATGCTTGAGCAGCATGGAGTGCCTTCGGTCCGGATAAGGGCGCATGTTTCGGAAAAATTGCGTAGTACAGAAGCGCACATGGACTCTAATGGGAAAAGTCACGCATGAGGACAGATGGCACCTGGAAGTGATCAGACCATAAAAACAAGTCGGAGAAAGGATTGCACACGGAAAACAAGAACACGGCCATGACGAGTGAGTGAGACGCATCTCCACCATGTCGTCAGAACCGCAATCCACATGAAAAAACATTGGCTTTTTGCACTTCCAAGAACAATTGACATGCAAATTTCTGGCCCGTTTCCTGCAGTTAACGGCGTAATATGACCGCTGAAACAGAAAACAGGTGCATGACCAGTGAATATTTCTAAATCGACCATAGTTATCGGCGCATCCGTTTGGCTCTCGAGAACCCTTCGTTCGGACGCGTCTCTGCGCTTCCAAGATGAAGCGAAGCGCCGATGCCCGTCGAATCCATATCCTGTCCTGGAAGTACGATGTCGATTGGAAGTCGCCCGGGGGGACACTGGGTTTCCAATGCAGCTGCCAGCCTCATCTCCGCTCATCAGATCGGGTGCGCTTGATCCGGGGCTCTTTTCCGCCTTCTTAATCCGCTCAATTCAGCAGCCCGCGCAGCTGAGAGTACTGCCCTCTCTGCATTATAGGCTCGCACGCCAACCTCAAAATCACCGCCCATAGCCGATTGTGCTGCCCTCCCCCCGCGCTCCCCACGGCAGACTCTGAGTTCCACTCACCTGCTAAAAGCAACGGCACCACGTCAGCGTGCCGTGGTGGTGCGTGCCGGAATGACACGCAGGCTGCGAAGCGTCATGCGCACTTTCCGCTCCGGCGCGACTAAGATTGTGATCGATAGGGACAGGGGCGATCCAGGTGGGTGCAGTTCCGAGAAAAAGTGCAGACACTCCAATTTTTGCCTAGCCGCACAGGAATAGACACTCAAGGGGAACGAGAACAAGGGTGCAGAGTACATTCTGACGGCTGTTAATTACAATATCAAACCACATTTCAGGCAAGGTGCTTGGAAACATCTGACTGAGAATAGCACTGCCAGACATTTCATCAAGGCGAATGTGCCGCGGATGCCCTGCTGACGGGGATTTGGCGGGCGTATCTCTGAAATATTTCAATTCGTTGAAGCATCATCCCTCTCTCTTCGTGTTGCCAGTCCGTGAGACACCTCTGTCGGGATTGAGACTGCTTTTTGCATACTGCGGAGGCCCAGAGCTGAATTTCAACGCATATCAAAGGCGGAACGCCCGAGAAACGACAAGAGACGATGCGCAACGACGGGAGACGAAGGGACAGGCAGGTTATCTTAAGTGGGGGCGAACTTCCTTGGTTGGGGCACTGGACACGCCGTCTATCGAGGGGAAACCTGTTCACAGACCCGCAAATGTTGATTGGCTGCAACGCAAGATTCTAGCAGATGAATTAATATCGCTGATTTTCCGGTTGTTGCTGCTCGCGTGTCGCTGTCTTCGCCACGGCCCTGATCCTCCACGCAGTGGCACTACTGTTCGGCTCCTTTCTCAAGCCCTGCAAAAAGGCGGTGCAAGACTTCCTACTTCCTGAGAGAGTTTCCGAAGAGTGAAGAAGAATCTTCGTATCTGGCTGTGTACCTTTCGTATCTTGATCCAATGCTCAGCCAAATTTGAGGCTTCACACACTCTCCGCCACATCACCGTAGTCCACGCGGCCCGCAAGACACAGAACTCAGAGACTCCCAGAATGACGGACAAGATCCAAAAACTTTCCGTCGCACAACGGACACAAAAAATGGCAGCGGGGCTCGCATGAATGCGTCAAGCATAGAGCATCGGCTGGTTAATGACAATTCTTACGGCGTGTACGGCCTACACACTATAGATGGACAACAATCTACGAAGAGAGTACACAGAGAAATGCAGGACAACATGAACGATCGCGCCCTCCGGCCGTGCACTCAGCGCACACATGGACCCCCCCCGCCCCCCGACAACCCCGTCCCCTCCCTCCACCGAGTCCCCAAGCGCCAGGAAAACAAAGCTGGCCACCCTAGACTGGACGACACGGCCACCTAGCTCAGTGTGACACTCTGCGCAGTCCAAAGGACGCCGTATTCCCATGATAGCATGGCAACTGCGGCCCCTGCGGTCCTGAAGGGGGGGGGATGGTGAGGCGGGGCGGGCGCGGCGCAGCGGTCGGCGCGACGGCGGTCGCGTCGCCGACCGCATGCTCGTGTGCCACTCTGGGTTCCAGTTTGATTTTATTTCCGACGTGCGGCGATCCAAGCCTATAGGATGGCGGGATAAGTTCGGAGGCAATAGACTTGTCGAAAACGCATGAGTTCTGGTGTTGTTCGAATCTAACAAAGCTGCAGTGTCTGAAATTTTGTTAGCCAATTCTTCTTGTAGTGTGGTTCGTCGGTGTGTGCCTCTCGGGCAGACGCTGACTGTTGAAAGGTCAAAAACCAACTACGCCACATTACCGGTGTGACTGGCCTTGGGAGCTGAACATGACCACTTCAACACTCCCTCCAGCTCCTCAGGGCCAGGCTCGTATGACCCACGACTTGGAAATTCCTCTCCTGCAAATTCCTCCGTCCCCCTCCTGGGGTGCAGCCGTGGCGAATCTCAAACCCGCGACCTCTCAGAACTTAATCCAGCGCGAGCTGGGCCCATATCCTGTGAAGTCGGTGTGGTCAAGTGGGTGTGTTGAGGAAGGTCGTCTTCACATCCTCGTGGTTAACGTCCTTGTCCTTGGCCGCCGCCACCGCGAAGAGCGCGCGTGTCTTGGCCGAGCTGGGCACTGGTGCCCATGTCTCATCAAAGTCGCGCCCCGGCACTTGGTTGAAGCCTTGCGCCACCAGTCGCACCTTGTACAGAGTCATGGTGCCCTCAGAATCGTGCTTTATGTCGTACGCGTACAAAGATTTGACAGCCTCACGCTTGTTGCTGCTCCTGGTCTTGGACCAGGCACAATGCTTCTTGTGTGCGAACAAACCTTCCTTCTCAGCCGCTTTCCAAAGCGGCTTTTCCGATCGCGCACGCGCCTCCTTCGCATTGGCGGCCGCCTTGGTCAGCTCCCATCCCCACAGAGCTCCGCCCTTTTGTCCTTATGCAACGTATGCCGTCGGTTTACGCTCCCACCAGGTACCCTTTGGTGCCGGCTTGCGCTTCGACCGCCGGGGGGCTTGCACCCCCTCTTCTCCACTCTCTGTGGTGGAGCCTGGCAGCACGTCGTGGCCATCATGAGCCGCCGTGTCCTCGCCGGCGTCATTGCCATCGCCGTCTTCTTCTTCAAGTCCGTTAGCCTCGTTGGGCCTGACGTCGCTCTCTGACGACTGCTGCGACGCATACTCGTCCCCGCTTGGGGCTTCCGCGTCCAGCATGTCCATGGCGCCGTCCTCCCTGTCACCATCTGTCTGACCGGTCAGGAAATGGGTGGACGCAGGGCCAGGAACAGAAGTCTTCCTGATGGCCTTGCCTGAAGTCACATCCATGAGCACATCTCGGCGCTCAAAGACTCTGTTTGATCCATCCTCTCGGATGCTGTAGGTCTTTTCACCAAAAGTGCAGCCGAAAAAACGGCCGACGTCGGTCCTGGGTCCCAGCTTTCGCTGCCGCTGCTTGGGCTTCAGAGCCCATGCCCGGCTCCTCCAGACTCGAAATGTTTTCACGTCGGGGCGTCTCCCCGTGAGGGCTTCGAGCGGTGTGGCATGTTGACCCGCCTTGGGGGATCTGTTGAGCACAGGGATGACGGATGACAAAGCCTCGGCCCACAGCACCTTGAGCACGTAGTTTTCCGACTCATTGACAGAGCCTACGACAGACGCGATGCTCAAAACTCCGCTCGCGAGCACCGCTTCCCCATCACTGAGAGTATAGCAGGCGTTGCCAACGAACACCCCGGCACAACTGCAGCGGTCGACCGCTCGGACCGACAGAACGTTGTCTGTCAAATCCGGCACAAGCATGGCCTCATCCAGGACCATGCGAGACGTGGTGTTTCCCTTCCCCACGTCCATGGACGCGTATCCGTGCCCCTTGATGGGAACCTTGTGGCCGACAGCTACAGTGACCTTGGCCCCGCTCCCTGTCATCTTGACGGTGAAGTCCGCGTCCTGGGCGGCCATATGATTGGTCGAACCCGAGTCCAACACCCAGGTCGAGGACCCGCTGGTGCTCCCGGAAGCGTTGCGCTTCCTGGCCTGGCCTGCCGACGCAGCGTAGGCCAATGCGGCGCGGGGAGGTGCACCACCCCCACCGCCACCTTCAAGACGCCGGCCATTTGGCTTCTTGTTGCCCTTGGCGTCGTCAGCCTTTTTCTTGAGACAGTCGCGCTTCATGTGCCCGTTCTTGTCGCAGTAGTAGCACACGACGCGCGCTTGTCCCACGGCTTCTTAGAATCCGTTGCCGCAAACGCTTGCGACTTGACGCCGGCCGCCGAGGACGACCGCTTTTGGCTCCCCCGCTGCTCCACCGTGAGCAGCTTGGCGCTCACGTCAGCGAGGGTGCGCTTCCCGTCCATGTTTTCCAGGACGGTCTTGATCATGTCATACTCGGCCGGAAGGCCCGACAGGATCTACAGGACAAGCATGTTCTCGTCAACCTGATTTCCCAGCATGGAGAGCTCTTGACGGATGCCCTTGGCGCTCGACATGTACTTGATAATGTTCTCGTCGCTGCCCTTCTTGACGTTGCTCAGCTCATGAATGAGCTGCAGCAGCCGTGCGTTGCCTCGCGCCTCAAAGATGTCCCCGGTGCGCATCCCACGCCTCCTTGGCTATACTGACCGCCGTCACTGAATAAAGATGAACCGGCTTGACCGACATCTGCATAGTCGCCAGGGCCGACTAGTTCATGAGGTCCCACGCCTCAGCTGTAACGTCGCTCTTAAGACCGCTCCCAGACGCGGGGCGGTCCGTCACAACCAGGGCTTTTGAGAATCCGGGTTTTGCAGCAGAATCTGGGATATATCCAGATATATCCAGATATATCCGTTGGAATCTTCTCGCCATCCGATGTGAGAGCAGAACGGAAGACGCTGCTGGAAAGCTCACCTCAGGCTCAGGCTCTTCGTGGAAAGCCTGATGAACATAACATGTTGCTGCGAGCAGGATGCCGCTGCTTACAGAACGGCGCTTTTTCCGATTCATGATTCCGAAGCCCCTGGTCACAACCGCCGCCCAAACATTCTCCTTCTTCATCTGCGCACGGCAGTACACAGCCCAGACCTTGACGTCTTCGTCCAGCTGCGCGAAGCGGGGGCCGGCGTAGCGGCCGTACACAGACATGACGATGACAAGCACGCCACTAGGCGCGGAACTGACGACGTGGGAGGCTATACCCGCCTGCCCAACGCCGGAACACACGGCAACCCAACCAAGGTCGTCCCGCCAACAACGGCACGGAAGACGACGATGATCACCAGCGACACTGGGCCCAAAACTTGTGAAGAGGTCAAAAACCGACTACGCCACATGACCTGTGTGACTGGCCTGGGGAGCTGAATATCACCAGTTGAACACTGACGGTTCTGGGATGATGATGAACAGTAGTGATAGTCGTTGCTCGCGCCATATCATAGAGCATCTGTCTTGATGAGAAGGTATCCCCCTTACCTCATCGAGCTCGGATCTGGATCGGTCGGAGTATGATTCGCAGGACCTCCGAAACATCCGGCGTTGATCTGGCACTGTCCGATCGGCAAGAGCAGACTAGATCCAGATCCGGAACTCAGTTCCTGCGCGCAGCTTTTACAGTTCCGCCTCTAATAATCCGTGTTCTGCAGCGTTGCTGCACGTCCTATTCAGCAGATACAGTATTGACCGCCGACTCACTGTTTCCGCGCATTTTCGTTCACAGCAGTAAACGTTTTTCTCATGTATTGGGTCTTCCAATCCCTTCAAATAGGTGAGGCACATCTTCAGGTACGATAATCCGCCTCTTCACCCTTGCAGAGCCTGTTGGTCCCCAGGCGCAGCCAGAGGGTGGCAAAGGGCCACCGCCACGGCCAATCATTGTCTTGGAGAAACAGATGGCCATCCCTCGTTCCGTACATTTCTACGCCCCGCGATTCTTCGAAAACCTGACTTCGTTCGCATCAGCGGCGGAGCGGAAATTCAAATTCAGGGTCTGATGTCTTTTTCATGAGCAAACTGGAAGCTTGGGTCAGTGAGGGGTGCTACTTCTCAACAGAAGCATGCTAAGGAAGGCGCATGTTCAGTGGACGGATCCGTGTTTTGGAGCTCGTTCAGCACCCCATGTTTTTATCACACTCAACGCGATCCAGCTTCATTCCCATACTAAGTTCCGTACCACGCCCCCACTGCAGAGCCGAGTGCGTCCCTTCCAAAGAAGGTGTGAGTGCGTCGAGGAAAAATAGAGCGTCGGCCAGTCGGGCGTAAGAACGAAGTGTGCGCTAAACGTTGGTGTGCGACCCAATGTTTTTATAATACTCACATCTTACCCATTTCTAACTTTGGAAAGTACGGATCAACGGGCTAGTCGATTAGAACTTCTCATTGATGCGACAAAGGCACAGCAGCCACTTCCGTGTGAGCGCCGCCTTCCATGTGAGGTCGTCGGTCAGCCGAGGCGGCTGCAGCACCGAGTAGGAAGGCGTGAAAATGTTAAGGGGGGGGGAACCCTGGCTGTCGATATGGCAGGGCCGGCGCAGAGAGACGGGGAAGAGGCAGTACATAGTGGAGTGTGATAGCTGCGTTGATGAGGGCCGGAAGTGATTTGAGTGGAAGGGGTTGGTGACGGCGTGGGGGGGGGCATCATGGCCATCATGGAGACCTTCTTTGAGGGCAGGGCGCACGGCGCGAGATGATCTGCCTTATGACAACGCGGAAATTATGGACATGGTGCCCGTGGTGACCCGGTTCGAGTGCTCGTGGCACATCCTGACAAACGCGTGCGGCCTCAACTGGCTTAATCGACCGGTTTTTGGCGTGCGTAGAGGCTCAGGGGGGAGTTGCATGCCAAAGCACAGTTCAATTGGACGGCGGCGAGGAGAGTCGCCTCCAGTACAGACAACCCCTTCCATGAATCCCCTACAGAAACTGTCGAAGAAGTTGCCTCTTTTCGCCAGAATGGATCAGACGGACCTGATTGCGGAAACTATGGACGACGAAGGGGGTCTGGGGGAACCACAGGGGAGAAGCGCAGCACTCTATTTGACATGCTTCTCCCTCACTCCAAAACTGTTCGGCTGCGCTGCCGCACGGCCTCCCTGTTGGAGATGTTTAAGGATCCCTCGTGATGCGCTGACAACTGCCGGCGGGTGGCGCCCGTTATCGAAAGAGGAACAATAACCGCCACATTTTCCATCTGTACGTCCCGGAAGTGCTCCAGTGTTTTTTTTCTGTTTTCTCTTTTAATCTCATTGCGGGGTGCACGGTGTAGCCTGGCGATCGAGATCTTTGACAGAGACGCCAATACTGAGAATGCGCCACACTCGCCAAAAGCACCATAACAGCAACCGCATCCGACCGCAGCCGCCACCACTAATAGACTTCCACCAGCGCATGCCCGTGTCACGTGGCTCCAGACCGCCAGAAAATCCACAGAAGCCCGCAGATATAAAATCCACGTCGTGCCGTGGAAACCGCTATCCGCCGCACCTCAATGAAGATGTCTACCCCCCCCGCCCCAGTTCCTCACGCATTGGCCCCCTAGCGCGCACACATCAGCGCTATCAAACAACGAACTGGAAGATCTGAAACAAATATTTCGCCGCTGCTACAGTCCCATCTGTGAGGGCCCTCAAAAGCGCAGCTTTTCATCCCCGACGGCCGGACTCAGTCAATCAGTATCCGAAGCTCTGTTCTCGAGGCAAGACGTGCCTCCCGTCAAGCCTGCGGTGGCCATTCGTCACGAAAGTACCTAATAAAAATCCATTATCATTCCATGGTTGCAGCATCGGCAAGCCATAGTTGCTGATCTCAAAAATTAAAGCCATTGAAAACTTGTTGACATCATCTTGCGGCGAATGTGAACCAATAGAGCTGAACACATGTTGCTGGACTGCTACTGATCATTTTCACATGGCAGTACGTCCGTCGAATGCGTTTCAGCATGCTACAACAGTTCTGTACGTTTGATTATCGCCGCAGAAGCTCTTTTGATCCAGGGAATTTCTACCATCTCGCCGCCATATCTATTGGGGATACCCATGCCGTGGACTTGTCCTGACTGACGTCCAGGCTAGTACGGGAACGCACCTGAAGCTGTCGAGCGCTCGTGGTAGAGGCGGGTCCCGCGTGCACGGCGGCATCCAAGAGTGCGCAACAACCCACTTCCACAAATATAAATTATTATAGCTTCCTTGTTGTGGCTTCTTCGCATCGAGTCTCTCTCGATAGCTCAGTTGGCTGGACGAAGAGGGCAGGCCTCCGGTTCCGATGAAGAGCGTCTGACTGTAGCGGGGTTCGATGTTATCAGAATGTCGCTGGTTCGATTCCGGCTCGAGAGATTGTTGTTTTATCAGATCAGCACATTTTGTCCTGGAGACAGGGACCGAAACTAAAACTGACTAGGGCCGCTGACGTGAGAAATTTCAGAGAGCATATCCTTCGAAAGGCCACTAAAGATCAAAAAGAAAGCGAAGAGTCACCATAAGGCGCAAAATCAGAAGAAAAAATTGCTCAAACGTAAATCAGTTGCTGTGACTGAGCGCAACCACAGTAGGTGATCTCCACTGCATCCTGATCTGAGTCGTGCGACTTCTGCCGGAAACGTGCACCTTTTCAAAGACGTAAATGCTTGCTTGACTTCCGAGCAGAGCCGCCTAACTCCTCGCCTCTGCGGTCTCGGCGCCGGAGCGGTCCGACGCTCTCAGTCCGATGGAATCCCCCCCCACTGTCTGTCGACATGGGTCACGATGGCGACGACGCCAGCCTGCTCGTCCCCCCGGACAACGTCTTCAAGCGTCGCTTTACGTTAATTCACGCCATCCTTGAGACGCAGCTCACGGCGCGCTCTGCCCTCGGCTCCATTCACCGTCTTTCCTGCCGCCTGATCCTATAACCCGTCACTGTCGCCTTACCCGTTGCTGTTGCCGGCACTGGTTGAGGATTTGAGCTTCTCGGCACGCGTCTGACCCAAGCTGCTTGTGGCGGTCGGGTCCCTCTGGTGGCCGGCCGGCCTGGGCGGTGGTGTACGTGGCCGGCAGATCGGCCGTGATGATGGCTGGACGGCTTTCGTGGGCCCTACGTTGGCCTCGCTCAGCGGCCGGATTGGGGCTGTGATGTCGCCGTCTGATTGGACCACGTGCGCTTGGATATCTTGGCCGCTGCTGGTGGCGGTTGTCGGACTTGATGTTTCTCTGATTGTCTTTCGCATTGTTTGGAGGGACTCAATTTTCGCATTACGGGTGACCTGCATTGGCCGGCTCCGATTGGAGGCCGAGCCACGGGCTCCCGCGGGTCGCTTGCTTCTACATATTTCCGCGGGTTGGGACCGAATAGCGGTCACCCAGCACAGGCGCCTCGTTTGCCCACTAGGGGCCGGGGTGCTGACGTGTGTTGGCCCGCTGTGGCCCCACTAGGGGGCCACCGTGGGGGCTCTTAAGGGGAGGTCTCGGCCTCCCCCTCGTGTCCAGAAGAGAAACCAACCGTGCCTTGGTTCTCTTTCTCCCTCGGGTCTCTGCCGTAATACCTTTGTCCCCCTCTTTGGGACGGGCGTAGACTGCACTTTTCCTTTGCCGGTTCCTTCTAGGCCTCTCTCCTTTGGGCCCCAGGGGTTGTTGATTTCCTGTCCGGACTTAAGACAGAAAACCGCTACACTACTGTTAGGGGACGCCGTCATTGTGCCTCTGTTCATGCGCATGATGACCCGTCTTTGTACAAGTCCATGTGCGGCGATTTTCCAGATGCCTTTGATGTGATTTGGGAGATCGCTCGAGAGCTCGTGGAGAGTCCTATGGACCCGCGGCTGCACCGCTTCATGGACGTGAACGAGTTTCGACGCCCAAGGTGCAGAGTATGCTCTGCACATGATAGTTTTCTTGTGAACTTCGTTCCCTCGAGTGGAGGAGACGAAAGGGCGCTTCCCATCCGGACAGTTGCCTTCAATTTCGGGGTGTCTCCTGCCACGGTTAACATCTATTTTTCCCATGGAATTCCAGGCACGTGCGTGCAATATCCAGGCCTTCAGGGCGGTGGCGCGCTCGGCGAAGATTCGACACCGGCCACGCCGGCCAAATCCATTGCCGCGAGCGCGAACGGGGGCACGTACGGCCACGTTTCCGTAACGGGGGGGGCGTTGGGCGGGGAAAGGGGTGCCGCCGCCGCCACCGCAGCGGCGGCGGCTTTCCGGCGTCGCGCGACGCCCACGGGAAGGGTCGTCACTCCGCCGCGCAGCGCGCCTGCGCACGGCGGGCGGGGTGGCCGATACGGCGCACGGCCGGGCGGATGGGACCGACTGCCGCGCGACGGGGCGCCTCTAGCCGCGCCGCTAGATGGTGTCAGAAACCGCCGACAAGCCGCCGCAAAAGAAGCCGGCGCGCAGGCACAATCACCTACGAGGCATCGCGGGCGCGTCGAACCCCGAAAGTCTCTGCGCGCGGTCGCCGCGCGCAACTCGGGGCGGTCGGGGGGGGCAGGGGGGCAGGCGCCGTCCGGGCTCTGTGACCCTTGTGGCAGGACAGTCCTTCTTAGCCGCGTAACTTTATTCTCTCTTAGCTTTATCGTGACGCTTCCAACACTGCCACGCCCTCAGATCTCTGAAGAAACGAATGCAGGCGGCCACCTCTGAAGCGGAGAGCACGCCCCGTGATCTAAGTATATGCGTGCATCACTACGCTTTGAAAGCACCCTGTCGTAAAGGCCAGCGAATGTTTTCCCTCCATGACAGTTTCACGTTTTCCTGTCCGATTGTGTGGCAGACTGCTGCGAAGAGGCGAGAAACGAAGGGCCTCGTTAATCGGTTACCCTTCGGGATCATCTTCGTGGATGGTACGAAACTGCGTCGATGGCGTCCGACCGACACCCAGGACCAGCTCCAAGCCCACGATCGACACTGTAACTTTCCTTGTACGTGGACCAATCGAAAGGCCAGGAAGTATCTGAATTTCGGACACTGTCTCCTCATGCAGTTCTGCGTACTGGAAAAGCACTTTCGGAGCTTAAGAAACCTGAAATAAATCTTAGATCTCTTGAGAAAGCACATGGCCTGCCCAGAACTCCCTTCATGCCCTCTTCAGGCCCAAGCAAGCGGCTTAAAAATCGGAAGAAATCTGATTGTGAGTGGCAATCAGGCACTTATGAGACTGAGGAATTTCTGTCCACTCCGATATACTCAACATTGGCATTTTTGAGTCAGATCCGAATTTTGACTCAATTTCTTGAAAACAGATAGGAGACATATCCGAAACCAGAAAGCGTAGGATATGAATAAGAGTCGGGATTCTATTCAGATTTTATCGGATTCTGCAACAACTACGTCGGACAGAAAGTACTTGCGATGCAGATTGCCAGGAAAGAACGAAGAGCAAGTTGTGGTTAAAAGTGTGAACGCGACCTACGAGGGACCATGACGCACTCGCGACAGCGATTGCCAGGCAAGGTGCGCAAGCATCGTTGCCCATGTCGCTACCTAGGTTCACCTCCATGGCTGAGAAGTGATCTGACTAGTACAGGCCGCCCGTCGGCTGCCGCGCGCGACAAAAGACGTGAATCCGCCCAATTTGCCCAACACTTTCTCCCTATACGATGTGCCCTGAGATGGCTCACTGCTATTCAGTACGTGTCTAACATACTACTGCGTGTCTCGTGCCGGTTTCGAGCGTGCGGAACCGTCCTGCGAGTCAAATTACCTCAGGTAGTGGCATGCCTGTGTTTGACGACTAGTAAGTCGTCGTACTTTCGTCTATCCGCTTCAGAGCCATTAAAATGGCAGTGTCATTCAGATAAGTGAAAGCATAATCGGGCTTGTTCTTCTGTAATCTGAGTATATCCGAGTGTATCTATCCATTTTATCGGAGTGTCTTCTATTCACATAAGCCCCAGGTTGCAATGGCTCTGCGTGACTTCGGCAAGACACGGTGAATGACTTGCAAGATTAATGGCGGCAACTCTCTGCCAATGGTTCGATCGTGGCTTGTCGAACAACCAATTCGACTTCAAATATCTACGTGGTGTCGTCGGCACTGCCTCCCTTCTTTCTGCGACTGACATTTTTAGGAGATTACCAATACCCAGTACGAATACATGGGGGGTTCTGGACAGTTCGCAATCGGCGTGTCCACAAAAGAGCGGTTGTCTGACGACGCCGCCAGCAAAGCCTGTGGCGCCAGTCACCGCATGGTTTAAGGTGGTCTGAATCTCCTTGGAATTCACAGTGGTCCGATGTGCCGGCTCAACCCCAGAGTGACTGCCACAAGCTGCACTCTGGCTCGCGGACACCGAAGTTTTGGTGGTCGTGCTGGCAGTGTTCCCCTGGCGACGATCTGCGCCCGTGGCAGTGCGACAGTGTGGCACGCTGGAGGGTGCTCGGTCAGCATTGTGGCAAGGTCCGTATGTGTCGGGATGCAACCGGTCATGGCCGCTTCTCACCTGAAGAAGGTAGGAACATGCTTCTGATACCCAAACACCTTCATATCGGAGTCCGCGAATCAGTCTCGGGTCTGGCAGACACACGGCCATCGTGTTCTGCAGACACACGGTCATCATATTGCAGGATGCCCATTTTTGTCCGATCCGAACAGGAACACGAACGCAACAGGTACTTACATTTTCAATTATAAGTTGTACAATTTCACGTAAGTCGTCCTTTTCTCTTCAATTTCTAGGTGTTCGGCCAAACGCAGGTGAGGGCTTGACGCAGGGCGGTGCACCATCATCTGTGACGACAACGGCTTTAAGACGACGCCCCCCCGGCCCCATGACGACGCCCCCCCCGCCCCCGACGACGCCCCCCCCACGCATGACGACGCCCCCGCCGCCCGCGACAACGCCCGCCCCGCTCAGGAGAACGCCCTCCGGCCCACGACGACGCTCACGACGACACCCCGCTCGCCCACGGCAATGACAACGACGATGCCCCACCCGACTACGACGAGGCCGTGGCCGCCCACGATGACGGCTCCCCGTCCCACGACAACGTCCACGACGACACTCCCCCAACCCCCGATGCTGCTCACGACGACGACCCTTCCACCAGCGACGACTCCCCCACCACGACGACCCCCCCCCCGCCCGGGATGTCGGCCCCCTCGCGCGCGACGGCGCCCCACAGGCCCACGACGACGCTCAAGACGACGCTCTACCTGCCCACAACGACGCTCACGACGACGCCCAACTCGAGCACAAGCACGCCCACGACGAAGCCCCACCCGCCCACGACGACGCCCCAACCGCCAACGACGATGCCCCCCCTGCCTAAGACGACCCCCCTCGCACAAAGACCCCCCCCGCCGCCCTGGAAGACGGCCCTCTCGCCCGCGACGACGCTCCACCCGCCCACGACGACGCCCCGCTCGCCCTCGACGACGACCACGACGACGCACCACCCGCCTCCGACGACGCCCTACCCACCAGCGAGGACGGCCTCCCCTCCCACGTCGATACTCACGACGACGCCCCCC
>Ga0209093_1000917_pt1 | contig 16577 bp, 24 predicted proteins | sample SidtaG_4_FD_187450 | JGI IMG/M metagenome (GOLD analysis project Ga0209093, IMG submission 187450) | Marine algal microbial communities from Sidmouth, United Kingdom - Sidmouth_Male1 metaG (SPAdes) (version 2) | ecosystem: Host-associated > Algae > Red algae > Unclassified | place: Sidmouth... | reverse complement strand
CGCCGCGTGGCTGAGTTTTTGGCGGGTCCGGGTCTCTCTCTGCTCTGCGCGTCACCGGTGGAGCAGCCGCTGCAGGACCCTGACCTGGAAGCTGTCGGGAGCTATGAGGCGCGGCGGGGAGTGGCGCCGCCGGGTTGTACGAGGACAGCGGGGGGTCGGCAACGGCGTCGCAGTGCTCCCCTGCCTGCTTTGCTCTCTTGGCAGCTCTCGCGCCTCCCGTCAGTCGGGCACGATCAACAGCCAGGACGACCCCTGCGCGCCGGACAAGGTGCACGACTTCGCGCCCTGCTTTCACAGCGGGGAGTGTACAGAGGAGCGTTGTCGGTGCGCGCGCACCAGGTTGGCGTGCGAGAAGACGTGTGGGTGCGCTCAGTATCGCTGGACGGTGGGCTCGCCGTCTTTGGCAGCCCTGGGCTCAATCGGCGAGAATGTCCCAGCGCCTGGGTCTCGGTTGTGCGGTCGTCGCATCTGGTGTGCATGTGTGCCGCCGTCGAGGTGCGACACGGATGAGTGCCCGTGTTTCGCGGTCGACAGGGAGTGCGACCCCGATGCCTGCGACACTTGCGGTGCGCATAGGCATCCAAGTACTGGGGTCGACGGTGTTCCTCACTCACCGGATGACGGCGTGCACCGTGCCGGTGCGCAGGTACTACGAGGAGCGGGGTTGCTGATTGCGGCTGACGTTGAGAGCGGGGGTGTCGCTGCCGGAGGCGTTGTAGGCCGCCGTCGCTGTCGCAACGTCCAACTCCAAGTCGGTGCCCGCGTTCGTTGCGTGCTCGGTCGCTCGGACGCTCACGGATTCGGCGTCTTCGCTGCTGAAGGTGCGGCGGAAGGGGACTTTGTTTGTGAGTACGTCGTTGAACTCATCTCAAATGCGGAGGCGGCAGCGCGTGGGCGCGTGTACGACGCCAAGGGGGTGAGCTTTCTGTACTCCATCACCAAGACGGTGAAAATAGACGCTACACGGGTGGGCAACCGGATGAAATTCATGAACCACCGCACGACGGAGCATGCCAACGTCGAGGCGAAGCTGCTGAGCGTGTGCGGAGAGATTAGAGTCGGGCTGTTCGCCAAGGCGCCGCTGTGTGCCGGGGAGGAGTTGTTCTTTGATTATGGATACGAGCTGCCAGGGTGGGTTGAGTGACGTGTGCGTGTGATGCTTCTCACGGAATTACGAGGACCGGGTGCCGTCGGCCGTCGGGGAGGAGCATAAATGAGCACCTCATGCGCGCTTCGCGTTGTGCCCCGGCCTTTTTTCTTGGACAAGGCTTTCATTGCTCGGGTGCATTGAGCGCGTCGTTCGTGCCACTGGAAACGCAGCTGAAATTGTTGTGCAATGACAACCATACGACGCGCCTCTTTTTTCTGAACCCAGCGTGTGCGCCCGAGAGTCGACGCTAATTCGAAGACGGCTCCTATTGCGTGCACAACACGATCCTTTCTTTGTTCGTATCACTTTCGAGAAAGACAAAGTCGGGGGGATTCGTGCGCCACAGAGGGGGGCGGTGGAAGGGATCTCTGTAAGTTTCCTGACAGCTGTAATCCAATGATCGCGCGCCATTGCACAGTGAGAGCAACACACGCAAGTGCAGTCGCACGACGAAGTTGCCGGTCGGACACGCACACGCGCGGTGCTCACGTTGGGTTCGTTTGCCTGCTGGTGCCGGGCGCCGTCGTGGCGTCCGAAGTTGAAGAGGTTGCGCACGCGCAGCGAGTCGCTGCGCATTAACGGCGGCACCACGCTGGCGCGGTCGGAAGAGCCGTTGTAAGGCTCCGGGGGGCTGTGGCGGAGGCGCGCGGAGAGCGCGTAGCGCACCCGGCATCGCGCCACGACACGGGCGCTGTCACCGACGCGGACGTGGTCGCCTTGAATTTTAAGTCGGGGGAGGGTGGCGGCGGCGCGCGTGACGTGCGTGACGGATCGGCTTTTGCATCTCGACGCGGCCCCCGTCGGCGACGAGGACGTGCGCCGACGGCGACGCGGACGTGGTTGGCTGGGTTCGCTTCTCGGGTGGTGGGTGGCCAAGGCACGCGTAAAGCGCGCAGCCCAACATCCTCAGCGACACGGCGAAGCCAGCGCCGACGACGCGGACCTGGCGTGCCTTGTGCTCGCCTTCTGGGGCTCGCGGTGGCGGCGGCGGACGCGGTGCACCTCGTGGACGTCTTGCCACGGCTGTTGACGCCGTGCACGCGGTGCTGCTGGCGGTGCCGTTGCGGGGGCACGTGCGGGACGGCGTGCTTCTTTTGCTCGTCGTCCGCGTTGCAGCGGAGCTCGCGGTGGCGGCGGCGGACGCGGTGCACCGGGTCCACGTCTTGCCCCACAGCTGTTGAGGCCGTGCACGCGGTGCTGCTGGAGGTGCTGCGGCGGGGGCACGTGCGGGACGGCGTGCTGCTTTTGCGCGTCGTGCGCGTTGCAGCGGAGCCCGCGGTGGTGGCGGCGGACGCGGTGCACCGGGTCCACGTCTCGCCCCACAGCTGTTGAGGCCGTGCACGCGGTGCTGCTGGAGGTGCTGCTGCGGGGGCACGTGCGGGACGGCGTGCTGCTTTTGCGCGTCATGCGCGTTGCAGCGGAGCCCGCGGTGGCGGCGGCGGACGCGGTGCACCGGGTCCACGTTTTGCCCCACAGCTGTTGAGGCCGTGCACGCGGTGCTGCTGGAGGTGCTGCTGCGGGGGCACGTGCGGGACGGCGCGCTGCTTTTGCGCGTCGTGCGCGTTGCAGCGGAGCTCGCGGTGGCGGCGGCGGACGCGGTGCACCGGGTCCACGTTTTTCCCCACAGCTGTTGAGGCCGTGCACGTGGTGCTGCTGGCGGTGCTGCTGCGGAGACAAGTGTGGGCCGGCGTGCTGCTGTTGCGTGTCGTGCAAGTGCGGGTTGGCGTGCTGCTGTGGCTTTTCGAGCACATTGCTGTGCAGAGCTTCGTCGTTGACAGCTGGTACCTGTGCTATTCTGACTCGCTGAGATGTACAACGTCGACATGCGTCTTGTAGCTGTCACGATGTTGCGGAATGGTGTGCGCAAGAGCGTCATTTATAAGAACATTGGCGTCAAGCGGTCAACTCTCAAGCGCTGGTCCAAATACTACCGGGAGCACGGGTCAGTATGGAGGGACCCGTTGCGGCAGAACCAGCATCACAACAGCTGCTGGTTTGACAGGACGCTCATGACGGCCATGGTGCACCTGGTGCGACAGCACCCGCGGGCTCTGTTGCGGGAGCACTCCGAGATGCTCAAGCTCATGCGCAACCACCCCAGCGGCGAGTTTATTGCTCTGCGTGCATCCGAGAGTATGATCGACCGGCACTTGCAAGAGTTGGGCTTCACACGCAAGCGCTCGCTCCGTCTCTTTCGTGAGTCGTCGGCTGCCGTGCGGCGCGTCCACGCCCTCTTCCGGGACAACATCCCCGAGCGCTGCATCGTGTCAGTCGACGAGACGCACACAGATGGTGGCGATGTCTTCCGAATGTACGGGCGGGCGTTGGCTCGCGAGCGCGACAACGTCCACGGTCGGGACCCCCGGTCGGTTCCGCGGACAAGCACGACGATGGCGATGTCAAGTGATGGCCGCATCTTGGGCTTCCAGTCCGTGGTGGTGGGGAAAGGCGCGCTGACGTTGGCGGACTGGCGACTGTTCCTGCAACTGATCATCCCCAAGCTGGGTGTGTATGTGCCGGGGCGCCCGTGGAGCCAGCAGTCGAACAACTGCGTCGTTCTGTTCGATAATGCGCCCATCCACAACGCTGGTGGGGACACGTTCCTCGGAAACAACGGCGTCCCCTTTTTGCGTCTACCACCGTACAGTCCCGACCTGCAGCCAATCGAGGGCGTCTTCAACGACTTGAAGATTGTGATCCGGAACTTGGTGTACGTGATGCCGGACTTGTTGGACGACCCGCATTTGTTGCAGGCGACAGCGGCAAGCAAGCTCTCTCGACGCCAGATCATCGGGCACTTCGATCGGGTTCGCAAGGTCGTTGAATCGATCATCGCCGAATAATTATCACACTGTCTTCAATCTGATTCGATCTTTTGCTATGGCGAAGAGCGTCGGACACTGAAGTGCCTCTCGCCACGACACTTGCTCTCCACGCCCCAGACGAGCACCAGGCGTGGCCATGCTGGATACGCCATCTGTCCGACCCAGTCGGTCGGCAACGGACGAACATGCAATCGGGTGGAAAGATGTCTGCCACTGAGGCACTGTGGCGAGGAGCCGGAGAGGGCGGCATGTGCGGCTGCTGGCGCATAGCGGTGCAGAAGAACTTTTGTTCCGCGATGCCGACGTACGAGCATCGATGACGTGAAGCGCATTAGTGCGGAACACGAAGTGATGCGGGCGCACTTGGCCCGCGTCCGGTGCTGAGGGCACTTCATTGCTCCAGGCTCAGACAGCGAAATACGTTTCTGTCAAGTCTCGCTGCACTCAGTCCGCAGACGGTGCTCACGGCAGCACCCCAACGCGTTAGGATTGGTGGCCGGTGGTCATGGGTGGACACGTTCGTGTCGAACCTACGGATCTCGACTGCATGGATCGTCCACAGAGGCGGTTCGCCTGGTTGAATAAAAAAAATTGAAGAAGTAGACCACAGAATCCGTCATTGCGCTGGATCTTGCTATCGAATTCGGGTCGGGTCAGCTGTCACCGTCGTCGACACCACCGCCGTCACCGTCGAGGATCGCCATCCCTGCTGCCGATCGAATCGCACGTGCCCCCCTGCCGTTGCCAGCGACTGCGCCATCCCCTCCTTCGGTGTTGAGAACCACCATTCGGAGCACGCGATCTGTGAGTTGGTGCCAAGCCCCCTCCTGCACGACAAGAGACAGCCCCCCGCTCCTGCGCTCACCACGCATGCTCCACTGTCTGGTGTGGTCGCTCATTCTGTCTCACAGTTTTCCGGGCGTCACGGTATGTTTGTCTGCGGGAGGCCCGGTATGCTAATGATTCTTAATGTCGAGTACTGTTTGAAGTTCTGTTTTTTGTTTCGTCCCGTGGATTGCTGCAGCGTTGTATACCGCCTGTGTCACTGGGTGCAGCGTGCATGACGTGGTGGAATGGGTGTTGACGACCATCGTTCTGCCGTTTTTCGCTGATGTCAACGTCCCATTATGTCACCCAGACCCCTCCATTTCAGGCATGACGACATGCGAAGCCTGCTGGGGGGTGCTGCCCATCGGCCACCAGCATCACAACGCATCTACGTGCCCGCACAGCGATTTTGCTTGTCGCCATACTCTTCCTGTCGATGATGCGTTTTATCTTCCCCTGTCTGTTCATTTTCATGGTGATCTTAACGGCGGGGGTGTGTGTAACAGGATTTGCTCGGTATGCAAGGGGGTCGGCCACGAGCCGTGCTCTCAGGTACCCCGGGCTGGTCTTTGGGAGCTGCGCAATGGACATGTGGTCGCTTCTCGTCCTCAACTTCCGCTGGATGCCAATGACTTTGCTTGTCCCGCTCACCATTTCGTGCCTGACCCACCTGTATCATAAAGCGACGTTGCTTGTCGTACTCACACCATTCCACCCTAGTTCGTTTCTTTACTGTTCCAGAATGACATGGCGCTGGTAGTCGAGTACAGTCCTCGACAGTTTTTTGTTCAACCACGGCTATATCCGAGTCCTTCATCACAGCGTCACCTTCTGTTCAACGACGGAGGCTTACCCGTCCTCCAGAGAAAAGCGACCCTCACTCACTTCGCGACCTGCGAAGCGACGGCATCACATCAGCCAGATGTCGTCGTCACATGCCGAGTCCGGCGAGAGGTCCCCACTCTGAGCGCCGCCACGACGCCCCAGACGCAAGACGCGTCGGACCTCGCAAGCCATCCCGCGGGACAAACCGCACCGCCGTCACGACCACCACGTCCAGCGCCACGTCCGCCGCCGCCACGACGACAAACAACACCAGCTGCACGACAAACACAAGCGGCAACTTGCACACCGTCCCGCGGGACAAACCGCACAACACCCGCCACCATGCCCACCTCCACGTTCGCCACCGCGACGCCGACAAACGGCACCAGGTGCACGCCAAAGACAAGCCCCACGTTGCACACCGTCCCGCGGGACAAACCGAAACACCCCTGCCACCGCGACGCCGACAAACAGTACCAGCTGCACGCCAAACACAAGCCGCAACGTGCACACCATCCCGCGGGACAAACCAAACCACCCCTGCCACCGCGACGCCGACAAAAATCACAAACTGCACGCCAAACACAACCCGCAACGTGCACACGGGACAAACCGCACCACCCCTGCTACCGCCAGGCCGAAAAAAAGAACAAACTGCACGCCAAACACAAGCCCCAACGTGCACCCCGTCCCACGCGACAAACCTCACCACCCCCGCCACCGGCAGGCCGACAAAAATCACAAACCGCACGCCCCACGCAAGCAGCAACGTGCACGCCGTCCCACACGATAAGCCGCACCACCTTCGCCACAGTGTTCCGCTCCTCGTCCGCCGCGACGTCCGTGGCCGTCACTCCGACGATAAGCACCAGCTGCGCGCCACACGCGAGCGGCAATTTGCGCACCGTCCCACACGATAAACCGCACCACTTCCTTTCCCACGTCCACCTGCTCTTCTGCCGCAACGTCCGCGGCCGTCACTCCGACGACAAGCACCAGCTGCACGCCGCACGCAAGCGGCAACTTGCACTCCGTCACGCGGGACATACCGCACCACCCTCGCCACCGCCACGTCCAGCTCCACGTCCGCCACCGCCACGCCGACGATAATCAGCAGCTGCACGCCCCACGCGAGCGGCAACTTGCGCACCGTGCCACACGACAAACCGCGCCATTTCCGCCACCGCGTCCAGCTCTTCGTCCGCCGCTGCAACGTCCGCGGCCGTCACTCCGACGATAAGAACAAGCTGGCGCCCCACTCCAGCGGCAACTTGCGCACCGTGCCACACGACAAACCGCGACATCCCCGCCACCGCGTCCAGCTCTTCGTCCGCCGCCGCAACGTCCGCGGCCGTCACTCCGACGATAAGCACAAGCTGGCGCCCCACTCCAGCGGCAACTTGCGCACCGTCCCAGGCGACAAACCGCACCACCCTCACCACCGCGTGCAGCTCCTCATCCGCCGCAACGTCCGCGGCCACCACTCCGACGGTATGCACCGCCTGCACGCCCCACGCGAGCGGCAGCTTGCGAAACGCCCCACACGACAAGCCGCACCACCCCCACCACGACGTGCACTTCCACGTCCGCCACCGCCATGCAGACAAAAAGCACCACCTGCACGCCAAACACAAGCCGCAACTTGCACACCGTTCCACACGACAAAGAGCACCACCCCCGCCACCATGTCCACCTCCACGTCCGCCACCGCGACGCCGACAAACAGCACCAGCTGCACGCCAAACACAAGCCGCAACTTGCACACCGTCCCGCTAGACAAACCGCACCACCCCCGCCACCATTTCCACCTCCTCGTCCGCCACTGCCACGCTGCCAAAAAGCACAAACTTCACGCCGCGCGCGAGAAGCAACTTGCACACCGTCCCTTTCGACAATCTGCACCGCCCTCGCCACCACGTCCAGCTTACGCCCGCCGCCGCCACGGCTCCAATATTCAGCAGCTGCACGCCGCGCGAAAGCGGCATACTGAGAGATGTCCCACACGAAAAAACCGCACCACCCCTGCCACCACGTCCAGCTCCACGTCAGTCACGGCAATGCCGACAAGAAGCGCCAGCTGCGCGCCGCGCGCAAGCAACAACTTGCAAACCATCCCTCACGACAAACCGCACCGCCCCCGCCACCACGTCCAGCTCCACGTCCACCACCGCCACGCCGACAAAGAGCACAAACTGCACGGTGCACACAGGCGGCGACTTGGACGACGCCCCACTGATCAGACTTCTCTTCTTCCGCTGCTCGTCCACCCTCACCACGGCCACTGTCACGTCAAGAATGACGACAAACAGCACGCTGTATGCCGTCGGCATCGTGCACAACTGGCCACGGCTAACATCGGAACCGCCACCACAATGTAGAGGAGGCCTTCGGGTATGAAAGGGCGCTTGCCTCCTACCGACGTATCTGAAATCGTTACGACAAAGAATAGAACAGGGATTTTACATGAAAACGAGACGTCGGGCGGTCATCTTGAGGATGCGCGGGGCAGTGCGGAATGGCCCTGTCAGCACCCAGACGCATTAGCGACATGGGAGACTGCATGATGAATGGGGAGCGACACACGGGTAACAAAACGTGAATGTAGTGACATGGTTCGCAGTCGGACAGGCCGCGTCGCCCACGACAACAGCATGTGCTGCATGCATCCCACCACGGCGTAAAAAGAGACCGTAGAGATTCTGCAGCTCACGGCTACACGAAAAAGCGAAAAGAAACATGACCCGCTGGGTACAGGCAAAGTACTGAATAGACCCACATTCTGAGGCGGACCGCATAGCGCTGGCGAGCACACGACGTGGGCATCTGGGGAGCCGGCAAGAGCGACGGTCATGGTGACCGCGGATGTGGAGCGGGTGACGACAGTGACGAAGCGCTCGACGGTGGTGGGGACGACAGCCCGACGGTAGCGCCGTCCGCCACCCCAACCTACGCGGACGACTGGAGGTTTGTGTCTCGACCAGTCAGGAGAGCGCTTCCAAGAAAGACACACTGGTGGCCACTCGCTCGTCTGCTGGAAGGCGATCTCCCTGCTCCACAGGTTACCTCCCTCAGAAATTTTGACAGAGTTTCACCAAACGACGATTGATGCGACGCTCTGGCAGCCAAACACGCCGACACGGCAGACGACGGAGGCGCCCGGGCCGTGGATCAGCGTTAGGAACGTGAAAACCCACTGAGAAGTCCCCTGAAAATTCTCCGCACACGCACTTACTCGACTTGGCGACAGATTGTCGTCCGGCCCGTCGACGACGAAGCTTCGAAAGGCAGACGACATAAACCACATTCCGAACCGGTTCGAGGTACGTCCGCCAGTCGTCTCCTCGCGTCACTTGATGCAGTTTTCATGTCCCGCTCTTTGACGATGTCGCTCCACTGTGGAGCGAGACAGAAAAAGAGAGCTGCCTCACGTCGTTCATTGCCAGCGGTGCGCAGCTGTTCCGAAAACAGAGGATTGCGAAGCTGAGATAGGAGAACCAGAATGTGGCGACAAGACGAGTGTGGCGTGCCGTTCTCGCGCAACAGACAACACGACGCATGCATAGCAGGGGGTTTTACTCTTGGCGCGCACGGTCGTGGCGCACATCCGATCGATCGTTGGCCGTACACGATGGAGGATGAAACAGTCGAGCATCTTTACTTGACAGCAGTCGGATTCGCAGAGTACATATGTGAATGGTATTTGATGGGGGGGGTGCGTGTAATTGAGCCGGAACCCCACTAGACGGTCATGACGACTGTGCCGTACTCTTTCTCTTTCCTGCGGGGCGCTGCTGCGGGAGCCGGTCCCGACCGGGCCTTGGCAGCTCGTTGTAGGGGTGAAATGCGTCGGACGCAACTACAGAGCTGCACTCGGATGCGATGCATCCGGCGGCCAAGGACGGCACCATGCCATAGCCGTGGTGCCCCGGATTGTGTCCCCGCTTCGCCCACGGCGGCTTCGCGCGTCGACTTGGACGCATTGGCTTGGCAAGTCTGATGTACTGGAGACGCAGTCGCGGACTACACTGCGACGCCGGGGTACTGAGTATCATGCTTACAACACTCGCTCCGGACGCCGTCGCCTCATTGGCCAACCCTGGAGAAAGACGCTGTGTAATGCATCCTTTCTGTCTTCAGATTGTAAAAAATCAAGGTAACTCCCAATTTGAGACGGAATCGTTTCGGCCCACGAAATGGGTCCCAGTGTGCAACACCAGCAGTGGCGCGGCCGCGGAGGGCCACGACTTTCTGTCGGGTGCGTTTCCAGCAATGCCTGTGTCCTGTCCCCGCCACACATCTCGTCGGTGGTCTTCCTTCCTGGTGTTGCAGCCGCTTGCTCACTGCTTCACCTTGCCCTCCTTTTCTGTGTTTTTTCACAACATGGCCGCCGCACCACCCCCCCCCTCCCCGCCCCCGCGGCCTGAGCCTTCTGGCTTCTACAAGTGTGAGACGTGCAACATCCTGATGACCGGGGAGGCAAGCTGGAATGAGCACGTCCGCGGGGCGCCACACAAGAAGAGGGCGTTCCGCGCCGCCGCGACGCACGGGCCCGGCTACGCCAGCCACTCTACTCGTTGGACGTGCCCGACGTGCCAGGCGAGCAACGATGCCCCGACAAGCCTCATCAGTCACGTGAGCGGCGCTGGCCACCGACGCGCCGTGGCTGTTCTGAAGGACGGCGGGCGACACTCCGAGCTCCATGTCCTGTTGCCTCGCCTGCGTGCAGCGGTGAGAGAAGTCAGGCGCGCAGGAGACGACGATGCTCGTTTGGCAGACGTGCTGCGTGACGCTGAACACGACGCTGGCATCCTTGCGCCTGCGGCCGCCGCTCACGGTGCGGGCCGCACCGCTCCGTCTCACGCGCGCGCACCCGCGGCCGGCCGCGGCGGGTCTTCTGGCGCTGGTGTGGCTGCTGGTGGAGCTCGGTCCGGGCCACCTCCTGCTGACGCCCGCCGGCACAAGCGCCGTCGCGAAGACGACGCGTGTGCATCGGGGTCAGAGAGGCTCGCGGACGCTGCTCGCGCAGGGAGGGGACGGCTACCGACCTCGTCTGGCCACTCTGACTCGTCCGGCGCTTCTCCGCAGTCGACTGGTGTTGGCGATAACACTTGGGCGAGTGGGTATTCTGCACGCACGAGCCCGGGCGGCGCGTCGTCGTCATTGACAACTGGGGCTGGCTGCGTCCCAGTGGCGGTGGTGGTCTAGCCGGGCGCCCGCGTTTGGTTTGAGTGTCCGCGGTCCGGCTGCCACTACCGCTCTGCCGACGACTACGTGGCGCATGTGTGCCAGCCGTACAAGGGGAAGGGAAAAGGCCGTGCTGAGTGAGGGGGTACTGCGCTGCTTTACGGTGGTGCACGTGTGTTTGCTTGCTTTGAGCCACTACGCTTTACTTCGAATACTGATCGATGTGCCACACTTCCAACGACCATGTACCCAACCAATACAGATACACCAACCCATGCATATATCCCCAAACCGACACTCACTGCACGCCCCACGCCACGCAAGCCGCAACTTGCACACCGTCCCACGGAAAAAACCGCACCACCCCCGCCACCATGTCCACCTCCACGTTCGCCACCGCGACGCAGACAAACGGCACCAGGTGCACGCCAACGACAAGCCCCACCGTGCACACCGTCCCGCGGGACAAACCGAACCACCCCTGCCACCGCGACGCCGACAGACAGCACGAGGTGCACGCCAAACACAAGCCCCAACGTGCACACCATCCCGCGGGACAAACCGAACCACCCCTGCCACTGCGACGCCGACAAACAGCACTAGGTCCACGCCAAACACAAGCCGCAACTTGCACACCGTCCAACGGAACATACCGAACCACCCCCGCGACCATGTCCACCTCCAAGTTCGCCACCGCGAAGCCAACAAACAGCACCAGGTGCACGCCAAACACAAGCCCCAACGTGCACACCGTCCCGCGGGACAAACCGAACCACCCCTGCCACCGCGACGCCGGCCGACAGCACGAGGTGCACGCCAAACGCAAGCCCCAACGCGCACACTGTCCCGAGGGACAAACCGAACCACCCTTGCCACCGCGACGCCGACAAACAGCACGAGGTGCACGCCAAACACAAACCGCAACGTGCGCACCATCCCGCGGGACAAACCGAACCACCCCTGCCACCGCGACGCCTACAAACGGCACCAGGTGCAGGCCAAATACAAGCCGCACCAGGCGAAAAAAAGCACAAACTGCACGCCAAACACAAGCCGCAACATGCACCCCGTCCCACGTGACAAACCTCACCACCCCCGCCACCGGCAGGCCGGCAAACAGCACAAACCGCACGCCCCACGCAAGCAGCAACGTGCGCGCCGTCCCACACGATGAGCCGCACCACCCCCGCCACAGCGTTCCGCTCCTCGTCCGCCGCGATGTCCGTGGCTTTCACTCCGACGATAAGCACCAGCTGCGCGCCCCACGCCAGCGGCAATGTGCACACCGTCTCAGACGAGAAACCGCACCACTCCCTCCCCCACGTCCAGCTGCTCGTCCGCCGCAACGTCCGCGGCCGTCACTCCGACGACAAGCACCAGCTGCACGCCGCACGCAAGCGGCAACTTGCACTCCGTCACGCGGGACATACCGCACCATTCCTGCCACCGACAGGCCGACAAAAGAAAAAAACTGCACGCCCCACGCAAGCGGCAACGTGCACGCCGTCCCACACGATAAGCCGCACCACCCCCACCACCGCGGCCAGCTCCGCGTCCGCCGCAACGTCCGCGGCCGTCACTTCAACGATAAGCACCAGCTGCACGACAAACACAAGTGGCGACTTGCACACCGTCCCGCGTGACAAACCGCACCACTCCATCCCCCAAGTCCAGCTGCTCTTCCGCCTTAACGTCCGCGGCCGTCACGCTGACGATAAGCACCAGCTGCGCGACAAAAGCAAGCCGCAACTTGCACACCGTCCCGCGGGACAAACCGCACAACCCCCGCCACCATGTCCACCTCCACGTCCGCCGCAACGTCCGCGGCCGTCACTCCGACAACCAGCACCAACTGCACGCCAAACACAAGCCGCAACTTGCGCACCGTCCCGCGGGACAAACCGCACCGCCCCCGCCACCATGTCCACCTCCACTTCCGCCGCCGCCACTCCGGCAAACAGCGCCAGCTGCACGCCAAACACAATCTGCAACTTACACACCGTCCCGCGGGACAAACCGCACCACCCCCGCCACCATGTCCACCTCCACGGCCGCGGCCGTCACTCCGACGATAAGCACCAGCTGCACGCTCCACGCAAGCGGCAACTTGCACACCGTCCCACGCGACAAACCGTACCGCCCCCGCCACCACGCCCAGCTCCACGTCCGCCGCCACCACGCCTCGAATCAGCGCAAACTGCACGCCAAACGCAAGCGGCAACTTGCACGCCGTCGTACACCTCCCGCGAGTTCGGCCTCCACCTGACCACTGCCTCACCGTGGCCAAGTCGACGAGACAGGAACATGCGGCGTCGGGCCGCTTGTCAGAGGTCGCCAGAGTTTCCCCACAAGATTCCGCCCCAATCGACGCCAAGTCCGTGCGTTCCGGGACATTCTCGAGAGATAGGACGAGGCTCCCGTGACCAATGTATGAATTCAACCGGTCCACGAAGCCGCGCCTGCGATTGGGCGGCTGTCCGTGTCAGGTGTTGACAGCACGTTTGAACACGTTTACTTCAGGTCCGACCTGGAAACGGAGGGGGGTCCAAAGAACAGGGATCTGCCATAGGAAAGAGGCACCGTGACCGCGTTGCTTCTCCTCTCTTGAAACAAGTAGGACTGAGAACGCGGCATGAGTTGGAAAATTAAGTGTAGGCTAGAATCTCGGGAGCAAAACCACGGGGAGTATGCGCCAAAGAACCCCTCAACTATTCATGTCAAGACTAGCAGCTGACCGGCCGTCATCAAGCCGTTTCCTGAACACCCCCCCTCCAACAGCAGCAGTGACCTCTTCAGCAACAACGAACGCGATACGCTGGAGCAAATTTCAGCGGTGGTTGCGGAGAAGCCCCTGATCCGAGTCTACCACAACTTACAGTCTTCGGCGAAGAGTGGTGTGCGGGCTAACAGGCCACCGCACGCTGGGACAAGCACCGTTGCACACAACAGCAATCGGAGCGCCTCGACGACCGCGTCACTTCTTCCGTCCCCCAACGTTCAGCTTCCAGCCCATGACCGCACCCCCCCATTTTGGATGGGGTTCCCTCCTTTCCTGTGACCCTCTTTGTTTGGACTCTGCCGCGTGAACAACCGTCAACCTGCTGCCCCCCCTTCCCCGCCTCTCGCGTTTGGGTCTGGTCGGTTCTCGCCACGCTGCAGCACCGCTGCCACTACCCATTCCACCCGTATGAATCCTCCATGGCATCGTAGTTGCTGCCAGCTGCTTGCGGCAGCTCTTTTTTTCACCACCGGTGTGGCTGCAACCCCTCAAGCCGCTGCCGCCAGCAGCTTGGCGGCGGCCCGCTTCTTCCTCCCCGCCGCCGTGGCGCAGGTGGCTCCCTCCCCTCCGCCATCCCCATCGGCTGACAACTTTACCGAAATCCCCCTCCTCGGTGGCCTCCTCCACAAGGGTGACTATGCGGTGGCGGCTACCCTCGGTGGCCAGGCGTTGCGGCTCAAGGTCGACTCGGCCAAGGGGTCGGTGATGGTCGGCCGGGCCGGCTGCGAATTTTGTCCCCCCTCGATAGCCAAGTACGACGACGCGGCGTCGCCGGCGGCGGCGGCGGCAGCCAACCCACACAACGCGACGGTCGTTGCCTGTGGGGACCCGATGTGCGGCGTCGAGACACCCGGCTCTGAGCCGGACGGCGGCCAGTGCAAGGCGCTTGACTGCAAAGAATGCTCGGATACCGGCGCCTGCTGCGCGCCCGACCAGGTCGGGGATTGCTGGTTTGCCCGTGCAGGCCGGAGGCGGGCGGGCACTGGCCGCCTCGGGCGGGATGTGCTCAGTCTGGCCGGCGCCGGCGGGGGCGACGGCGTCACTGCCAATGTCACGTTTGGCGGCATGGACATTATTGAAGGGTCCATCTTCCCCAACGGCGCCGACGGCACGCTCGGCATTGGCCTAGACCCGTCGGCGTGTGAGCCGAGCTGTACCCTCCCCTTTGCCGCCGAAGTCGGCGCCGGCGACGGTGGCGTCGGCGTATGTGTCAACCTTGTCGGTGGCGCGCTGACGTTTGGGGGCGTCAACGAGAGCCACCTTGCGCCAGGTGCGTCCATGTCCTGGTTTGACCTGACGCCGCTCGCCGACAAGGAGGCGCCAGACGAGCCGCCGATCAAGCGCAAGTGGCTCACGCCCGTCGCGTCGTCCATGCGCGTCGGCAACGCGACCGTCGACGCACCCGCCGTCAAGACCGCCCTGTGGACAACCGTCACGCCCTTCCTGGCGCTCTCTACGACCCTGTTTCTTGACATCTTCAAGGAGCTGCAAAAGGGCTACTGCGACCTCGACGAAGACCTGTGCGGCGAACACACGTGGTTCACCCCACAGGCCTGCCTGCACCTCCCCGACAGCGTCATGGAGGGGATGCCCAACTTGACTTTTACCGTCGGCGGACCCGACGACGCGGCACCACTGGACGTGGTGGTCACCTCCGAGGACTACCTGCTCCCCTACCCCCAGGACGACAAGATGTACCACTGCCTGTCGCTGGTGGCGGTGGATATGGATTCGCGGGACGAGCAGCTGATTTTCGGGACGAGCGTCCTGCGCAAGTACGTGTCCTACTTTGACCGCGCCGGGGCGCGCCTCGGGCTGGCACCCGCGTCGGGCGCGTGCGGCTCATCCGTGCCCTCAGAGGAGGGCCTCGTGAGCACCGACGCCGACGAGGCGGAGGGCTCTGACGCCCGCAGCGGCGGCTCTGCACTCGACCACAAGGCGCCGCTGATCACAGCCGACGAGCTCCTCGGCGGGGCGGCCAACAGCAGCGAGTCGGCGGCGGCTGACGGCGGCGCCACGGAGGGCACGACGTCGTCCGACGCGGTCAGCGGCGGGGAGGATGCCACGCTCGGCATGTCCCCCGCAGGCTCCCTCGCGGCGTGCGCCGCGCACACCACCTGCGCCGGCTGCGCCGCTGCCGACGAGGTGTGCGCGTACAACATCAAGGCCGGCACGTGTCAGGTGCGGGACCCGACCGTGGCGGCGGCGGACCTCCCCTACCCGCTGTGTGTCGGCGGCGGGTGCGTGTGTTCGGTGGCGACGACGGGCGGGAGACTCGGCCTCCTCCGCGGGCGGTTGGGCACGGGCCTCGGCGTGGCGGTGGTGGTTGCCATCACCGCCGCGGTTGGGTGGTGGTGCTGGCGCGCCCGCCGGCGGCGGCGGGAGGCGGGCGCCAGCGCCGACCCGTACGCGCTGGTCGTGGACGAGGAAGCGTCGGACGAGGGGTTTGACGTGCTCGGCCGGCTGCCGCGGTGACGGCGCCCGCCCCACGTGCCTGTACTAAACGCAACAACCACGGGGCCCTCTTGGTGCTTTTGGTGGCCGCGAGCGAGCGTGAAAAAAGACACGAGGCGGTTGCGCGTGCGTCTGGTTCTCTGTCGCCTGGCCCGTAGGAAACGCACTGGTAGCAAAGGAGTCGAGCGCGGCGCCGTGGTTTACTGCCACACCCCCACGCGCCCACCCGTTGGCGGGGGGCAGACCCCGCCTGCGGACTCCCCCGTCACGCCTCCTCCACCGCCCATCGGGACACCCTACTAGCCGAGACAACGCCAAGACACAAAAACAAGACCAACACACAACACAGCACCACAAGACAATAAAATGGTCGCCCCACACGCACCACGGCCACGCTGCCGCCGCCCCCATCTGGGCACACCACCTCCCCCCGCTCACAGCCGCGGGCACCGCACCGACCGGCGCCCCGCAACACCCCGCCCGTCAAGGCGGCACCGCCCCGACGGCACACACCCAGCCGCCGACCCCGCCG
>Ga0209093_1000916_pt1 | contig 16577 bp, 25 predicted proteins | sample SidtaG_4_FD_187450 | JGI IMG/M metagenome (GOLD analysis project Ga0209093, IMG submission 187450) | Marine algal microbial communities from Sidmouth, United Kingdom - Sidmouth_Male1 metaG (SPAdes) (version 2) | ecosystem: Host-associated > Algae > Red algae > Unclassified | place: Sidmouth... | reverse complement strand
TGTCTTTGCCGCCCACACCAGTTGTGTGTGTGCGTCTTGGCGCTTACTTCCGGGGTCTTTGACGAGACTACCGGGTGCCCGGTCGGGAAGGCCGCCCGAGTGGGGTCGGCCTGACTGTGGTGCCACACGTCGCATGCGGTCAATGTTGACCTTGATGGGGTAACCGACGAGCGCGGCTGCGTAGGTATGCCCCTGCGTGTTCTGGGAGATTGCCAGGGCATCGGGCCCTTCGTACCACGGGAAGCACATCCCCAAGGCAGACGGCATGAACACCATGATGACAGGTGCTGGCAGACCCCGTCGATGGATGACCAAATGAGCGAAGCCTGGTGACAGCCTAGCACAGCGTACGCAGACGCAACAAGTAGGTAGGGGAGGGTGCGAAGAGCGGTCGCTACCGCAGTGGCCGCGTGCGCCGCAGAGCCGGGACGTCAACGGGGAAGCTACAGAGGTGGGTGGGCGGGACCGGCCACCGCGCACATAGCCAAGACGAAGAAGACAGTGCTGCTCACACCCTGCCGCTCATACGTGGTCGGCAGCGCACACCTGCCAGTCCCAACGCGGGGTCCAAGCGTGCACGCTCCGAACACGCCACCCCCCCGCCGGCACGCACGCGACGCCCGCCTTGCCATGAGGCCCATCCGCCAAAAGGCTCGTCCCCCATGAGTAGGGCTCGAGTGAGCCCGATGGCCACACCTGGTCATGCCCCGCACGGCATCACCACATGTGCGTTTGCATTAGGGTGACAGGCCCAAGCGCCGGCCGACGCCGTCGTTCGGGCCGCGACGCGTCACCAATGGCGCCGCGGTGGGCGCGCCCGCCAACGACGCTCACAGCCTGTGCCTGCCGTCACTCGGGAGAGCCACCCGCGACGTCCACCGCCCGCCACGGAGACAGCTCGTCGCGCTCAGCAGAGTGCACGGCCCCACGTGGAGGTGGGGGCGGCGGCCCCGGATACGACACGTCGCGACCCTAACGCCGGCTGCTACGGCAGCCACGACGACCACCTGTCGCCATTGGCGTTGCGGTGGGCGTGCCCGCCGCAGCGCCAGCAGCGTTACAAACGCGCCTCCGCGCCCGGGGCAGCGGCAGCACTGGGGCGGTCAAAAGGACGAAGGTCCCAAGCGGCGGCCGCCATCGAGCTCGCGACCCGTCGCCGACGGCGCCGCGGTGGGCGCGCCTGCCAACGGAGCCGACCACACCACAGCGCCCCAGCCCACCGCTACCCGGGGGGGCCGCCCACGCTCTCCACCACCCGCCACAGCGACAGGCCTGTCGCACTCAGAAGGATTAAACGCACATGCGGCAGCGGCCGCAGCGGCCGCGGAGGCATACCGTCGCGAGCAGGGACGTCCACCGCCCAGGGGTGACAGCGGCCGCGACCCATCACAAACGGCACCGCAATGGATGTGTCCGTCGACGACGACCGACAGCGCCCGCGCCCATCGGAGCCCGGTGGAGCCGGCACAAACACCATGACTGATGGCAAGAAAATCGCAAACGAAAGGCGACACTGGGAGGCAGCACGGCTGGTCAAATGTCTTCGGGCCTTTTGGCCCAACGAAAGCCCAACGATGTACGTCCCAATTCGACACTCGACGATTGATCTGAAGTCACTGTGAGTTGCCGGTTGAGCGGCGGCTGCATCCTCGCGCTTTACTGTCAGCCGAGGGCCTTTGACAGTCGACTGTCGTTGCGATTTGTATTGCTTTTGATTGGACGATTGCGTCGATTGCATCTACGTTGAACCAATGGGCTTGTTTTGACGGGCGCGTGTGGTTGCCTGGCGCACCCCATTAGGGGGTGCCCAGGTCGTTTGTTTGGCTCGACCGTGGCCGCGAGCGTGCCACCAGAGGGTACTTTAGCACCGGTCGCCCTCCGGTTGCGGGGCGTGCCCGAGCGGGCAGACTCGACATCACCGCCGCCGTTCCCGAGTTGGGAGCTTCGGTGCGTGGTGTTGGGTGTCCTGGGTTTACACTGCATTTCCTCGACACCCTCGCTGTATCCACAATCGCGATTTCTTTCGGCGAGAGTGACGCGCACGTCGGCGACGTGCTCGACGTCGTGCCCGTGCGTAGCATCTGAGGGCCAACGGCGGTATCCCTCACGGGGCACCGCTAGCGTAGCGGCCGCAATCCCGGGAGAGGTGGGGAGTCGTGCCACTCTTCGTTCTGTCTGGGGCTTCGGCCTGTCTAGAACGTTCGGGGAGTGGTGCGTGGTCTGGGAGGGGGCCCTTAAAACTTTGATCCACCTCGTGTGTCCGTCGTCTGTCCTGATCCGGCGTGCTCCGGCACTACCATCACAGGTGATAGGACGGTCGGCGGGTGCGTCACGGGGGACGCCATCCGCGCTGGGGGTGGACGTATTCGTTCTACATCCCTGTTGGTTGTTGGCTCTTGGTTGCTGCGTGCGTGCTGCCGCGGTTACAACGTGCTCTTCCTGTCTTCCTTCCGCCGGCGGTCGCAATGCGCCCTCCGCGCCTTCTGCGCGTTGTCGGTCAACCTTCAATGCGCTTCTGCCGCGGTCGCTCCGTGCGCCGAGTCGCGACGTCGTTGCCAAAGGCGACAGCTTGGTGGCCTGCAGGCTCGACGTTTGCGGAGTGGAGAGAGCCCGACCAGTCTGCAGTGCGGAGGTGGTGCTGATCCTTGGGTGCCCCGAGTCCTCGTTGCTGGTGTAACCACGCGAATTCGTACGGGTGCTCTTGCGTGACGCCCCATCGCCCCCTGCCTGCGCTTCTGCATGGGTGGGCTGCGGTGCGTCGAGACTTCCCGCGTGTAGGTCCCGTTGTGTTTCTCCTCCTCTGGGAGCTTGAGCGCGGCGGAGAGGCTAAGCGCGTGGTCGCTCTTCGTTACGAGTTGTGTTTGTTTGCGTTTGCCTGTTGTGACTGTTGAGTTTTTTCCTTGCCCGTGCTGCACGTACCTGGACCCCGTGACTACCTGGCGGACGACAAGGACTACCACGCCGCCGACGACAAGGACTACCACGCCGCCGACGACAAGGAATACCACTCCGCCGCCGACATGTCGACCTCGGGCGCGTCTACGACCGAGTTTCTTTACAACCTGGCGACGGAGCAGCTGACGGAGATGCAGCTTGGGTTTGTGCTCGCCATTCGTGGGTTGCCGGCTGGCAACGGTGATAGGGGAGGAGCTGCGCCGTCGGGTGGTGGACATGTAACCCCCGGCGGTGCTGCTCAGCCCCGAGATGCTGCGCAACTCGCTTCTCCACCAGGGGCTGCTGTCGTGGCTCACCGAGCACAACGTCGACCTGGGTGGGAACGACGACATGCGCAGTGTTAAGCGTGTGGCTGCAACGCTCTGCCCTTCGGGTGACGACAAGGTCGCGGCTGTCAGCATCCTTGACGGTATTGAGGCACGCTTCATGCGCCTATGTCGCTTTGGCGACGCCCCCGTCACTGCTGGCTGGCCTTCGGGGTCCGAGCGCCTGGCTGCGCAGCCCAGCTCCGGCCGTCTGACGCCCCAGTCGGTTGATGGTGCCGCCGCGTCGGATTCGGAGCAGCAGCCTCTACACCCAAGCCTTGCGCATGGCGTTCGGTACGGCGCGGAGGGGAACGTGTTTGGGGCCGAGCTGCCGTAGGCAACGCCTCCTCTGGAACGCTTTGGTGACGCTACCCTGCGCTCACGTGGGATGCCATCGCACGCGGACCCACTTCCTGATGCTCCGGAGTCCCAAGACGACAATAAGGCGCACCGTGTGTCTTTGCGCTTCAAGGACAACCAAGCCAAGTTCTCTGGTGACGGGAAGGAGTGCCTCGACGACTACGTGGCCGAGTATGACCTAGTCGGGCGTGACTACCGCCTGTCGCAGGACCAGAAGCTGCGCTTCTTTCACAACTTGCTGCGTGGCGACGACGAGCGGTTCTACCTAGCCGAAGTGGAGCCGACGGTCAAGTCATATCAAGAGGCCGTGGCGCGTATCCGCGCCGAGTACCACTCGGCAGTGCACCAGAACCAGGCGCAGAACGTTTTAGAGAGCCTGCGCATGGCCACGTTTATGTCCGAGGGCATGTCGGAGCAAGATCCGTTGGCGAAGACGTACAAGACGGTTGCCAACACCTCCAAGCTGCTGCCTGCATCCCACATGGGCGATGTGCATCGTGTCCGCTACCTCAAGTGGGCCGTTGTCGGTTACGCATGGGCGAGCGAGCCGCTGAGCCGCATCCCTACTTCCGCGCGTGGCTTCCAGCAGCTGTACGGCGAACTACAGTCGGTGCTGTTCATGAGCAACGAGGCGAAGCGGGCAGTGCTACAAGACTCTGTGACCGGCGCTACGCCAGCCTCGGGCAGCTACACGGCGCTTGATGTCCTCTATGGTGGGCAGCGTTGGTACGCCAAGAACCCCAAGGGCAGCGGTGACCGCGCGGCAAGCAAGGCGGTCGCACGGTTCAACCCATTGTCCCTTATGGGGTGCTTCAACTGCGACAAGCCGGACCATGCCGCCAAGGACTGTCCAGCTCCCTTCGACGGGGCTAAGCGGGACGCAGGACGCCGGGAGTACCAGCTGAAGCGCAATGCCAAGCGCGCCGCCATTGCTGACGTACTGTACGAGCTCTGCGGCCAGCTGGGCGATGAGGCCCCAAGCGATGGGATGGTCACGGTCGATGTGTCGGACGGTGCGGTGACGGACAAGGGAAAGGACCAAGAGTCTATGTACCAGGCGCTTCTGCACGGCACAGGCTTGCTGGAGGAGGCCGATGACGCTGACGGTTCGGCTTTTGCGCCGAGAGAGTAGCTCGTCGCAAATCCCTCATGCAAAGACGAACAGACCCTCCGGACCGAGGAGAGGACAATGAGTGTCTCTTGGTAGACGAGGTGTGCGTCAACGCCCTCGCGTCGTCGGAGCTCTTCCACGGCGCGTGCCTCGACACTGGGGCTCAACGGTCGGTTATTGGTATGCATCAGGCGGAAGCGTACGTGGTGAAGCACGGCACAACCAAGCAGCTCAAGCAGACGAAGGACAAGGTCGTCTTCAGGTTCGGCGGCGGAAGGCATCCAACCGTGAGAACCCTGGAGATGCGATTGCCCGTCACGCAAGACTTCTTCATCCCGCTGACGGTGGGCGTGATTGCGCTGAACGTGTCGATGCTCCTGGGGTTGGAGAAGATGGACGAGCACCGCATGTACTTCAACAACGCAACAAACCACTTGGTGTGCGTCGACGAGGGCGTCAACTCACCCGTCGTGCGGAAGCTCGGACATGCGTACAACGAGTGGGACGCGGACGTGCTCTTCACCTTCCCTGAGTTGCAGAACACTCACAAGCACTTCTTCCATGCCAAGCCCGAGCGCATTTACAACATCATGAAGCGCGCTGAGGTGAAGGACGTCAACGTTGAGACGCTGAAGCAGTTGCAGGACGTTGCGACAAGCTGTGACGTTTGTCAGAGGCTCGCTAAGGAGCCGAGCCGGTTTCGAGTGGCGCTGCCAGCGGACGACGTGTGCTTCAACAGACTCGTCTACATCGACCTTATGTTCCTGGAGCGGCAGGCGGTACTCCACGCGGTCGACAGGGACACTCTCTTCAGCGCAGCGACCGTGCTTCACGAGCAGTCCGCGGCGAAGGTGTGGGACGCCTTCTTGCAGATGTGAGTGACCCCCCTTGTCGGGTATCCCGAGGAGCTCCACGTCGACGCCGGCTCGCAGCTGCGGTCGGCTCCATTCCAAGCCTTGCTCAGTAGCTCCGGTATCAAGATGCGCCCGTCGGGGGTGGAGAGCCATAACGCATTGGGTGCGGGCGAGCGCTATCACGCCTACCTGCGCGAGCTGTTTAAGCGGATCCGGGCGGACCATCCGGCTATCCCAATAGCCCTCGCGGTCTCTATGTCGGTATGGGCTATGAATCAGACGGCTGGCCCAGATGGGCTTTCGCCTATTCTTCTTGTCTTCGGCGTTCATCCACGAATGCCCGTCAACCCCGTCGACTTGCCGAACCACCGGGATCGCTGCAAGGCGTTGTTGGAGGCGCGGTCCGCTATGACCAAGCACTTAGGCCGCTCGTGCCTGGAGCGGGCGCTGCGTTCCCAAGTACCGAAGGCGGCCATGGCCGACATTTGCCCTGGCATGGACGTGCTGGTCTACCGCGAGAAGCCGACAGACAAGTGGGAAGGGCTGTTGCAATTGGCAGGGGCTAAGTCCCGTCCTTATGCCCCTGACGGGACTTGCACCCGCCTCTCCGTACTTCGGATTGCAAGCTATGGGACGGCTGTCCTTCCCTAAGTAGCCCCCCCTATTCGGGCCTGGGGTTACTATTTCGTCTCTCTTTTTCGTCTGTTTCCGTCTTGATTCTTTGGCGCCGGCCACGGCCCGCGCCGCCCCGTCTTGTTCGCCATCTAAATCTTGGCGTCTCTCTCGAGTCCTAGCCCTTGCGCGCCTTTGCGCCGTCTCGGTCCTCTCGGGAGGTCGACCCTTTGGGTCCTTCTCTTCTGTATTGTCAGTGTTACCACGGGGTATTTGCTCGCGCCTTCTTTGCTGCCACAGCCAGCGCCGGCCGCGGCACATCGAGGGACCCCCTCGTCGAGGAGGCGCTGTAGCTCGCCGTCAGAGCCCCCTCCATCACCGCTTTCGACCTGGTTCTCCCTGTTTCCTGGCATTTTGGTGGTCCTGTCGACCAGCAGAATTGGGTACTTCAAATCGCCTATCAAGAAACTGTGGAAAAGGGGGGCTACAATGGGGCGTGATGAGGGGCGTACGAATCTTGGGGGCGTGCAAAAGGGCGTGATTTGGCGTACATCGCTCACCCCGCCACCAAAAAAGGGGCGTGATGCACGACCCTAGCGAAAGAAAAGGGCAATCACAGCAGCTTCTTCTGTGCTGTGAGAGTTTGTCAGATCCGATCATTCTTTGGCGACGCGCCATATAGTGCAGCACCAATTTATGATCCGGAAGGCTGTCCAGCGGTCAGATTTATAGTGCGCTATCCGTACGAAGTGTTGGGATGGTGCCGATCCGACACCACACACTCAGTATCCGTCCGTATCCCACCCAGCGGACGCACAGATGTCGCTGCTGCATATCTGTTGGTCGCCTGAAACCACAACGATCGAAGTCTCTAAATGGGGTTGTTCCCAGCAATCGTGGCGCATTCCCCCTGATCGCACGTCCGGATTTGATTTCGATGAACTCTTGCTTGCGCCTTGGCATAAAAAAATCCGCAATCTCTTGGCACATAGGGGTCACCGGCCTCCACGGGCTCCATCAGACGCCGCTCCAGGCACTACGGGCCTGTTGGCATGCCTGATCGTCGTGCCAATCGAACGTTCCAATGGGACGGCCAATCACATGCCCGGCATGGGGCCTCACAGAGGCCCTCAGGGCCGCTTCTCCTGACCCCTTCTCCCCCGCCTCGGGCTGACCGCCACTGCCGCCGGGCCGGCCGCGGGTGCTCAGCCTGCGCCGGCGTTGGCGCCGCTGGCGCCAGTCGATGGCCGCCGGGGGGTGACGGTGCGCCAGACTGACGGGGAGCCCGAAAAACCGACCGCCGTGGGGACGGTGGTGGCACCCTCAGCGGCCTCGCTGTCGTCGGGGACTTGGTCGAGAAACCAGTTTGGTTCTCGTAGGCCGCGTCCCACTGCTTGCGAAAGCGGGAAGCCTCATCCGCCCGCAGAGGCACGGAGGGAGGAGACGCCCACACGGTCGACTGAATTGTCGAAATGGAGGCCTGGAAGCGTACGGGCACGAATTCGCCCGAAACCCGGACGCGTTGCTCAAGTCCCAACTCACGGGACTCCGACGTGGGCGTGGAATGGTAGATTAGGAGATATTCCGCCCCTGATCCGTCGAGGAGTGCCAGAATGTCCTACAGCTTGTAGTTGGAAGTGTAGAAAGAAGCGCGCTCGCCCTGCAAGTCCTGGCAGGGAACGACCGCCCCGCCCACGAACGCATCCACAGCGTCCGTCAAACTTCGTACCGCTGTCATGAAATTGGTGTAGGCAGGCAGGGACAGAGCCGACGACAGCGGGACTGGCGAACCACCGTGTGCCAGGAGATTTCTAAGCGCCAGGGGACGCTCCAGGATTGGATAACTTGTAGCGTAAAAGGCATTCCCCGATGAAACCGGCTGAATGTGGACCTTGAGGTTGAAGGCCTGCCCGGATAAAAGAAACCGCAGTATGTACAGTGCCACCGAAAAGAAAAACAACATGTGCGAATTTCGTCAGAAAACTGGTCAAATGTGCTTTCAAGAGCCATTCGTGCGTTTCCACCGAGAACAAGCACCCGGAGCACGTCCACCGGCAGAAAACAAAAAGGGACAAGCATACCTGGTCCACCGACAGAAAACAAGATGGGACAAACATACCTGGCCTACGAGATGTCCCTCGCGCTTAAAGTTGTCAACAAACTGGGCGTATTGACGCCCATGAAGAAGGAGACGCAGGGGTCCCGAGAGGTACACGAACACGAGGGTACTGCCGCGCGTCCCGGTTGGCCAGATGTCACCCGCTAGAATGAACGCATTTACCAGAGCCACAGTGGCACGGAAAAATCCGGCCGTGTCGGGATTGACGTCCGCCAGGTTCGAAAGCACAGCAGTAGTGGGCAGCTTTTGACCCAGCGCCTGCGTCGCTACACTCCGATGCAGCTTGCTGATCGCTGAGAACGGCATGGTTGCAGCGCGGAAGTGGATGAGCTCGGTGAGAGAGTGTGAAGGCGAGTGAGAGGCACGGGAGAAAGGTGAGGCGGAGGTGACGACGAATGTGGGTCCCATACGCTCGTGCAGAAGAGAAACGAGAGCGCCGCTTTAATACCCCTCACCGCACCCCCAACCCCGTCGTAAGAAACCGCTCGCCCCGCCCTCATCCCAGGAAGCCGTGCAGGACCTCGTATCCAGGTTTCCCCACACCCCACGCGTCCCGGATCAGTGCAGGCCGCGACGCACTACTCCATCCCCCGGCTGAATCGACCGCCGAAGTCCTCGAACCCGTCCTTGAACCCATCCTCGCCCCTGGCCCCGCACTCGTCCTCGCTCCCGTCCCAGAACTCTTCCTCGCACTTGTCCTCGCACTCGTCTTCGCGGACATCCTCAAGCCTGCCCGATGCACCTTCAGGCGGACACTGCCACCGGAGCGACACGGATCATCTGTGACACGTAACATGATGCTGAGATTGGGTCCTGAGTCTCGCCTAATTGCATGGTTCCAAGCGAATTTCTCTGTGTTCAGTATTGACTTCACCTGGTCGAAAGGACCCGCAGAAAATCTGACCCGAAAAGCCGCAAAGTGATCCGAAACGCCCGAGATAGATTCAACCTGACTCCTGAAAGATAAATCACTGCTGGAAATTGGGTGGACGAGACTCACGTCTTCAAGACTGCGAACCCTCGAAAGGGCCACATACCAGGAAGCTCTTGCGAAAACCTTAGACGCGTCAATATGATTCTACTCATGGTCAGAGCCTGAGTCTTGTGCACAGTGACTGCGTTAGCTTGTAGTAGAGGAAGCTGATAGACGATTGCTGCAGCGGGCATTTTGATTCGTTTTCTACCGGCGGATACTGCGATCACTCTGGGCGTGACGGAAGACAGAGACGGGACATGTTAACAAGAAGAGTCCATACGGACCAAGACAATAGGCATATCATGTGGGGGGGCGTTCCCGTCGATTGGAGCAGCCATGCGCTTGCATGCCTCTTCCTTTGACTCGAGCGGATCGAAAGTTTGTCCACCACACACTCTATAGACTGTTCTATTGGCTCCATTCAAAAGTCCCAACTCCACACACATGATAAACGTGAGCATGACACGCTGGCCAACGTACAAAGTCATTGAATTTGGCGCAAACTGATGTTTTCCTCCAGTCGATCTTTTTCTTGGCAGGCAACGTCTGATCACAGCTTCCTTCTCCAGCTGCGACCGCTCTCGATTTCCATCGGTTTCCTTCGCAAGTTTCACATGCGTCCACGCTCTCGCTGTTCTCTTTACCTTTCCGTTGTCACTCAACTGCGAGCAGTCTCGCAAGAGTTCCGCGTTGTTGTATGCATTGACTTCTATGTTCGTACCCACTATGACTGTGTTGTCAGTACATCGGCTGCCCGCATCGGATTTCCAGGTCCGATCACGTCTCGAGTTTAGATGCAGAATGTCGCTTGGTGTTGGCTTTCCCGCGCGGACAGCGGAAAGTGCTTCGTATAATGGACCGTGGTTCCGCTGACCTTTCGTCAACTCGAAGTATACGTCGCACTCCATATACAAATCTGTGCCTTGCTGTTCATGTATTGGACGATTGCGACAACGTTTCTGAGGCCACAAGGGTCGTGCACCAACTGGACTTAACGAACTCTCTGAACACATGAAGCTGCTCTGGATTGAAGGATATCACGCCGTCCTCCAGAGTTCGGCGCGCTGTCTCTTCCGAAGCCACTTCGTCATTAGTCTTCAGCCTCTCTTTTGCGTTACCACGGCATTTAATTATTTCTGCAGTTCGCTTGACGCTTTCGAGTACGAGTTGCGTTTGAAGGTGATGCATCTTCATCAGCATTTGTCCAATCATTCGTTTTTGCTCAAACGCTGGAAGGTTAGAGTGAATCGCTCCGACTGCATCGTCCTACTCTTCTTCATCAGAACTGCTTTCAGAATCGCACGTAGATCTGTCGTCGCTCTCGCCAGCTCTAGGCAGTAGGTCTACATCTTGTCTATCTGCATCCAGAGCGGTATCCATCTCTTTCTGAGCCCTCGGGAACAAATGACATCGTGTGCAATCCTTGGTAATTTTCAACCATAGCTCGGGGATGTTCGGGACTGGTCTGGTCGCTGCTCGCCACTATTTCTTGAAAATGTGCCTGTGCTGTCGTTCCCTCCGGAATAATTTGGATCATTGAGTGCCATGGCGTGTGCAGAAAAAGCATATGTTTTGCAAATGTGTCTGCCTGGGAAGCATCGATTCCATATCGGATAGACATAACTGATCTTCTTGCTCGCTTCGTGGCGTACCTGTAAGAGCCATTCTGACCACGTCTACCAAGCCTTTTCAGCGCTTAGTCGAGGTCCTTTTTCTGTTTAGTCAAGGTGAAATCGGTCAGCCACTGAAATAGGGATAGCTCCTCTCGCGAAAACGGGCGGTCCTCGTAACATCTTGTGTGCTTGTTTGTGGCCAGTCTTGTTCCATCGGGTCGGGCAAAAACATTTTGAAATTGATCCTCATCTCTTTCTTCTGGGTTCTTTAGTTGAAGATGCAGGGCTGGCACTGTCGACACTTCTCGACTGGATCTACAAAGCGGACGATCTGACCGAGTCCAGAGTGCTTCTTGCATGCTTATCTCTCTGGAGTTCAGAACGCCCATCATTGCCTTCCGACTTTGCTGCTTGGCCGTAAAATTGGGAGCATTTTTAGACAGCTTGTATAGCGTTTGCGAAGAATTCTTGTTCTTCTATTGTTTGCAAACGTACGACGCCGTATGCGCGGACGCGCCGTATGCATCCAGAAAACATTGAATGCCCATGTTTCCTGCCCAGCAGCCCACCATGCTCGGACTGTACGCATTCACTCGAGGGTGATTCCGTTGAGTGGATATTACCTTTTTTGTCGTAATGTTACGAAAAACTGTTTACACAACAGACTCATGCAGAAGGTCTTGCGGAAAACCAAACCTGCATGCTCACCTCCTTTTTGTTCCAGAGAAATATGCCGTGCACACATGTACCTGAGCTACTCGTGCCAGGGACTGCAGATGAGCATCGAAATATTTGCCGCCAGGTGCCGCGACTGGCGTTCGAACTGTAGAGGGGAGCCTGAGGGATGACACTCGGCCATTGCTGGAGACATGTAAGTGATCACTTTAAAGTCGATGAAGGCTTTCAAAACGTTGGGTAGCGGTCCATCTGACAACCCTGAGCAGTCTGGGGCATCCTTTTTCCACAGCATCATGTGAACATGTGGAGAACCTCGTGCTTGAACTGAAATCGCCAGAAGAAGTGTTCGATATGTCCAAGGGGTTTAGACTCGCCATTGATAATCTCATCCGAAAGAGCTGTCCAGCGATATTCGAAAGGAGATATAGCGAGATCTGGGTTTTCCGTCAGAGTACCGTTCCTCTGCCTTTTCGTCATTCCAGACATGTCTCCATCAGTCTTCTCTGGCAGAGCATTGGCCATAAAATCTATCCAGAACGTATCTGCCGCACTCAAGGTCATAGAAATCATCGGCTTCTGCATTATAGGGGAGCATACTGTGGACAACAGTTTTCTGCTTTCGTTTCGCCAAAATCCTGGAGAACCTTTTGTGGTGGAGAATTGAGGGGCTAGCTTCTCCACACATGTCTCAAGGGTATTCGTCAGTTCAACAGAATGCGCTTTCCCGTCCTCGAGAGCTCGAAACATACATTTCAGCACATCTTTAAAGGTCTCTGACTCGCTGATTGTTGCCGTGACTCCATTTACTGATCTCCGCTGAATCATATGGTGACTGTAGTACACGAATTGGGGTATGATGGAAACCGTCTGTGATATTGCAGACCGCCCAATTTTGGCTCATCCGAACAGGAACACAAGCATGAGGGGACCAGAACAAGAGTGCGAAATACAGACTGACAGCCTTCAAGGACCAAATCACACTACATCTGAGGCTCTGTTCTTCGAAAACTCTAAGTGGGAATCGAGCTGCCAGAGATTTGATGAACAGGGGGCTGCCCTGGCTGCCCTGCCTCGAGCGATTTGGTCCGAACATGGCTCGAAAAGATTTGAAGGTTGCACAAGGTGCACTGCACTCTTGTTGCGATGCATGTCTCCGAGGCGATTATGCCTGGATCGGGCCTGTCTTGCACAACTGCGGGGCCTCGGAACCCGCATCGGATGCGGATCCGAGGCAGAACGCCCGAGAAACGACCAGAAACGACGAGAAACGAAAGGAAGCGACGGGACGGCAAGAGGGCCCGAACGACCTTGGTTGGGCCGCTGGACACGCCATCTGTCGGAAGGGGACCTCTTTACAGCGCCTCACCTGCGAATTGGCTGCAACGCAAAATCCTTGCACATGAGATTGGTCGCTGATTGGCTGTCTGTTGCTGCTTGCGCGTTGTCGTCTTCGTCTTTGCCGCGCCGCTGTCGCCCCCCCCCCCAAGTGGCGCGACAGTTGGGTTCCTTGTTCACGCCGCGGAAATAGAGGCGGGAAGACTGCCCATGTAAGAGAAGACTGACTATGGAATGAAGAAAGCGACGGCTTTTCTGCCTGGGTTAAGTTTTAGCGAGATCCAAAAGCATATCTGACTCTTCCCGCCCTCCCCCCTCCACCGCCGCCGTCTATGCTGCCCGCCAGAACGCCCTACGCAGCGGCAACCAGAATGACCCACGCTACTCAAACACACTTACGTGGACGGTAGACTCAAAAAGGAGAGGGGCGGGTAGCAGTGACGACTCAAGCATAGTATGCAGGCTGATGCCACATCATGTTCACCACCGCCAGTGCAGGCCAACGGGAGAGGGACAAAATTTGCAACAAAACGACACGGTCACAGAGCACAACATTGAAGATCGCGCCTACCGCCATACAATAAGCACCTACGCGCCCCCCCCCGAACCCCCCCCCGCCCCCCTCAAAAAGAGAATCCGACCCCCTGGAGTGAGCCAACACCACATACCTCCAAGACACAGTCTGTGCGAGCCACACGAGGGCAGACGCCCACGATCGGCGCAGCGAGGGGGGCGCCGACGATAGTGACGGGCGGGGGAATGAGTGGGGGCGGGGGGGGGTGGGGTGGCGGTGTGCGGCGCAGTGGTCGGCACGACGGCGGCCGGGTCGCCGACCTCCAGGTCTTGTACCACTTCCAGTTCCAATTTCATTCTCTAGCCGACTTGCTGCGAAACATGCCCCGATAAATGCGGGATAAGTGCGGAGTTATCACAAAATTTTGAAAACACATGAGTGGTTGTGTTCCTGTTCGGATCGGCCAAAATTGGGCGGTCTGCAATACAGTCTCAACAAATGCGTGATGAGTTCGTCTTCTGTTGCTTTTTTTGGGCGGTCAACCGATGGTCCACTTCTACCAACATAAACGAGGGTTGGAAATGCTTTGTCGTACATACTTGGTACCTCGGATGCATTGAAGAATGTCAATGAGCCCCGATTAATGACTGTCGGTGCACCGGGACCTGGCTCCGAGTTAGATGGTCGGTTTGTTCTGCGAAAAGCGGCCAGTGCTAGACTCCGCAGAGTGCTTCGCTCATTTTCCCCAACAACGGATACATGTGAAGTCTCAGTGTCTGCTACCCAAGCTGGGTTGGACCGGTTTCTCTGGATGCATCTAGGCTGCTCGTCACGTAGGGCGGCCTCGGCGTTGTCTGTGGTGGTTGGTTGACCATCGCTGGGTGGCAGCGGTTGTTCCCTTCGGACGCAGGGAGTGCTCGATACAATGTCCAGTGTGCCCTTGGAGCCACTGCCACCCACAGGTGGAGCTTCACTCGAATTCGTACCTTCGTTGTCCCGAGGTTCTGGGTCCCTCTTTGTGAGAAAAGGGCACACCAAGTGCGTTCCAACACGTGCATGGATTCAGTGTTGATGGCAACTGTCTCATACTGTTCAATGTGTTCTTTTAAATATTTCAGAGCGGATACGATGGCGGCGGTCCGCAGTAGAGTGTCATCGAGCACGCTTTTTCCATGTTCTTCAGTCAAAAGAAGGATGCTGCTATCACTTGGACCACAAGGCAGACTTTGGGCAACGCTCTGGGTTGAGTTCCAACATATCAGTGTTTGACCCACGGCATGTGTTTGCTGGTAATGCTGTCTTCGAAAGATTCGGATGGTGGGTATGATTGTGCTGACCAGGGCAGCCTCCAGCGGATTCAGAATTGCGAGCTCATAAGGGTAGTGGTCAAACATGCTCAATCCGATTCTCTTGCTGTACTTGTGAAACTGGCGCTTTCCCAGACAGACACGACATGATGTGCACTGACATATGGCGTCTGTCACTTGACATACCGCGTCTGCGTATATCCAGTACTTGCTATACGTGCCTGGGTTGAAGGTGCCGTCCTCTTGACGGTCCATGGTGAACGGTTCCAACAGTGTAGCGGTTTTTCTTTCTTAGTTTGTCATTTCGCGCATGTTTGTTCCCGACGCGAACGGCAGAGAAACATGGTGTGTTGGGTAAGGAATGACACTGCAGGAGGCGCACGGGAGGGCGTTTTTTGTACTTTCTGTTCCTTTTCGGAACCTACACACATCGTTCATGGTTCAACCGTTACCTACAGTGGATTCCTCATCTGAGTCCCCAGGACGCACCCTTTTCTCTCTCAGTCTCAATCCGGGCAGTTCTCTTCCCATTTCTCGCTCTTGCTTCAACAATTGAAATAGCTCCTGTTTCTCTTTCTCTGTTTCATGATTTTCATGATCGCGCGTCGAAGATCTATTCTCAGTGTCCTCCTCGTCTCCGATCCATCGACTCGATTCTCCGATTCAGTTCCCGTGGTCGTTCAACAGGCCAGAAGAGATATCAGGTGAGGGGTCAGTAGAAGAGGCGCCTGCTCGGGCGTGCCGCCGAGCGCTTCGGCGAAAGAGGAAAGCCTCGTCATCACTCGCACCACGACTACTGTGCAGAAATCTGTGCCGTGCAGCGTGGTCGCCCTGGACGGGGCATCCATCGCACGGAGAAGGCTGTAAAGCGCGGTCCGGCATCTCTCTCCTCGTATGAACCCGCCCATAATGAATGATCCCCCCCCTCTCTGTGAGAGGCCCACCAACTCCACTACTGGCTGTTTACTGCCCCTCCCGCGAACCCTGAGCGATTTGTGCTTCGGCCGACCTGTGAAGATTCGAACAGGACAAAAAGATAACAGAACGACAAACGTACATACACAAACAAAGGCCGTCGAAAGTCAGTGGCAATGCACTCTACCGCACTCGAAACGCGCTGCACAGGACACCACAGACAGAGTAAAAAGACAGCGCGAACCCAAGGAAAGTGGAACGGAGCACGTACCCGACCACAGCCTGATGAATGCTATCGTGGGGAGACCGGGAAGACGGGGCTGGAAAAGGACACATCTCGCGTGCCGGGGGAGGGCGTGGGGGCGGGGGATGACGGTGGGGGGGACGGCAGGGGGGAGGGCGGGGGGGAAGGTATCGAATGCCGGAGAGGAGGGGAGGAACGGCCGAGTCGCCGTGGTCATCAGCATCCTGGTGCGAGACGAGAGTGGCCAGGGGGTGCCTTTTGGCCACTCCGTACCCAGTGCGCGATTGGGCACGGGCTGTGCCCTGCCGGCGGGCGCGCTGCTGCAACAATCAGACCGGCTGCTCGGTTACAGAGAGTACAGTGGTGGCGGTGGGTCGGTTGTGGAGGATACAATCGGCAATCTGTGATCACTTCAGAGTGCGTGGTCCAGCTGGAGCAAGCGCATTCGAGCTACGCAACGTGGATGTGATTGATTGGACGTACAGTGGATGGCATCCAATAGAATGGCCTAGTGTCTATTCTACCGCATCATCATTTGATGCGAATCGCATCTGTGGCAACAAAGAAGGCGCGAACAAATACCCCGTAGCAACACTGACAATACAGAAGAGAAGGACCCAAAGGGTCGACCTCCCGAGAGGACCTAGACGGCGCAAAGGCGCGCAAGGGCTAGGACTCG
>Ga0209093_1000912_pt1 | contig 16623 bp, 18 predicted proteins | sample SidtaG_4_FD_187450 | JGI IMG/M metagenome (GOLD analysis project Ga0209093, IMG submission 187450) | Marine algal microbial communities from Sidmouth, United Kingdom - Sidmouth_Male1 metaG (SPAdes) (version 2) | ecosystem: Host-associated > Algae > Red algae > Unclassified | place: Sidmouth... | reverse complement strand
CCCGAGGAAGAGACCACGACTACGGGTACCTCGGGATCGGGAAACGAGGTGGGGGAGGTGCGCCCGTAAGCGCCCTCCCGTCTGTTCACGGCCCCGGTAACCCTGTATCGGCCTCAGTTGCATTCCTGGGCCTGTGCGGTCGTCGACTACGAGCCAAATTAGCCGCCTGGACACCGTGTGCCTGTCGGGGTACCCTGCTTGTCTTGCGTAAGGACAATTTCAAGGTCAAGACCACCTTGAGTTTCGGGGGTGAGGACCCGGTTCCTGTGGCCGCGGTGGTGGACACAGGGGCCGGACCAAGCGTCGTCAGCGAAGACGTGCTCCCTCCGGACTGGCGCGCACATGCTTGGCGTGCGCGTACCCGCACCCGGATCGTGGATGCCTCGGGGCAGGCTCTCCGGGCTCTCGTTCGGCTCCCCCTTACCCTGCATGTACATGAAAAACATATGCATTTCCCTTTTATTTTTGTGAAACGCCTCTCGGTCCCGCTCATCATCGGGTGTGACTTCCCGCGCCAGTACACCAAGGCCATCCTGCCCCAGGACGGCAAGATCGAGTGGATGACGGGCGCCGTCTCAGACATCCTGGGCTACCATCCAGGCGCCAGGGGGCGACAGTACAAGGCACCGGCCAAGCCCCGGGTCCGCCCGAACGAGCTGACGCTGGCGGGCGCCACGGTCCTTCCTTCTGGTGCCCAAACCGAGGTCCAAGTTGTAACCCGGTCGACGGGCAGCTGCCTTATCAAGGGCCGAGCGGAGTTCCTGGCCAAGCATGGGCTGCACTTGGCACACGGGCACCACAAGAAGGAGCACCGGCACAAGCCCTTCTCTGTACTCCTGGTCAACCTGGGTCGCAGGACCAAGATGTTTGCCAAGGGCACCCGAGTGGGGGTACCGGAGCCGTACACTGGCGAGGCGCGACCCCTCTCCCAAGGGGCCCTTTTGGCCGTGCAACAGGAGCTGGCGGCCCGACAGGAGCTGGACACACAGGAGGCCATGGCCACGGCGGAGGGACCGCCGGAGCCCCCGGTTGTGCCGCCCCCCAAGGCGCCGGAGACGCCAGCAGTGAACTGGGCGGGCGTGCCCACGGCGATACATGGCAAGGTGCACGGTCTTCTGGCTCAGTTCAAGGGCATGTGGCCGGGAAAGCTGGGTGAGCTCAAGGCCACCACCCATCACATCCAGCTCAAGCCAGACGCCAAGCCTGTGTACTCGGCTCCGTACCGGGCTAGCCCGCACCGTCGCCTGGAAATCGAGAAGCAGGTCAAGAAAATGCGCGACCTGGGTGTCATAGAACCCTCGGACGCCGAGGGGTCGTTCCCGGTGGTCGTCGTACCCAAGCCAGGCTGCCACTTCCGGTTTTGCGTGGACTACCGGCGGCTGAACGAGCGCACGGTCAAGGATGTCTACCCGATCCCGAGGATGGACGACTGCCTGGACTCCCTCGGCGACGCCACGGTGTTCTCTACCCTGGACTGTAACGCCGAGTACTGGCAGAGCCCTGTGGCCGCTGAGGACGGAGACAAGACCACGTTCACGTCGCACACGGGCTTGTTCCGGTTTCTCCGGCGCCCGTTTGGTCTGGTGAACGCGCCAGCCTCCTTCCAGCGGGCTCTCGACATCATCTTGTCCGGGATACGGTGGAAAACGTGCTTGGTCTACCTGGATGACGTGATTGTCTTCTCTCGGACCGTGGGTGATCATATCCGGCACCTCCAGGAAGTCCTCCTCCTGCTGGAAAAGGCTGGAGTCTCCCTCAAGCCCTCCAAGTGCCACCAGTTCCAGCAAGAGGTGGAGTACCTGGGACATGTCGTCCGTCCAGGGCAGCTGCTGTTGAACCAGAAGAACATCAAGAGCCTGGCGCAAGCACTTCCCCCGCGCAACCAGACGGGGCTCAAGAGCGTCCTGGGCATGTGTAACGTGTACCGGCGTTTTATCAAGGATTATGCACACATCGCCAAGCCCTTGACCAAGCTCACCAGCAAGAAACTCCCACACGTACTCCGTTCGCTGGATGCCGCCCAGTTGGCGGCCTTCGAGTACCTCAAGGAGCGCTTGACGTCGACCTTGATACTGGCGCTCCCCCGACGGGAGGGCCTCTTCATCCTAGATACCGATGCCTGCGCTGTCCAAGTTGTCTGTACCCTCCTGCAGCAACAACTGGACAAGAGCATCCTCCCGGTCCGTTACTACAGCCGGGGCCTCATCCCAGCAGAACAGAACTACTCCACGACCGACCGAGAATGCTTAGCCGTGGTCTGGGCTTGTCTTCTTCCCCGCCCCTACCTCGAGGGACAAGAGTTCCTGATACGGACGGACAATTCCAGCTTACGCTGGCTGTTGAACATGTACAGCGCCCAAGGACGGGTCGCTCGCTGGCGCCTCCCGTTGTCGGAGTTCCGATACAAGGTATGCACCAGACCGGGAAGGGAGCGCCACTGTGCCGGCGCCATGTCGCGGCTCCCGATGCTCGCGCCGGATCGGTCCGTCATCCCGGAAGAGATTCCCTGTCTCGCTCTGGCTGACTCCTCCCGTGGCTGGGTGGCTCCGAACTACGGGGGGCCAGACGAGGAACAACCGGTCACGCTCGCGCGTATGCTGGCCGCGCAGAAGGAGGACCAGTGGAGCCAAGATTTACGTGATAGGATGGACCAGAACACGCATTCCCGCTTCTCGGAGACCAAGGAGGGGCTCCTCGTACGTGTCGCCCCCCTAGACGGGGCTGTCCAAGTGTACGTCCCGTTCACCCTCCGCCAGGACCTCCTGCGGTTGGAAGACGACGTGGTGCGCGCTGGTCATCCTGGGGTCAACCGGATGTACGCCGCCATCAGGCGCCACTACTACTGGGTGTCCATGGCCGCGGACGTGTACGACTGGGTGGCCAGTTGTGTGTCTTGCGCCAGGAACAGGATCGCACCAAGGCGACGTACGGCGATGCTCAAGTTGTTCCCGGCGACGGACCCCTTCGCGAGCCAGTCTAACGACCTCCTAGGACCCCTAACAGAGACCAAGACCGGGAACGTTTTCCTTCTGATCATCGTAGACCGGTTCTCTCAGCCAGTACGAGCTGTCCCCCTGGCTGGCGTCCCCGCGACGGATGTCTCGTAGGCGTTCTGCCGGGATTGGATTTCCGTGTATGGACCCCCGGACACAGTCCTCACGGACAAAGGACCCCAGTTCGCCTCTCTGTTCTTCCAGGGTGTGTGTAACTTTATGGGCATTCGGAACCTGTACACATACACGTACCACCTGCAGACCAATGGCCAGGTCCAGCGCTTCAACAAAACGCTCGTGGACATGTCCATGCGCTACATAGAGGACCATCAGGACAGCTGGGACGAGCTTGTCTCCGTGTTAGCGCTGGCGTACAACTCTCGGCCCCACCGAACGACGGGCGTGGCTCCCACGGACTTGGTCACCCCACGGCGCCTGAGCAACTTCTCCCTGGAACGGATGCCAGAAGGCATGACGCTGGATCCGATCCAGTCGGTGGCCGAGGTCAAGGACGCCTTCCTGGAGTCGCTAAAGGCCTTGCTCCCCCAAGTACTGGACTCGATTGCCAAGACAAAAACCCGGTACAAGAGGGACTATGACAAGAAAGTCCGCCCTGGCCGGGCATCGGTGACCAGTGGTGACTGGGTGTACCTGCGGACCCACACCCGGAAGCACAAGATCGACCATAAGGTGACAGGGCCGTACGAGGTGTTGGAGACCGACGGGAGAACCTACCTGATTGACCAAGACGGCCTCCCTCACCGGGTGAGCAGCGACCACGTGGTGCCGGCGGGACTTGTGGATCCCTCAAGCTGACCCAAGCAACCGCAAGTCGCAGTACCAGAAGCGCTCCAGCCGGGTGGGTCCGAGTTTGTATTTGAGCGGTTCGTGGACTACACCTGGGACGAGAAGGGCGTGCTCTGGTTGTTGGTCCGCTGGTTTGGCTATGAACCGGATGACGACACCTGGCAACGCTCGGGTCGCCTACCGGTAGCGGCCGTGTACCGGTATTGTCGTGGCAAGGGGCTTCTCCCCAGGTTCCAGACAGGGCGGAGCCGGGTCGGGAAGCCCAGGAGGCGTGACGGGACAACCGAGAGACAACAAACCCTCGTTTACGCACGTACCACGTCTCTCGATTCATCCCTCGCTGAGGGGCCGGGAACTACCCCGGCCAACACGACGCACACATAGGCTCCCTAACCCGACCGACACCGACCTGGGACACCACGCCTCAGTCCAGACGACGAAGGGTCGAGGACGGACCCGCATAACCGGACGGACCATCTTGGCCCCCATAGGTACGACCATACCCACGCGCGTTATCAACCGGGGTGCTCGCCCGAGGACGCGACTCCCACCAGCTGTTCCCCGGCCACGTCTGGTTGCCGCCACCACCGGTGCCGCGCCAGGGGCTCCCCGGCGCGTCGCGATACCAAGTCTTGTTGGCTCCCGTGGCCTCTTTCCGCCGATCACCAGTGCCCGACCCGCGTGCGCGCCAAGTACCGGCCTGCTCCGCCCGGCGAAGATGGTTCTCGTGCCGCTGCTGGTGGATGTTCAATATGCGCCAGAGCTGTTCGTTCACGCCAGCGCGGGACCACCCCTGCAGACACGCCTCCAGAGCCTCGGGGTCCCCCACCTGGTGCGTCTCCGCCCAGGTGAACAAGTCGTTCTACAAGCTCCCAAGCCAGTCGATCAGCGATACCAAGAGCACGCTTGTGAGAAAACTAGCTGACGCCCCACGGAGGCGCCCGACAAGACGCTCCAGCCAGGCCTCACCCTCCGACCCCAGCATTGCCGAGGTATCCGACAGGAGTGAGTCGGGCACCGCGGGGGCCAACGGCAAGCGGTTGGCCGTCGCAACCCGAACAACAGTAGTCACCACGGGAGTTGCCGGGTCCACCCGAGACGAAGGGGCTGTTGTCGCTGAACGTCACCGGGCTGGCGAGAAGGGAAGCACGGGGAGGCGGCACCAGCTGATGGCCCAGGAGGGGCAAACCACCCAAGGGCGAAGAGCCAGAACCACCGGTTCGCTGCGCCACGGCGGACGCTCACCGCGACGGGACCCCGACAGACGCGGGGGGAACTTGGGCGCGGGCCAGAGGCGCCTTCGCCGGGACCGCCATGCAAGACGCCGGGATCGAGTACGCCGCGGTGTCAAGGGGGTCCTGGATGCCGATGCGCACCCCGTCGGGGTCGTGTCGGGTCACCACCGTGAGCCACCCATCCCGGTCCCGACGGGAAGTGTTAAGACGGCGCACGGCGTCGTGGAAGGCTTGGTCCTGGACCGGGAGAGCCGCCCGCAGAGCCAGAATGGCCTGGAAGAAGTCAAAGGCATTGGCGTCATCACCGGGGAGCTCCTCCGGCTCGAGCTGCCTGACCCCGCCAAACAGGGCGTCCGAGAACAGCCAGAAACGTCCGTCTTGCGCCTCCTCGTACCAGCGGTTGCACGCCATCACCTAGTACTCGGTCACTCAGATGGCCATCGTGACCGAGTGGGCGTCCCGACACGACCGGAAGATCTCATCCCGGGCGTAGTACGCCACAAGGAGCCCCCAGTGGTGAACCCAATCGGGGTTTCCATCTGGGCGAACCAAGAGGGCACCGCCGTGAAAAACTGGGTGCGCATCACTGGGGGAAGGCGCCAAAACGCTTGGTGGTTCCAGCTGATCATAAAGCCTCTGCGACGCGCCCGTTGCTCGGAGTTGGCATGAGATGACGGCGGCATGATGGGCAGCTTACGCAAGTACGGACCCGGAATCGGCATGTAGAGCAGGTTGGGGTACGCTGGCGGCGCGGCCAAGGCCTTCGCCCGGGACACCGTTGCGGCCTACCACCCGGGGTACTCATCCTCGCTCGGCGCTCGGATAACCGGCGCCGAGATGATAGCGTCGTAGCGCACGGCGGGATCCCGGACCAAGCAATCGGGGAGGCCGGCAAGACGAGTATCCCAGGCGCTACAAGGAGCACAAGGCGCGCGGTCAGCCCCAAGGGCCAAACACGGAGCGGAGTGCACAACCTCCCCCGCCCTGCTGTCAGCCGAGACAAGCGCCGTCGTGTCCAGCCGCGTCAAGAACCCCCGCCGCTGCTCCCGGGTCCAGCTCAACGCCAGGTCGGGGCGCATTTCCAGGAACCCCTGGAGACGCTCCGACGTGTTGACATCCTCGGGAGGCGCCGGCACGACACCCACGACCACCCGGTACAGGCGCACCAACATGGCGGGTGCCAGGAGACCCAGCGGGGGCGCGTCGCCCGGCCTAGCCGCGGGCAAGGCCACGCCAGGGATGACCCCACCGACGGGCGCCGGGCTCGTGCCGGGGCGACCGCCATGCTCCCCAGTGTGGTCGACCGACCCCGGCGCTACCTCCGCGGACCCCGACGACGACGTCTTGAACTTGGTCAGGGACGCCTTGATCTTGCCCTTAGCCTTGGTCTGGGACGCCTTGACCTTGTGCCCGCTACCTCCACCAAGACCGGACCTCCCCCAGGGGACACGGTGGAGACTGGGGATGGTGGGCCTGGTTCGGGGTCCCACGGGATGTGATGTGCACCAGTAGAACAAGACATGGTGGGGGGGGGGTGGGGGGACGCACGTGCGGACTCTCCCTCATCCGGGCGTGTGCCCTCCTCCTCGCTCGTACCCTGGACAACCCGCGTCCCAGCCCCGACGATCCTCCTCCTCCCCACGGGCCACCCACGCGCGGGGAACCGGTCGGCCCCGAGGTCGGGCGGACGGACGGCAGCCGGGCACGCACGCCACCCCATGAGACCCGCGGGACACCGAAGCGTCGTGACGAGGCGCCGGTTGGGGAACCGGCTGGGCTGGCCCGGTTCGGTCCACGCTGAGAAGGGAGCCATGTTGCAATACGCGTCCCGGCCCACGCCCCGTGGCTGGCCAGGAGGTCGATGGCGCGCCGGGCGACGCGGATGACGTGTCACGCCCCGGTTCGGACAGGTGGCGCTGTAGGTGCTGTTTGGGATCTTGATTGATTGTGGGTCGTTTGCATTTGTATGTCAATTGCTTGAATTATCTGCTTCACAGTAGGGGGGTCCACTGGTATGGATCCCCAGATCTCGTCATGGGGAGGCTACTGCGTGGGATTCGGGGCCATTTGGGCCCGCTTGCTCGGTCAGCTTAAGGGGACAGCGGGGCGCCCGTGTCCCGGCTTCCCCACAAAAAAATATCTGCGTTCTCACCTCCTTCCTCCCTTTTTGCGCCTTCGGGTGTTTTCCTAGGTGACCGTGTCACCGGGCGAGAGTAGAGCAAGGGTGTGCGGGTGGGTGGGGGTGTCTGCGGGTGCTGAGAGCGTGGCGGCGCCTGGGTCTTATCAGGCTGCCCCCTTACGTCTCGCGCCACCTCCAACATAGAACCTTAACGCACCCACCCACTGTACTGCCCGCTTTACAGGTTATGGGCCCAGTGGTCGCTGGTGGTCATCGTCTTCCTCTCCTACGGTCTTTTGGGGGGACGACGTTGCTCGGTTCGTGGTGTGTTCCGGCGATGGACGGGCGGGTACAGCCTCTGACGTCGACAGGGTGGTACCGGTCGGTGCCACAGTCGTCATCATGTCGGACCACGGCCGCTTTGGCAGCCCGCGGTTTGCACAGCAGGACGACGACTACAAAGTGTGGGCGGCGTATCAACGTGCGCAGCTCAAGAAGGAGATGCTGTGGAAGGCGGTCGTGACGGGCCGTCCTGCTTCTGTGTCGGACGACAAGAAGGCCGATCCGGTGGTCGAGGAGTGGGACGCCATGAATGAGGCGGCTCTTGCGACCATCCAGATGTCGGTCAAGCCCGTGCACCTCGACACGGTGACGTCGGTCGACACGGCTAAGGAGGCGTGGAACGCCCTGAAGGGCATGCTGGAGGCGCGAGACAACGCTCAGCTGTCTTGGCTCATGGAAGAGCTCAGCAGCCTGAACATGGACGACGACGAGAGCATCATAAAGTTCACGTCGCGCGCCAAGATGATCCGGGACGTGCTGGCGATGCTCGGCAACCCGGTGGACGACAACACGCTCGCGCTGCGTGTCTTGTCGGGGCTTCCTTCCGAGTACGGGATGCTCAGGACGGTCCTGGAGAACAAGGACGTCAAGCTGGTCATGTCGGACGAGACGGCTAAGCTGCTTCAAGTCGAGCAGCGGAGCATATCTGCGGGCTCGTCGAAGCCCGTTGGTAGTGTCAAGTCGCAAGCCTTCGCGGCTGCGGCGCCATAGAAGCCGTTTGAAAAGAGGTCGGTCGTGTTCTACTACTGCGACAAGAAAGGGCACATGAAGCGCGACTGCTACAAGCGGAAGGCTGACGCGGCCAAGGAAAAAAACAAGCCCGGTCGCGGCGGCCATGATGGTGGCCATGGGGGCGGCCCCCAGGCGGGTGCCGCTCTGTCCTATACTGCTTTTGCAGGTCAACCCGGCTCCAGTAAGGAGGACGTGAGCACCAGCGGGTCGTCGACCTGGGTGCTCGATTCGGGGGCGACCAACCGCATGGCCGCCGGCGACAACGGCTTCACCGTCCAGGCGGCAGGGAGCGGGGCCAAGGTCACCTTGGCCAATGGTGACAAAGTCCCCATCAAGGGGCACGGCCACGTCTCTATGGACGTGGGCAAGGGCAACACCAAGGCGCACATGGTCCTAGCAGAGGCCATGCTCGTGCCCGACCTGACCAGCAACCTGCTGTTGGTTCGGGCGATCGACCGCAACAGTGGTGCGATGGTGTTTGTCGGGGACGCTGCTACATACTCAGCGACGAGGATGCCGTTCGTGCGAGCGGAGTGCTCAACGAGGTGTCAGTAGTCGAGAAGGTCAACGACCGGGAGCAGTATGTGCTCAAGGTGTCGCCCATCAAGGCTTCGGCGAACGCGGCGTCCACCCGCATCGCCGGGGAGGCGGAGCTTTGATATCGCCGGCTCAACCACTTGGGGTTCGTGAACCTCAAGCGGGCCGCCAAGATGGTCGGCGGGATGCCGTCGTCGGTGGCTAATGCCGAGCGTGTGGTCGGCACTGTGTGTGTGCCATGCGTGGATGGAAAGATGGTGCAGGCACCGCATCCGCGGTCTTCCACCAAGACCACCAAGTGCGAGCTGGTCCACACCGACATGGGTGGGCCACTGACGGAGTCACTGGGTGGTTCCATCTGCTTCATCACTGCGATAGAGGACGGCACTGGCTTCATCACGGCGACGCCCATAAAGACAAAGCGGATGGCTTCAGAAGTGCTCAAGACGCGCATCAAGCAGCTGGAGACGATGACGGGTGTCAAAGTCAAGCGCGTCCGTCACCATGGTGCCAATGAGTACCTCACCCATGACCTCCAGGTATGGTACGAGGACAAAGGCATCACCTCGGAGATGACGGCGCCGTACAAGGCTCAGCAGAACAGAAGGGCAGAGCGGGTCAACTGCACGCTGATGGAGCGCGTGCGAGCTGCAATACTCGATTCCGGGCCGAAGGAGCAGCTGTGGGCTGAGGCCCTGGCCTCCGTCGTCCATGTGCTCAACCGTTCGCCGAAAGCGGGGCTTGATGTGACGCCGCTGGAAGCGCTGACGGGACGACGCCCTAACGTGGCGGGAGTCCGCGTCTGGGGGAGTCGCGCCTGGGCGCTCAAACCCAAGAAGCAGCAGCGCAAGCTGGAGCCGAGGACCGACGTGGGCCGCTTTGTCGGCTACACGGTTGGTGGCAAGGCCTACAGCATCCTCGAGAACGGGAGCAACAACGTCTTCGAGCTTCGGGACGTCCTGATGGAAGAGAAGCCGACGAAGGCCGGGACTTCGCCCGTCGGTTCAAGCGCTGGTCCCCAGCTGACGCTGACCGAGGACAGCGACAACAACGGCGACATGGACAGGGCAATGGACATGCTCGATGCCGAAGGAGATGGCGTAGAGAAGCATCTTCCTGAAGGAGACTCCGAGAGCGACTGCGGCGGCCATCCTGACGACCTCGCGGACGACAACGACGATGAGGACGGTCAGGGTGATACTGCTTCCATACATCCGGTCGGTCTCTCTGCAGCGGAAATTGACAATGACGCTCCGGGACCTCGTCGCTCTACGCGTAGGCCAGCCTCCAAGGTAACCTGGTGGGAGAAGGACCCCAAGGCGTACCTGGCCGGCAGTGCCGAGTCGGCGGCCAAGGATGGCTGGGACTTGACCAAGCCGCCGGCAAACGAGAAAGAGGCGCGTGCCCGTCCTGACTGGCCGTTATGGAAGAAGGCCATCAAGGACGAGGTAGTGGCGAAAAAGCATTTTGGAACCTGGTCCAAGACCAAGGTGAGCAACAAGAAGCAAAAGACGGTCAATACCCGCTTCTTGTTCGACATCAAGCACTATGCAGAGGAAAAGCAGACGCGCTACAAGGCGCGGCTTGTGGCCCAGGGCTTCAACCAAGTTCCGGGGCGGGACTTCGATGAGACGTGGGCACCGGTTCCGAATGCGGCAGCCACGCGTGCAATCTTCGCCGTGGCAGCCGCCAATGACTGAGAGATTCACCATGTCGACGTTAAGACAGCCTTCCTGAACGCAAAGATGGACAAGGATATGTACTTCAAGCTGCCAGATGGTGTCGACGACAGGGACTCGGGGGAGATTTGCCGGCTGAACCTGGCCCTGTACGGGACAAAGCAGCCGAGACGTCTTTGGGGCATGAAGCTGGACAAAGAGCTCAAGGAGATGGGCGCCTCTCGGTCACCCGTGGACCCGTGCGTTTACGCGTGGAACCACCCTGTGCACGGACGCGTCTTCATCCTGATCTACGTTGACGGTCGTATCGTTGCGAGAAGGAGCCTGGCGGGTGTTAAGGCCGTCAAGTCAGCAGCGTCGGGACAGTTCGACGTGCGCGACATGGCGGAGGTGGAGGACTTCATCGGCATCAAGGTCATGCGCGACCGCAAGGCCAAAAAGAATACTCTGAGCAACCCGGGTCACACTGCGGCGCTGCTCGAGGCGTTCGGCATGGAGATGGCCACACCCAACCAGACCCCCATGGCGTCGGAAGTGAAGCTCGCAAAGACGGGGAGCGACCTGCTGCCGGACGGCAACCGCTACGCGGCGCTATTAGGTTCCCTGCTCTACTTGTCGACGATGACGCGGCCAGACATCTCGTTTGCAGTCGGCGTTCTGTCCCGCTTCATGTCTTTCCCCGAGAAAGCTCACATGCGCGCGGCCAAAGGGTGTGCTGCGCTACCTATGCGGCACAACACGTCTGGGGGTGGCGTAAGGTATCAGCGAGCCGCTGCTGGGGTTCGTCGACGCGGACTGGGCGGACGACGCTGACGGCCGTCGCACTACCACGGGCTTCATCTTCACTGTCAACGGTGGTCCCGTTGCGTCGGCGAGCAAGCGGCAGTCGAATGTGGAAACTTCCACCGCCAAGGCCGAGTACGTGGCGGCCACCACGCCAACGACTGAGGCCCTGTGGCTCCGCAAGCTGCTGGGGGTGCTTGGCGTCGATGGGCAGGCCGTGCCGATGGGGGAGGACAACAAGGCGTGCCTTGCACTGATCAAGAGCCCAGAGGCGACAGGCCGCACCGAGCACGTGGACGTCGCCTGCCACATTGTGCGTGACTACCAGACGCGCGGGGACGTAGCTTTCTACTTTATCCCCAGCGCGGAAATGCCCGCCGTCGGACTCACCAAGCCTCTACCGTCGCCCGCCTTCACGGCGTTCCGCGACGCGATCGGCGTCGGCCCCGATTTGGGCGGCGCTGACATGGCGTAGTGGTAGCCGCCCGAGCGCGGCAGGCCCGAGGTGCCGTAGTCGAGTTTGCGTCGCGGCGGATGCGACCTACCCACGCGGTACCACTACGGTCTCGGTCGGGTCGGGGCGATTTTGCCTACGTCGGATCAAAAAAACCGACCTTCAATCGCGGTACTACTTTGAGCTCGGTCGGGTCGGGGCGTTTTTGCCCCAGTCGGATCAAGAAGTCCGACCTTCCATCGCAGTACTATTGCTGGCCCCTCGATGTTGTCTTGACGGCCAAAGACTGGGACTGACTGCATTTTCACGGCGGCGGCGAAAGTTGTTAAACATTCAAGTATTCTCTCTCGGATGCAAACAAGTTGAAAACGAATACAATAGAAGGCATGCAGGTACTTCGGTCTCGCTAGTAAGCCTTATGTGTCCTGTGGTAACAGGGTACGTGCCTTCGTTGCGAGCCGAATGGGCGTCTCCCGACACATTGTGTCCCACCTGATCAGGAAGCCACTGTTTCCCACTTTTAGGACCCTTTTTCTGTGCCTAGATCCCGCTCGTTGCCTGCAACAGGCCAACATCCACAGATTCTTCAGTCTTTCTTGGCATTTCTTCCGGTGCAGGGCTCTGGTCTGATGAAGGATTTGCCACTCAAGGGCCTCACAATCGCCGCTCGGGCTGGCTCGAACAAGTGTGACACCTTGTCTTGCACGATTCGCGCCATGCAGACGTCCCGTCGTCTGGCGTACCGCTTGTGACGACTTGACGAAGTCAGCGCCAATGCGACGGCTTGCTGTGTCGCTGCACCTCAATGATGGGCAGAGCCTAGAGACGGCAGCTCGTAACACGCGAATGTCCCGCAGGACACTCTCTCGCTTTTTGGCATACGTCTAGGACATGGGGGACGTTCACTATGCCCCTGAGAAGTGGAACACTCACGCTAAAAGCTTCTTGAAGTGCCCAGATCTGCGCTCTGCGGTGCTCTTTGCTGTTGAGAAATGCCCAGTGGCTTTTCTGGACGAGGTATCGGACTTTGTCACTAACCTTGATCAACTGCTTGGCGAGGCTGTGGTCATTTTTCCCTCCTCCGTGTCTCGTATACTCGCTGCCAATGGATTGACGCGTAAGGTGATCGAGACTGCCTTTATTTCGCGAAACGAGCTTGACCGCGCGCGCTGGGTCCTGGATCAGTGGGATATTCCTCTGCGCGCGAGAGTTTACGTGGATGAGGCGCACCGCTGCGGACGGTCAGCCAGCCGGAAGTGGGCTTGGTCACTGCGTGGGCATAGAGCCGAGCGTTACCTAACGAACTCCAGGGGGGTGAGCACGAGTTTCCTCGTTACCATGAGCCACGACCGGGTGCTTGACTGGAAAATCACGCAGCCGCCCCCGGGCCAGACCTCCGTCCACTTTTTGCTTCTCGCTCTGGAAACCTTGCTGCCGCACATGAACGCTTATGACCCTGCATTGCCCTGGTACCAGCAGGAAGAGCGCTGTGTTCTGATACTCGACAATGCCCGGGTTCACGACCAAGCCGCAATCGCCCAGATTCAGGCCGCTGGGGTGCTGGTGCGGCTCCTGCCGCCCTACAGCTCCGACTCCAATCCGATTGAGGACGTGCTCTCTGTCGGGAGCAGCTGGCTGCGACGGCGCGTCACGCCCGAGCAGATCTATGAGGGGCCCTTCGTTTGCATTGCGCTCATGCTATCCTCTATCTCGTCGGCCATGTGCCGCGGCTTTGTCAAGGCCGCGGTGCGGAACTACACACTGTACATCTTACCGCATGTAAGCAATGCCCTCCCCACTGCCTTTTCTCGGTACCAGAAGAGATCTACCACAGCCGTATGCCACTGCTCTCACCAATACAACCATTACCAACGCTTTCCAACCCACTTTTCGACGCTCCCCGATGACATACGCCTCATTTTTCCGTCACTGAATGCAACCCTGAACACAGAGGAGGCAGAAAAACTGAGATCCGCGGCAGGCGCTTGTCACCAATCCGCGCGCAACGGGATGTCGCATGCGGGCCAGAGGCGGGAGCCTGGCACGACGGCCGGCGTGATTGCGCCGGCCGCGGTGGCGGTTCGGCGGTGGGAGGGACGGTATGAGGGGGTGTGTGTGCGGTGTGGGACGCCAGAGTGATGCGACAGTGGCGTCATTACGGACGTCGTGGCGGTGGCGAAGGCAGTGTCTGTGGTGTGTGATTGCATTCTGAGGTACGTCACGGAGCGTGCGGATGGCGCCAGTAGCTCAGTGGCCGGCTGTGAGCGCACCGCGGGTTTCAGGAGGCCGTAGCGCATCCCCGAAGGTGGTCGGCGGTGGCGGGGGTACGCGGGGAATACGTGAAACGCGGACACTAACATACCTTGGATACAAACCCCGCGTTTGTGTGCCTTCCTGTGTGGTAATTGTGTTTCTGATGGCACCACTGAACTCGGCAGGGGCGGAAAGACCAGAATTCGCGGCAAGCGCTCGCCGCCGGTCCGCTTGCAACGGCATGTTGCATGCGGGCCGGCGGCGGGAGCCTGGCACGACGGCCGGCGTGATTGGGCCGGCCGCGGTGGCGGTTCGGCGGTCGGAGGGACGATATGAGGGGGTGTGTGTGCGGTGTGGGACGCCAGAGTGACGCGACATTGGCGTCATTACGGACGTGGTGGCGGTGGCAAAGGCAGTGTCTGTGGTGTGTGATTGCATTCTGAGGTACGGCACGGGACGTGCGGATGGCGCCAGTAGCTCAGTGGCCGGCTGTGAGCGCACCGCGGCTTTGAGGAGGCCGTAGCGCATCTCCGAAGGTGGTCGGCGGTGGCCGGGATACGGGGGGAATACGTGAAACGCGGACACTAACATACCTTGGATACAAACCCCGCTTTTCTGTGCCTTCCTGTATGGTAATTGTGTTTCTGATGGCACCACTGAACTCGGCAGGGGCGGAAAGACCAGCATTCGCGGCAAGCGCTCGCCGCCGGTCCGCTTGCAACGGCATGTTGCATGCGGGCCGGCGGCGGGAGCCTGGCACGACGGCCGGCGTGATTGGGCCGGCCGCGGTGGCGGTTCGGCGGTCGGAGGGACGATATGAGGGGGTGTGTGTGCGGTGTGGGACGCCAGAGTGACGCAACATTGGCGTCATTACGGACGTGGTGGCGGTGGCACAGGCAGTGTCTGTGGTGTGTGATTGCATTCTGAGGTACGTCACGGAGCGTGCGGATGGCGCCAGTAGCTCAGTGGCCGGCTGTGAGCGCACCGCGGGTTTCAGGAGGCCGTAGCGCATCCCCGAAGGTGGTCGGCGGTGGCGGGGGTACGCGGGGAATACGTGAAACGCGGACACTAACATATCTTGGATACAAACCCCGCTTTTCTGTGCCTTCCTGTATGGTAATTGTGTTTCTGATGGCACCACTGAACTCTGCAGGGGCGGAAAGGGCAGCATTCGCGGCAAACGCTCGCCGCCGGTCCGCCCGCAACGGCATGTTGCATGCGGGCCGGCGGCGGGAGCCTGACACGACGGTCGGCGTGATTGGGCCGGCCGTGGTGGCGGTTCGGCGGTCGGAGCGACGGTGGGAGACGTTGTGGCCTCTCTGGATCACCGGGGGGCGTCACCGCGACCGTCCCGGGTTGGGCGCAGAACCTTTCCGGATGTGTGTTGCGCGTCGTTTCGTTCTTTGGCATTGTGTCCACGCTTTCTACGGCTTCGGGGACAGAGGATAGCCGTCCGCGGTGCGTGGCGTGCGGAGGCCACAGCGCAACGTCCATGACGCCCGCAACGTGCGGCGGCTTTGGTGGAGTAGGCGAAACACGGACACACGGACACGAACGCAATGCGGCGCCAACTCCTCGTTTTTCTGTTGCTTCCCGTGTTCTTTTCTTGTTTTTGGTGGCACCACTGAAAGAATCAGGGGCCGAATCGCCGGAGACGCGGGCGTTTCAGAAAGGGCAGATCGATGTTCAAGCGACGTTTTGTCACAAGCCGGAAGGGGCGGCGGAGGTGTCGGCCAGATCCTGGTTGCGGCCAGCTTGACAGTTCTGGCTGTTTGACTTGCTCCCCCGTGCGGTTTCCTCGTCACTTGTCAGGTTCTGTGGACTCTTTTACTCCTTTTTGTGTTCGGTGTGGCTGTGCTGGCTTGTAGGGTTTGGAAGTTGGGACCGCCGCCCTGTTGCCGCGGCATCGTTGGTGGACTTGCTTTTCCGTTTTTTTGCTTCAATCTCTTTGGTTCTTCTGTGTGGAGTCTTCTTCCCATTTGGCTTTTTGTTGTTGTGTGGTGGTGCTTGGGGGATGTTCTCGTTTGTTTTCACTTTCACGCTTTGCGTCGGGCTTCTCTGCGTTGTCGTGTGTTGGTCGTCTCGGTTGCGCCTGCAACATCGAACAAGGCTATCTTTACTCCGACACCGCCGCAATCGGTTCTTTTCGTACAGAGATGGGCATCTGTTGACAAGGACGGGCGTAGGATGTGGTGTGTGGCGAGACGGGAGGGGTGTTTGGAAAGGCTGGGGCGCGTCCGCGAAGGGGAGGGTAAGTCGTATTGGGAGCAGAAAGCGCACGGATGTGGATGAGCCTGGTTTGGAAAGAGGGCGGGTGGTTAAGCAGCAGTGGGCAATGATCGAGGCAGAAGGCTGCAGCGGAACAGGTGGGCCGACCACAAGGCGGGGGTGCACGGGGACTGCGTCAAAGGCAGGATGGCACCAAAGCAGAGGTAAAATGGTAAGGGAGGACGCTGGTGCTGAGCACGTAAGCATTGGACCACATCTCGGACTGTCCGATAAGGAACGCCCTAGCGTCGGGCCAGGCGCCCGCGCTCGTCCACAGCCACCGACAACAGCCCCGAGAGAGTGGCCGCTCTGATCAAGAAACAGCCGGGGGGTACATGCGCTAGAGAATGCCCAGATTACGTCTCCGTAAGTGACAGAAAAATGACAGACGACTGGGCGCGGGGTACGCTGTGGCGTGGGG
>Ga0209093_1000911_pt1 | contig 16624 bp, 23 predicted proteins | sample SidtaG_4_FD_187450 | JGI IMG/M metagenome (GOLD analysis project Ga0209093, IMG submission 187450) | Marine algal microbial communities from Sidmouth, United Kingdom - Sidmouth_Male1 metaG (SPAdes) (version 2) | ecosystem: Host-associated > Algae > Red algae > Unclassified | place: Sidmouth... | reverse complement strand
CCCCCCCCCCACCTGGTATCCGAAATTTGCAGTGTTTCCGAAACGCAGGGTGCCTCAGGGGCCGGGCACTGTGCGCCCCCCCGCCCCTCCATCGTGAGGTCTCAAATTGGCAGTGTTTCCGGCGCGCAGGACCTTGTTGGGGCCAGGCACTGGTCCCGCACCACTCCCCGCCTCATCATACCCCAAATTTGCAGTGTTTCCGACGGCAGGACGTTTTTGTGGGGGCCAGATACAGGCCGGGTCCCCCCCCCTCCCCCCCTTCATAGGAACCAAAATCGGCAGTGTCTCCAGCACGCAGGCGGTTCCTGGAGCCCGACAGCCACCCACGTGCTGTTGAGGGGCATCGTAGGTCACCTGCTTGTGCGGGTGGGTACAGCACACCGCACGGGTGGCGAAGCCTGGCCTCCGGTGACATTTGCTGACGATGGCGCGCCGGCCCCATGCGGACATCTTTTTGGTGCGCGGGCCGCACTGTCTGCCGCGTGTCACCAGTTTGCCAATCGTATTAATTTGTGTGCCGGCGACGACGTCGAGCGGTCGGGATTGCACCACCGTCGTTACGCTGTCCCCTTCCCAGGCCCGAACCCCCTCCCCCTGCGTCATCGACTCGCCCAATGAATGCTTGGTCCACACACCCAACCATGTCATCTGGTGATGAGATTTCGCCGGTCTGCGCCCGCCCGGCAGACGATGGGGCGGCCGATACGGGACGCGCGGCTGGATCGGTACCGTCGTGTTCCATCCCCGCTGAGAATTCGGGTGGTGCGGCTGCCTCTGACGATGGGTCGTCCGAGGTGACTGACGAGGAAGACGAGGCCCGTCTGGGCCAGGCGTGTTCGATTTGCGGGTACCGCAAGCGGTTTTCGCACGACAAGCACAACGCACGCACGTGCGGTGCAAGCAGCCTCGAATGCGCTTCCAGTCTAAGCGTCCCGGCCGAGTTCCGGGCCGAGGTTTGCCCTTTCCGTAACACGACTAAGAAGGCAAAAACATGCCCCAAGTCGGCTGTGTACGTTTTCGTTTTCCTGTGGAGGTGACGCAAGTTTCTTGTGGGATCACAGCGTCGTGCTCGCTATGCCGTATGATCATTGGATGACACATGCTAACTCGTGTGTCTCTCGTGTGTGACTTTGCTACGATGTCATTGGCTGGTTGTTCTTTAACTGCACGCTGTGTTTCCAGGAGGGACACCTTCCCCACACTATGTCCTTCACGAAGGCCTTCACTCTTGGACGTACGAAGAATGGTCGGCTATCGATACGTCAAACACAAAAGGCGCGCTTCGAGCCCCGTTTTATGGTGTGCCCCAAGACCGAGGCTGTGCACCTCGAGCGCCAGGCGGCATCGGCGCGCCGAGCGGCTACTCTCAAAGCGGACAGACGCGAGGCGGTCGAGGTTCAGAAGCGGGTGACGCTTTGTCCCGATGTCACCAACCTTCCCCCAGCCGCCCGGGCTGCACGCATGGTCCGCGTGGCCGACGCGATGACAGGTCATCACGCGCGAGCCGCGCTGGTCACCAATCCGCGTGGCGCTGCCTACCACAAGGCGTAAGCGGGTGGCATCGGCTCGGGAATGGCCGAGAACGTCGCCTTGCTGTACGCCGGTGCGACTCAAGCCGGTATTGAGTTCGGCGAATCGGCTTCTGGGGAAGTGCCCAACTCCAAGGTGGTTCGGCGCGCGATTCACAAGCGGCTTCAGAAGGCGAGTGCGACAAAGAAGAAAGCCCACGCCGATCGCATTAGCAAGCTGCTGGGCGCATTGAGTGGCCCTATCGGGTCATCCAGACTGTAAGTTGGCTGTATCGCTTCTCTCTTACGTCGTCCCTCTCCCCCCCCTCTTTCACGAATTCCGATTGAGCGAGCGAAAGCTGCAACTTGACACAAACACGAGCTCCATCGACATCCCTCATATTCCTGCGTTTCGATCCCATCCGCTTCACAGGGACGCTCCCAACCTCCGAGATGGATCATCCGGCCAACCAGCGCCTGTTGGGTCTCGCGTCGACCCACCGGCTGCCAACGAGGTGGCCGGGAACCAAACGCCGGACACTGGCCTGCCCGGGCGACCCAGCAGCGCTGCCGCTGCCGGTGGGAATGCCGCGTTCAATCACTTTGGCCCGGCGGAGCTTTCCGAGAGCATTGGACTGTTCATTAATGGACCAAGCTCCTCGGCGGAGCGAGAGAGGTTCGTTTGCAAAGCGCGCGAGGGGATGGAGAGGCAATTTGTCCGTGGACACACGGTTTCAGGGTCGTCCTTGTCTACGTCTGCTGTGGTGGCACTCATTCTGTGTAAGTGGGGGAGCGCCGGGCAGGACCATCCATTTATTGAGGACCTTCCCGCGGGTTTGGTTGACACAGTCACACGCTGGGTGTCTTCCCATCGTTGAGCGTTGTTCTTGGGAGCCGTTTGCCTTCCTTTGGTTTGTCTCGCACCTTTGTCAATAAATGTGTCTTTGCCTGTCCTACTCTTCATCATCATCTACTCTCGCTCCACTGGCAACGGCTCAAAGGCATCTTGCCAATGCCCCTCTGGACCAGAGAGCTCCGGCACATTCCGAACGGCCTCCAGAAGGCAATGCTCAAAGTGCTTGCCAATATTTTCCGCCGACAAAGAGATAATCGCTGAGGCGTGGCGGAGGGCGTCGGGCTCCTCCGGGAACGAATGATGCATCGTCTTGAGCAGGTTGGACAGCTCACTGAATACCTCTTCGATTGGTTGAAAATCTGGGCTGTAGGGAGGAAGCAGCAGCGGGAAGACGCCCGCCGCCACAATCCACGCGTCCGCTTCCGCCGTGTGGATGGGTGCGTTGTCCAATAGGAGGACACACCTATCGGCTTGGAGTGTCCAAGGCAGCCCCGGGACGAACTTGTTCATCCTTGGCAGCAGTCCTGCGAGGAATATGAGCCAGTCATCCGAGTTTTGTGACGGGAGAGTGGGTGTCGTCTCGCAGTGGATGACGCCCGTCTGGTAGGACACGGACGTCATCGTGGAAGTTCGGAGGATGTGCTTTTCGGGGCGCGAAAGGCAGTCATATCGCATCCCGCACAGCCACCGACCACGCCTGCGCCGCACGTCGCCTCCATCCTTGTGCGTCTCGTCAACTGAGACGATGCACCGTAGCAGAATTGACAGCATAACGCGCGCAAATGCCTCCCGGCGCTCTTGGTCCCGCTCCCGACACATTCGATACAGCTTCTTGTAGGAGAAGCCGGTAGCTCTGAGAATGCGGTCGAGCGTCCCAATAGAGGCCTTGTATGAGTCGCGGTAGCCAGGGAGAGTGGATAGATGGGTAAAAACGTCCTTTATTTCACCTATCAGCTGCTCGGGGTCCGAAAGGATGACAGCATTGACGGCTTGAAGGAAAGGGGGGGTCGTAGATGACACTGTCGGCGTGTCGGTTGCGTAAAACAGGGTGGCCGCGGCCACCACTCGCCCGACGCGACGTAGGCGCTAATCCACACCTGGATCGTCGCGCGGTTGCAAGCTAAGCGCCACGCAGCCTCCTTCTTGGAGAAGCCCTCAATTAGCACCCAGGAGACCGCCAGCATCCGCGCGGTGACATCGAAGACCATGGTGTCCTGCACACGAGCCGAACGCGGAGTCTTTCTCCCACCTGCTCGTCGCTTCGGACCTCAACGTCGCCTCTAGCAGAGTTCTTATCGACTTAGATGAGCCTCACGGTAGCGTTGTGGCCCCCCGTGCTGACATGGGACGAATGAGCGGGAGTTTCAGAGGCACGCACGGGAAGAAAAGTATTCCGCGTGGTCCTGGCAGGTCTCTGGCAAGCGCAACGCTGAAAAAGGCACTCAGTTGACAATGCAAGGGCACACCAGTGGAATTAGAAATGCATGCCTCAGTGCCCTCATTGGTCATATTGGCACGCAGCCAACCCGTCACAGACGATACAGTGCAGAATCTGCGGATCTCAGTGATGTTTCCCTGGGACGTGCAAGCTCCATTGTCGTTTGCGCTTTATGCAGCCCCTTGCCCACGATGCTGGGGTCCACAGCAACGGCAACGTAGCCTAAAAACAAACATGGCAGCCCTAGAAATGTTCAGCACAGTCAACAAGCCACCTGTCTACGGGAGCCACAGAAGTTTCCGGGACCAACACTGCACAGCCCCATACTGATCACGTCTAGGACTGAGCCATTTTGGCGTCTTCGATGCCAGTGGTACAGATGGCGCGGCAAGGGCAGTCCAGCACGACGTGTAGTCTACCCAGGCGTCTGCATAGGTCTCCAGAACGTCGCGTTGACGCGCGTATTTCATCAGCTCTGGTTCCGGTCTCCAAAAAGAGTCTGGTCCAACTAGTGGCGCTCAGAACCAAGATCGCGTGATAGCCAGACATCGACAGGGTCGTGCTCAAAACAACCAGCGCTCGAGGGGTGGGCAGATACCAGGGAATTACATCACAATCCGCTCTAAAGGGTCAGACGGCAGCCATCTCTATGTACAGGTCTCCAGCCATAGCGTGCGACAGCCGGGCCAGGGAAGAACAGTGGACAGCGCCGTACTGACCACGTCTTTGACTGCACCATGATGGCGTCAACGGTTCCCACGGTACAAGCAGCGTGATGAGCGGGGGTCGGCGCGACGCTTGCGCTACGCAGGAGTCTGTACAGATCTCCAGAACGTGGTAGTGCCTTGCGCTTCACCTCAGGTCTTACTCAAGCCACAAACGTCATGCTGGTTCAATTGTCGGCACAGGGCGCTACGAGTGCTGCTCGATACCGTAGGCTTCAACCAGTGTCGATTCTACCACGCCCTGGGATCAGTCTATCACAGTGTTTTGGCTTGATCTCATCCAGAAGTTGTCGATTCCGGCCAGCCTACATACGAAAGCCGCCGTTACAGGGTGTCACCTGTGCTTCTCGAGGTCTCCAGGCACCCACTACCGAGTCAACCGGCCCACACTCCATATCAAGTCGATGGCACCGTCCACGAGAGCGGCACTGCGTGCGCTCTGGGACAAAAATACACGAGGAAGATCGGTCCTCGACTCCATGAACTGGACGGCCCCGAGTTGCTCGAGCACGCACCCCCTCCCGCCCACCCGCTCTTGCCATGTGCCGAATATCTGCACAAGACGACCGACGCTTCTTTCCTCGACAGTCGGACTTGATGCGTCTGTGCAAGATGGAAACAGACACAGTGATGTACGGAATCGTCTACACCCACCTCTCCCTTCCCCCCCCGCGGCGCCAGAAGTACCTCAGACAGGCAGGGAACCCAAGCAACATCACAGCACTGAGTCGTGCACGGAAAGCACGTGAGATGGAAAGCACTTGCGCCCGGTCTTGGCTCTACAGACAAGCATCTCGCCCCCGTCCGGTCGATTGCACTCGAAGCAGACGAGCGCGCATGTCTGGGTGGTGCACACGCAACAGCAGCGCTGCCCCAAAAGCAACCCGGGACCACCCGCCGATGGATGGCGACGCTTGTTTGTCGGGGTGAGGTGCAGGCCGACATCATACCCCGACAGAAGCTTGGGATCAATCACCATCGTTGGGGCACGCGGCCGCACGCCCGCTGAGTCTAAATTGCTGTCGATGAGACCGGATGCGAAGTCCTTGTATATCGTCGTCTGCTTGAGGGAGGCCAGTCGTCGCGCCTACGAGTGCAGCAGGCATGCGTTGACGATTCAAACACCAACAAGGAGATTTTTACTCTCTTGGACCAGTCGTGCGTCCCAAGCTTGTGGTCAAAAATCAGGTTTACTTGACGACACCAGTGGTGGAGATCAATCTGCGCACACCAGCCGTCGTACATCTGAGCCACATACGGCTAGGGCACCGACGTTGCGACACGGTACGCCCCACCATCGAGGTCTCCACCATCGCCGTGACACCATCTTAGACGCTCTCACGAGCCGCTGGAGTGCACAGACATAGCGTTCGCCATGAACATTCGCCGCTGGCGCTCAGCCCACATCACGGACAAGCGGTCCGGAGCCCGCTACGGGCCTGTGTGCACCGTCAATACCCAGTCTCCACTCTCGAAAGACTCTCTATCCGCTAGAGAGGCCGTGAGCAACCGTCGGTGGGCCGCCATGACAACGGGAACCACCAGGACGCCCACCTCCTTGAGTGCCAGGGCGGCCTCCGTGCTTGGAAATTAGGAGCCAGCAAAGAAGATGCGGTCCGATTCAGCCAACGGGCGCTCCAGGCGCTATAAAGTGGCAGTGTCATGCAGGACATGGCTCTCTTCGGCGGAGCGTATGGCATGTTAGTCGGCGGCAGTTGTCACGATATCAAGCCGCAGCATGATGCCTCTCCGTCCAGACGCGACGCTCTGGATCTCGCAGCCGTTTTCCGGCAAATGATCGGTTGCAAAGATCATGCGCAGCCCAATCGAGCTCCACGACATGCCGAGACCGTACCGCTTGGTCATGGACGCGTCGACGCAGATGGTTTCGCCTGTGGTCGCGTGTGCCTCCTGGTGGGCGCTGACGTTGGAGGTGAAATCTTTGATGAGCGCCCACCGGTAGCGCTCACCGCCGCTCTGGTCGTCGGCAGGCCCACCGCAAGCCATTAAAATATCCAATAGAGGGTTCGTCTCTTGATGAGGGGTTTACTTGGAAAGGCAAGGTGTAGGAGGGGGGCTGACAGTGTCCAGTAGGGGGGTGCAGCGTGCGGTTCTCAATGCCAGCTGGGCGGCACGGGGCCCCCGCTGGCGTTCCAAATCGGATCCGTCATGCATCGGTGTGCGTGGGGTAGAGAATTCTTCGCAATGGGTGTGCCTTGACTAACACGCTGCTTAGGTATGGCATGCCCTCTGACTCCCCCCACCCTCGCCTCTGCGCTTCGTGCTTGCACGTGATGGTACGGGTGACCACATGTTGTCGTGGGCACGAGCTCCCCCTCCACCCGGAGTCTGTCGGCCGTGGGGGGGGGTGAGGCGGCGGCGGCCACCATTCTGGAGCCTCTCTCCCAGTCGGTCCCGCTCCACTTCTCCCTCTACTCGACCCACAGAGTCTTTGCCTGTAAACGAGGCATCCTGAGTGCATCACGTGCTCGCGCCCACGCCCTTCCGTCAGCTGTGTGACAGGGTTATAGTGTCGTTGTCTTCCTATATCGGTTCAGCCACCTCCTCCCCTCAAGCTCTTCCTTCGATCGCATCGGCGTCATTCTGACCTCTGCCGCAGGTAGCCACTACGGCGCTGTTCAGATTAGCAGCGTCGTCCCATGGGTCCTAGAAACTGTCACGGTCTTGCTTTCGGGGAGGCCGGGGTCGGGGCGGTCTGCACGGTCCCTCGCAATGTCGCTCGGCTCGAGCGCGCTGGAGCACCGCATATGTGCTGTCAACCCCCACTGAGACGATGTGGTCGAACCGGGCCGAGGGCAGTGGCTGCGCGTCCACCCCCAAATCGTCGGAACCAAAGAGAATATTTCCGTCGGACGTCGCGACACGGGTGACCGACGCGGAAAGCACCGGCTTGTGATTGGTCGCCCTTCAGACCTTGTGCCACGTCTCCTGCACCATGCTTCCCCAGAAGACAGACGTACTGTATGGCTGGAAGAGAATCCCGGGGGGTCCGGGGCAGCCGCGCACGACGTAAGAAACATTTTTAGGCGTCCAGCGCAGCCGCTGCTTGCACGCCGCCCATATCGGTAAGGGTCAGTCGCCGTAGAGCGTGAGGGTCAGTGGTGGCAGCCGATTTCCGTGAGGGAAAAACGGCGCCATAGAATGGGGCGGGCGCCGGCTGGAGCCGCGAGCCACAGGGTAGATGAACGCAGCGGGGCGGTATCGCCCTTGCCACAGCGGACAGGGGCGGCAGCCATGGCCGCCGCCAGCGCTGGCTGGCGGCGGCCAAAGTGGAAGGGGGGGCGGCGGCCACAGCCGCTCGCAGCAGTGGTGGTCGATGGCAGCAGGAGGGCGTGTATGCCGCAGCCGGCTGGGGAGGCGATGGCCTGATGGCAATATCGGGCAGTGGCAGAAGCCGCAGACGGTCCGACCAAGATTCGGTCAGCGGACGCGGCCGGGCCGCGGCGTCAGGCACAGCGGGGGGAGGGCCAACGCAGGCGATTTGATAGATGCGTGAGAATATGGAGACGGATAGCAGCAACGAGAAAAGCGCGGCGCGCGCTGATCGACAGCGGCGCCAGGACTCAGCCACGTCTCGCGCTGAAGCCATCAGGGCATGAAGAACAGCACCATCGTTCATCTTCACCGGCCTTGGGCGTCGAGGGGAGCAACGTCACAAGGGGAGACAAAGTCACTGAGATGACCAGGGAGCGCCGGCCATAGTCGCGGGCCCCTCAAGCATCTGACCAGACGCTGCCGCATGGGCTTTCGCCGCGTCGTTTGCGGTAGCTGATAGAACGTGCCACGTGAGTCACCTGACCTCAGGGGGAATCCGCCGCTGCGGCAGCGGCGGGCGTGCCCGTGGCTCCGCTCGCGGCCAGGTACCCCTCCGCAACATCCACTGCGGCATACTGTTGTCTGCTGTCAAAGGCGTCCGAAAACAAGGCGCGCATGCAATCGGTGACAGCCTGACGCCTGCCGTCGCGCCCGGCAATTTCGGGGTCGAAAGCGAAGCCAGAGCGTGGTTCGGCACCGGCATGTGCAAGGAGCGCTTCCCGTCGACCGTTGCCACCTCCCCTGGTCATCGGCGTTCTGCCCTAGACTAGAAACCAAGTACGTAGCAGCCCAGATGGTCGTGCGTCTGGGCGGAATTAACGGGCCCGTCTGGAATACAGTCGAGGACTGCAGCTCGCTGCACCAGATGCATCCGCAAGTATTCGTTGCCCACGCGGAAAGTGGCCTCACATGCGTGCTTGACAAATGTTTCGACAACACGAAGTAGCGTCCCTCAGACAACGGCAAATGACAGCGGATGAAGTTTTATTCAAAGTCATCGTAGCCGCTACTTAGAATTTAGCAGTGATTAGGACGAGCGCAGACAACAGGTGCCATGGTTGCTCTGGAGAGACCACCCAAAGGGAGAACTGCATGATGTCCTCTGCGTCCCTTTTACTCTGGGTTACGTCGTTGTCGTACAGAATGGGAGACTCCAACTTTTCTGGCGCGTGTGTCGGGAACACGCGGTAGTCAGATAGTGACGGGATTGCACACGGTCTGGGACAGGGAAATGCCTGAATGGATGCATAAAGCACAGGCGTGGTGCGTGTGACAACCCAGGGAAGCACGGTCGACTCTTCCACGCGACAGCTATGTGACGCCTGATGGGTAGCTAGCTGAATATGTTGCACTACAAGGCGCGGAGAGCCCTGCTCGGTACAGAGCTTTCCACTTGGTTCTACATGTACAGACTGGAACACACAGAGCTGCAATGGAGACAATCGTCATGCGATAACAATCATATCTAAGAACTGATGCTCACGACCTCAACGAGAGGTCCCTAACATCGGCCTTGACGGCAACTCTCCATCTCCTCTGGTTTCGTCTTCGGGCACTAGCAGAGCTGACGCCATGCTTGCTGGGAGGCTCTCTGAAAAAGCGCCCGGCGGACATCGAGGCAGTGCCGGCACACGCCTCCGTCATTGCTGGCCCTCCCCTGACGCGACCTCGCTCCATGATGCCATCTCCACAAGTTGCTTTACATCTGTTCATTCCGAAAGAAAGTGGTCCACAGCAATCAAGAGCACACACTGGAACAGGTAACGCAACCAGGAAACGGAAATAAGGACCCAAAAAGGATGGACGACAGCAGCGGTCGTGTCAGTACATGAAAAAAGCAGCTTGAGAAGACGAAGGGCAACAGCTGCACGACCTGCCAGTATTCACCACACAACAAAGCTTGTCGTACCTGCTATTCGGTAACGCGGCTGCGGTCAAGCAGCTGCGCGCCGACTGCTGCGCCTCCGTCAATGTCCTCGTAGTCCTTGCCCCCCCCTCCGCGCCGTACCGAGCTCACGATGAGCTCTGGGCGCAGTTTCGTGCAGCTGTGGATGGGACAGTGTATCAAAAAGCATCCAACAGCACACACGAGTTCGGAAAGCGCATCTAGAAAGCAGCCCACCAGCGACCGCGATGGGGGAGTGTGGCGGTGTTTGTGTCAGTGGCCGAAAAATATAATCAACGAGAGGAGACGCTGGACCGGAGCCACCTCGGCTGCCATTGCTCGCCTGATCACACAGTTTGGCGTACCTGCCTGCTATAAGAGCAGTCTCGACGTCGCCGCCGTGCACCGACCGCATCTCTGAGAGAAGATTTCCTCGCCGTCATCTGTTCGCCCCACGCCGTATGAGCCTGACGGTGATGGTTCGACACGGCTGTTGCACAGCAGTTCGTGGCAGAGAAGGAACTAGAGCATCAAAATTAACAGGACGGTACGCGGAGCAAGCGAAAGAAGAGGACGTGGGCAGGAAGAAGGACAGCGGTCGTCGCGTCAGAAACCGCAAAAGTCAGCTGGAGCAGTCGCTGAGATGTAGCCACACCAAGGCTAAGTGTTCAACTGAACAGGCGACTTCGGCGTACCTGATGTCTTGAAACGCGGCTTGGCTGGCGCCGCCGCTTGCCGGCGACGGCGGCGCGGGCAAAGTTGCGATCGTCGTTCTCCTCCCCCGCGCCGTATCGAAATGACGATGGAGGCGCGACCGTTTCTTTACACGCGCGGTGGAAAAGACAAGTACGGAGCATTCAAAAGCATGAAGTCACAACAAAGCGCAAGGAGATAGTGGGAATTCGTAAAGGCAGCCGTGGCTTTGTCAGAAAACATAAAGAGCGCACGGAGACCATGAAACACGCGGTGTTCGGCGGTCTTAGTGTTGACGACGGGGAACGGCCGCATGGTGACGCACGAACCATAGAGTACCTCGTGCTACAGCTCTGTAGTGGGTGCGTGGTCGAGAAGACTAGGGAGGCCCGGGAATGGGGACGGCCAATGTAGCGGACGCGTTGGCACAGCCACGGCGAACAGGGATCGGCGATGGTGGCACGTCACTCCGTTCGATAGAAAGCGGCGACGGCGGCGACGGGGATTCCCCGACAATTCGAATGTTTTTGATTGAGCTGTGCCCCAATCGTCGGCGGACACAAAGTGAAGCCAAAAATCGCTGCGCACGTACTGTAACGCAGGACACAATCGTGCTTCCGACCAGGCCGCTCCACGACACGTGGATGGCTATGAGGGAGGCGCACGACCAGTGCCTGAGGAATCCCCTGCGCGTCGGAAACACCGCCAATTCTGATCCATGAGGGGGGGGGAGGAACTGTCGTGACCTGGCGGTCTTCTGCCGTTGAGAGACCGACACTACAGTACTACGAGGCTGCGCGGCACCAAGCGGTCACCAGTCGACTGTGTTAACAGCCGGGCACTCACGCGCAGTCCGTCACATTTTCGAGTGCCTGCGGCATTCGAACGCCGCAGCCACCCCCGGCGGTTCGAGCAGGGTGGTGGATAGCGACGATCGCAATCCGTTGCGGACCCGGGCTGCATAGCGACACAACGATCGATTCCACTATTGATCGTAATCCGTCCTGAATAATTTAGCACCGGTCCACGTTCCAGTCGGGGTCCATCACTGGATTGCACATGATTCCTGTTGACTTGTTATTCAGCTGTGCCATGGTCCTCAGCTAATTGCCAGCGAGTCTTAAGTTGGTGATCGGTTTACAGTCGAATCTGTGTGTCTCTGGTGCGGGCCTGGCCCTGGAGTAACCAAATTGGCCGCTGGGCCCAGCGCCGCGCGGCGTTGGCTCGTGCAAGGCCGACAGGGGCCGCATGGACCCATGCACTGTTTTCGAAGGGAAAGGAAGGTCGTTCACGACACAGAGCCGTGGACTCCAAGTCCGCCTCTTGTGAGCCGGGGACAAGTGGAGCATCTATTAAGGGGCCCTTTCTGAAGCGCGGTGCACAAGAGCCCACTCATTGGTCGAACCTCTTGCTGAGAGAGCACTAAGAGCCTGCACAGACGTCAGAGGTCACCGCAGAGGCAACATACAGTATGAGGCAACAATTTCCGGCGATCCGCAATAGTGTCTTCCACGTGTGCGTGCAGTGGACTTTCTGGTGCCACAGCCCCGACGAGGCTGCCACGAGAGTGAAAATCCGGCACAGCTGAGCTGAATCGGCCATCATGTTTTTCAACTGTAAACACCGACTGGCATCGAGCTTCTACCATCGCCCCTCCGGGGCCTAGAATCGCTGATCCGTCTGGTTCCGGTCGAGCGATTTTAGAGATGTAGTCCGAACCGCAGAAGATTCGAGTCCAAATGTGGCACATGTGACATGTGGATGGTACTATTGGTCTCGGCCGAGTGCTAGGTTTTTTGTGGAACGACTGTAACCCCAAGAACCTGAAAAAGACTGGCTCCAAGATCGGGGTTATCTGAGAGGTCCACAGACAGTGCCCACAGGCGCGTACTAAGGAGTTGTCAGCCAAGAACGCCTCGGGAGAGGCTCTTTCCATGGAGGCCAGTCGAGAATTTTGTCGTACCCCACCCCACCTGCCCCCGTGCAGTGATGTGTCAGTCCTTCAGAAAACGCGCATGTATCATTTTTTGGACACGCACCATAGCGCCAACGGAGCCCAACGGTTTCGCGTTTAGTTGGAGGTTGGGCCCAACGGGCCGACCGTTGGGGATCCGTTGGGCACCGTTGGGAAGCTTGTCAAAGCTGACGATCCTGGGTCGACAGGCTGCCCCCGCCGGTCTGCTCTGCCGCACCGCCCGCCGCCTTTGCGTTGCACTGGGCGTCTGCTCTTCCCATGGCGCCCGCGCGGACGGCAACGGGGTACAGGGGGGTGTTTCGTTTGACGCCGACCCCGCCGCCCTGTGGGTTTTGCCCCGGGTTCTCCCGCCAGCCTGTGGTTTGCCGCGGGTCCTCCCGCCAGCTGTGGTTTTGTCGCGTGGTCCTCCCGCCAGCCTGTGTGCTGACCGTGGGTCCTCTGGTCAGCCGGCCGTTCCGGGTGACACCACGCCACAGACGAAAACAGGCGGCGGCAAAAATGTACAGAAGGTGCCACCGTCGACGCGCGGTCGGCCGGTGTGTCGGTGGCAGGTGTCTACCTTCCGCGCCACAGACGCGTTGGCGACGCAAGAGGGGTTTTACAAACAGCGGGGGAGACCCCGTTGAGCGTGTCACGGGCCTGCGGGTAGGCAACCACGTCGTCAACGTCAACGACTCTCCCACTTCCGTCCCCCCCTCGACTGTTCTTGCTTTCCCGGCCGTGCCCCGCCCCACTAGTGGCTTTTGACCGCGCACGCGGACGCGTGCGCCATGGAATCCATGCAGGTCGGCGTCGCCCATCCATCGACGGCCGGGCGGCCATCGCGCCGCTCGGCCATCGCCATCACCGTCGGCGTGGTGCTCAGCGTCGCCGCGGGCGTGGCGGTCGTATCCCTCTTCTCTACCACCGGCCTGTGGGGTGGCGGCGGCGTGGCGCCGGTGGCCTCGGTGGCCGCGGCTGCAGTCGGCCCCGATGGTCTTCTCCACCCGGCTGTTCGGATGGAGACCGCCGAAGCCGACGGGACAATCAGCGACCCAGCAACGACGGCCTTGGTCGCGGCAGCCGCCGCGACGGCCGTCAGCGATCTGCCTCCCCTGCCACTTCCCGCCCTCTTCACGCGCCACCGTGGGTTTTTTAACCTCTACACTGGCAAGGGCGACCTGCACAACACGGTGCTGCTCGAGGTGCCTGCGTCAGCGCTCGGCGTGCCCTTCCTTCTCGCGACGTTGGTGGCGGCTTCAGACGCGCAGGTGCAGTCGGCGGGCCGCCCTTTTCACCTCTTATCGCACTGGTTCAAAAAGAGTGTGATGGCGTTCCGCAAGAGTGCTGGTGAGGGGCGCTCTCTCGACTTGTACCGGCCGCTGATGGGTCTGCGGTCCGAGAAGGGGGCGGACCGCGAGACGTCCTTCCCTGCGGCGGGCTACTGGGCCGGGTGGCTGCAGACTTTTCCGGTGCGCGACCTGGACGCCGACACGTACGTGATCGACATCACCAGGTGGATCCGAGAGGGGATGAACGAGGCTACGGACATGGCCTCCCCGCTCGATGCCAAGTGGTCGGCGGTCGACCGCCGATTTACCGGTGGCGCCGCCCACGCCCGCTCCGTGGAGCTTGACGTGGAGGTGCGGCTTCGCCAAGTCGATGAGCGAGTGTACCTGCCCTTTTCGCCTGAAAATTGGGTATCCACGCGTGTGCGCCACAGCATTATCTCCTTGCCAGCCAAGCCGATGGAGCCCCGGCCGGCTGACGGCCGCATCGGCTACTTTTCTTCCTCGTATACTGCGACCGACGACCTGTCGGGCAACCGTAACAAGCGCTCCTTGATCAACAGGTGGGACCTGCGCAAGGGCCCAGTCACCTTCATCATCGACCCGTCGACGCCGACGCGGTGGCGCTCGACCGTCAAGAAGGGGGTGCTCAAGTGGAACAAGGCGTTCGCGGCGGCGGGCTTCCCCAAAGCCCTCGCAGCCGTCGCGCCCGGCGACAAAGACTGGCCGTCCGACTACTCGATTGGCGACGGGCGGTACAACACCATCTACTGGGCACCCGGGCAGGCCTTCGGGGGTGCTTCGGGGACCATGGAGGTCGACCCGCGGTCGGGTGAGATCATGCGAGCGCACGTGGTGCTGACGGACAGCCTGTTTGCCCGCGGGATGGGGCGCGTTCGGGCGATGGCCGGGCCCGAAGGCGCGGCCACCGGTGCGACGCCGTGGCGCCCGATTGGCAACCTCACGCTCGACGAGGTGCTCGGGCAGAAGGTGACTTTGATTGTGCTCCACGAAATCGGCCACGTGCTCGGCCTGCGGCACAACTTTCGGGGCTCGGCCGCGTTGTCGCTCGACGAGCTCGCCGACCCGGCCGCCGTTGCCAAGTGGGGCCTCACCGGGTCGGTCATGGACTACACCCGGGAAGTCGTGCGTGCCAACCCTGCCGACCAAACCCCGTTTGTGTCGTCGACGACCCTCGGCCGTTATGACGTGGCAGCCATCGTCTACGGCTATGGCAAATTTGCTTCGGACGCGAAACGGGTGGCGTTTGCTCGCCAGACGGCCGCCAGCGGCTTGCTCTTTTGTACGGACGAGGACGCTGATCAGGCGGACCCGTATTGTTCCCGGTGGGATATCAGCGCCTCGCCGCTGACGTATGCCAATGAGAGCATCAGCGTGGCACTGGCCGCCATGCGCGCCACTGCCGCGGCCGCCCGCCGCAACGACGGGGTGTCGGCGCTGGACATGTCGTCGACCATCATGCGGGGACTCCGGATTGCGGCCGACGAGCTGCGCTTGATCGTCCCTTGGGTTGGCGGCGTTGTGCCCTCGCGCACGGGCAGCGGCGACGCCAACGGCCGCACCGTGACGCCCGTCGACGGGGCCACGCAGAGCGCAGCGATGGACGTCTTGACCGCCGCCCTCGACCCCGTGCGGGGCGTGCTGGGGTCCACAACCGCCGCCGAGTTTGGGCCGCTCCTGCTCGCCCGCGTGTGTTCCTCCGGCTTCGAGCCAGTCGACTATGATTGCCTCGGTGTGGGTGCTGCCGACGTGGTCGCAGTCCTCCGCCAGGAGCGCGGGCGGCTGCTGACCCTGCTGACAGACGCGCACCGGCTTGGGCGGCTGACCGAGTCGGCCGGCGCGGGCTCGACCGACGTGCTGTCGGTCGCCGCCCTCCTCCGCCGCCTGTCGACCGTGCTCATCGTGCCGGCGGCGGCGACGGATGCGGTGGCCGCCGACGCGGGCGTGCAGTGGGTCGAGACGCTCCTCGCGCTCATGCGGGCGCGGGACGACCACCACGCGGCGGCCGTGGGGGCGGCCGCCGCGGAGCTGCGCCGCCTCGCCGCCGCCACGGCAGCGCGCCCCGACGCCGCGTCGGCGGGGCTGGCGGGGCTGCTCAAGGAGTGGGACGCGTCTGCGTAACGGGGGCGGCCGGCAGCGTGCTTGGGACTTGGGTGGGTGGGGGGGGTCCGCATGGTGGACGCGCGCCCCCTCGACGACGCAACGTTCAGGGTGTTTGGGCCGTCTGCGCGGGCGGGTGGGGAAAGTCCCCGCTTGCTGTTGCTTTTTTCGTTTTTCTCGACTGGATTGATTGATCGCGCGTGGGCCGTGGGCCGGCGGCGACGCCGCCGTGGGCCACGCACGGGGGGCACCGCCGCCGTGCGGTGGGGTGCGCTGGGGGCCGCCAGAAGACGTAAAACTCCCACGGACGGCGAGCCCATTGGCACGGCTGGCGCCGTCGGCGGCGCCACGCGGCGCTCCCTGCCGGCCGCCCCACCCCCCCAAACGCCCCCGCCGTCGGCAGCGGGGGCAGCGGCGCGGCGGCGCGACACGGGCGCACCCGGTGGGGCCATGAACAGCCGGCCGCGCAGCGGCGGTGGCGGCGACGGCGGCGGTGGCCGGCGGCGGCGGCGGTGGCGGCGGCGGCGGCAGCGGCCGTGAAAGCGCCAGCGGCAGCGGCGGCCGCGGCGGCCAGCCGCCCCGCGCCACGCGCGGCCGCCGCCACCCCCGCCCGCGCGCGGCCGGCGCGGTGCCGCCGCCATGTGGCACCTGCGGCCGTCGCGGTGGTCGGCGCCCCCCGTGCGGCCGCGTCACGCCGCGCACACGGGCGGCTCGGCGGTCCGCCCCGCCTCTGCCGGCGGCGGCGCCACCCCACCCCCGCCGCCGCCGTCGGCGGTCGCGGCGCGCGCGTCGACGCTCCCCCCCCCCCCCCCCCCCCCC
>Ga0209093_1000910_pt1 | contig 16626 bp, 21 predicted proteins | sample SidtaG_4_FD_187450 | JGI IMG/M metagenome (GOLD analysis project Ga0209093, IMG submission 187450) | Marine algal microbial communities from Sidmouth, United Kingdom - Sidmouth_Male1 metaG (SPAdes) (version 2) | ecosystem: Host-associated > Algae > Red algae > Unclassified | place: Sidmouth... | reverse complement strand
CCCCCGGGGGGGGGGGGGGGGGGGGCGGCGTCCGCGCCGCCCGTGGCCCCCGCGTGCGGCCGCGCAACAGCGACTGCCCCTCCCCCCAGCGGGACCTTCGCCCTGGTGTCCGCCCCATCGGGCCGCGTGGGACCAGGGATGGCGGGGGGGGCGACCGGCAGCGCCCCAGAAATGGGATCGGCTGCCCGCGCGACCGTCGGGCGCCGCGGCGGGGGCGGGACAGCGGCGGGGGGCAACGCAAAAGACGGCGGCGAGCAAGACGGGCGGACGAAATGCCCGGCCGACGGTGTCTGCACGCCTGCCAACCGAAAATCACCCTTACAGCGAGCAAAAGAGGCGCGCCCATTGGACCGCACCACATGGACAGCCGATTCGAACAGAAAGCAAGGATCATCAACAGGAACTTCGACCAGAAAAGCGTTAACGGCGGAGACGACGACGGCCGCCAAGGCGGCCGCCGTCTCCCCCCCCCCGATCGAGTCGCCCATTGCGACAAAAATGCGTGGGGGGGGGGGGGGGGGGGGTGTCCCCACCCCCGGCACGGCAAAAAAACAAAGTAAAAAGACGTACCTGAGGCCCGATGACAGACGTTTGAGCCTGTGACGCGTCAGCTGCGGATGCAGGGGCCGAGCTGAGCTGAGAATCATTCGTTTCCCGACACCCGAAGACTTTCCGACTGCTTACCTGCCGCCACGCAGCATTCTCGGCGGACCATGACCCCAGAGCTCATTTTCATAGGTGTCCATGGATACCGATGACAGACTTTTGGGTCGCCACGCATAAACTGCGGATGCAGGGGGCTACCTGAGGAGCGCGCAATTACTTCCACGACACCCGAAGACTCCGTGAGATCTGCTGAGGGCTTTCTTCTCTACCAGCGCGTGCACGCGGACATTCACCTCAACATGGAAACATGCGGTGTGCACGAGGACAACGTGTGGATACACGAAGACGTCCGCGGCGCGGTCTGGCCGGCCGTCGATGCCTACCCGGAGGCCTTCCTCGACGAGGCAACGGTCTTTGCGAATGAGGAGCTGGCCCTGATGGAGGACGACGTGCCGGTGCTCCCTGAGTCGGTGCGGCGCGTTCTCGCCGCCGACGCCTTTACGCGCGAGGTAATTGAGACGCAATTACGGAAGCGGAATGAGGCGGCGCGGCTGGCGTGGGTGGCCGCCCAGTTGGTCATTCCACTGCATCGCCGCGTTTATATCGACGAGGCGCACCGCCGTGGACGGGCTGAAAACCGCATGTGGGCGTGGTCGCTGCGTGGCGCCCGCGCAGAAAGCTATGTCGACGCCTCGAAGGGCGTGGCAGCCACCTTTATCGTGGCGATGGCGCACGGCGGGCTGATCGACTGGAAGCTGACCAAGTCTCCCCCTGGGCAGGCATCCGCTGATTTCTGGCTCTTTTTGATCAAATCGGTGCTGCCGGCGCTAAGCGCGTACAACTTCGTGCTACCATGGGACCAGCAAGATCCTTTCTGCGTGTTGATCCTGGATAATGCGCGCGTGCACGACCACATTGCGGTGGCGGTGGTGGGGGCGGCGGGGGTCATCATTCGCTTCCTCCCCCCATACAGCCCGGATGTGGAGGACGTGTTTTCGGTGGGCAGTAGCTCATTTCGTCGTCATGTGACTTCTAAGCAATTGTCCGTGTGGAAATTCACAACACTGACATACATGCTTCTGTGCATCACACCCAACATGTGCGCTGGCTTCGTGAAAGACGCGGTCGGCCGCTATCTGACCTACGTCCCAGAGTAAACAGAGTCTCGCAGCACAGGCCAATGCTTGACCAACCGACACGAGAAGGCCCAAAAGCGTCCTCCCCCCCCCCCTCCCCCATGTGGCGGCGGCCAGCGCCGCCGACACGCCCGCCCTGGCGCGGCCTGCCGGCCGCCCGGCCGCTAAAGCAGGCCATAAGCAGCTGCGCTCCGGTCCACTTGAAGCATATGTTGGCTGGCCCGAGAACCTCGGTCGTCGCGCCGCCGCCGCGCGACACATTAACCTTCTTCAGCACGCGCCCCATCGCCGTGTTCAGCGCCGGGGTGTACTTCCGCTGCACCGAGAGCGCCGAGTCGATGCGCGCATTCGTAGATGCCTGGTCCCCGGCGAGCACTTCGTCTGCGACAACACCGTGAGGAGGAGGCACGGACGCTGCGGCGGCAGAGTGCGTCGCGTGCGACACGTAAGCGCCGACCATGCGCGCCGCCGCGCGAGACGCGCCCTCGTCCATCGCTGCTGCTGCAGAGACATCTGCCGTCCGCGTGCTTGGAGACGACGACGCGCCTCAGAACGCTGTCAGGTTCACCAGCTCCGCATGTGGACCGTGAGTGGAGAACTCGTTGGCGTTCGACGCGCCGGCAGACCGAATGGCCGCCAGACGCTGTTCGGCGGACGAGCGCTGGTTCTTTTTCTGGCTTGCGGTCAGTGGTAGCTCCTACACGCACTCGCGCACATGGGCTTGGAGATCCTTAATGTCAAGCTTGAGGCACACAAAAGTTGGAGGATCCTCGTCAGGAATGGGTGCGTTGACGGAGGACTCAGAATGGCCCTCTTGGTGGCACATCGAGTACTCGGTGCTGCATGTTGCGCAGGTCGCCTTCTTGCAAACGCATGGGTGCACCGGTTTCTTGATACTGGGGCAGCGTCGGGCGTCATGGTCAGTCAATGCACATCCACGACACTAGAGACCTTCGGCAACTGCGACGTGGGTATCGAATGTGGGTAATTTGTGGGTCGCCCGACCGGTTTTTTAAGGAAGCCACATCCACCCTTCGGAGCTTCGGCATGTACCAAATGTGGGTCGGCAATCCACACTCGTTGCGCTTACAGTGTGACGGGGTAGAGACTCCTGACGGCGCCGGTGACGGCGCCCTGTGCGTACGCCTTCAATCGCGGGTGGACTGCCGACGGCGCCCGTGACGGCGCCCTGTGCGTACATTCACGGTCGCGGGTGATTTGGAGACGGCGCTGGTGACGGGGTCAAGAACACTGGACGGATCACGAGGAGGTTGAGGGACGGCTTCTGGTGGGGGTGTAGAGAGTCAATGCGAGGTCTAACGAGGGCTGCATGCGATGGTGTCGCAGTCTGAAGTTGCCATCAGCGCTCTGCGGCGCCGACGGTCACACTTACGTCGGGTCATTCGTGCACAGATTGCTCTCGGTCACGGCATTGATGAGATGCGGCCCGTGCTTGCGCGATACCTCCGAGTTGGAGGGTACATCCGACGGTCCCTGCAGCGCTCGGAGCGCGTCAGTGCTGTAGCATTCAATCTGAATGCCTTCTCCCAGCAGGAGGCTTTGGTTAACTTTCGCTTCTTTGTGCCCGACCTCGGTCGACTGTCATCTTTGTTGGACTTGCAAGTTGATGTGTCACGGCGTCGCTACAATGTGTCTCCCATCGAATGCTTGGCTATTGTCCTTCGTCGCCTTGCCTCTCCTAGCAGGTGGACAGACTTGGAGTTGCTGTTTGGTCGCTCCGCATCGTCTCTGAGTGAGATATTCTGCCGGGGCGTGGATGAGCTGATTGGGCGGTGGGGTCACCTGATCACGACATGGCGAGCAGCGCTTATGGCAGAGCGTGCGGCTGCATACGCGGCCGCCATTGCAGGTAAGGATGCCCCGCTTCAAACGTGTGTTGGATTCATTGATGGCACCCTCATTCGCATTGCGCGACCCGGCCGTGGACTGCAGCGTGTTTGTTACAGTGGGCACAAGCGCTGCCATGCCATCAAGTTCCAGAGCATCTGTACCCCCGACGGACTTTTGTTTCATCTTTTTGGACCGGTTGAGGGCCGCCGTCACGACATGCTCTTGTACCACGAGTCTGGCGTAGACGCGCAGCTTGAGGCGACACTTCTCATTGACGAGACACAGTTTTGCATCTATGGTGATTCTGCGTACATTCTTCGTGCCTGGATACAGCGTGGCTATGGTGCTTGGCCTGATGGTGACGCAGAGGAGCAAGCGTACGATGGTGCAATGAACCGCCTGCGAGAAGCGGTTGAGTGGGGATTCAAAGAAGTGAAGCAGCAGTTCACGTCCCTCGACTTCAAGAGAAAGCTCAAGATATGCGAGACCTCTGTGGGCGCTCAGTACCTCTCGGGCGCCCTGTTGTGGAATATGCGCTCCTGTTTCTACGGCAACCAGACGTCTACGTACTTTGACTGTGCAGCTCCATCGATTGAACGCTACTTGCAGTGCCAATAAATCCGACATGGGTACCGCCCCATATTTTTCTCCCACAAGCGCGTGTGAGAGAAATAATAAACAGACAAAGTTACAGAATCCGGGCGACGAGTCAAAAGTTGCCGGGAGCACAGGTGCCCAACTTATTGTTTCTATCTTCGATGAAAAGTAGGATGAAGCACTGTTTATTCCTGACGGAGAAACAAAGAAAATCCAAGCAGTGGACCGGCTAAAGGTATCAGAGAGCATCAGTTACCCGAGCTGGTCTTGCTGTTGGCCAACGCCTCGAGAGCGCGCGTCAGGGCCGCCCGCTCAACACGTGCGGTCTCTGCAGCGTTAGTGTCTTGTGCCTCCCGCCGCAGGCGCTCAGCCCGATCCTCTGCACGCCGCTGACGAGCTTCTTCAAGCAGAGCACGGTCATGGGCAAGCTGCTGCTCCCGAAGGGACAGCTCGCGACTGGCGAGCTCCTCCTTGCGCGCCTCAGCGCGCTCAACCAAAGCGAAGATCTCCTCGTCGTCGCCGTTGTCCGCCTGGGTGCGGGCGCGAGAGCGCGCCCGGGTCTTCTTCGATGCGCCCTTGTCGTTCTCCGACTCCAGCGCACTCGTGCCGGATGCGGCTCCCTCAGTGCGACAGGCCATGGCCAAGTCCCTCACCACCTTCCCTTTGCGGGTCAGCTCCTCCTCAGTGGCCGTCTCCTCCTTGCGGTCGGCGTCAGTCCGTTGCTTGTGCGCTTCGCACTCCTCCATCATCGTCACCAGCAAATTCTCAGCAGGCGTGAGCTCCTCCTCGACCCCCGACTTGTCCCGGCGGGTCTTGTCCAGCTTCTCAAAATTGTCCTTCAATCGAAAAAAGCGGTCCTTGACATGCTTGTGGTCCGTTTCCCAGCGCGTCATCGGGTCAGAGTTGAACTTGTCAGCGGCCTGCTGGTAGCGCGCCGTCATCTTACCCCACGGCAACACGTGTGCCTGGGCGTTAAAGATCTCCTTGAGCACTATGTCATCATCTTGGAGGCTCCAGCGGCGCCGAGGACCCTTGAAGGGCGACAGCGACGGGTCTGTCTCTTCAGGAGGGTTTGCGCACGCCCTGGCCGGTGCATTGGGCGACGCCGGGCGCGGAGCGGATGTGCCGGCAGTTGAGTTGAGCTTGTCGGCGGGTGGTGCGGACACGGTGACGGTCGGGGGCGTTGTCGAATTGGAGTGGGAGTTGGGGTCAGCGAGGGGAGCGGTGCCAATGCCTGATGAGGAGTTGGCGGCCATGATCAAAGCAGCGTGGTAGAGATGGAACAGAAAGGATCGTCGGCGGGTGGATGGGTGGGTGGTGGGGGACGGGTATCAATGGCACGGAGGAGACGCGGCGGGGGAAGGGCGCCGGACGTGTGCGAGAAGAGCGATTGGGCGACTGTCCTTCGGAACCCGTAAGACCGGGCATCGAATGCCAACGGATGCCAGCGATTGGCGTAAACAGCCATGTAAGCTACTCATGGACTGCTACGTGGCTGCTGTCACCTCGGTCGGTACCGGTTCTTGACGTGGGTCGAAGGGCCTCCTTAGCCATAAATGGGATGGAAATGTGGGTCGAAGGCTGAACGTGGCGTGAAACGTGTCCCCGACCCACGCCGTCGACCCACATTTGACATGCCGAAGGTCTCTACTTTCGGGACATAGACACTTCCACTGTCCGGAAAAAATACAAAATTTAGGTTGGCATATGAAAGCCAGAAACGGTGATGCATAAAAGGGAAATGAGATGCACAAACACACCAGGAAGACGACGCGACGGTGCGGCTCATCTGCTTGTCACACTAGACATTGGGATCCAGCATCAGGAACCAACGACACATACCTTCCGGTGCGGGGGCGTCCATGACGAGACGGGCTTGCGATCCGGGGCCTGTCGACGACGGCTGATGGCGGATCGGCGTCGATCTCGTCGTCACCATCGGCATCCGTGCCTGTGGTGCACATGGAGCTCGTACTTGACAGGCACGAAAAGACTCGAAACCGCGTTAACTTTCATTAGTGATCATCTTGCATTTCGGGCACACTCTGCAACCCTTCACTCTGCAACCGCCATTTGGAGGCCAGCAACAATACGACATCTACGCTCGAATGGGCATCTGATTGCTGTCTTCCGAAGTTTGTCCGATGTGGTCGAAGTCAAGACCGTGTCTCGGTCAACTGCCTATTGGTGGATCCACTTTATCCGGCTGAATGGATGGCTGAGACACAGTTTCGCAAAGTTGATCACCCTTCTTGACATCGACGGGATCGGCCAAAATTGGGAAGACAGTAATATCATCGCGAGAACCGTTCATCAGTCGCGAAATTGACCTCCTGATCCCCTGCGCTGCGGGGACACCAAATCTGTCAAAAGAAGAGGGGCTACAATGCCTGCCAGCCTGCTATTTCTAACCTCCAAAAAACGGCGGTTGCAGAGAGATGGGAGGCAGAGCTGACGACAGGGCGTAGAAAAGAAGTCGGATTGGCTGTTAGACAACCCACGATCGAACTATTGGCTGAGAGTTGCCGCCAGTAATCTTGCAAGCCAATCACCGTGTCTTGCAGGATTCACGCAGAGCCATTGCACGTTATATGGCTGCAAGGAAGTAAGTAACAGACCTATTGAGTGAGTATGGCGCAAAAACGGGTTTTCTTGCACGCCAGATCATCTGGCGTGCAAATGAACCCGTATGATACCATCCTTACTTCCACAGACCCTATCATATATGTGGTCGATGGAAGGAAGGTGCGGGTTGCACGTGTACGCAGCCTCCCCCCCCCCCCCCCCCCCCCCCCCCCCCCACCGGTGCCCATTTCACTGGGTCGACAGGAACGTCTTGGGCGTCCAAGATCGCGCGTGCTCGGCAAGGCGGGGCGCCTTTAAAAAGGCGCGGTTTTTTTTTGCCGCTGCCTGAGGCGATGGCGCGCTTTCAGGCCACCATCCGCACCCATACCGCGCGCGTCGTCACCGGCACTGCAATCCTCCCCCTGTCTCGCACCATTATCCTGGTACCCCGCCACCCCCCGCTTCCCTCGAACCCGCTCTTCCCCTCACTCCACGGCACTGCGACGCGGTACCTCCCCTCCACTTCTCCCTCGCTATCTGGAGGCTCGTCTCCACAGGTTCCGTGACTGTCTAAGCCTGCTATGGACTCGATCACCCCAGCCAGTGCAAGAGTGGATGCCCCCACCCCACCCCTCCGTCTACCTGTGCTCTCCATCGGACCCAAGAGTGGGAAGCGCGTGCTGACTGCAGAGAAGATCATCGAGTCAATCGTGGTGCCCTCGTACCCGCCAACTTCAAGGTCGTCAACATCCGGCGTGCTCACCATTGTACCTGTGGAGTCGGTGGAGAAGACGGTTAACCCAAAGTCGTTCGTTGCGTACAAGTCCGCCAGTGTACAAAGCCGGAACCACAACGCGCTGATGTCCCTGAACTTCGAGTTTTGTTCCTATAACTGGATCCAGTACCCATGTGCGGGCGCTGAGTCGTGCACGCACGTGCCCGACTTTGTCCTGGCTCTGTCGCACACATACATCCAACCAGGCGAAGAAGACGCTTACGTGGCCTACGAGAAGCTGTTCCAAGAGGAAAGTGGCGGGGTAGAAGCAGCCGATACCGCCTGGCAGGCCCTGAGCCGATCGTGGGACAAGTATGTCACCCTAGTCCTCCCGTTCGACAAGCGCCCCTGTCCCAACCACCTGTGCGCTCAGCTTCGACCACCTCCCCCGGGCAGGATCAAGACCATCACCGCGACGGGAATCTCGTTTCTGGGGTGCTCCATCTACACGGCTGCCAACCGTGTCTCCCGAAAGAACGCGTCGCTGTCGAACGTGACGGACCTTTCACTGATTTCAAAGTGGATTGAGGAGAAGAGGTACGTACGCTGCGCAAGCTATCACGCACAGTTTTTACTGTGCTTTCCTAGTATGCCCGGTGCTACTGAAGACTGCAGGATCTCTGACCACACGATTGTCGTCCTTGCTGGATATGTCGCCGACTCTCGAGTCGCTACGGTTGTTTTATTCCGCTTGCCATTGTTTTCATGTACAGGGAGGCTACGGAGCTGCCCGATGGAGTGAGCACCATCAAGCCATGCATGACCGTGCGCGCCCCCGGGACGCGCTTGAAGTGCAGAGCCCATATGGGCCCTGCCGTACAGCTGTCAACGCAATCACTTTGCGATAACGTCATATGTGTCGGTACACCCATCACAGAGGACAGGCTCAGGGACGTCACTGGGTCTTTCCTCATCTTCTCCCTCGGTGAGCACTCGCACCCCCCCCCACCCATCACGGCGTCCACGCGTGGCCTGCTGCTGACTGCTATAGAGGTGCAGGCACACCACCACATCACGGTGGCGCAAGAAGAGGAGGACATGCGGCAGAAGCTCGCGGTGGAGTACGGGCGCGTGGCTGCAGCCGTTCCGCAGGAGTGCCTGCGGTACGCCCGTCGTCAAGCCATTCTCGAGAAAAACCCGTGGGGGCAAGGACGGTGTGCTGCAATGCGGATGGTGTCACGAGCACTCTCGGCCGGTGATGAGTACTTCCGAGCCCCTATCGTCGGCCCCGATACTGGATACATCGTCCCGGCGGTCACAGATGACGCCGTACGACTCGTGGCGAACGGTGCATTGGAGATTGAGACCGATGAGTACTACAAGTCCGTGAGTCGCTCGGTCTGGCGCGCGACGGCGACTTCTTCGTGCTAGTGATCACTACAACCGTGCAAAACCGCGGCGTGACGGTTGCGAGGTTTTTCATCCAGCGGGCAACCAGGGAGGTAGCATGCGTCTGCTACAAGATGTTGTTCCGACGGGTCCTGGACATCAACCCGGAGTGGGCCCCATGGCACGTGCGAGTTTTCCGAGAGGTTCTGCGGCAGCACCCCAGTGCAACCGAAGAGCCCCCTGCTGCCGTGGAACAAGCGCCGCTCGACGGCGTCAGGAAGGTGGCTTCCGGTGTACTCATCGGTACCACCCTCGACTTCTCCGCGTCACTTGCCTGCGGGGCCTGCGATGCCCTGGTTGGAGTGGGATCTGATGGCTTCCATGTGGACGAGCACGCCGCTCAACTGCTCTTCGGCTGTGCTGCCTACGCCAACCGACTCTGCGACCGCGCCCAGGTAGCCTTTGGAGCCTCATGCGGCGGGTGATGACGAGCCACAATTGGGAAACAGCGGAGAAGCCGCGGGACGAAGTCGTTGCCATGGAGCCTGGAGAAGACTGCACGGGTGTGATCGAAATCTCGCGCCTCAGGCCGAGGTTTTTCCCTGCATACTCCATGGCACACCACCTGCAGCGATCCGCGGCGTCATCAACCACCAACTTAGAGGAGTCTCTGCACGATCGGGTGCACAAGCTGGCTGGACGCCGGCAGCCGCTCTTGGCTGCCATGACGGGCGCCAAGTATGTCGACATGAAGGACATTGACGACATCTGTAGCGGCCGCGGGGCCGGCCCTCGCACGTCCGTAGAGCATGGTGTGCTGTCGGAGCAGCGCCGGTAATCTTGTCTTCGAAAGCGTTCTGGCGACGGCACCACTTGTGCCGTAGAGAGAGGCGCTGGTGCTAGCGACGACGGGCTGCGCGCTGAAGCGCCCAAGAAGCTGGCGCGTCGAGCGGCGCGCAGGACAATGAACAAAGCCGTGGCTGCCTCGTCCGCGCCTGACTAGGCTTTGACCACCTCCGAGCGCCGAGTGCTACAACTTGAGAAGGAGCGCTTGGAGCACAAGAACCGCGCGCTGAAGGCAGAGCTGGCCCTTTTGCGCACTTGTTCAGGCGGCACCCCATCAAGCACTGTTGCACATCAGCAGTCGTAGGTGCATGGTACCCCGGCAGCAGCTGGCAATACAAGCTCCACGGAAAGTCGTCCTTGGACAACCTCTCCCGAATGGCCGAAGCAACTCATGCCCGCCTCGCAACCAAGCGGGTCCCAGAAGTACGCGGGGATGGTGCCGGCCTGGACAGCGCCATGGCCGGTAGCCCGGACGCAGAACGCCACCTGTGGACTGCCCGCTCACCCGCCGCCTCCCTCTGATGGAGCAGCGCAGTAGAGATCCTCCAGCGTGGCGACGGATGGTGTGTCGTACGCCTCCTAGTCATTGATAGCTGGAGAGTATCAATAGAATTATTCAAGTGGTGAGAAGAGCGTGAACAAGATCGGTAGGAGTAGTGTTTTCAGTACACATCGAAAGCCGCAAGCGGCCTGTGATATGTTGGTGCCGTTTGTCTGCTCGTCTTTAGTATTGCACGTACGCGGGAACTGCGACACACTATGATTGCAAAGGTCCAGTGGATCCAAGACATGAAGAGAGGCACAATGCACAGCCACACAGAAGCACGGCATGTACAGGAACGTGAGGCACTCCGCCCAGACTTGCATTAGGCGTCCTTCGCCGAAGGCACTGGACTTCAATGCCGGCCGCATTCGCAGAAGCAGCAGCAGAAGCGAGTGGTCCGCCAGGACCGCGACAGGGGCGGAGAGGTCAAAATCGGGGGACGCGCCATCTCCGGTGGAGGTGCGCTGAACGGGAATCTGGTCAGGTTGACTCACGACGCCCAGTTCTCCGCTTCAAGAGAGCTCTCGCATGATAAGTGAGAGGCAAAATGACAGAGGAAGGGTTTTCGAGTCTCTTACCGAGCTGGTACAAGGGCCCCTGCGTCCAGAGGCCCTAGTCGTGCTGCGGCAGGGTCCGTCGCTCCATCGTCGTGTGGCTGTCTGGCGAATGCGGAACAAACGTTGGGGAAACGAGCCATGTATGGGACGCCGGAAGAGGTGGGGCATGGGGGTGCAAGGTATGAGGCAGTAACGGTCACAAAGATACGAGACGTGGCTCACATGCAGCATAGCAAGCGTTCGGTTTTGTCCTCGAATGGCGCTCTCGAATCGATTCTTTGGGAACGTCGTTGGTACGTGCAGCACGTGCCCTGACCGCTTCAGCTTCAGACAATCAGAAACCCAAACGAGGCGTCACTTGGTCATGTGATTGAGCGGGCAGCGCACCACGCACCCACGTGCTTGGTACCGAGACAATATGTACGGAAACAAAACACACTTGTATGAATTCAATACCTGACGTCGACTCAGCCAGCCGAGCATGCAAACACCATGGCGTGTTTGTGAATCAGGCGCGAAAAGCAGTCAGAAAGGTGCAGTCACATCACGATGATACTGGGCCGGGGCCATCGAGAAAGGGCGAGTGACGGTAAGTGTCTTTCTCGGGAGGTGGCGCTACCAAAAAAGCTGGTCAGGCACCGTAGAACCTACATCTCTGGGAGTCCCCCGTGCTTGGAGACATTCTCGCTGAATCACACGTCCGCTCAGTTCCCTACAGCATAAAAGCTCATGAGAAAACGAGAATAAAGAAAAGTACGTGAAAGCAGTGACACACGACAGATATATACCATTAGTGAGCACGATGGGGCGCGATGGGACACGAGAAGTACATCTTCGTTACGGACGCTCGCATTGCAGCAGAAGCATCCGGTCACAACCGTTGCGCCGCGCACACAGACAGGGGCAACCGGCCGCACCAGCAGAAGCGCGCACCGAAAAGGGACCAGCTTTCCGCCGCAGCAACAGAACACCCCGAGTCGGAAACAGAGCACCAGAGCAGCACCAGCTTGCAATGAGCCGGAACTGCGGACCACCACAGCGGCAGCGCTCACGGACAGGGGAATCCCAGACATCCGCAATGGCAGCGCCCACCAAAGCAGGAACAGCCGACCGCCGCAGCGGCAACGCCCACCGAAACGGGAACAGCCGACCACCGCAGCGGCAGCGCGCACCGAGACGGGAACAGCCGACCGCTGTAGCGGCAGCGCGCACCGAGACGGGAACAGCCGACCGCCGCAGCGGCAGCGCGCACCGAGACGGGAACAGCCGACCGCCGTAGCGGCAGCGCGCACCGACACGGGAACAGCCGACCGCTGCAGCGGCAGCGCGCACAAGGAAGGGAACATTGGACAGCCGCGGTGGCGTGGCGGTCCGAGGCGAGGACGCTAACGGTACCTCCATGAGCGACACCACGTTGCGATAAGGCCAAGAATACGACAGGGACCAGTCAGCAGGAGCAGGGGGCGAGGTTGATAGTGTACAATACGGATGGGGTTAGCATTGAGTCGGTCCGTGTACGAGCAACGGGTAGGTGACAGAGGCGAGGGATCGAGCAGTGCTGGCACTCATGTACAGAGGCGGCCGTGCGGGTGGAAATACACACTGATGCGGACATGGGGTGGAGCAAGGGCAGCGACCGTAATGCCACAGGTGGGGGGGCATGAGCAACTGTGGCGCTCAAGGCAATGAGCGGAGCGAGAGGTCAAACGCAACGATGCATTCGAGAGGCGCCGACGAAGACAATGGCTGCGTGCATGGCGAATATTGGACCTTCACGAAGCGGCACGGATCGGAGCCACGGCCCTGACACCCCTAGCGTGAGGCCTGAACAGTGGCCCCGCCGATATTTCTGATTGACAATGCGCGGGGCTCACGATTGGCGGGCGGCACGACCGGTGTGTCAGCTTGATCGATCGCATGTTTTAGCAACGACGGCGTCGACAGGCTGCACCATCCTGTGGTCCGTCCTTATCCCCCCCCCCCCATCTCAAAGCGGACGTATCTGCACCGATTCTCCTCCCCTCTTTTCCCGGCGCCGCATCGAACATGGTGAGGAGCTGCAGGTCTGGAAAGCGGGGCCGGGGGGCGGCGCCCCCTGTTGCTGCCGAGCCGCTGCCGCGGCCCAACGCTCCTCCCGGGATCCTCGTGCCCGAGGACCACGTGCTGGCGGACCCTCCTCCCCCGTCCTTCCCACCAGCGTGCTCCGCCGAGCAGCAGGCTAGTGCGTTGGCTCCTTTTGAGGAAGCCGACGAGGAGGTCATTATCGCTTCCGGCGTCACTCCGAGCACGGACGATGATATGTATGAAAGACGTCATGGCGGCACGAGGCCCAGCGGCGACGCCAACGCCAACGCCGCCCCCCCCCCCGTGCTCAACGAGGCTGCTGGACAGGTCGGTGAAGCTGCATCGGTCAGGAATGACGATCCGCGCCGGCTGCGCCAGTGCTGGGAAGCCGGTTCCGTGCCCAAATGGGCCGCCGTTCCGAAGGCCGACGACTTGAACGGCCCTGTCGGGTGGGCGTCCGACGGATACGTAGTCCTGGAGGCCGCACTTCCCCTCTCTGCGGTGGTGCCGCTGCTGGCCATGACGCGGCGGCAAAGAACCTCAAGATGCGCTTTTTGTTCAACTGCTACCCCCTCGATCGATGTGATGCCCGCCCCGGCGGCCGCCGCATGGAGGATGCGCGACTCATGTTCGTGCACAAGCCGCCTCGCTTACCCAGGACGGAGATACTCGACGAAGTCAGGGCGTTGCGGGCTGTCGGTGAGCTCGGTGCGGTGTTGGCTGAGCGGCTGACGGTGGCCTCCGGCGTCCTCTTTCCCGCAACAGGAGACATTCCACACCTCCGCACCACCGGGCGCTGCGACGTCTAGCCCGCTCGCACGGATGCGTGGGAGCCGTGGTTGCAGCCCGCCAACATACCATCGGCATCGTTGATTGTTGCGCTTGAGGACAACACCCGAGTCACAGTTTTTCCCGGGAATCACCGCGTCTTTCGTTGATGCAAAGACAACAAGGTGCCCCGTGGCGCGGTCGGCCCACAAGTTGTGATGGCGCTGAGCAGGGGATCTGCCCTGCTCCTGCGTCAAGACCTGATCCACAACGGCATGGATGCCGCCATGGAGGTGGGAAAAGGAGGAGAGTCGCACCCCGTGCAGAACGACCGCCTTTTTCTGTATCTGTACCAGGGACCAATGCAGGTGAAGAACTGGACCTGTGTGGTGGAGTGCGTTGACAGGGAGCTCTAGTTCAATAATTATCAAACTTTTCATTGCGCTTTTAGCAGCAGCGAGGATGCCCCGAAGGCAAAAAAATCCGACGGCCACCCCCTTCCGCGTGCGGCGGCAGAGAACGGGGGTTTGTTCGCCCCGTACATGCCTGCCACCGCCGCCACGTTCTATGATTGTGGCGGAGGCTTGCGGGGATTATCGGTGCCGGCAGCAACTACCGCCAGCACGCCCCCAGACACAAGAAAAGGTCGTCCCCCACCCCCCCCGTGCCGCTCCCAGTCAGACCTCCCACCCGCACAGCGAGAGTGAAAAAATAGACTCAGGCTAGTGCGGCCTCCACACCGCACCACCAACTGTCGTTGTGGCAACGTGCGGGGCGGTGGCCACCACGCACGTCCCCGCCGCCGCCATGACGTTTAGCGCACATGGAAGTGGCGGGCGGGCATGCACGGTGGAGGCGCCGGCGGCTGCCACCACGCACCCGCTTGATATTTGCAGCACATCTCGCACGCCCACACTGCCACAGTGCGCACTCGGTAAGCCAAAAACGGGACAGCAGGGAAGCATCAAAACCCGGCTTCAGCGCCGCACCAGCTGCCCTCACCACTCGGCGCCGCCGCCGCCAGCACCATCGTGCCCCCACCGAGTGGCAGAGGTTGGAGGTCGCGCAGCCACCTGAAAAGAAAACACGGAGGCTGCCCCCTCTCTTGCGTGGTGGCAGCGGGCCGGGCGCCACCGATAGAACCGTCATCTCCGCCGTCAAGTTGCGGAGGACGAAGGTTCCGCAGCCAGCCCAACGGCAGAACCAGAGGCTCCTCCCTCCCGGGCGTGGTGGCACGATGCGGGACGGTGGCCGCCCCGCACATCCCCACAAACGCCACCACATTTGATGTTAAGGGCGTGGCGGAAGGGGATGAGCGGCAGGGGTGGCGGTGTCCCTCATCAATCTTTATGTCACCAAGAAAAACGACGTCCCCAAGCCCCACAGCGCCACTCCCCACCACTACGCCCGCAACTACGACGGGAAGAACGCCGAAAGGAAGCGCAGCGCCGCAGCCGCCACGCCGCACAAGAAGGTTGCCAAAGTCACGACTACCGTGGCAATGGCCATCTTCATGTCGGTGGGGTGGCGGCAGGAGGAGGGAGCACCGCGAGGCCAAATGCACAACCGGCCGCTCCCCCCTCTTTCCGCCGGTGGTAGGGTACGGGGGGGTCGCCGCCCCGCACATCACCACCGCCGCCACCACGTTTGACCCTGATGGCGTGGCGGACGGGGATGAGCGGCGGGGGCGGCGGCGGCCACCAGCACTTTGCACATCAACGAGAAAAACGACTTCCCCCAGCCACACAGCGCCGCTCCCCGCCACTCCCCCCGCAACTACGACGGGAAGAACGCCGAAAGGAAGCGCAGCGCCGCAGCCGCCATGCCGCACAAGAATGCCGCCAGCGTCACGACCACCGTGGCAATGGCCATCGTCATGTCGGTGGGGCGGCGGCAGGAGGAGGGAGCACCGCGAGGCCAAAAGCAAAACCGGCCGCTCCCCGCTCTTGCCGCCGGTGGTAGGGTGCGGGGGGGTCGCCGCCCCGCACATCCCCACCGCCGCAGCCACGTCCAACAATGCGTTCGGCACTGATAACAGCGGCGGGTAGAGACAGACTGAGTGCCGGCTGCGAGTGACGGCAGGATTTCCGAGAGCTAAGTTCGTGTGCGATGCAGGTAATGTAATCTGAATTCCAGTGCGCTATTACTCACAGAAACGTTCCATACTTTCTCACTGTGTCTGTTACTTACTTCATTGGAGCCGTGACCCCGCCATTGCAACCCACAATGAGATTTCCTGAGACTTTTGGGCCGCTTGCTTGGGCCTGAAGAGGGCATGGAGACGGTTCTGGGCCAGACCTGTGATAACCCGCATGGAGGGGACCGGGGTGCCTAAAGTACGTTTACGTCATGTGATTGGCTAAACTACGTCGCTAACTAACGAACAAGAGAAGAGCTAACAGGATCCAAACAAACAAACGAGAGGGGGGACACAGGTCCCCGCTGCGGAGGCAGCCATGAAGGGCGGGAGAGGGATGGGGAGCGCGAGAGGGCGGACGTGCGGCTCGGCGCCGCGATGGAGGAGGCGGCCGGCACCGGCGTCTAAGGGCGCCCCCCACGCAAGGCGGCACCCACCGCCGCCGGCCACAGCCGTCGCCAACGCGGGCGACGCGCGGTGCCGCCTCATCCGCCATCCCGCCCCTGGCCGCCAGACCCGGGGCGGGTAGAAGCCCGCCGACGCCCGACCGCCCGGCGCCAAGCGGTGGCACCCCCCCCAGGAGAGAGCTGCATTACCCGACTGGACATGGCTGACAGTGAGCATAACCCGCATTGAGGGGACCGGGGTGCCCACCAGATGGAGTGAACGCGCCCACCGCGGGGTCACGCCCGTGGAAGGAAGCGGTCAAAGAACCGGCGGGCCGCCGGGCACGGGTCCACCAACGCGTCGATGTAGTGCGTGTGGGCGGTCACCGTGTCCCGGCGGCTGTGGCCGAGCAGGGCCACAATGCGCCCGTCCGGCACCCCCGCCGCGTACGCGGCGGTCGCGGC
>Ga0209093_1000907_pt1 | contig 16635 bp, 23 predicted proteins | sample SidtaG_4_FD_187450 | JGI IMG/M metagenome (GOLD analysis project Ga0209093, IMG submission 187450) | Marine algal microbial communities from Sidmouth, United Kingdom - Sidmouth_Male1 metaG (SPAdes) (version 2) | ecosystem: Host-associated > Algae > Red algae > Unclassified | place: Sidmouth... | reverse complement strand
TTTGGTGTTGCTGCTACCCTCCTCTATGAGCGACGCAAGGCTTTAAGCGTTATGCTGGTCCCTCTGAAGGGCCTTAGCCGTCAGCACGCGGACATGATGACAAAGGCTGGCATGCCGGCATTGGCACCTTCTTCTTCTAGCACGACGGCGGAGTGGGCGCGCTGCAAAACGATGATCACCGAGAAGGCTCTGTGCGCGCTCTTCATCTCTCCAGAGGTGTTGTGCCACAACCCGAGCTTCTTCAAGCTGTTGAACGAGCACAACATCGCTCTTCTTTGCTTTGACGAAGCTCATTTCTAGAACGACTGGTACCTTTGGAGGCCCAGCATGTCAATGGCGGCATCCTTGGTGAGCGCTCAACGCCGCCATGGTCTGACGGCCACCATGCGTCATCGGGACCAGCAGCTGGTCGTGAGGCGCACAGGGATGTCTGCCCCCATCGTGCAGCGTGAACGCTTCCTCCGGTCAAATCTGCTTCTTCAAATCGTTAAGCGGCCGGCTGCCCTGACGTTTGGCCGGGCGTCACTGGCGGACCGACTTTCGGCGGCCACTGAGGCCACATGGCGGATTGCACGCCCTCTTCGTATGGCCATCAAGGCTCGGTCACTCCAAGGGAACACCATTGTTCATCTGCCTTCGCGTGCACAGGCCGAGACAGTTTGCAAGCAGATGGTGCTGGCAGCCAAGGACCAGAAGTTGGTTGCTGCAGGGGCGGCGCTCAAATTTGGCCCTTATCATGCAGGCCGTACGGACCGCTCCGATGTCTAACAGCTGCTCTCGTCCCAGCGCGGAGTTGTCGTCGTCGCGACGATTGCGTTTGGTCTTGGCATAGACTCCGCCCACGTCCGCGTGATCATCCATTTCGTACGTTGTTCGTATTTTGCTCACCGGTTTTGGTCACCATATTCTATACTTGTAACCATCTTAGCCGGAGTTCTCGTGCTTCGCACGGGCAGTCAGCTTTATGGCCGGTCTTGAACAGCGACGTGTACAGCTCGAGCTCACCATGTTTTTCGTTGTATGCGTGCGCTTTTCTTGGCGTATCTTCTTTTCTCTCTAGTTTTGTTTCCGCACGTGGCCTCTATGTACGTCTGATTCAGTCATGGGCGAGGTCCTTGGCTGAGTACGCTCAGCAAGTCGGCCGCGGCGGACGTGACGGTAAATACGCGTACTGCTTGTGCTCTTACAATCCAAGCGACAGCCAAGGGATCCAGCGCAGCAACGAGTCAGCGGTTTTGACGACGTCGACGACGACTACCCTCATGCGTAAGGTAGCAGAGCGCACAACCGAACGCGGCCCAGCTTCACTTCTACACTGGGCCGACTTCCACAGGGCTGGCATCGACGACGCCAACACGGATGACGTCTTAGCCGCGCTCTGCCGCACAGGCTTGGCGCTAGCAGGTAAGCGACAACCAGCGCGCATCTCGGCAATGAAGGGCCCTAAGTGGACCATTTAGCCGCTCCCCGCGTTGTCCAGGTTTGCTCTAGCGCTGTGGACGGATCGCTTTCAGGCCGCGTTCGCTTCGGGCAAGCTCAATGTGGCTGTTCGATGTGATGTGCGAGAGGTGTGCACGGTGCCACCCTTCCTGGAGATGGGCGCCGGTGGGCCCGTGGTGGTTCACAACGCGCTGTAGGACCTGGCTGCTGCAAAACTCGTCGACATCGACTATAGTGATGAGTACCCGATGGTTCAACCCCTGGCAGTGCTCGATCGCCAAGATGCGCGAGCTGCCGGGCGGCTGCGTTCCAAGTCCATAAAGTCGGCTGCGGCGCAGCAGCTCGCTGTGATTGACGAAGCCCTTGACTTCATTGAAGCTGATGGGTGCCTTCAACGTCGGCTTTGTGACGTTTTTTGTGCACCTGATGATTTGGACGCTGCTGTTGCGTCCTGTCGTTGCGGTATGTGCGAGCCCGCGACGATTAGAGCCGGTTTTGCTTGACCTCCTGGTTGCTTCATGAGACGTGACCTTGGCGTGTGCCCGCGCGATGTGGGCGCCACCTCTTTCTTGAGTCTGTCGGTGCCATTCACAGGAACCCTGCGGGTGTTTTGTGGCAACGTGTTTTAGATACTTCTAGGTGCTACAGCAACCTTGCTTTTTTGTCCCATCGGCATGAGCGAGGTCTCAAATGAGCTGTGCGTGTGTTCTTGCTTTGTTTTGCTTCGTGCCTTTTTGTTGCAGGGTCCGCATGCATGCGCACGTTGTTACTTCTTGCGATTTATGGGTACCAAAGTAGGACGTGCATGATTCATCAAATTGGGTATGTGTGGTCACGGAGTTCCAGTTTGGTTACGGTATAACCGGTCGCTCTTTTATATTGTCACATGTCGCTTGACAGTTTCAGTGAGTTGTTTTCCCACCGGGTTTGTCAACACGGTGCTGCGATCCAGCCGCTCTCTTCGTGCACATCCCGCCTTTCTCTTCGTTGCGCACTACTCGTGAACGGGTCCTTCTAGACGCTTTCGTCGTTACGCAAGCAAAGGTTTGCTCAGACAGGCGCCAAGATCGTGCCATGTACTTTGGAACACCCTAGAGGTCGTCAAACCCCGCGTCAGTGACCATATCATCACCGATGCGAGCTTCAGCGAAGACGAAGAACAGATGCCAGCTTCAGCGGAGACGACGCAAAAGTATTGTGAGCCCGGAAATAGCCCTTCGGCGTCAGCATGCCGCATAACACTCTCTTTCTTTCGTTTACTCACACGTCAAGGGAGGCGGACGTGGTGTAGGGGCTTCGATGTTGTGCGCATGACGGCTACAAACTATGGCTTACTGACCGACTGATACGGTGGAAGCGCCACATTGCTCGTGCATGCCTTGCGGGAGAGCACCCTGCGCTGATGACTTCACTTCGTGTTGGATGGCTTTGGCATGCGACAGCGCGCGTGCTTGTGAGCACGCAGACACCAGGGAAAGCACGTTTTGGTGCTCCCGCTGAGCCCAGCACTTAGCCTCCCAGAAGGCAAGCTGTTCCGAATGAGAAAGAGAGGCGTTCGCCCGGCCCTAGAGAGACACCCGCATACGCGAATCGCGCAGCGGGCGCAAGGCTGGGCGCGGATGAGCTTTCTGTAGCGACGCGTTTCTTTTTGGTGTCTTTTTTTCCTGGCATTTGCCCGCCAGATGTGGCTGTTACCTCTTGCTTTAATTTGTCTGTGCCATCGACAAGAATGTTGTTGCAGGGTCCGCATGCATGCCCACGACGGTGTTTCTTGTTTTTCATGGCTACTAGATTACGATGGACAGGATTGATAAAACTGTGTACGTCTAGTCCCAGTATGTAGCTTCATGTACCATATGACGGGTCTTTTCTCACATTTTGCTTGGCAGCCTGAGAGAGCTGTTTTGTTGTCTTGTTTGCCGAGACGCCGCTAGAACACCGCCGCTCGTCTCATGCGTGTCTCGTCTTGGCCTCTTTCTCGCACCAGTCGTGCGGAGGTATTTTTGAACGCTTTCGTCTCTGTGCATGCGAAGCTATGCTCAGACGGTCCTCAAGAACGCTCCATGGACATTGCATCCCACTTATGGCCGTTGCGTCCCCAACTCGGGCGACAGCTACCGGGCCCAGCGCGGTCGAGCCTATGGGTGAGACGCCTTTCTTCAACGCCCTCGGTAGAGCGACTGAGACCACCGTGCGCGCGCGCGCTTCCATGTGGCCGCAAGAGCACACGACAGCAGAGTACCACGTCTGTGTGGTGCTGGTCCGCTCAGGCACGAATGACAGCGTGCCTGCGGCGGCAGGCCACGCCGCCCCGCCAGCGTCGACGTGGCGGAGGTCGTCCCCCCCCCCCCCCTGGCCGGACGGGGGCCACGTACGGCTGCCGTTAAGAGCAAAGAGGGGGGTGGCCGCCCGTGTCTGTGCACGCGTGCACACCGATGGGTGCGCGTCGCGCGTGTGTGTAGGGCGCCGCCGCCATTTTGAGAGGCAAGGCGCCGGCGGCGCGTTTTACGCGGGAAGTCGGCCGGCCCGTGGGGGCAGCGTGCTTTAGACGCACACGTGCCATGCTCGGAACACCAATTTCAGCCGCGCGACACATGTTTTCAAGCTACGCACGTGAAGTCAAGTCATGGATAATTCCGAAAGAAGTGCACGAGCACCACCCTAATGGGCCGCGTATCCGGCCCGCTGGCAGCCTAATACATGCGATCGACTGATCCGACTGAGCGCTTACGTGCGATCAAGCTGGTTAAGAGGGCGATCACATTCCTGGTAATCCGCGATCAGCCAGATTGACGCCGCCAGCGCACCCCCTCCGGGAAACGCAATCGGGAGCCTGTAAGCCGCTTCGCGCTTCCTGAACGCCTCTATCCCCCAGTTAAGACCGCCTCCAGCGGCTATTTTGGATTTCAGGGCGCAGGAAGCCGCCTGATTGGATCGGTCCAACAATTTTGGCTTTCTATTGGCGGTTGCGATGGCCGGCAGTGGGGTTGGAAAACATCGCACTTTCTGCCTCCACGTCCTCAGTTTTTCCTGCGGAAGTAGATGTGGGCCAATCAGCGCATGACACCTACTCAGCTGGCGAGATGCCCTGGAGTCCACTCCCAGTGTGATGGCCGGTCTCTGATCTGTCTTCGTCTCTCATGCGAAAGAAATGACATCCGACGAGCCCAGTTCGAAGAAGATGCAGTTTGCTGCCCGAGCCGATAGCGGTCGGATGGGTTCTTTTCATACCATTCGATTCACCTCAGAGCGCTGATCACGATGATGCCCAGAACATACGGTCCACCCAAGACTATCAACAAAAGAACCCAGAGTAATTGGATTGCCTTCGTTGACGGCAGAGCACGTGTTGTCCGGTCCTGCTGACCGCAAATCATGGTTGTATGCAGACACTCCTTTACCATATAGTTATTGATGTCCAGGGCCGGCCCTCAAGGGGCTTGGAAACATAAGGGGCGAAAGGAGAGGCGGCAGGATGGCGGCACAGCGATCAAGTGCACGGTGCGGGATGATCCGGCGACGGGCGGACGTGGCGGCGAGCAAGTCGGGCTGCCAAATCGCCGCTCCGACACGAGAGTGTCGACCAGAGCCACTGGAGGCCAAACCAGAATCGTGGCGCTTTCAGGCAACTTCTGTAATGGCATCTTGCTTTTCAAATCCAAAAGAGCCACCTTAACTAGGCGTGTGTGCCATCTGGTGCCCCAGAAGAAACGCAGGTGGGCTGGATCCAGTCACTGCTGTACCCTTCATCGATGGTGATTCGTCAATAGAATGTCAGTGACGCGTCTCGATTTCAATGAACAAAGGCGATCCACTAGTCACGGACGTCTCGTGCTCGGAGGGCCAATGAACGGCCCGAACAGAGAGAAAAAAATTGCAAGAACTCCTCAAACGTCATGCATGTTCGGAGGCCGATTCAGCCTCTGCGAGCAAACATGAGGGGCCGGTTAGGGGGGACGCTCCTGACGCCACCGCTGTGGCCGGTGGCTTAAGACGTCTTGTCCTGATTAGGCTGTCAGCGTGCACGTTCTGGCATCGCTTCACAAAGACCACCGCGGGTGTCAGCAGGTACTTGCCACCCGGTCACTCAGAATGCGGTTTTCCAGCGTCTGTCAGCCTTAGTCGGCCCAAGGGCCCGGCGAACCTGGTCGGGATGCTTAAAGTGTCACACATCACCCGGAGATATCATGGGTCTCCCCACAGGACGGGTCAAAGCTCGCAGTGGTCGGGTGTGCATGTTTGTTTGCGCAAACGTGCATGCTCCATTTCTCAGCAAAGCACCAAGGGTCATTAGAGAGTTTTGGCATGTACCTCGACGGTCGCTTCGACGATCTTTTGACGGCACATCGCGCCACGTTGCGGAGATACCTTCGAGATACAGAAATTCCCGACCGTCCCCGACGATATTCTCGGGATATACCGTCGGGTCCCCGATTCGAGCGGACTGTACATCGGCTGTGCATTCCGACCACGTGTCGCGCCTGCTGGGCTCCAAAGGCGGTGGCGCGGCCAGAACACGTATTTGTACAGTACGCACACAATATTACTTGTCCTACTTGATCCGCATTTTTTGAAATGTTTTTTGGTCAGATCACATCATCCACTGGCACGCCAAGAAACGCATCAATACTTGGTGCTGGCACCGCGTGCCGCCACGACCACGCGCACACGACGGGGCATGCTCTCCACCAGGGCCTTAAAAAAGGCGCCAAAAATGGCTGCCCACTCGTCCTGTAGCGGAGCAAACAGGTAATCCTTGGTCTTGGGGGCCGTCGGGCGCGCCCGCAGGCGGCGCTCCAGCTCCGCCCAAGCGTTCGCGATTGGGTTTAGGTCGAGACTTTGACCCACCCAGGGACGCACCTTGAGGCCAAGTGCCTGCTTGGCCGCCTTGCACTTCTTGGCGGTGTGTCAGGGCGCCAGGTCTTCTTGAAACCAAGCCCCGTTGGGGGAGCCGAAGTCGGCACAAAGGGAATGGAAAACCTGCGTCTCCAATAGCTGGGTGTAGGATTGGGCGTTCATAGACCCCTCCATCTGGAACAAGGGCGCGCGCCCTGTTGAGTAGAAGCCCCCCCGCACCATAACGCTTTCGCGGCCACTCTTGAACGTCGGCCGTAGGTTCGCCGACTCGTACCGCTCCCCCGACGGCCGCCAGACGCGCCGCGCTTGCGACTGGCGGACCAGGAAGGAGCTCTCGTCCGAGAAGAACACGCCAGCCCAGTGGTAGGTCCACGACTCGTGCTGCTTGCCCCACTTCAGGCGCTTTTCCTTGTTCACATCCGACACAAAAGGTTTTTTGGCGGGAGCGCACGACGCCAGTCCGCGGCCCTTGACCCCCCTGCGCAGGGTCTTTACAGACACTGGGCGGCTGGCGGGCCCCCCAACAGTCTTGGCCCGCTCGGCGTTGAGCGTTTCGGCAATTACCGCCATTGAAGAGAACGGGTTGTCCTGTACCACCCGACGCAGCCCCCGCAGCTCGCGTTCGCTCAAGATCTTGGGACGGCCCCTGGTCTCCTTCTGGGAAAGTCCACCAGACCGAAGAGCAGTGGCAGCCGCATCTGCGACCGTTATTTCCTTCGGGCTGAGGGAGGTGGCGATGTCCCGGTTGGACTTCCTGTTCCCGACCATCACCTTGATCGCGTCGACTTGTTGGGGGGTGAGGGGGGTCCTTCTGTGTCCCGCCATGATGGATTTGGGGTGTTTAGATGGACTGGTGACGAGCAGGGGGCACTTCTTTATAGGACCTCAGATGCCCGCCCTGCGCCCAAGTCACCAGAATGCGGCAGATCAGGGCCGTTGAGGCCGCTTTTTGGATCTCCGTGGAGATCAAAAGAGGCCTGGAAATGGTTTCCAGGTGGACAAGTAATATTGGGTACGTACTGTACGACCCGATGTGGTACATTTCGGGCGTGCCTCCCCCATTCTCAGCGGCGCAGGTGATCACATCCAGCCGGTCACTTGGCGTGTCCCAGCACAGGTGTTGCTGTGCGGCGCCGTGTGCCCCTCTCACCCATGTCCTCCACCCATCCTCACCCCTGCGACCTGATACTACTATGACCACCACTCACGTCGTTGTGGCTGCGATGCCGACACCCAGCCCCACCGCAGGCAAAGTCGCCGCGCCCTTCCCCCACTATATGAAGTATTTTTTTGCGCGCTCAGCGTGTTGCTATCCGTGAAGATGGACTGCGCGCCACAGGACAGCCCCCCCCCGCCCAATTTCTTGGTTTTGTCTTGTTTGTTCCCATGTGCACGGTAGCCGCACCTCTGAGCGGCAGGCCACGGCCCCTCCGCGGTACACCGATGCCTCCGGGCCTGTCGTGTGGTCCTACACCACGCTTGCACATTCATCACCCGCAATGCCGTCTGTCACCGAGGCTCATTGCCGCACTCACGGCTCTCTCTCCTGCCCCCTCCCCCCCCCCAGCCACACCACAGGACGCTGTACGCACACTGATACTCCTGTTGTCTTGGCGCCAAAAATCAAAGAGTCCTTGCCTAACGAAGAGGCGCTTTTCTGCAACTGATTGGCCCTGACATCGATCCGCCTGACTAGGGCCTCTCCAGCTTTAGACGGAACGACCATGACGCTCTCACTCACCAACAAAGCACTCGCACAACCACACAGCTGGATGCATCACGGAACCGGCGGCGGTGTGTCACACCCTGTGCAGGACCGTCATACTAGAGGAATTTTACTTGCCAAAACACACTTGAGTCTACGACGGAAGTAACAAGCCCGTACCCACGGCACTTCCAGATACAATCGACATACAGTCGAAAGCGACCGTCAGATTACATGCCAAAACTCTCTATTCGCGTGAATAACGCATGTGAAAGCCGAGGAGGGGAGGAGGGGGGGGGCGCGCTGCGAGTGCGCGCGCCCTCCGCGCGGCGGGAGCCGGTTGTGCGTTTTTATTGCTACAATTCTCAAGATGATTTTGGTGATTTGACTCAGGCTGTCTACTGCGATTGCAATCACGTCAGATTGATCAGCTCAATCAATCGGGACAGATCGCAGATCTCCTGACTGTGGTGGCGGATCTCCGGGTTGTGACAGAATAAGCATCCGCTTCTGTCAGCCGCCAGGAAGTTCTCAAAAAGGTAGATATCGGAGGGTAGCGTCTCGAGCCCGCGACTCTCCGCATCGTAGTCTGGTACCTTGACCACGAAGCCACGGGCCCAATCGGCCTGCCAACTAAGCCAAATCCGGACATTTAATGTCCAGATTATTAGACAATCCGCCTCCGGGTGTGCCGGAACATAGCAGCCTCTCTGCTGCTACACGGGTCTGAGTCCCAGTCCGGCGATGACAGTTTCGAGCGGGGGGTGCACCACTCCTCCTGTGCCCCGTTCCCGCCGTCGTCGACGCAACCGTCGTCGTCATCGTTCCGCTCACGCGTTGCCCCCCCCGCCGCCATGGCGTCTCTTCTGCCCTATCCACCCTCCCCTACCGTCCCGAGATGCAATATCATGACTGCGTGTGAGCCAGTCTCCCGCACTTCGCCCCATTTCTCGGCCGCTCTTTTCAAAACGGTAGCCGGTATGCTTACAAGCCGATGTCATCTTGCCCGTCGTCGCTTTCTCCTCTTACCGTGCGGGAACGAGATTGCTGCGTGTGAGCCGTGGGTCCACCCGCGAGATACGGCGCACCTCGTGCCATGGGTCTCTTCAGGCCAGCCAACCTGGGTTCTCCGAAGGCGCGGCTTACTGACCTCTATCCTGACACCATTGTCGTATCTGGTTTATCTTTCCACGTTGCTTTCTCCTGCAGAACATGGACGTCTGTCTAGGTGCTGTGCCCGCAGAAGTCGACAAGAACTACGTGCACTTCTTCTGGTCGTGGGGCATTTTCGACAAGCACAAGCTGTGCTTCCTTTCGCGTATGCTGGGGGCGTTCGAAGACACGGAAAAAGATCTGTGCAAGCACCTCGCACCCGGGGGTGCCAAATTTGTAGCTATCAGAGGCATGTGCGAGGCGGACATCCCCATGGATGCCCCACAGCATCGCTAGATACGCGTTCACGACCGGCTCGGTTTCTTTTCGGACGCGGACGAGCTCGCAAGCCGCGTGATCAGCCTCAGGCTGGCGTACGCCTATTGTGGATTAATGACGTTGGTTGACTAACAGGTAAATAGCGACCGACCGTAGACGCACGATAAAGCGAATGCTATCGCCTTAGAGGCGAGGATGAAGAACCTTTGTTCGTGCAACATCCGATGGGGAGCCGGGGGTGCCGACGACGGCAAACCCCGGTCCCATGGTGCTTTTATTATCAGACGGTAAAGGGGCGTGGTCGATCGACGGAGCGATCATAAAGATCGAATAGCCACCGAAATAGAGACGATGAAAGAAAGGACAGATATACGAGACGGATGTAACCTCCCAAAGGGCGAGCCAGAAATCAGTTCAATCCACCACGTGAATACTGACCAGTCAGGGGGGCAACAGGGACCAATATCTCAAATATTCAGGTGATATGCTACCTTCCCCCGCAAGGAGATTCGAGCCGTCCCGGCGAGTGGGCGCAGATCGACTGATCCGCCACCACGAACGCCATAAGTGGCAACGAATCACTGTGTCGCGTGACGACGCGCGAAGGGACGTGAGGGCGTTACGCCCTGGTCGGCGCCTGCAAAGGGGATCGGGGAGACCCCTGTCACTCTCGCGCGAGGCGGGGTGATGGATCCCGCCGCGCCAGCGGTCGCGAGCGGCCCAGAATGGCGGATGCGTGCCAGAGGGCCAGAGGGCGGGGAGGGGCAGCCTCTGGGAAACCACAGGGCGGCAGCGGCCGGGCCAGCATCATGTCGGCCCCTACAGGGGTGGGGCCTTGCGCCTACGTGCCGCGGAGGGGCACAGCCGGAGGCAGCACGGCGGGACTCTGGGCTCGTTACACGGTATATATACCGGGGGGGTTGGGCAACGCAAGCGCCAGTCCGGTTCCCCATGCCATCGGGCGTCCGGGTTGAGTAGCCCAGTCGGGCAGGTTGCGGTGGCCTGCGCTTTCGCACTGGTTCTCCTCTGGGTCCTCCGTCTGCCGTGCCCCGTCCGTCGCGCGGCGAGGCTATCACGGCCTTGCCCTCGGCGGGTGGGGGTCGTTGCGCTAGCGCACACGGTGGGCGGGGGAACAGGGTCGGGCTCATAGCCACTGAAGAGTCGGGCGCGCAGCTTTTGTCCAGCCGATTGACCCTAGGTCGGGAGGGGAGACCGCGGTGAGCTTTTCGGTTGGGGCGGGTGGCTTTGGCCCGAGTCTGCCGCTCGACGCGGGTTGCCGTTGGCAAGGTCAAGGCCACGATGGCGGGCGGCGGTAGCGACGTCCAGATGGCCGACGCGTCCGGCGCCGCTGGGAACGGTGCCAATGTCGCGGGGGGCCCTGCGGGGCGAGCCGGGTCGGAGGCGAGCGTTGCCTATGAGTCACGTCAAGACGGGTCATCAGCCGACAGTGGGCGCGACATGCTTGGCGACGACGTCCCGGCGGGGTATCCCGATGAGGCCGAGGACCAAGCAGCGGAGCTCCCGCTCTATGAGGGGGAGGGGCCGTCGCCTTTTCGGCGGACGTACTTCAGCCCTCCCTCCCTTAGGACACGCGACGGCGTCCCCGTCATGAGCGACGACGTCCTAATGGACGCGGAAACCAACAACCGCCGCGTGGCGTTTGTCCGTATTGAACAAGGCCATTGGGGCGTCCCGCCGGGGTTCATAGATATCCTCAGCGGGGTCCCCGATGCTCACGTTGACGCAGACGTGGCGGAGGTGCACAGCAATGTCAACTATGGCAACCAAGGCGAGGCGCGGCAGGCGTACGAGGTTCTGGCATACTCCGACGAGCTGGTCCGTTACGGACGGCCCTTCCACGACTTTCATACGCGTGTTTACGCTTGGGCGCTCCTGTTCCCGGTCCACCAGATGGGGACCTCTGAGGTCTCTGCCAACAACTTTGGGCGTCTGCGTCGGGCTTGGCCGGAGGCCCTCTTCCTGTCGCGCCGTACGGCCAAGGAGTTGTCGGTGCCCTTTTCCCAGGAGGCGGGTATGGGGGAGTACCTCGATGACCTCATCGAGGCATCTCAAGAGGTGGAACACGCCGTGGAGGAGAAGTTCAACGCACGCACAGTGGCGATGACTTCACCCTTTCGGGCGCCGGGTTATGCCCACGCCCATCGGCGCTCTCAAGACGCGGCGCGTGTTTCGAGCCGCGGGCTTCTTCCCACCGCTTGGTGCTCCGGTTTCATCCGGGCGCCCCGTCATTTCGACTGGTCGCGGTGGTTCCCACGCTACCCCCGCTGGTGGTTAAACCGCGGGGTGTGGATGGAGATGCCTTACGTACTGTCGTACTTGGCTCACAAGCTCTTCGACGAGTTCAGTGCCGCTTGGCATGCTGTTAATGCGGAGTATTACTACTTCTTGGCGGCCAGGTGGGTGCATACCCTGTTGACGGACAAGGTCTTTGCCTGGCTTGATGCCAGAGCCCTTCGGCGCATGTCCAAGTTGGACCTGCACCTGATGGCCAGTGGGCCGGGCGGCCAGGCTATGCTGGATACGTTCCATGAGATGCACAAGGCCACGGAGGTCTTTCCGTGGACCATTGTGGTCAAGGACGTCATCCTACGGGACACGCAGACGCGTGCGGCGCGTCAGGTACACGTCCACTTGGACTCGATGGCCGAATACGGGTTCATTTTGAACTACCCTTGTCGGAGCTTTGCGTCCCTGCCCGCCTGCGGCGAGGGTTCAACGACGATGGCGATACTCCCGTGGTGGCGGCCCAAGGCAGCGGCGGGTTTGTCCGCCAAGGGACGCGGGCGGCCGGTGGGCCTTCGCGTCGGGCCGCTTCTCCTAGCCGTCGTTATATTTCGCCGGTGCGCGAGACACGCGTTACCACCGCGTCCGGGGGAAATGGGCGCTCGGAGCTTGGAGACGTTTGGAATTCACCGGATGCGTTCAGGTGGCGGTTGCCCTGTTTGGCGATAGGCCGAGTCGTCGTATGGACGGGCAGCGCGTGTCTCGTGGCGTGGGGGCGGCCGCCCTGGCTTCGGCGAGGAATCGCCAGACGGAGGCATTGCGCCGGGCGGTTCGTGATGCCCACGGCTATGTCCTTGAGGACGCCATGCCGGTTTTGGATCGATCCATGAGCGTGATGGCAGACTCGGCGGCTGCCTTCGACCTGTTCTCGCAAGAGGTCGAACGTCTGCGCCAAGTGGCGGCGGGCCTCCCTCGCCTGTGCGTTTTGACGCTGGCGACATCCTCGGCCAGCGTCTCAGCCGTGACGACGAGGATGAGGAGGAGCCTCCGCGCCATATGCGCCGTCGCAGTTCGTCGGTGGACGAGGGTAGGCGGGGGCATGCCCGCAACTGAGGCGGGTGGTCTGGGACCGGTGCGGGCCCGACTTGTGTCTTTGGTTTGTTTGACTTGTTTACTGCCGATGCCCGTCGGCAGGTGATGCTGTGGCGGTGTTCTATATACCTTGCCAGCTCACGGGTTCCTGTCATTAGACAGAGAGGGTTTAGCTTGTGTAGCACTGTTGGTTTTCCTGTTAAAGTGAAAGGCAACAAGTGCCCAGGTGGTCGTATCATTTTGGTCCTTTGACGCGTGAGGTAGTACATCGTGCGATGCACAGGCCGCTTTGGCGTCGATGTACCAGGGTGCACTTTCCCATCTTGGGGCTATAAGTGTCGCCTCTGGTCTTTGTGTAGTACAATGGATCGCGATCACCTCGGAGAGGAGGGAAGTAACGGCCGTCCTAGCCGCTCGTGCGTCACCCGCTGTGGGACTCGAGGTCCAGGAAGTCAGGCCGACCGAAACGCCCAGACAAACAGGCACGGTTTACTTGCCGGCGACGACGGTGCCTCCCACCGTCGTCGCCCTTCGTCCTAAACGGGCGGCAACCGCTGCGCGGGGACCGGGGCCACTAGTTGGCCGGGTCCCGCGCTGCCAAATACCTACGATGCAGAGAATTCCCTCCAATGCATGACACTCCCCGATCTGGATTGACCCGCCCCGCTGTCAGCACATGACCAGCCCACGAGCTCACCCGGGCACGCGCGCCGGGGGCGCTCACGAGCCGCAGCGGCACGCCACAAAGGCGACACACCACCGGCCGGCCGGCTTCCGCGCACCAGCGCCCACAGCCACCAGTACAGCGCCTCTGGCGTAGTACTACACTTTGGTACATCAGGTCCTCAACCGTGGTCGTTAGGTCACGGACCGAGGGTCAGAGTGGCCCGTTTGTCTCGGATCTATCCCCGTGGGTAACAGGCGCGGGTGGCGCGTCATCGCCCTGTACGGAAAGGGGGGTGTCGCAGCATGGCCACACGAAGGCCATTTGGACTTGACAGCTGATGGGGCCATTAAGTGGAAGGCCCACTGGCGGACACGCCGTTGGGGCGGGTCTTGCCCGGATCTCGCCTAAGTAAGGCTAAGATCCCTGTTTACCGGGATTAGCTAGACTAAGCAAATTCCTACCGATCACGAGATCCTCTCGGTAAGATCGAATCGTGGTTGGGATGATCCACTTGTGATTCCCGGAAATACCACTCTACGGTCCTCTGAGTTATGACCGTATCCTTGGTTTGTTCTTCTCGTTGTGAGGAGTCATATCTGATGTTCTCAGCGCGTCTCACCCTCGCCACGGGGATTTTGTTGGCATGTTTTGATTGGGTCTTGGGCACACCCCCGGCGGCGGGTGTGCCCCGAGTTTGACCCCTGTTTTTGGCCCACTTCTGAGGGTCCCCCTGAGGGTTGAGGGAAGGGGACCGGTGGGTATATCTGAGCGGGACAGCAGAGCAGTCCCGGATCCCCCCGAGGGAGGCAAGTAAACGTTGAGCCTCACAACGCTGTGTCGTGTTTTCGGCTTGTCTTTGCCGCCCACACCAGTTGTGTGTGTGCGTCTTGGCGCTTGCTTCCGGGGTCTTTGACGAGACTACCGGGTGCCCGGTCGGGAAGGCCGCCCGAGTGGGAGTGGCTTGCCTGTCGTGCCACAGGGGGCAGGGTCACACGTAGGTGTACGGCCCGTGCCACTCAGAAAGCTCGGCGAAATGCCAAAGAGCAAACCAGGGGTCATGGGGGATATTACGCGTCCGTTCGGGTAGTGTCAGCCGAACCCAACAAATCGGTAAAGGCTCCCGAACTGAATTAGATTGGTTCATCTTAATCCAGTTCAGTGTGATTCGAATTTCGCCGTGGGAATTCGAAAACACACCAAGAATGGTTGGGGACCATTTTGGATCTGGGCATTGGGGGGTTACTACCATCGCCGTTTCGGCTCGATTAAGTCTGGGTGATCGGTGGGTGCCCCCAGACGGGGGAGTGGGAATACTCCAAGAGTATCCCGCTAGTTTCTTCTTTCTCTGTCGGAGGAATCGGATGACCAAGTTCCGAGGAAGGTTTTCCAAGGGTTCCCAGGAGTCGTCCATGGGACCAAAGTCCAACCATAGGACCTTGGCACTGTAGATGCCATTACTCCGACGGAGCTTCAATAGGCGGTCAATGATGTATTCTTCGGGTACCGGTGGCGTGCTCTCAGGCTTATCGAGTCCATCCAGTAGTGGATGGGGCGTCTCGTCTGGTGTCGAAGGCCGTGGGGCCGGGGTAACATGGTCACTATTGACTCTTCGCTTTTCGCCATTCACGTCTACGACATGGGTAGAATCATCTGCGTCGAGTACGACAAATGGGCCGACGGTCCTGCTTTGCAGCTTGTTCTTTTGTTGGTGGTTCGTGGTATAGACGTAGTCACCGACGCGAACACGTTTGTTACGCGTATCCACGTTTGAGTCTATGTTACGCTTATAGCGTTGTTGGGTCTTTTGCAAGGCCTCCAAGATGGCCGGAGTTTGCTGTCTTAGCTTGGCCATGAACTCACGCTTGCGCGTTCGGGGTGACCCATCATTGAGGGTACCCTTGTTTTTCAATGAAGTCCCTGGGGGGAGGTTGCGTACCGACAAACTCGGGATTCGTCTCGGAATAACGAGTTCGAATGGCGCAATGCCTGTCGATCTGTGTGGCTGGCCATTATAAGCCATGGTCAATACGGGGATAAATTCATCCCAACGGCGCGGGTCGTCTTTGACGTAATGTCGGAGTCGCGTAGCCATGGGACGATTGTACCTTTCGACATGACCATTGGTCTGTGGGTGGTATGCTGTGGTACGCACTGTTTCGGTGTCCAGCACTTCCATTACGGCAATGAATAAGTTAGACATGAACTGGGGTCGTTGATCCGATAGGATTCAGTCAGGTGGGCCATAACAGGCGACCCATGCGTCGTTAATGGCTGATGCCACGGAGATTGCCGTTATGCGCCGCAAGGCGACGCATTTGGTCAGCTTGGAGAAGCGTTCGGTAATTACCGAAATGAAGCGGTTCCCAGCTTTGGTAGCGCGGATTGGCCCGAAGATATCTACCGACAGGTCTGTCAGTGGTTCCGTAGCTGGTAGCAGCGTCAGTGGGGACGTGTGTTGTCGTAGTGACAGCCGATTTTGGGTGCAGGTGGTACACCTGGTAATAGTGTTGTACATATCCGTGGCCAAGGATGGCCAGTAATACCTACGCCGCATGGCATTGTACATCCGGTTCATACCCGGATGGGCTGACACGGTTGCGTGATGTTCCAGCGTATGGATACGCTCGCGTAGGCTTTCCGGGATGACCAATTGGTCGCCGTACGGCGCCCGCCTGTTGAGGCCGTGGCTTTCATTTTAAAAGAAGGCTTTCGCCGTTTTCGAGCCACCCGTTTGGCTAACTCGACGCAAAACGCGTCGGTTTGTTGGGCTTCGACGATTTCGTCGTATTCGCCGGGTGCCGGCATGTCGATACCCGTGTACCTCCCCGTCAGGAAGCCGTTGGCCGTCTCGGCCAATGCAAGGCATGGGATATCATCGTTGATATTTTCGATGGCGGCGTCATTGTCCGTTCGGGACAGGAAGTCTGGGGCGTGGTGCGATGCACCGGGTTTGTAATGCATGTCGAATGTATATTCGGACAGTGTAGTACCACGGGGCCCCGTGTTGACGGGGACCACCGCGGGTGCGCCGGAGGCGCCGGGGGACGAGGCGGCCGCCGGGGGACGAGGCGGCCGCCGGGGGACGACGACGCCGGCGGCGGTGGTTGGCAGCGGGACGGCGACACGGGAGTGGGGACGACGGGCCCGCCCCGCTGCTCGGCCCGAGCCACCGGGGGAGCGTACCCGCTCCGCCGCGCGC
>Ga0209093_1000906_pt1 | contig 16657 bp, 10 predicted proteins | sample SidtaG_4_FD_187450 | JGI IMG/M metagenome (GOLD analysis project Ga0209093, IMG submission 187450) | Marine algal microbial communities from Sidmouth, United Kingdom - Sidmouth_Male1 metaG (SPAdes) (version 2) | ecosystem: Host-associated > Algae > Red algae > Unclassified | place: Sidmouth... | reverse complement strand
CTCATCGACCATGTGATCGATGTCCATCGAAACCCCGTCCCGGCACCTGGATCCTGGCGGGTCCCGGTGTCATCGAGATGTCATCGAAAAAGGGCCCTCGATGGGGAAAAGTCCAAAGGTGACGATGGAGCCGTCCCCGACCCCAAGAGCCTAAATTCAGCCACGTGGAGCATTTGTGGGACACGTTTCTGACACGTCAGCACATTCGGACTTGGGGAGGACGTTGTTGGGTGTGTCCAAAGGGCTTTTGACAGGAACTGAAGCATGCCATGCTCGCTTCGGCCGTATGAACAAACACATGCGAAGATATCGCTGTATCTCGAATTCTGGGCCACGCTCAGTGGTCCTCGAAGGCACCGTTGTTGCGGACCCTCGACGAGAGCTCAACCGACCGCCGCGGTCGGATCATTAGTGTTTCCGCCACCCTGCCCGGCCTGCTCCCGCGCCGCACGCCTTGGCCTACACCCCGCGTCGGATTCCCCCCCCTGCTCCTCCTCGCAGCTCTTCTTCTCTGTGCTTCCCCCCTGCTTTTCCCATTTTTCCCTTCCTACTGGTGTTCCCACTGGTCGCGTCCTCTCACTCCCGTCGTCGTCACCATGGCCTTCCATGAGTTGTCCCGCGCCGCCACCTTTGTACTGCCCATGGGCACCCCGGCCCGCAGTGATCAAGGGTGGACGCGTGGCATGCCGCCACCATCGGTGCGTCCCGCCACTGTCGCCCTGGCCCGTCGCTCGAGCTCGTTCCTCGGCGCCCGTGCCGTCGGCGCGGCTGTGGCGGCCGCCGCCGACGTTGGCACCGCCCTCCCCCTGCCGGCCGGCGGCGGCCTGCGCTGCATGTCTGCTTCGGCGACGGCGGTCAACCCCGTGCAGCAGAGCCCACAGCCGAGCGGCGGGGACCAGGTGCACTCCGAGCCCGTCGGCGCGGCGGACCCCGAAGCGACCGTCGCCGCCTACCTCCGCGACGGAAAGCCGGTCGGGCCCGCCGCGCAGGAGACGGTGGAGCTCGCCGACCTAGCAGCGCTAGTGAGCGCCGAGCCCAACGGCGCGTCGACGCTCCGCTCTGCGGCTGTGGCGGAGGGCGGCATGCAGACGCGCGCCGTTCACGGCGGGGAGCGCGTCAAGGGCGGCAAGAAGGCGCGCGCGACGCTCGACGCGATTGCCACGCCCATCGTGCAGAGCTCCACCTTTACCTTTCGCTCGACGCGCGAGTGCATTGAGTACAACCAGGGCACGTATGAGTCGTTTGAGTATGGGCGCTACGGCAACCCGACGGCGCGCGCGGTGGAGGAGAAGCTCATGGCGCTCGAGGGCGGGGAAGACGCGCTCGTGTCGTCGTCGGGCATGAATGCTGTGACGACGATGCTCCTGGCGCTTGTGCCAGAGAATGGGCACATTGTCGTCACCACCGACTGCTACCGGCGGACGCGCCAGTTTGTCGGGACTGTGTTGCCGAAAATGGGCGTCCGCACGACGGTGATTGACCCGGCGGATACGGCCCGGCTCGAAGCCATTTTTTCGAGCGAGGGGGCCTCCCTTTTCTTCTCCGAGACGCCGACCAACCCGCTCATCCGCGTGCTCGACACGGACGCTGTGACGGACCTGTGCCGCAAGTATGGGGTCACGTCGGTCATTGACACTACGTTTGCGACGGCCTTCAACTTCCGGGCGATCGACCACGGAGCGGACCTCGTCTTGCATTCGGGCACCAAGTACCTGGCAGGCCACAACGACGTGCTGTGCGGCGCGCTCGTGGGCTCTTCGGCGCTCATCAACCCGGTGCGGCGGCTGCACGGCGTCCTCGGCGGCGTCCTCGACCCGCACGCGGCCTTTCTCCTCTTGCGGGGCCTCAAGACGCTCTCCCTGCGCATGGCGGCGCACAACCGCAACGCGCAGGCGTTGGCCGACGTCCTCTCGACGCACCCCAAGATTGCCAAGGTCCACCACCCGTCCCTCAAGTCGCACGTCGACCACGAGGTTGCCGTGCAGCAGTTTCCCCGTGGCTTTGGCGGGGTGCTCTCTTTTGAGCTGGTTGGCGACGGCAACCCGTGGTCGCAAGAGACGTTTGAGGCGACCGGCCGCTTTGTCGACGCCCTCCGCCTGCCGTATATCGGCCCGAGCATGGGCGGCACGGAGAGCCTCATCGAGCAGGTGTGCATCATGGGGTACTTCGACCAGCCGTTGCGGGAGCGCCAGCGCCTGGGCATTTGCAACGGGCTCGTGCGGTTTGCCTGTGGCATTGAGGACACCAAGGACGTTGTCGACGACGTGTTGCAAGCGCTGGACGCTGCCTGAGAGGGCACGTGGGCCTTGTTCTCACCTGCTCCCCGTAAACTAGACGTCTGGTACGGCTGCCGCCGCACTGGCACACGCCCTTACTGACAGGGTCTTGGTATGGTGTTACCCGCGTGGGCCACAATCCCACAGGGAAGACGAGAGTGCATAGGAAAGATGTGTTTTAAGTAGGTATCCACGTACACACCCTTGAGGCCCCAGGAACACACATCGGGGGGAAAACCAGTACGCTGCACGCTGTCGCGCGCGAGACACCTATCGAGGCAGACACGCAGCCGAGTCGTCGACGCCCTAGTCGAAGAGCCCGAAGCCCATGTCGTCGTCCTCCGATTCCTCCTCCTCTTCGGCCGCGGCCGGGGCCTCCTCCTTCGCATCGTCACCACCGCCGACGCCGCCCGACGCGGCCGCGGCCGCCATCGCCGCCAACGCCTCTGGGTTGTCCAGTAGCTCCTTGAGCTCCTTGGCCGCGTCGATGACATAGTCGGTCGCGAGCGACACCGACACCAAGTTCTTGAGCCCGTTGCGCATCGAGTGCGCCACAGACGGCTGAGTCGGGTAGTTGGTGGCGAGCGAGATGGCCGCAATGTTGTTGAGGCCGCTCTTGACGTGTTCAAGCAGGTCGTCGTCGGTGATGTCGAGCACCTTCGGCGAGTACATCTGGCCATGCTCAAACACGTGCAGGAACTTGAGCCCGTAGGAGAACGGGCGAATGCCGAGCTTCTGCAGCAGCGCCACCTCGGAAGAGCCCACCTTTTGGCCTTCGTCCAGCAGCTTGACGCGCGACTGGATCTCAATCTGCCCGCGGTTAATCTTGGTCGGGATGTTCAGGGCTTGGAAGAAGGACGTCATGGTCGGCTCCATGCCGGTCGGGCCAGGCTCAATAAACACCTCGCACTGGGCAATGGTGCCGGCCTTCGCCGCCGCGGGCACTTTGTTGCTGGCAATCTTGTCCCGCACCTCCTTCAGGTCGCCCTTGGTGAAGACCATGCCAATGTTGCCGACCACAACGGGCAGGACGGTCAGCAGGTCCGGGTTCTCAGGGCCGTGGTTGCGGAGCACCCGACGGATCATGGTGTTCTTCCCCATCAGCAGCACCGTGTTCTCGCGCACCTGCGCGCGCAGCTGCTGCAGCTGGTTGGAGCCGACATTGTCCGCCTGCACAACGAACATCTTGTCATACTCGTCAAAGTACTGAAGCAGCTTGGCCGCATAGGCCTCCTTCTTCGCCATCTTGGCCATGGTGACGAACAAGGGAGGCGGCGGGGGGGGTGGAACCGAAGCGCTGGGATGGCGGGGAACAGGAGAAACGGCGGGGGAACAGGGACCACGAGGGGAGATAGATGGTGGGAACGGAGAATGAAAAGAAACGGCGCCGCAACACGCTTTAGGGCTCACGACGAAGGTGTCGTGTCCAGTCGCGGACGTCCGTTTCCCACGCGCTCGACGAAGCGGATGGGAGCGAGGACGTCGGTGGCATCGCGATCGTGCACATCAACCAAGCTCCGAAGTCGACGACCGCGACCTCTTCCAATTCTCAGTAAGTTCTTTGCTAGGGCTTCTTGTGTGAGACAGGTTGTCTTCAATATTGATCTAGTGATAGCCCCCCTGTCATCTTCTGCGAAGTGGGGCGCATGCTAGCTAGACATGTACTATGTAAGACAAGCATACATCGGGTGCTTAAACTTTAGTATTGCTGATCCCCCAATTTTGTCCTCATCGGCAGAGAACGGGAGTGCAACAGCGATGCAGGGACGTTTCTGATTGGCCAAGAGGATCGACAGCACTGCATGTCGGGTCCCATCATTACAAAATGTGCCCGTACGGCCCGCAAACGCACAATCGGCGCACTCGTTTTTCTGAGATTATCTGAGAATCTCGAAGAAAATCTCGATAACAAACTGCTCTGGGCAACTTTACCCCATGAGACGACTGAGAAAGGAAGAATATCCGAAGAAAACGGAGAATCTCAATTCTGCACGGACCTGGCGGTTGGAGAGCCAATGGCGCGCCGTAGATTTGCACTCAGCGGCTGTTTGCTGCTGTTCTAGACCAATGGTTGGCCTGTTTTACAAAGCAGTCCCAGTCTTGGCCGATGAGGACAAACTTGGGGGATCAGCAATACATGTGATGCTGATCCCCGAGTTTTGACCTGGGGGACAAGGACAGAGACTGACTGTGAATAAGAGCATTCTATTGGTCTAAAACGACAGTAAGAGTACATCGAAGCCAATAGAAAGCCCGCATTCGGTACAAGGACCTTCGACCCAGCAGAACTCACTGTTTGTCGCCGCTTGATCCGCTTTTCTTGGCACGGAGCAAGCTGCCCAGGCGAGATCTTGAGATTTTCTACTGTTTGCTTGCCAGAAGTGCAGAAAAAAAGAGGAGCTGATGTCGATTTCCAGGCCGTATGGGCACATGTAAGCATTCAGAAGCTCCAAGTCAGTCCCAGGGGCGTATCTGATTGGTCGAGAGAGTCGGTCCGCTACTCAGTCTCGGTCCACCAGGACAAAATTCGGGGATCAGCAATACTACAGAAATGTTCCCGTACTAAGCACGCGATTTCCGTACTGGCCTGGGGTTACTATTTCGTCTCTCTTTTTCGTCTGTTTCCGTCTTGATTCTTTGGCGCCGGCCACGGCCCGCGCCGCCCCGTCTTGTTCGCCATCTAAATCTTGGCGTCTCTCTCGAGTCCTAGCCCTTGCGCGCCTTTGCGCCGTCTAGGTCCTCTCGGGAGGTCGACCCTTTGGGTCCTTCTCTTCTGTATTATCAGTGTTGCTACGGGGTATTTGTTCGCGCCTTCTTTGTTGCCACAGATTCCGAGCCCTCGCGAAAGTAAAATGTCGTCCTAGCGCATATTATCAACCTCCCCGGTGGTGATTCACTTGTGGGTCGCTCGTGACTCGCCACTGTAAGCATCGTAGCGACTGTTCCCTGGGGCCACTTCCCCTCAGTGAACGGGGCCCCTACTTACGGGCCCTAATTTTTTTGAGCCTTACTAAGGCCTCCGACGAGGTTTACACCGGGCGCCCGACGCTGGGGCCGCCCGGGGTGTCACGTGTCTACGCTCAGTGCCCTGCCATAAGGCGGTTCTAGAAGCTTCTGCGCCCTTCCGAGAGTCTGGTCCCGCGGGCCCTGGGGGGGGAGCATGTGGTGGGGCGGCTTCCGTGGTCTGTTGGAAGGGGGGCGAGCGGGTGGGCCGTCAGGGAGGGGGCCTAGAGGGGTATAAGAGGGCGAGGCGTGGGGACCGCCTTGGAGCCCTCGACCTGGGCAAGTAAATTTCCGGTCACAGAACTCGTGTTTCTCGCTCCGGGAGCCTTCCTCCGGTCGACGCCGTGTGTGTGTGCTCTTAGGGGTCTCCTTCCGGGGCAGGTATTCCCCGGCAGGAATACAGGATGGCACGGTCTGGCTCGCCTTTCCCCCGACTGGGTGGGGTTGGCTAGGCGTGTTGTCACAAGACCCACAGCCGGCCAAGCCAGACGAGACCGGAGGGGACCACGCGGCCCCAACGGGCCAAGCGGGGACCCCGACGAAGACACACGGCACCACGTCAGGACGGACGCATCTCGTGCCCTCCCTAACCCCTCGGTGGACCCCCGTGACGCTGTGCAGGCGGATCCGCGCGGAACGCCTCGCGGTCCCATTGATGTTGCTGGTGACGCTGCACCCCCCCCGACGTGACGCCTGTTTCGCGGAAAAAGGTGGCACGGACGCCGCAACGACCCACAAAAGAAAGGAAATCCTATACGCGCTGCGGGTCCACCCCGGGAGTGTTGCGCGCCCACTGGGCAACGATGTCGCCGAGCGTGACCATGGTGTGCGCAAGCCCCGTCAAGTGCGTCCCCGTCGTGAAACCACGAAGCTCCTCGGTGTCGCTCTCCACCATGCGGGCCAACCCTTAGGAGACACGATCGGAGGGGACGTGGTTGAGGCAGTCGAAGGAGGCATCCGAAACGTCACGGTGGTCCACGGGGTCGTACGACACGATGCGCGCCGCGGAGGAGCTCGTGGGGGAATGCAGCGCGGACGCCCCCGGCTGGGACGGACCAGCCGAAGACCCCATCCCCTCGCGGGCCGTCACGGCGGACTCGGGCGGAGACGGGCCACCACCGGGGTAAGGATGAGGACGCGCGGCGGCCACGGCCTTCACCCAGCCCACGCAGGCCGGGCCATGACCTCGGGCAGCCCGGATGTCCTCGAAGTACGGCAAGTGAAAGGGGAGCAGGTCCTCGGCCACCCTCGCAATGACCCCCTCGTCAGTCGAAACCAGCGCCGCGGCCACCTAGCCCTCGCGGTCACGACGATCGACCACGCGGCCGCGCAGCCTATGGCGGAACGCCTCTGTGTCGGGCAGCCGGTCTGCGAGGTTGAGCAACGCCGTCATAGTCGCCGCCGCATGGTCATCGGTCACCGCCTCGCAGATGCGGTTCACTCAGAGGGAGTGGAACCAGTGCTCCAGCCACGGGGGGTAACGCCACAACAAGTGGCGGTCACGGAACATTTCTTATATCGTCGAGGCGGCCGACAACGCCCACTCGCTGCGGAAGAGGGCCCACTTCAACGCCTTCGCCGCAAAGAGGTCCTCAACCTCGCACGCCAGGAGCCACGGGAGCCGCGCCATGCAGCCGTACGGGACTTGTACGACCGGCCAACACGCGGGGGTCGGAAAGTAGTGACGTCGGCGAAGGACCGTCGCACAGCTTGAGTACTCTGCCTTGTGTCACCCCACGAGGTCGCCGTTAACGCCGCCGCGGTGGTTAGGCGCCGTCGTATGCTGGGCGGTCGTCGGTCCGTTGGGGTCCACAGGCTCAACGAAGAGAGGTGAAGTCAAGATTTAGTCCATCGATTGGGTCATCGGGGCGTCGACGTCGTCGTCGTCCATTAATCCCACGTAAGACCGCCGGTAGACAACCTCGTGACGGCGGCGCACGACGGAAATCGACGTCGCGCGGTCGTCCAACGTTGGGACCCACGCCTCCGGCTTGGCGTTGATGCGCGTCGCCGAGGGACACGACGGGCGGGCCGGGTAGATGTTGCGGAAGGCGTCGTGGGTTTTGGAGTGGTCCGTGGTGAGGCGGTCAATCTCTCGCACCCACGCGGCATTCCACGTTCGCTGGTCGGTCAAGACGGGCAGCGGGCCAACGGCGTCCCGGTGCCGTAGCGCCTCGTCAGCCGTGCCGAAGATAGCGGGGGCAACAACGGGCGTCTTGTTGTGGGTAGGCCGCACCGAGGTGGACGAGGTGATGGGCGGGGGCCCGCGTGGGCCAATAGGAAGAGGAAGAGACGGGCGCGACGCCGTTCGGGAGAAGGTGGCACGTCGTGGGGTGGGTGGCGGAAGAGGACGACGGAAACCGCGGGGGGGGAATATGAACCCCCGGGTGAGGAGAAGTGGAGTCTCATCGTCGGGCTGTTACTATCCATATTGTGCCGATATCGATCGCCATAATCGCTGCCGAAAAGACAATATACGGCTTGAGCACAAGTATGGCACCCACAATTGGTCGACGAGAGTAAATTTGTCTATCCTCCGCATGTGTGTGGTGGACTCCTGGATGCTTTTCTTCGGGGCCCGTGGCCCCGTGGGTCGCAAGACCCAAGTGCACCTCTACAAGGACCTGGCAGCGGACCTGATCGAGAGTTTCTACGGCTCGACGAGCTTGAGAGAACTTGCCGTGTCGGCAACGGCGGCGGGGCCCCCTGAGGTCGCACCCTCCTTCGGCGCGGAAACGCATCTGACGCCCGCGGTGAAGCGTCGGAAGCTGACTTGTTCCTCTGAATCTGCATTCTTGAAGCAGCGCGACTGCCGCTTCTGAAAGATGAAGCGCACGACCATGGTGAGTTCGTCTTGTCGCGAGTGTGGTGGGTCGGAGGTCCTTTTGTGTGCTCCTCGGGAGGGCCACCAGTGCTTTTCGCAGCATCTGCGGGCCACTCACGATGTCCAAGGGTAGTGGATTGAGCGCACAGTGTGGGTGCCGGTGCAGCCGCGTTTTTTGTAGAGGTCGGAGCTGTGAGCTTTCTTAGATTTGCAGATGCGAGCGTCTTTTTGTGTAGAGAGGGAATGTGCGATGAGCAATTTTTGTCGATATGTGGAGGCCCCCGTGTGCGTCTGCATCAGACTTTGTGGTTGGAGCAATTACAGAGAGCCCCTTGCTACGAAAAGAGAATGGGATGAGTGGTGAACCGTCGGAAGCGCATTTTCATATGCAAGCAGCCCAGAATCGAAGATCTTCGATAATGATCAATTGATCCTCAAGAGCGGATCAATTAATCCTCGCGATCAGGGGAATAGACACTATTGTGCGCGTCCAGAAGATGAGGTATACTCCTTCTCTGGAGATTTGACACCTCACTGCACGGGGCCATGCGAGGTGGGCAACAGGAAAATTCTCTACTGGCCTCCATGGAGAGAGCCTGTCCCGAGGCTTTCGCTCTTGGCTGGCAGATCGTTAGTACATGCCTGTGGGCCCTGTCGTGCGGACTTCTTAGTAAATCACGATCTTGGAGCCAGTCTTTTTCAGGTTCTTTGGGAACAGGATTGCAATTCATTGACCTGCGGGCTATCTGAGGCTTCAAAGAGGGGTGTCCCAAATCGTTTTTTCCTGGTAGGCGGCTACAGGACGGTCTTTTTCAGGTTGTTATTGACAAGAAACCACCGTTCCTTTCTTGTGCTGTATGTCAGGACGATCTGGCACTAGTATCCTTGGAAATGATTGGCGGGCACGATTGTCGTCTGTCAAACCAGCACGACAAGGTCATGCCTTGCATGAACGGGGCCGCAGTTGGTCCGTTTCTGTGCGCGGTTGACACCCCTGTGACAAGGACCACCACAGTCAGACGCTGTCAGCTGCCCCGTGACGGCCACTTCACACAGGTGGACCGCTTCAGAAAGCTGATGGGCCGAGAAAAGGAAGGTTCTGGGATGTCTCATTTTTGGGAGACGCACCACAGGTATTGCGAACCTCCAAACATTGGCGGTTGCAGAACCGTTGTAATCATCATGCAGAGTACGTGGACCAATGAAAGCGCTGGAATCCGGAAAGAATACTTTCAGTTCTGGTCGACATGCGACTAGAGGTGGATTCCACATAGCAAGGCGCGTAAATTCATCGACCTGGTGACGCGGTTGTCTTGCGCCGTGATCCGTAACTTCGACAATGTACTCATTGATACCTTCCGGGCCCTGTGTGCTGAAGGCTGTTTCTCAAAAGAGTGTGTAGCGGGCGTGCAGCTTATCCGTTGCGATTGGTGTGCTCTCTTGTTGTCGCATGCGAGCGACGTGTGCTTTTCTTTGTCTGCCGAGATGAGAAATCGCTGTAAGAATTTGATCCTCGGGGGAATACTATGCTGCGGCTCGATGTCGCATGTGTACTGGAGTTGGCGAATTAAACTTGAGGTGAGCGCCGCGCTCCGCAACGAGCGTCGCCCCCCCGCCCCCCCCTATAGGCCCCACGTGCGCACGCCGATTGCGGCACGACACGGCGGCTGGGCGGCCCCGGCGACCGCTGCCCCCATCTCTGCGAACTGTGGCTTTCGTGAGAGCGCCCCCAAACGAGGGAGGCGGAGTTGAGCTATGCCTCGCTTCTTCCCGCCGAGCCAGACATTGCGGGGGAAGGGGAGGGGACCTCACAGGCCGACATATGGGCGTACGGGGCGGGGGCGGGGTGGCTGTGCGCGTTATGGAAGGGTGGGGAGAGCGCAATGAACGTCATCGAGAGGGGAATGGTTCGTTCACAAGCGCACACGAAACAATGTGCACTCCCTATCACTCTTCTTCGTCATCACTCATCCCAACCGAGCTCTCTTCAGTGGACCTCTCGCCTTCCTCATCAGTGCTGACAGCATCCGAGCTGATCTCGTCCTGCGGTCGCTCGCGCGCGCAGAAGGCGTAGTCGGGCGGTCCCTCTAGGGTTGTTATGTGAGCCCCTGTTTTGGGGGCGCTGGGCGTATAAGCGCCCTATGAGCGCCTTAATAGCGCCTACCAGCGCCCCCAGCACCCGAAGCGCCCTCAGTAGCCCCCAACCAAATGCAGCTGTAGCCCACCTTTTTTCCAGTTTGAGGAGTCGATTTCTCGTCAATAACCAGTTTCAAGGAGACATACCGTCGTCTGGTCTTTCCGAAGCAACCGAAGGGGCGAGTGAAGAGGGGGGCGTATCCGTGGTGGGGATGGAGACCGGCGGGCATACGCCGGCCACAGCCGTAGCTGCTTCGGCAACCCCGTGCCTGTGCGGACAGGCGCACACTTGTCTTTGTGCTTCTGTTCCTCTGGCGGAGCGGCAAAGACATGTGAATGACCTGTTTTGCAACGCCCCATTCTGAGGAACTTGGAGAAGGCAGCATTCCAGATCGAGGCCAGCTATTGGTCAATACTATCACTGTTAACTAGCGCCCTAATAGCGCCCAGCTGCTCGGGGGCGCTGGGCGTAAAAGCGCCCAAGTCGCGCCCTATCAGCGCCCTATCTGCGCCCCGTATGAGCGCCCCAGGGCTCACATAACAACCCTAGGTCCCTCACACGCGCATTGTCCGTCAAGCGAAGAGGCGACGGCATGGTGGCGCTGTGCTGCCGCACCACAATGCCGCAGTCCGGCCGGGCTGCGTGAGAAGCGCAATGGGCGCGCCCCCACGGGCCGTCGCAATGCCTGACCGGGAATCCTGACCAGCAACAGATGGGCAATGACATGCAATGTGGGAGTTGGATCAAGGTGGGATCACGGAAGGCGGGCAAATAAAATTACACGTAGACCGCATGGTATTCAAAATATGGCTAAATCCAGCAGGAAATTGATGTTCTCTGACAATACAGCGAGTGGCTGCTGCGCTTCTTGCGCTTCACTTTCCGACGCGCACAGCCAGTCGAGGACCCCCGTAAAGCTGAGGGCGCATACCCATACATGTCTTCACACGGTTGGCGATGGTGCCACGTGCTGACGAGCCTCCCCGGAGTGGCAGAGCCTTCTACAGTGCTGAAAAGTGCCCGATTACGCCGGGGTCGTGGCACGAATAATTTTCTCACATCAAGGTCACGATAGCATGGGGTGAGGCAAGTATATGAGTAACGACCTTTTGAGTTGACCTACATGTCCGAGGAAGCTGAGTGCAAAAAGCGCCATGGACAGCGAAGCTGTGCCCAGTCAAATACGGCCCTTGCCCGGCCGCCTAGTTATGTGGAGTACACCTTTAGGGCCTGGAAACGCACATCGGCAGGTGAAACAATCTAGAGAAATCCCACGATCTCCCGAGAAAAGTGCACAACTGGCCACAGAATGTCACTTGGACATGTTCGGGTCAGGAGAGCCTGAAGAAATCTCGGATTACCTTGATTCGGGCCAAGACACTCTGCAACTCTCCAGCCAGCGAACATCATTGGCTTTCGAGAAGGCGAACTCCAGATGTAAGCCCACAGTCTTCCGGAGGCCTGGGCCTGCATCAATCCGATCGCATGTTTATGTCATGTCGTGTAGTTTGCTGCTTGGTTCTGTGCATCCGCCATTCTTTCGAAGATAGCAATAGGACGCAGTTCTTATTTGTACTGTGAGAGTGCAGGGGTGCGCCGAGCTCTAAAATGCGAATGTAGTTTCTATACTGCGATGGAAGTTTTGCAGTGTGAAGTGGGGTCGACTATGGTCTCGTACCTTCCATTTCACCTAGTACTGGAGGCGTTCGGAGGCAATTTGAGATCTGCGGGTCTTGGAGCCAGCACAGAAAGTGAGCATGTGCACCTCTGTCACGACGATGTGCTCACCGCCAACACAAGGACCAAAGTAGGACCTAAATCGCAGCGAGAACTCACAGTACCTGTGCTTTCTCTGAACTCAAGAAATCGCAGTTGCAGAGTGGCTGCGATCATCGTGCAGCGTACGTGGAGCAATTGCATCGCCTCCAGTTGGACAAAAACCATACATATCAGGCACAGAGACCCTTACGGCATGGAAAGGCACTTCATCATCAAAATCGATGGCACTCGAGATTCCTTTCATTTGTCCCAAGACCGCCTCTTGGATTGTTCGGCCCAGAGAAAACTTCAAAAGAACGCTGTTACGTTCTATTAGGGAGGATGACGCTCTGCCTACCGCCCGGTAAAGAACCTGATTGGCTTCCCAGATGTGGAATACCTGGGATATAAAGGGGGGTAGTATAGTCAATCGTCGGATTGCCGGCGGACTGGTACGATTGATGGGAAGCCACATCAGCCTGACGACCGCAGCGCGCAGTCCGCTGCCATACGGGATAGGAAGGTGGCCTTCAAGCTGTCTGCACGAAGGGGGGGGGGGCGTCGACTCGATCGCTGGCCAACGACCCGAAGACTGCTCCCGCTAAAGCAATCGTGGCCCGAGCGTCGCTCGGCTGGGACACAGGCCGCGCGGCCAGTGACGAGACGCCGGCGTGCCGCGGATCTTTCGGCTGGCGCCGTGTCTCCCTCCGCTGCGTCGTTTGGACCCAAACCACGTGCGCCACTCGCGCGCAGCTGCACACACAGGCCGCGGCCCGAGTGTCTGACGCACGAAAAGCCTCACTTTCACTCACAAAGCTGGTTCTCCGCGGCTCTCTGGTGACCCCATCGTCAGCGAAAAAGAGATCGGGCCCTATCAACGCGTCTTGCGCGGCCGACAGCACACAGCAAGCGGCACGTGGGCCCCTTGGGCGTGCGGCGCAGTTTTGGACGGACGGGGGAAAGGGGGGGGGGGGGGGGGGGGGGGGGGGGACGAGCGGGAGCCTGCCGGATGGCAGCACGCGTTGCGTGCTGTGGTGGGGCGCACGCCGGTCGCCGCCCCTCAGAGCTCCTCTATCACAGTGCTCAAATGTCATCTCACAAAGCATTTTGACATCTAGCATCTCTGTCGGTGTTCCAAAGGACATTTTATCGATGCCACATTACCGTCGCTGTCATCAAAAATGTCCATCTGTCAATGAATTCAGCACAGTGGCACTGATGAAGAACGAATCAGAGATGCTCAAACCTGATGGAATGAACGCTTTCGTGTCGATGCCGAGAACGATAGATATTGCTGCCTTCCCAATTTCGGCCGTTGTGGTCCAAGTCAAGACAGGGCCTCGGTCAACTGCCCATTTGCGGATCCACATTATCCGGCCGAATGGATGGCTGAGACACAGTTTTGCACAGTGGATCACCCTTCTTGACTTCGACGGTATCGGATAAAACTAGGAAGGCAGCAATAGACAAGGAGCTCGTGAGATTCGAGCTTTGTTTGGATGGCCACAAGATGGCCTTTGCATTTGTCTCCACCCATAGAGATGCGGTGCGCAGCCCAACGCCAAATTGCACAGAAAGAGCGTTTGGTAATCCACAGAAGAGCACACCGGCAGAGGTGCGCTCAGACTCTTTTTGTTCGGCCTGCGGGACGGGTGTGGCCACGACCCTCCGAGAGGTGCTTCAGGCGGCGCCGCGCACCGCGCAGCTGCGCCCAACACAACGCGCAGATGCAGCGTTTGGGGTCCACCGTCCAGCAGCTGGTGTCTCCACGCCTGATGTGAGCCGCCCCTTGCTCTTCGGCGACTCTGTTCTTGCTTGGGTCCGCTGCTCTGTTGCTTTTCCTCGTCCGGCCGCACCGCTGCCCCAACTCGCGCCGCCGCCGCGCCCGGCCTCCCTTGTGCTAATGCCCCGCCCCTACCAATGTGCCCATGGAGGCCGTCCTCCCACCCACACTGGCGTCCCTGCCGCGGCCTGCGGATACCCTGCTCCGTGGCCTGCCGCACGTTCTTCCTCGGCGGTTTCCCTTCTCGGCGGTCGCCGCCACGAAGCTCATCTGTCGCCTCAATCGCCCGGCTTCTGTGCTCTGAATGTCCCCGCCCACCCCATTCCGTCGCGTCGCCTCATCTCTGTCGCCGCCCATGGCAACCCCAGCCCTAAGCGGCGCTTTCTCGCTCGCGCGCCGTGACCATGCTTGTGGCGCTGCTCACTCGCGGCCCCCGCCCAGCACGTTGCGGCGGTAGCCGCGTGGAGAGGGAAAAACGCGGTCTGGGTGCGGTTTTTAAGGCAGCGAGGCAGCGCGTGATGTCGACGGCACCGGCATCGACGCCGGCGGCCTCGGTGCCCTGGTGTCGTCTAAATTCTCCCTCGGTCCCTGATGTCGGTGATACTGTGCTACCGTGACGCCCTGACGCTCTCGGCTGCCCTCTACAGTGGCCTTGACGTGACCATTGTGATGTTCCACTTATTTTTTTCTGCGGCTGATCGTCGACCAGTCACAGCTGGTGGCGGCTGGGCTGGTCGCCTCATTCGGTGCCGTCGGCGCACGGCAGAACATAAGAATAGAGGGGGCTCCTGAGGGCGGTAGTGGGCTCTTTGGTTTTGTGATGTCGTGCGGGAAGGACTGACGGAGAGCTGGGGGAGAGCGACACTGGCACAGGTTGTCGGACGCCGGGTTGATGGCCGCCGGGAGCCTGCTGCCGGCCCGCTCCCCCCTGCCTTGACTGCTCGTCCGCCTTCCTGTTTGGGTTGGCCCGTGTCCTCGTGCCACGAGCGGTCGTTCGGCAAAAGTGGCGTCGCGCGCGCGGCGGGTGGCGCCGCGTGGACCACATCGCGATGAGAAAGTGTGAAGTGCAACCCTACGAAATTTCACCACCTGTCATCCCAGGTGGGTTCCATTGGTGCAGGCCACCTGAATGGACTGCGTTGGGGGATTGTTGTCGTGCCGATGGGGATGCGGACAGGGCGGATTGGCGGGCGAGATGGAGCTAGTCGCGACGACGGTCACTGCGATGAAACGTGGCTTGACCTCGTCTTCTTGTCACGTGCAGAAACCTTTTCGCGGTGGGTGTGCTCTCCATGGTCGCAGGCCCTCGTGCACGTGTATTTGAGGTCGCCACCTCTTTTTCCCTCGCCAGACCGGCGGATGGGTGGCCGCAGCTCCCGCAGCGCCCGCCGTACCTGTGTCCCAGGTGCCGGGCGCTGGTCAGCGTCGCGCTTTCGGCGTGATGCGCTAGTCTCTGCTATGTAGGCGTGGGGAATTGTCTGCCATTTGGTGGTTGACGTAGTGCGGCGAATGATGCGAGGCAGATGCAACGATGTGCTTCGTGCGGCCGCGGGGGTATGCGGCGGTGGGAGTCACCTGGTGGTGGGGCAGTAGGGTGGTGGTCGTCGTGTGGTGGCAGCAAGGCGCGGTGGTGGCCGTCGTGCTGCGGCCGGGCTGTGCGTCATTCTTCATCCTGGAGCTGGGGGGATATCCGGCGGTAGTGGTCATGCATCCGTGGGTGAGAGCGGGCAGTGGTGGTCGTGTAGCAAGGGGGGGGTACGCGTCGCTCTTTATCGCTCGGCGGCGGAGCAGCGGGGCGATGACGATCATGCGGTGGCGGGGATTTGCGGTGGTGGTTGTCGTGTGGCAGTGGGGGTGCACTGAAGTGATTGCCTCGCAGCATTGAGGGTGTCAGTGGCCGCTGCTGTGTCTTAGTGCGGGTGTGCGGAGGTTGTAGCTCTGCGGCGGCGCTGACGTGAGGTGCCGATGGGCACCTCTCAAATAGTCCCCACCGGGCCAAGTGATCCCCCTCTCGCGCCCGCACGGACACCCACGCCGTCGCACCAAATCAAATCACTCACCAAATCAAAAGCCATTACACTGCGGGTCGGTATTTCATCGCCGGGATAGTTCTAAACTTGACAGCTTGTAAGTCTATAATGAGTAGACGAGAAAGAATGTCTTGAGATAGCCATGCAAAGCTCCTGTGAGATGGCCTCAGCTTGATTCAGAGGTTCACGTGCGTAACAATTCCGTGGATCTGCGAATATCCTACCCTTCAGATTGCCTGATTCTCGAGATACCTCTGTGATTGGGCAGTTCATCATTACAGTTTCGGGACTGGTTCTACGGATCATCTTCGGGACTGATTCTGGGATCGTTCCAGAAGCAGTGCCATCCTGACCCACAGATCATCTTGGGGACTGTCCTTCAAAAAAAATGTCAGGACTTGTTCAACTGATAGTCTGACTGCCTCTTTATCAAACAAAATGTCTGCCTATTCCGTCAACAGCGTGAACAAAAACTTTTTCACACTCCGTCCGTTCAGACCAATGCCCATCGTGGAATCTGACATATCACGCATGCGACTGTGTGATCTGCTGCGAGTGCATCTGACATGTACTGAACCGGGGCATTGCGAGTTGCGGACGTGCTGTGCTGGGACGAAAGGGGACGAGTTTGCCACTGAGCTGAGAGCGAATTTACTGCGTGTGAAGGAGAACCAATCATTTATAAATGGGGACTGGGTGCGTCCGGGACTTGACGATAATCTCGATGTGCGAGCCGACGCATGTTTACCCAGTCTCCATCCCCTGTGCGCCAGGCAACAGCGCGTCGGTCGCACGACTACCAAGTCACATTGAGGCTCCCTCTGCACACGTTTCGTGGACCAGGAG
>Ga0209093_1000905_pt1 | contig 16660 bp, 9 predicted proteins | sample SidtaG_4_FD_187450 | JGI IMG/M metagenome (GOLD analysis project Ga0209093, IMG submission 187450) | Marine algal microbial communities from Sidmouth, United Kingdom - Sidmouth_Male1 metaG (SPAdes) (version 2) | ecosystem: Host-associated > Algae > Red algae > Unclassified | place: Sidmouth... | reverse complement strand
CGCCCGCCTTTGTCGCGGTCGGCCTGCCGACGGGCGGCGGCGGCGGCGCGGCGGCATCGTCTTTTTACGGCACCCGCACGCGGGCGGTGCCCGTCGGTGCAAGCGCTGCTCGCCGCGTGTCGGCGGTGCCCGGCGCGCTGCCGCGGCCGCCCCGGTCGCCGCGGCGGGCGGCGGGGGTGGCGGGCCTCCGCGCCGACGCCGACTACTACTCGACGCTCGGCGTGGCGCGGACGGCGTCACAGGATGACATTAAAAAGTCGTTTCGGAAACTGGCCCGCAAGTATCACCCTGTACGTTGTGGGGGGGGGGGGGTTGTGGAGCGTGCCGGGACTGTCGTTTACGGGTGGTGAGGAGCTGCGACGGGGTGGTTGTGAGTTCAATGGATTCCACTGGAGTCGGTCGAGGAGGAGGTGTGAGCTGTCACGGCTTGTGCCTTTTCTGGGCTGACCCGCGTCTCGAGAGGGGCGAATTGTGAGGCTATAGCGGCGACGACGATCCTCTCGCGGACTGTCCGGCACCTGCGCTGGAGCCGTCCTCTGACATGTGTACATTGTATTCCTGGTTTTTTTGTGTCTCGTGTGTGTGTTCGGCGTTGTCTTTTCTGCTGGGTTCGTCGTTTTTCTCTCTGTTTGTTTTTTTCCTGTGGCTCAACCTACAGGATGTGAACAAGGAAGCGTCGGCAAAGGTCAAGTTCCAGGAGCTGTCCACCGCCTATGAGGTGCTGTCGGATCCAGACGTGCGGCAGCGGTATGACCAGTTTGGTGAGGCGGGCGTCAAGTCTGGGGGCGGCGGCGGCCCTGGCTTTTCGACCGACTTTGGTGGCGGCTTCTCTGACCTCTTCGAGACCTTCTTTGGTGGCGGTGGCGGCGGCGGCACCCGCGGCCGCGCGTCGACTGGCCCGCAGACTGGCGATGACCTGCGGCTGGACGTGGAGATCCCCTTCCAAAAGGCGGTCTTTGGCGGCGAGCACAAGCTGCGCTTTTCCCACCTGGAGAGCTGCGGCACGTGCTCGGGGTCGGGTGTCAAGCCCGGCTCGAGCAGCCGCACGTGCGGCACATGCAGGGGACAGGGCAGCGTCATGCAGGTGGCGCGCACCCCGATGGGCGCCTTTCAGCAAGTGACCCAGTGCCCGACGTGCCGCGGTTCGGGCGAGGAGGTTGACGAGTACTGCTCCGCGTGCGGTGGCAAGGGCACCAACCAGGTGACCAAGCAGCTGGTCGTCAACATTCCCGCGGGTGTGGACAGCGGCTCCCGCCTGCGTGTGCGCGGCGAGGGCGACGCGGGCTCCCGCAGCGGCCCGCCGGGCGACTTGTATGTGGTGCTGCGGGTGGCCCAGTCGACCGACTTCAAGCGTGAGGGCATCAACACCTACGCGTCGACCAAGGTCACCTACCTGGACGCCATCCTCGGCCGTAAGCTGACCGTCAAGACCGTGGACGGGCCGGTGGAGCTGGCCGTCGCGCCGGGCACCCAGCCTGGCGCGGTGCTCAAGATTGAGGGCAAGGGCGTGCCCAAGCTTGGCAACAAGACTGCCCGTGGCGACCACTTTGTCACGGTTGAGGTGGCCATCCCCAAACGCCTCAGTGGGGACGAGCGGGAGCTGCTGCGGGAGCTCGACATGATGGCCAATGGCAGCGACCGGTCCATGGTTGGGGGCGATGGGGGCGCCGCTGCCGGCGGCGCAGCAGGCTCACCAAAGAAGAAGAACAACAAGGACGGGCTGTTTGGCTTTGCGCGGAAGAAGTGAGCTCGGCGGCGGTCTTGATGTCTTCTTTTTTGGTGGCGGCGGGTGACCGGTAGCGGACACCAGTGTAGTTATGCTGGGTGGGAACATACGCGCGCGTTGCGCCTGTTACAGAATAGCAATGCCGGGCGGTCCTTGTCATACTCTACCCATGCGCTGGGAAAGCTGTTCTCACTCGTTACCGCTTGCCACGCCTCTGTCTCTTTTCTGTGTTCGTGGCTGCTGATCAATGCTAAGGTATATAGGGTCGCAGACTTCTTGTCGAACGGCATTAAGGGGCTAAGCGACGGTGTTTAGGGTCGCACGGTCGAGGACAGGATCCACAAGTCACGTCGGTCAAGGTCACGCGCTCCGTGTTCGCGGACTGAGCGCCGCGACTCCCTGTTGATAAAAACGATACCCGCCCAGACGCTGTTCCCAGGGGGAATGAAGACGCCCAATATTGGTCTTGGTGCACAGAACACAGGAATAGGTGTGCAGTTCGAAGAAATTTACGTTGCCGCGCTGACTGTTGGCGTTCAAGAGCAGTTCACTCCGCTCTCCCGCTCGCTGATGTTGCACACGCACGGCGTAGCCGGTTCTAATGGGCACGCACGTACTGGACTACATTGCAGCCATCAGGAGCACGACACAGATGTAGTCGCCAGCGAAGCTCAATGCCACCCCTCCTCACAACAAAGGAAAAACACACAGCACGTAGAATCGCCAAGAGGTTCAACCGTCTGGTCGGGAACACACTTGCCCCCCTTGCATTGCGCTCACACTTCGTCCGCCGTGTCGACAAAGAAGTAGTTGCCCGCAGCCTTCTGCTCCTTGTCCTTGACCGACTCCAGCTTGTTGATGCGCGGCCGGAAGTTGGTCGGGTCCCGCCGGAAGGTGATGTTGAGGGACTTGAGGAAGGCGTTCATCCCGCTGAGCAGCGGTTGTGGCTCCGTGGCCGTCGCTCTCTTGGCGGGCACACCCTCGTACACAATGACACGGTCGGCCAGGTACGTGGCCATGATGAAGTCATGCTCGATGATGTAGGCCGACGACTTCGAGTGGAGAATAAAGCGCTTGATGACCTTGGCAGCGATAATTCTTTGCTCCGAATCGAGGTACGCGCTCGGCTCGTCAATCAGGTAAATGTCGGCGGGCTTGCCCAGCGCCAGCACCAGGGCCACGCGTTGCAGCTCGCCGCCCGACAGGTGCTGCACGTCCTGGTCCAGCAGCTCCTCAATTCGCATCGGCCGCGTCACGTCTGACATGAACTGCGGATGCAGGTACGCGTCGCGGATCTTGATGTGTAGCAGCTGCCGCACGGTGCCGTCAAACTTGGGCGAAATCTTTTGCGGCTTGTACGACACGTTGAGGGCGGGCACGCCCTCGCCCCCATCGTCGTCGGGCTTGAGGAGGCCCGCCAGCATCCGGATAAATGTGGTCTTCCCCGTCCCATTCTCCCCAAGCATCACCACAATCTCCGAGTCCGTGAAAGAGCCTGCTTCAACGCTAAGCTTGAAGGTGCCGAGCGTCTTTGTCATCGCCGGATAAGAGTAGAGCCGATGCTGCTGGTCCTCCTCCTGCACCTGCTCGGCGGTTTCGGCAATGCGGAAGGTCAGCGATACGGCACGGAAGCGGAGGTTCTCCGTCGGGATGAAGCCCGCCAGGAAGATGTTGATGCCCTCGCGCACGCCCGACGGCAACGTCACCACCCCATACGCACCGGGCTTCCCGTACAAACAGCAGATAAAGTCGGAGAGGTAGTCGAGAACGGCCAGGTCGTGCTCCACAACGACCACATACGTTTCCGGTGTGATGTGCACCAAGTCGCGAATCACCTTGGCCGCTTGTAACCGTTGCCGCACATCTAGGTAGGACGATGGCTCGTCAATCATGTACACGTCCGCCTGTTGCACGGCCGTGACGGCCAACGCAAACCGCTGCAGCTCGCCGCCCGACAACACCGACACGTCCCGGTCTGCCACCGTCTCCAAGTCGAGCTCTTCAATGAGATGGTCCATCACATTGCGCTCATCCTGCCGTTTGAGGATGTCCCCGACGGTGCCCTTGACGGCGCGGGGAATTTGATCAACGTACTGGGGTTTGATTTTGGCTTTGAGGTTGTCCTCGAGGACGCGGGTGAAGTAGTTTTGCAACTCTGAGCCGCGGAAGTTGGTGAGAATCTCCTCCCAGTCAGGTGGCGCATCCCAGCGGCCAAGGTTGGGCTTCAGCTTGGCGGCGAGAACCTTGAGAGCGGTGGACTTGCCGATGCCATTGGTGCCAACCAAACCGAGCACCTGCCCAGGGCGAGGCATGGGGAGCCGGTGGAGCTTAAAGCTGTTGGCCCCATACCGGTGCACCGTGTCCTTGTCCAGGTCCTTGGGCAGGTTGATGATCTGGATTGCGTCAAAGGGGCACTTCTTCACGCAGATACCGCAGCCGATGCAGAGCGTCTCGGAGATGAAGGCAATCTTGTCCTTGGACGTGACCTCAATGCACAGCTTGCCCATGCGGACCACCGGGCAGCCCTTGCGACACTCCTTCCCACATCGCTTCGGCTTGCATCTGTCTGCGCTGACAATGGCGATACGGGTCAGCTTGTCCGACATGGTGGCGGCACGGGGCGGCCACCACCCAGACCGAGACGGGGGGCGTCAGCGGACTGTAGAGTCAAGCGCCGAAGGGGGGGCCGATGCGCGGTCGAGAGCACGACAGTAGCAATAACTCGCACTGCCGCCGACCCGTGCTCAGCAACCAACAGCTACGCGCCGCAGCAGCAACAGCCTCGATAAGCAGGGACTCCGCACACCAAAGGAGGCAGAGACGAGACAGACAACGGAAGCACCGTGCGTCAATGCTGGCAGCGCATGGCGCAAACGGCGGAGGAGCCAAGGCAAAGACGTGTCGACGACGGGGGCACCATCGGACCAAGTGAAACATTACACAGCGCATGAGGACTACTTATGATAAACCCAGACCATTCAATGCATAAATCGCTCGCGATCTGACATCTGGATTGATCAGGGGCATGCGCAGCGGCGCCTCGCGTCTCCTTCCCCATCCAGTATTGCCAGTTTTGACACACCACCTCTTCACACCACGCCTCAAGTGCCATCAGCGCTCCCCGTGGATGGTTGGTTCCCGATTTCTTCCTGGGAGCTTTGCAAGCACAGTCGACGCTGGCTCTCTGCCACGGCGTCTGTCAGCTGTGAACGGTGTGCGCTCCGGGCGCGAGCTGTTTATCCGCCCGCTCCTCCGTCAACCTCTCCACGCCCGTTCTCAATCACCGGCAGCGCTCCGGGCGCGAGCTGTTTATCCGCCCGCTCCTCCGTCAACCTCTCCACGCCCGTTCTCAATCACCGGCAGCGCTCCGGGCGCGAGCTGTTTATCCGCCCGCTCCTCCGTCAACCTCTCCAAGCCCGTTCCCAATCACCGGCAGCGCCACTTTACACGCATACCTCCCCCCCCTCATCCGTATCCTCCTCTTCCCCAGTCGCCTGCGTCACGATGTTTGTAACGCCGTATCCAAGGTACGGCCCGACGATGGTCGTTAGCAGGTTAATTCGCCCCCGGTCGACGCCGGCGCTCGCAGTAAAAGCGCCGACAAGGATGATGCCAAAGCCGGCCAAGCCGACAAGCCGGCCGACGACCACCACCCACGTCTTGCACGAGCCGTGTTGGGTAAACGTTGCCGCGTCGCTGGCGCCTTGGACGAGAAACGAAAGCCACAATGCGGCCACCGCGACTGCAAAGCGAACGGCACACACGTCGGTGTCGTCGCACACAGGGCTCGGCTCAATCTCCGCGTCGCCGCCAGGCGACGACAATGCGCCGGTGGCACCCCCGCTAGCCGCATGATAGAATAGGGGCACAGCACCCGCCACCCCCCCAACGACGCCGAGCAGCAACGCGCAGACGATGGTGGTCCACTTGGCGCGACTCCTCCGTCCAAAGCACATCCCAGACGCCGAAACGATCGCCTCAAAGCCGGCGTAGAACGCGGCCGCGAGCGTCGTCCGGGAGCCCACGCCCCGGTATGCCACCGCGTCGAGGCCCCCGTCTGTGAGGAGGAGGCCATTGAGGAAGAGGGAGGCGATGACGACCAGGGTAGTGGTTGACCAGTGGCGCCACCGCAATATGAGGACAGAAGGAAGGATGAGGATGAGTGCACCAATCGTGAGGGCAATCGTCAATGTATCGTTTAGTAGACGACCCATCGTAGCCGGGGAGTTGTAGAGTGGCAAACCTAGCAGCCAGAGGGTTGTAGAGTGGCAAAGTGAACACCAAAAACCGCCTAGGATCGCGTCCGTCGAGGCCACGGAAGGGTGGGCGCGGACCGCGTGTGTTGCTGCTGTGGTCGGATGGCGGTGGGGCTGGGCAAGCGCCCGCAAGGCGCTGGTTGCTGCATTGCTCTCCTTGGAACAGCGACACGGAGGGGCTCGAGAAAATCACACAGCACGGCGCCAATCGGTGCCGGTCAGTCAAGCCACGAATCTGGCTACAGTGCGGGTCTGGTGGCGTGCGTTGGGCGGCAGGTCCGTGGGCAGTCAGCGCCCCCTTCCCTCCGCTCATCTCCCTTCGGCCTCTCCGCTGTATACCGATGGTAGAATTCACTGCTGGCACTACGTACCCGCCCTCCAGTGCGTCGGACGGCAGAGAGTTGCGCTGGCTCGTCCAGACGAGGCCTCCTGACGGCAAACTGCAACAATGCCAGATGCGCGGTGCATTCCCGCCAGGATTGGGGTGGGTGTCACCGAACACTGAATGAAGGGCGCCTAAGTGCTCCACAGCGAGGCCCACGTGGCCGCCAGTCTTCGACTTCCACCTCATCCTTCAGGAGGGCAGCGGTCGGCCCGGCTCGCTGGTTGACCTCGTATGCACTGTGTCAGCACCACCCCAGGGATGTGCAACCGATTTACTCCAGTCGGTTGAATTCCGTTAAATAGTCACGAAAAGAGTGAGCGATGTGACACCGTTTTTTGAGCGACAAGCGCGAGAAAAACTGTTCGTCTTGTTGTCAAGAAATTTTCACTTTGCTTCTTTTTCGGCGTTCACATTGGCACTTATATCGACTGAACGCACACCCAGGGAGCACGATGGAAACCCACACGTCGGGTATTGGTCGGTTTCAGACACTCGAAGGTGAGCAGGATGGTAGCGGAGTGAGACGAGAACATTGTCGAGAAGGAGTGTGGCCGCCTCTCACCGGTTTTCAAGAAAGCTCAGACACTGACCCTAAATTTAGATCAGCATGAAACGAGCTTAAAGTCTATGATCGGTAGCAACGGAAAAGCGGATAACTGCTGGACCGAATTCATCCTTTGCACTGGGCAGGAATTGTTGTTTCTCTCGCTCGATCCTTCTGATGTCAGTCAGCGAGCGGGACCTTCCCACGACCCTGGGAAGTGGCAGAAAGAACAGCGGCGCACAGTGCAGTGTCGCCAGCACGCCTCACCGAGAAAGCTTGGGCGCTGGTCCTCAACTTTGCTCCACGTAGTCGCCAAGGAGGCCGTCGTGGGCTGGCCACGAGCCCGCGGTGCCAAAGATAAATTGCGGCTGACCGCGTGAGCTTGTCGAAGTCATCGCACGTCGGGTGAGCTCGTCAAAGTCATCGCACGTCCGATGCAAGGCCCATGTCATTGTAGCCATCGACCGACGTCAGCACCCGCCCGCGCCCGCCCCACTCCCCACTGGCGCGGGCATACTCACAACCGATCCGAGACACGCTGTTTTTGATGTGGCGCAGGGTTTTTGGCGCCACGAACTCAGATCGTGGTGTCTCGGACCGGCGGTCTCCACGGTGTTTGGATATCCTGCAATTGTCCCTATATCTACTTCTTTTTGAGTTAGAGCGCGAAGCTGTGCAATGCTCGCGCAAAAGTAGTGGCTTGGTGGAGAGGTTATCGTGCCGGCTGCCTCTTCTCTTTCATGCGCGAGGAGATTGGTAGCACGCAGCAAGTACTCTCTGCGATGAGAAGCGAATGCTGCTGCTCTGGTTCTGAGAGAGCAATGGTTTCACGCGAAGTGCTGAAGTCAGAACAGGCAGTCTCCATGGCTCTGAGCGTCTTGCGTAGACAATGTCGAGAACGGGTGCCAAGCGACTGGAATGGAGAGAACTATGGTCGCGGTCCTTCCCGTAAAGGGGTGGGTCCTGTGGTTTAGGATATTGTATGTGTACTTCTCTCCGCTGGCAGTTTCAAGGGGACGTCACCCAGGCGCCGAGTGCCAACCCCAAAACTAAGAGTGGAACCGATCACTTTTGAGAACGACGTAGCTTGTCTGATGCCTTATCCAACACGCGTGGCATGGATAGTTCGCTCATGTCTCCAGGCGTCGTGAGTATTGAACAGCCCCCTCTCCGTGGCAAACCAAGCCTTCCACTTTCTCCCGGCGTGGCCGGCTCGGTGATGGCTGAACGTGGCGTTTCGGCGTTGCGCCTCCTCTGCTTCTGTACCGCCGCCGCTTCGTACGTCGTTCAATTGGTGACCGTCCGGCTCCACGGGAAAGTAGGCGATCGATCTGGTTCAATTCCATTTGCAGGCGTCTATTGGCCGAAGAAGGACGATCGTTCAGGTTTCAGATTCTTGACTTTCCTCTTGGCCCTGTCGATCGCTCCCTTTTGTGGTCTCGAGAAAAAAAAACCGCTCTGGTTGGTCAGCTGCGGACGACGCTCGACTCACAGGCGCACCCTATTCGCCGTCTGCTTGTGGTATCTCGATCTCAAATTGGCTGAAGTAGCCAATCCAAGTGACCTGCACTCCCAACGCTGGATTCGTGACGAAGGCCTCCGGCGACCACGGCGGGGCAGCTTCAGCTCAACCTCGTCCCACCGCGTGGCCGCAGCGTGTGGCTCTCGTTGGCAGGGTGAGGTGCCCCGACGCTGCCCAGCCCGCCTCCCCGCCGCCCTGCGCACCGACCGGCGGACGCCCCGCGAAGTTACCCGGTGCGTGCGAGACGAACGTCGCGTGCAGGGACAGGCGTCTCTTCCGACACCGCCGTCCGCCGCCCACACGACTGATCGCCTCCCCCGTCACGCTCCCGTTTTCCCATCTCTGCTTTCGTGTGTGTGAGCTCAGCAGCCGCCGAGTCCCAGGCTCTCTTCCGCTTCACCCCCTCCACCCCCCACGCCACTCCCTCCCCCCCCCCGCCGCCGCGGCCACACACGCGACGACGATGGCGCTCGCCGGCTTTGTCGGCGCGCCGGTGGCGGCCTCTCCCACCACCCGGCGGGGGCTGCCCCCGTCGAGCCTGCGCTCGATTTGCGGCGCGCCGACGGCGCGCGTTGCCGGTGCATCCGCCCCCGCGCGGCTGCGCATGGTGGCGGAACCGCCGCCTGCCGTGACGGCGCCCGTTGTGACGGTGGCGGCGGCGGCCGAGCTCCAGGAGGAGTCGTCTCCCCCCTTCCGCGGCCGCACCGGTGTTGTGCTGATGAACATTGGGACGCCGGCAAGCCTGTCGACCGATGACGTGCGTGAGTACCTGCGGCAATTCCTAGGTGACCAGCGGGTGGTTGACCTGCCGCCTGTGCTCAAGTGGTTCGTCCTGAATCTGTTCATCCTGCGGACGCGCCCGGCCGAGTCGGCTGAGGCCTACTCGTCGGTGTGGGATCCGGAGCGGGGGAGCCCGCTGCTCTACCACAGCGAGGACCTGGCGGTCAAGCTCCAGTCCCGCTTGGGCGACGGTTTTGACGTGAAGCTAGGCATGCAATACTGCGAGCCCAACATTGCCACGGTCATGGCCGACTACAAGGCGTCGGGCGTGGATCGGGTGGTAGTTGTGCCCATGTACCCGCAGTTTGCGTCGTCGTCGACGGGTGCAGCGGTGGAGCTCGTGTACAATGTTGCGGCCAAGGACTACTCGACACCCTACCTACACGTTGTGCCCGCCTTCTATGACCACCCCGCGTACATCAAGTCGTACGGCCGACTGGTGCGGGATGTGATCGGCCAGGGCTGCTCCAAGTTTGACCACCTGCTGATGAGCTTCCACGGCGTCCCGGAGAAGCACTGCACCATGACGGACGACACAGAGATGTACTGCCACAAGGTGGAGAACTGCTGCTCACGGCTGGTGCAGGCCAACCGCAGCTGCTACCGCGCTCAGTCGTTCGCGACTGCTCGGCGGTTGGCGGCTGACCTGGACATCCCTGAAGGCAAGTATTCCATTGCCTTCCAGAGCCGTCTGTCGGCGGCCGGGCCCGAGTGGATCAAGCCGTACACGGACCTGGAGTTTGCGCGGCTGGCTCGGGAGGGTGTGAGGAAGCTGGCCGTGGTCGTGCCGTCCTTCACGGTCGACTGCCTAGAGACGCTGGAGGAGATCGGGATCCGGGGAGTGGAAGAGTTCACCGAGGCGGGCGGCGAAGAGCTAACGCTCATTCCATGCCTTAATTCGGACGACCACTGGGCAGACGGGCTCATCGAGATCATGAAGGACAGCTGCCCAATGGGCACCTTCAAGTAGGCAGTAGATCACTCTCTGGTGCGCTGGATCGGGGGCCGGCATCGTGCACCAAGCTTTTTGTCTTCTCGTTGTTTTTCCCTTGTGTTTTGTTGTCGTGTGTATCAAGAACCGGGTCGATCTTCTGTCTCTTCATGCGCGTAAAAGTATCGCGCTGTACTACTGTTTCCTTGTCGCTCGCTATGCGTTGGACCACGCGCAGGCGCCACCATCCCATCTGCCAAGTCGTCTGCAGCCATCTGTTTTTTTTTTTCTGGAGACACACTGCCGCCCATGCACTTCCTTCCTCACACCGCCCATGCACTTGCTCTGCACACCGCCCACGACCGTATGAGAAATTGCGCACGACCGCCAGGCGGACGTCACTGTTTCATCGTTGGGACCCTCCACGTCCATGCGTGTTTTAGGAGATATCTCCGAGGTGAACAGGCAACCAAAAGCGCCGCGCCAAGCTACCGGTGTGTGACGACGATTGAGTCTATGCGGAAGCCTACGAGCCAAGCATCTTCTGCAGCCCGCCTCCACACAGATCATGGTCCCAATACCGCATGTCGTTGGTTGAGAAGTGAGCTTTCAGAAAGCAGAGAATGAAAACCTACAAGAATGGACAAGCCCTCCACTCAAGTTGTGCGTGCCGACCACTTGCAAGTCTGATCCTGGAGTTGACTTGTTCTGTCGGCAAGCACTCTGCGTGTCGAGGCTTCGTCATCGACTCCACTCTGCTCACACCCCAACTGGAGCGAACTGCCTTGAGTCTCCTCACGCCCACTTCCCGCACACTTGTCGCTGCACGTCCCACGTGAACGTTGCATCTTGAGCTGCACCAAACCACGCTGTGACAGCCCTCTTTTTCCGCCCAGGACGGCCGACTCTCCCCCGTATGGATGATGACTTTAGCGACGGCAGCGACGGCGGCGATGACTATGATGATGTCGGTGCGGGCTGGGACTCGGATGACGCGCCGTCGGCTGCGGCATCGGCGGTTATGCCACTGATTACACAGGGATTTGGGGCACCGGCGGCCACGGCGCTGGCTGGACTTGCCGACGCCATCCTGGATGCGGCAGCGGCGCCGCCCCCCGCCCCGGTCGCCGCCCCTGCCGCTGTCTCCACTATTGCTCCAACGACGCCAGGTGCCGGCGCGTCCATGAAATCCTCTTTGGCGCCGAGAAATCCAGCGGTCGACGCAGTGGCGCCCGCAACCGACCGTCCGCCGGCTGGCGGGGGGGCCGCGCCGTCCAACCTGGGGCTGCTCCTTGGCGACGACGGTGACGGGTCAACCAGCGACAGCAGCAGGCAAGGGCGGTGGGACGGCGACGGCGGCCTGTGGGGCACGGGCGTCGGTGGCGACGCGGCGGCACCGCTCGGCGGCGGCCTCATCGTCCGCGCGTCCGACTCTGACAGCGCCCCCCCCCCCCTGGACCTGCGCTTCCCCAGCGGCCTCCCTGGCGCGACCGCCGCCTACCTCTTTGCCTTTGACGAGCCGTCTCCTGACCAGCGGGCGCTCGCACTCCAATCCGGCGCCCCCGCCAGCGTCGTGTTGCTCCCGAAAAAGGCCACCGGCCCGACCGGCAAAAGCGGCCTCGGCCCGACGCGTAGCGTCGACGAAGCGGCCGACGGCCTCGGCGCGGTGCGGCTGGACGGCCGCGGGCGGCCGGCGGCGGGGACGCTGCGGGAGGTGGGCAAGCGTGGCGCCCGCCGGGGGGCCCCGCCGCTCACCACCGCCGGCAAGGGCGTGCGGCAGCGAACGAAAAAGGTGGACTTGGCGGCGGCCGCCGCCGCCGCCGGCCGGCAGCCGTGTGTGGTGGTGTTTGTCGGCGCGGCGGGCGGCGGGAAGTCGACGCTCGTCGGCGCGCTGCTGATGGCGCTTGGGGCGGCGGCGCCAAAGGTGCCGCCGGGACCCCGCAAGGGCGGCGGCGGTGGGGAACGGGGCGCCGCTCCGCCGGCGGGTGCGTCGTCCAAGAAAAAGCCCAAGCGTGGGGGAAAGAAGGGGGCGGCCGCCGCCGCGGCTGCCGACGCGCCGTCGCCCGCCTGGCTCGTCGACGAGGAGCCCGTCGAGCGCAAACACGGGTGCTCGGTCGACATTGGCCTCCGCTACCTCTGTACACCCGGCACGGGCCAGCCGGTAGCGCTCCTCGACGCCCCGGGCGGTGCCGACTTTGGGTCGACAGCGGCGGTGGCAGTCGCCCAAGCGACCGCCGCCGTTCTCGTCATTGACGGCCGGGACGGGTGCACCGAAGACGTTTTGGACGGCGTGCCGGGCTCGACGGCCGAGCACGCGGCGCTCTTGCGGTCGGCGGGGGTGAGCGATCTGGTCGTCGTTGTCACCCACCTGGACGCGGTGTCCGCGTCGGCGGGGCGGTTCGAGCAGGTCGTGTCAGTGGTACGGCCGCTGTTGGCGCGCGTCGGCTTTGGTGGCCGTCCATCGCCCGCATTGGGGGACGCCATGGACGCGGACACCATCCCACCGGCCGCTTCGTCGAGTGTCACGTACGTTCCTGTGTCGGCATTGACGGGCGCAAACGTGGCGGCTGCGCCCGCCCCCGACTCGACGCTCGCCTGGCACAACGGCCCGACGGTGCTGGCGGCGATTGAACGCCTGACAGCAGTGGCTGACGGCGACGGTGACGCCGCCGCCACCTCAGGCGCCGCCACGGCCGTCGCCGCCCGCCCGACCCGTTTGCTCGTCTACGACGTGACCCGCAGGGCCGGCATTGCCGGCGTCACTGCCCGCGTGCGTGTCGTCGCTGGCAGCGTGGCGGTCGGGGACAGTCTCCTGGCGGCGCCGTCTAATCAGGTCCTCACCGTCAAGGCGGTGGAAGACGGGCGGGGCGGGCGCGTCAAGGCCGCCCTTGCGGGCCGGTCGGGGCTGGCCGTGGTCGGGCTGACGGGCGGGGAGGCGGGGCTGGGATTGTCGTCAGCGTACGTGCTGGTCGACCCGGCAGCGCCGCCGCCGGTGGCAACGCGCTTTGAAGCGACACTGTTGGTAACAGCGTCGCCAGTGCCCCTGCTGCCGGGCGTGCGGGCAGTGATGCAGCTGGGAAGTGCGGTGGTGGCGGTGGTCGTAGCGCGGTTCGGGCCGCGGCGCGGCGCGGCCACGAACCTGGCACCCGCCACGGCGGCGGTGGCAGCGGCGGCCGATGCTGCCCCAGTATCGCCCGCTCGCCCCCCGCCCCGCCCGCGGATGCTGGTCGCCGGCCAGTCAGCGACGGTCGTCATCCACACTACAACGCCCGTCGTCCTCGAACCGGTTGACACCCTCAAAGCGCTCAGCCGCTTCTCACTGCGCATAGGTAACCACTTGGCCGCGGCGGGCGTCGTGCTGCGGGTGCTCCCGCCCAAGCGGCTGCGTTCCGAGCTGGCGGCCGGCACGTGGCGAGTGGTTATGGACGGGGAGGGGGCAGCGCCAGCCGATGGGGATGACACGGGCGCCGAGGCGATGGCCACCGAGTAGCGCTGGTGCCGCAGACGTGGTGGCAGCGGCAGGCCGTGGGTGGATAGCGGATTGTACAGGTGACGCGCCGTCGGAGCGGGAAAGGGAGTGTTCAGTTCCATTGCACACAGCAGGTGATGCACGGCGAACAGTGCTCTCGGACTTTGTCCAGCCTTCGACAAGAGCAAAGCTTGGACTAGGCCGCAAATGTGATCAGTCACTGAGTGGCCAGCAGGGACGAGAACTCATGACGTGCACTCAGCTGAGTGCCCATACAATGGCAAGAACGACTAACAAGCAACCGCTCGCGTGCGGGACATAGAAGATGGTGCCTTGAACTCAGCAAGCCGGTGACCATATGGCGCTGCCGCAATAGTTACGAGATTCCAACGGGCGACAAAGAACCTTGAATTGACAGATGAAGCGAGCAACAACCAGTATCGCAAGGGAAGCCTGCAACAATATCCACACACGCGACACGCTGTCACACGGGAAAACAAGACAAAGGAACCGAGCGCATTCTCTATGTGGCAAACTTACGCGTCCATTCACGCGCCGTCTCCTCGTAGCGACTGCGGTTCGACTTGTACATCTGTGCAATGTCGGGCACAAGCGGGTCGTCCGGGTTCGGGTCCGTCAACAAGGAGCAAATGGAGAGGAGTACCTTGGAGACGGTCAGGGCGGGTGACCACTGGTCTCGCAGGATGTCTAAGCAAATGCTGCCGTTGCTGTTGATGTTGGGGTGATAGATCCTCGTGGTGAATTGGATCTGTACATGCAAGCAAGCAGACACGCGGAGAGCAAGCAAACAACCGTGCCATTGCGGCAGTCGCGAAGCAGACAAGCGGAACGGACGAGATCAGAGACTACTCAACTGCAATCACCACATGTATGTCAACACCACCACCCTCGCTGCATTAATTGGTTCTTAACCGTGAGCATCGAGCACCAACATACCTTCGGTGGCTTGAACGGGTAGTCCGTCGGGAAGTTGATGTTCAGAAAGTAGACACCGCCAGCGTAAGGCGAGTCCGGCTGTCATAGGTGAGCAAAGGGATGCAGTCGACAAGACCAAAGACACCAACGAGGATAGTGGACGTCAGCAACCACCACGAAAACGGACCATACTGACGAAGCTGGCAACAGCACGATGAATGCTGCTTCCAACTGCACCTGAGGCGCGCAAGACCATTGAGCACGCCTCAAACATGCCGGCGACCACAATACGTAACCAAGGACATGTCCACAACACATACCGGACCCATGATGGTCGCCTGCCAGTGAAAGAGGTCGTCACCGGCAGGGCCCGCCGAGCAGTTCGACGGCGGGTCGCGCCCGAGGTCCTGGAGCTCCTCTGCATCATCGGCAGAGCACCGACGCAACATGAGTGAGAACAAGTACGGCGTGGCTGGGCAAAACTCAAGGAAGCAGCATCAGAGGTCAGAATCAGAATGAATAAAACGAAAGTGGCGCAAAAGCGCGACGCCACTCAACAACGCGTGTTTCGCCAACTGTAGACAACGCAGCAACAGCTTGCACCAAACCTTCCAACAGACTGTTATAAGAAACCAAGTGCAACAGCACCAAGGACTACAAAACACTGCGCAACAGTAACCCGTCGATGACCAGTCATGGGTCAAGAACCGCGAGAGGGCACAAAAGCAACAAGAAACGCACTGGTAATCCGCTTGAGCGCCATCGTTCAAAGGGAGCCCCGAGGGAAAACAAGCAGTAGCAAGGGTGTGGATGGAGATACAGAAACGCAACGCGACGGGGACCGAGGCGACAGCGACGACGGGAGGCAGGCCGGCAGCGGTGGATGCAACAAAGCGAGCTTGGTTGGTGACGGCACAGCGGGGCCTGGCCGGCAATTGAAGCCAACTGGGGGGCGGGGTCTTGACAGCGGGTCTGGTGCAGCCGTCCAGTGCTGCTGGCAGCGTGGCCGCGACGCGTGCTGGCTGGTGGGACGCTGGAGTTGACTCACCACCTGGAAAGCTCTTCACAGTAGTAGTTGTTCTTTCCCATGCACAAAAAATACTCACAATTCTTCAGTGTTGAGAAAAAAGATCTCAAATATTTCCTTGTGCTTTTCGGTCCTGGCCATGGCGACACAGATGGGATTCTCTTCTTGCAGGTCGGCCTGACGCTTTGCGTTCTGGCGGCACCGTTGCTTCACTGGGATCGCTGCTTCACTGCGCCTGCTCGCGCTTGCGCTCCTTCACGTGCGAAAGGCCTGGGTTGCAACGCCGCTTTCTCGTAAACGCCACTGGTGCCGCGGTAGATCGATAGCGAGCGGCTGCGGAGGCTACCGTCGCTGCAGTCACGGTAGCGCAGGCCAGCTGCCCTGCAGCTGCACACCTAGGGCGGCCGCTATGACGCCTCTTTCGATGAATTCTTGATATTGACACAGTACCACTTTTTTCCGAGCTTTGGTGAAGCCCGAGCGCCCTCCTCCCCGCTCACCTGCTGCTGCCTGCTGCTGACATGTGGTGTTCCTCGTGGCCACTCTCACCGCCGCATCAGAGGGAGTGCCGCGCGAGCGCTGCTACAGCGGTCGAGCAGAGCAGCCGGAGGGGGTGTGTGCGCGACAGGGAACGGGCGGGGCGGTGTCGCAGCTCGGCATTTCGGTTGGTAATGAGGATGTGCGCGTGTGGTGGCCCACTGAACCTGGCGGACCTGTCGGAGACGCCTGCGTCATGGCGGGTGCGCGTTCCTCTCTGCATTGGCCGCCGGTAGACGAACCGCCCCCGGGGACGGTTTGGCCAAGTCGGCCGCCTGCGCCCGCAACAGCGCCTGAGCGTTGCCGCCACCCGCGCCCCGCCCGACGGGACCGCCGCCAGCGACCAACGAGAACAAAAAAACGGCCACCCTAGGCGCGTCCACACGCCGCGGCAGGTAGCCTCGCGGGCAGAGACGCTGTAACAAGCGCACACGTCACGAGCATGGCCGACCCTTTTGTTGCGCCACGGACCTGCCCTACCGTTCACCCCCATGCCCCCCCCGCCACCGCAGCCGCCCGCCGCGTCAGCGGGCGCCAAACCCCCCCG
>Ga0209093_1000904_pt1 | contig 16667 bp, 23 predicted proteins | sample SidtaG_4_FD_187450 | JGI IMG/M metagenome (GOLD analysis project Ga0209093, IMG submission 187450) | Marine algal microbial communities from Sidmouth, United Kingdom - Sidmouth_Male1 metaG (SPAdes) (version 2) | ecosystem: Host-associated > Algae > Red algae > Unclassified | place: Sidmouth... | reverse complement strand
CACTTAGGCGTCGTCACTCACCTTCACGGGCTGGCGCCTTTTGCAGCCTCTTTTGTCTTTGTGCGCGTCTCTCCCTCGCCCCACGAGGCTCCGTCTAGACCCCATCCTCCGGTGCACCGTTGCGCCCCCCCCCCCCCCCCCCCCCCCCCCCCCCCCCCGCCGCATGAGACAATGATTTCCGTAGAGACGAGGGAGCACCTCGTGAGGATGGTGCGAGAGCACGGTCGCAGCGTCGCGGCCGCCGCCCGTGACCTCCGCATTTCGGTACGGTCGGCAACGCGCTTCCTCCGCTACTTTCTGGACACCGGCGGTGACTTCCACTACGATCCCGGTCAGTGGAACCGGCACTTCGACAACAGCGCCGACGACCCGCAGCTGCGTGATGCGGTGCTGTCGACCGTTCGTCGGGAGCCGGAGCTGTTTCTGGACGAAATGGCGGACGCCGTGAACGACATTGCTGCACAGATTGACGGGGCGGTCGAGGTGTCTCCGGCCACTGTGGCTCGAGTGCTGGGGCGTAACGGGTACACGCGCAAGGTTGTCGAGCGGGCTTTCATCACGCGTAACGAGGCGAACCGAGTCGCCTGGGTTGCGGATCAGTGGCGCATCCCGCTGCGCTGCCGTGTGTACGTGGATGAGGTTCACCGTGTGGGGCGGGCGGCCGAGCGGAGGTGGGCCTGGTCGCTGCGTGGGGCTCGTTCCGAGTGCTACGTGACGTCATCGCCTGGGGTGCGAACGAGCTTTTCTGTGGCTATGTCGCATGATGAGTTGTTGGACTGGATGATAACGCGTCCCCCACCGGGTCAGACCTCTGTGGACTTCCTTCTTTTCATGACGAACTTTGTCTTACCTCGCATGAGCGCTGCGGAAGAGGGGGGTGAGTGGGCCCATCAGCCTGAGCGGTGCGTCCTCGTCTTGGACAACGCCCGCGTGCACGATGAGGTTGCCCTGGCAACAGTGAGAGACGCCGGAGTGGTCGTTTTCCTTTTGCCGCCCTACTCGCCGGACTTCAATCCCATTGAGGACGTGTTTTCTGTTGGCAGTAGCTGGCTGCGGCGCTACTCCCACCCGGAGCAGTTCAACGCCTGGCCCATACTGACAATCAACTCAATGCTGGATCACATCACCGGTGACATGTGTCTTGGGTTCGTGAAAGCGGCCGTACGCCGCTATAACATGTACGTCCCGTGAGGCAAAAAAACACAGGAATAGTGTACAAAACAGACCCCACGCGCCACCGCAACGACACCACGCGAACGACACGATCATCGCCGACTGGCGGCCACGTAATATTTCATCGACACAGCCGCGGCCGCGGGGGGGGGTGAGTCCCCCGCGGTCGCCGACCGCCACCCCCCACCGAAACGCCGCCCTCGCCGCCGTCGCCGCCGTCGCCGCCGCACCGCCGCCGCCACCGTCGCCGCCGCCGCGCCGCCCAAAAAGCGCGCGCCGTCGTCGGCGGCGGCGGCGGCCGTGGCGCGAGGCGGGCGGCGCGGCGACGAGCGGCGCGGCGCCGATCGCGCCGCCCGCAGCCGCCGCGGGGGGGGGTGAGTCCCCCGTGGTCGCCGCCCGCCACCCCCCACCGAAACGCCGCCCTCGCCGCCGTCGCCGCCGTCGCCGCCGCGGGGGGGGGTGAGTCCCCCTCGGTCGCCGCCCGCCACCCCCCACCGAAACGCCGCCCTCGCCGCCGTCGCCGCCGTCGCCGCCGCACCGCCGCCGCCGCCGTCGCCGCCGCCGCGCCGCCCAAAACGCGCGCGCCGTCGTCGGCGGCGGCGGCGGCCGTGGCGCGAGGCGGGCGGCGCGGCGATGAGCGGCGCTCTTCTTCATCAGCGGCCGCTGCCGCAGCCGTTGCTGTCGCTGCGGGCGACATCGAGTCCCCCACCACCTGGGGCAGAGGACGCGGCCGCGGATGGACCGATTCGGAGAGAGTAGCACTATGCCAATACTGGTTGGCGGTGGCGGAAGACCCGGTTTTTTGTTACGGACCAGAGTCGAGCAAATTTTGCCATTGCAATTCTGAACGGGTATATGTCTCAGTGCCCGATGGGCTCTGGACTCAGGGCGCGCACGGAATCCGCCATCGACAGCGAGCTGCGCTACTCCGTTTTCAAGAATGTTCAACTTTTTTCATCGTCTGTGATGGCCGTCGGGCGTCGCCAGATGACGGGCAACCTGACCGCCGAGGACCTGATACGCATGGCCACTGCACACTTTGACGGAGAGAACCTGTATGAGGCCGTGAAGATGGACGACAACGACGAGGACACGCCGGTGTTGGTGGTGAAGAAGGGAGGCACCAGAGGAGCCGATTGGTTCAAGTGCTGGAAGGTCATGCGCAAGCTGGACAAGTTCAGCGGCGTGTCGGGGGCGGCCGCCACGGCGGCCGCCGCTCGCGGCCGCCGTCCTTTGCCAGAAGGAGGCGTCGAGGACATTTTAGACAACGGCTCGAGCTCCCCAGTTGGAAATCGGCGCGGGCTATTCCAAGAGCGGCCCATTGATACGAAAGCCGCCAAAGCGGCGGCCGCGACCGACATTGCCATTCAAAAGGAGGCCGCCACTACGGTAGCCGCCCTGAAGTCTTTGTCCGAGAGAGTCATCGAGCGCGCCAACATTGACTTCTGGGAGGCCAACGGCGTACGTGCGACCGGTGAGGCGGAGCAGTGGCGCCAGAACGAAATGGAGCGGTGGCTGCTGCTGTCCAATGCAAGACTGCGCAAGGCCAATGCAGCAGAGTCGCGGCTCGCGTCCCGCTCGACAACAACGGCTCCGTCCATATCGGCCACTTCTACGGCCGTTACCGTGCCCGCTGTAGCGACGGGGGGTGCGGCCGCAAGTGGGGCTCCAGATGCGGCCGCTTCGCCTGCATCTGCAGCCTCGCCAAGTGGCGGGGCGGCTGTGTCTCCCGAGTTTGGCGGAGCACTCGCTACTCGCGACGGTGCGGATGTGAAGGGCCGCGAAGCGGCCGCTTTGGCGCCGACCGTTGGCCGCATGGTCGGCCCCCCGCGCCGGCTCGGCCGTGAGTGCGGCCGCATGACCTCTGTTTGAATCTTCTCCCAGTGGAGGTGTGGACGCGTCGCCGCGTGCACGCGCATCGCCAGCCGCGGCCGCCAGCCTGGCCGTTGCCGGCCTCCCTGCGGCCTCTATCCGTGTCGGCTCGGTCAAACGGAAAAAGAGGCGCGGCTGGAACTCTTTGCAGACAAAGCAGGCCCGCTTTACGGCGGCCGGGGAACCTGTACCGGTTCCAAGCCGTATTATGACGCCGCGGCCGCATAATGCGGCCGCTGACGCGTCGGGAGGCGACGAGGAGGACGCTGCCTGTCACACTAACAGCAGCGATGTCGGGGATCGTGACTTGAAGTTAGTCGTAGCTCTTTTGTCTTTTTTCACGGTGTCCTCTCCGCATGTTTGGAGAGTTCAGCGAGTGCACCGCAATCATACACGGTTTTTTTGTCCCTTTCGCCCGGCGTCTTTTTCCTACTCACCGACTCTGTCTGACGAACCGACTCTGTACGAGAAGCGAACACGGCATAATCCCCTCACTGATACAACGTGCAATTTTGTGAGGAAAAAAAGGCCATGATGGCGAGAAAAACCCGCTGAGAGCTACACGTACAGCTCCAGAAGGGACCCGCGGTCAGAAAGAATATGGGCCGGCAGGTCGTCGCGGAGAGAGAAGAAACCGGCCCTATCCGTTGCGATCTAGCGCGCTCGCAATTGGAATACAGCGAGAACCTGGCGAGGGATCCGCGCCGCCAACAACTACGGGAGCATGCGGCATGGGGGCCAAACGCGGAGCTGCGGTCGCCGCAGCGGCCGCATCAGCGGCAGGTCCGGCGGCGGAAGCGCCATCCCCCGTGGCCGCAGCCTAACCGACAAGGCCGGCGGCGGCGGCAGTGGCTCCCGCACTATCTGCTCCTCCGCAGCCACAGAAGCCCGCAGGAGAGCCACCAGCGGCCACGGCAGTGGCACCCGGACCACCTGCTCATCCGCTGCCGCAGAAACCCGCGGGAGAACCACCGCCGGTGGCCGCCGCCGCTCCACCACAATCGGCGGCCGCGGCCGCGGCGCCCACACGATTTGCCCTTTCGCCACCGCCGACGCACGCGGGAGAACCGCCGCCGGCGGCCGCCGCCGATCCACCCAAGTCTGCAGCCGCGGCCGCGGCGCACACATCACCGGCTCTCCCCTGCCTAAAGGCGCCAGAAAAGGTGTCTCTGACGGCGGCCGCCGTGAATTCGTCACCGGCGGCGGCCGCCGTACCAGATCCCGCATCACCAGCTTCTCCTACATCGCCTACTCCACCGGCATGGCCATCACCACAGGCGGCCCCAGATGCTCATCTCTTGTGGCCCCTGCCGCTGCCATACGCTTATGTGCAACGAACCCGCCACGCCTCTGCTCAACCACCATGTTGTGCAGAATGGCGGCCGCCGTACCGGCGAGAATCATCTGCTCTACTGAGCCAAAGCGGCCAGGGTGCAAAAGATGTGAAACCGCGCGGTCAGGACGCCACAGAGCCTCTCGAAGTCCTTTCTCAGCGCTTCCTGGAGCCAGTGGAAACTCTTTTCTGTTGGTGTGATGGGGTTGGGGTACGGAGAAACAACAAAACAGGATACTTCGAATAAACACCGTCAGTAAGAGAATACAACAATCGACGCGTACGAATATTAACACAGAAAGAGAATGACTTGGGAGGCCACACGCCCTCCACCACATCAAAAGACAACGGTGAGATACGCAAAAAGTTGAGGTCATTGAGGCTGCCCGGAGCCCTGATATAGAAAAGCCAGACGTAAAGGTCCTCATCACAAACAGTCTCCATCACAATGGAGTGCCGCTTCCTGTGATTCTGTTACTGACCAGCAAGCCTCTTTGGGCACGCAGCCCACTCCCAGTGCGAGCAATCGAGTCTCCCGATGCATCCCGGCATGCCCCGTGCTGCGTTACGCTCCAGAATCTGCTCATATTCATTCGCGTTCGGAGGCCGCAGGTAGTCAGGCTCCCACTCCTCAACAAAACACTCAATCAGCTTCTTGGTTGCCACCTCAATTGTAGACTTGGACAGCCGGACATACTCATCCGCACGATCATACGACTCCCCGTACGCGAGGACACGAAAGGCGGTCACCAGCTTCTGGAGAGCATGAGCTTGTAGCCGCCCCGTCGCATTGATTCTCTGCCGCCAGAACGGCAGGTAGCGGATGGCCTCGTAAATGCTCATAAACACTGACCGTGGCACAAGAAAGCGACACTCAAACGTTTCTTCTCCATTTACAGGAGGCTATCCATCACACCAAAATAATTCCGCATGATGCCGCGCATACCCTTGTCGAAATCAAGTGGCCGTTTGGCACGCCGCAGGGCCACAGACCCGACGAAGCTCCGACCGCGCGCTTGTTGCGCCACGAGCCTACACTGTCGGCGCATCAGAAACAGGGATCGCGCTCCAATGACGGCCGCAAGCAGCTCGTCCGCGGAGCCCTCCGAATGCCCTCGGCCGTCATCCCTCGACGTCCAGGACGCATCATCAGTAGACGCGTCCATCTGACTCCACGAGCGTTTCCGACGACGGGAGAGCTAGAGCGGCCCCGGAAGCGGCCGCAAAAGCGGCTGTCAACACGGCCGCTCATAGCAGCTCCGCCGGCGAAGGAGAGGTGCAGAACGGGGATACAGGAAGGACGACCCCGACGACGGTGGTGCCACAGTCGCGATCCCCCCCCCCCAACGACAACGGTGCGATTGACGCGCCGCTAGACGCGGGCACACTGCGTCGATCTGCTTCTCCCCCCCCCTCCCACCGACAACTCATTCCGGAGGTCCCGTGATCGTGCTGCCATTTTCGGAGGCGGCCACATGCCCAAAATACTGTGCTGCGCGGCGCTGACTGAACCCGGATGCAGGGCCCATTCCTCCGGGTGCGACTGCGCGCGGAGAGTCACATTCCCGCCACAAAATGTTGCGCTGCGCGGAGCCCCCCCCCGAATTGCTCACAGCGCAGGTTGGCGGCCCCAGCAGCACGTCGACTGGTGGCCACCCCGCCAAACGGTTCCGCTCCATGACCACATTGCGGCCGCGCGCCCACGCATGCGAGGGCGCCTCTGGGCGCCCGCCCCCCCCCAAATCACACCGTTCAACCGAGGGGGGACCGATCCAGAATCGTGCATGGCGGCGGATACCCGCTCACAACAACCATACAGTTCGGTCGTTTCCCGCGGGGCGCCGCCCCAGAGAACCCCTCAATGAGCGCCGCCGGCTCCTTGAACGGAATCGGGGGCCGCTCGCGACCGCGTGCTCCCGAATTTCACATCTCGAGTCGCCTGTGCGATCGTGAACGCAACGTGTTCTTGACGGCAATAGTCCCGATTTGGGTGTTTGACCCCCGTTTTGACACAATCGCGAACACACTCGGTTCGCAAAACGCTCGGAAGTGCACCAACGCCTGCCCAAACGGCAGCGGTATGTTCGGCCGATGGAAAAAATGCGAACCTCCTGCGAACTAGAGCCATATTATCGTGTTGGACGTTTTTCTGACCGACCAATAGGTTGGTTCGCATACCTGGTTCGCGACGTTGGTGGGATGACCTGTTTTCCCGTACTGCTGCCCATATCAGGAAAATATGCCACGCTTAACGAATAATACGCAAAGACGGTTCGCTACCGATGTTGTTGGGTGTGCTCTCACAGAACACTCAACAACGTCTCCCTCAGTTTCTGAAACCCCGAATGGAATATGCCACGTTTGCTTACGTGGAGGACGCTGAGCGGTCCCCTATTATTCTCATGCAAGTGGGCTCCTCGCGGTTTTGGAGTTACCGAAAACAGGGGCTACACCCTCCAGAGATGGGTGGATGAAGATGGGGGAAGCTTGCGTACCAATGTCGACCCCCAAGTGTTGCGAAATCGGGCAGATGCCCCGGCAATCACGAGTTCTGGGAGGGATCGACGAAACGGATGCGATCTGGACAAGAACGGGTCGCACCTTTGCAATTGTCTGTGCACATGTTTTTCAACCCAGTAGATACACCGAATGCCAGGCTCACACGTCTAGAAGAAGCGCCACAAACTGACAGAAGCTGGTCGCCCTGCCGACACGATGCAAGAAAACCTCACTTCCGGATGACACCTGGCTGGATAGTCACAGATGGCGAGCCTCACGCGACAGCGCACAGCCGCTGCTCTCGATCGAGGACCTTGGGAGGGATATGCAGCGCGATGCGTTTTCGACACACGGACAAGGCAGGCACCGCGCGGTCCAACAGATGGTTTGATTCGACAGCTTCCAGAAGGAAAGGTTGCCGTCGCCTTCATTGGTGGCGGCATTGGCATGCTCTGGAGCAGCATTGCCGTAACCGTCGAAACGGAGAGTGTCTGTGGGCCCGCGCTGGAGAATCGGCGTGGTCGCGCAATCAATCACGTGACCTGTTTGCATTCAGTCAGAAAACTTTGGAAGTTTCCAGCTCGAACGAAACCGTACCATTGGCTGCTGGAAATGTCGAAACATATATTGGAACGGAGGTGAATCGAACACCGCCAGAGGTCACGCGGCCAATGATCCGATTGCTTTGGTTCCTGTTGGCGACGGGCCCTCACCCCCCCTCATATCGGTCCAATGGGGCCCTCGAGTCAAGCGTGGTGTGTCTGGTGCCTCAGCCGCTTCCACAAGGCGGGGATATGGCGGATAAGGCGGCACGCACGAGGCCCTGTGCCTATTTTGGTGTGACCTGCCTCGTGGGCGGCGCTGCGTGGCGCCGTGTCGCAGGGGAGGCGATTCGGCTGCGCTCAAAGGCACCTCCCGGAGCGGTCTCGGGCACCCCCCCCGACCTGGCGCACCCGCCGTACCCCGCGACCTGCTGCGCTACGAACGCACGCGACAAGGCGCAGCTCGGGAGGGCGTCCGCGGCTCCTCGAGGCGCTCCCTGGGGAGCCCTCTAGGATGCGGTCGCGCGCTGGCGCTTTTCGCTAGCGTCCCGTGACGCGTCTTGTCGGCCGCCGGCGTCGGCGTATGAACACGCCGTTCGCTGGCGGCCGGCCGGCCTCGACTCTTCATCCTAACCACCGCGTGCGCGCGTGTGCACCACCGGTGCGCAACTCCCGCGGTTGCCGCCGGCGCGGCTCGCACCGTTTGCTTGGGACGCCGGCGGCTGCCACCCCCCCCCCGTGTCTGCTCGCGACTCCCGCGTCGTTCTCTCGGGACGTCGGCGGCTGCTCCCACGCCCACCTTTGCTCGCCATCCTTTGCTGGTGACTTCCCGCGAGCGCCATTTGTCCTAGAGACGCTTTCGGTGCTGGATGGCAGCCGGCGGGGTGCCCTGTGCGTTGCGTTGTGTCTGATTCTCCACCCACCCTGCTTCTCCTGATATTCATCCATTGTGATCAAGAGCCCCCCGACTCTCCCCTCCCCCACAATGACCCGCAAGCCCAACCCGGACCGCGACATGGAGCAGAGGAGGGACCATCTTCGGCGGCACCAGGAGCGGCTCGCCGTGCTCGCGTGGTGTACCTGCTCGTGTCATCTCGGGGGTTGCCCACCCTGTTTAAGTCAATACGGTTGTGCTGTGGACCTGCGCGTCAAGGGTTTGGTGCTGGGAGGCCGCCGGCGCAGCAAGGGTCCTCGTCTGCCGGCGGATACCGGGCGCCGCCGCCTCTAGGTCGACCGCACGAAGGCGGCGGCAACTAGGGCTGTACGCAGGGACGGGCGCTGTCGCCGGCGCAGCGCAACAACTGGACGCCGCCGGCTTGTCGACACGTGCAACAAGCCGACGGCACCTGGGGTCGGTGGAAAGCACGGGCGCCGTCGCTGCGGCGCAACATCTGGGCGCCGCCGGCTGACCCGCACCCGCACCAAGCCGGCGGAAACTGCGGCGGCGGGAAAGGACGGATGCTGTCGCCTCCACGCAACAACTGGGCGCCGCCGGCTGGTCGTGATCATCAGAAAGCCCGCGGCAACTGGGGCGGCGGGTCAGGCCCGGCGCCGTCATCGCCGCGCAACCACTGAGTGCCGCCGGCTGGCCCGCACCCACACTAAACCTGCGGCATCTGGGTCGGCGGGCAACAAAGGACGCCGTCGCCTCCACGCAACAACTTTGCGTCGCCCGCTGGTCGGCACCTGGAAAACGCCGGCGGCATTTGGGGCGGCGGGCAAGGCCGGGCGCTGTCGTCGCCCCTCAGAGAATGTGCGACGCCGGCTGGCCTGCACCTACACCAATTCGGCGGCAACTGGGGCCGCGGGCAAGGACGGGCGCCGTCGCCGCCCTGGAACAGCAGTGCGCCGCCGGCTGACCAGCAACCGCACCAAGCCGGCGGCACCTGGGGCGGTGGGCAGAGACGGACGCCGTCGCCTCCAGGCAGCAACTGGGCTCCGCCGGCTATTCGGCACCCGGAACAAGCCGGCGGCAACTGGGGCGGGGGGCACGGACGAGCGCCTTCTCCGCAGCGCAGCAACTGGACGCCGCCAGCATGGCGCAATCATCAGCAAACCGGCGACAACTGGGGCGGCGGGCAGGGACGGGCGCCGTCGCCGCCGCGCAACAACTGGACGCCGCCGGCCTGTCGCGATCCTCTGCAAGCCGGCGGAAATTGGGGGCCGCCGCCTGGCAGTTGATCTCCACAAGGCGGCGGGTTTTGGAGCGGGGTGCAAGGACGGGCGTCTTTATCGCGGCGCAGCGACCGGGGGCCGCCGGCTGGTCGCGTCCTTCATCAAGCCGGCGGCTGCGACGGACGGCACCCGACTGACGGGGCACCGCCGTTCGGTGGCCTGAACGGCGGCGGGCTTCCAGACAAAGGTCCTGCCTTGCCGGCAGACGTCAGCACGCCGCCGGTAAATCGTCTGTTGCTACAATGCGGCTGCAGCTCTACACCTGCCAGGGATAGCAGCCTTCAAGGCGGGGGCCTACGGGCGCCGTCGCCGGGCCGACCGGAGAATTCAAGCCGGCGAAGAGTCTGTGCCGCCGGCTCAGGGTCAACTCCAGGCCGGCGGTGCCCAACCTTCATCGGCCGCATGCCGGCATCCGGCAGCGACCGTGCACACCCCGTCCGTCCAAACCCTGCCTCCGGGAACGCCGAGAGAGGCTCCGGGGAAGGCAGCGGCGGGCACACCGGCGCCGGGCCATGACCAGGAAGCGGGCCACGACCAGGTGACCGACCAGGACCAGCCGGCGGCAGCGTTGGGTGCGACGCCGCTGGTGTAGCAGTAGCGCACGTCGACGCCGTCGTCTCTGGCGCTGCTGCGCCCACGTACGCGGCCCCCGTGATGGGGACCGGGCCAGGATGGACCGGCCAGGAGTGAGTTGCGCTCTGTCGAGCGTACCTGACCACGTCGCAGGACTCTGTGAAAGGGGCGGACCAGAGAGGCCCTACATTTTGGGCTGCGGCTGTGTCGGCATCGAAAGGGTTGCTGGCGAGACGCCTTGGCGTCCGCCGGCGCACTAAGCGGGGCGTGGGCGGCGTGCAGAAGCAGTGGGACAAGATCTTCAAGGGCGCCAACGATTTTGGCTCGCACTACTTGACGGTTAAGCTTGTGGAGCTCACGGGAAACCAGAGTGATGAGGACCTAATCCGGGCGGCGATGGCGCGCTTCCGTGGAACCAATGTGTATGAGGCGAGGTGCAAGGACCGCGCGGCGGACGTGACCAAGAGAAAAACAGCCCAGCGCAAGGCCAACCAGGTGCACTGCCCATGGATCCGGCGCTGGAGGGTGCTGTGGCACGTTGAAAAGTTTAGTGGGGCCACCGTGGCCGCTTCCGAGGGCCGTGACGCCGTTACAGGATCAGCCGCCGCTCTCCCGACGGCCGTAGCGCGAAGAGCGACTCTGACGACTATGGAAAGGACCTGGGGCCCGGGGGCTACCAGTCGCGCCCGCGCGGCGCAAAGGCGGCCGAAAGTGACAGCAGACATTTGCGCGTCGCGCATGTTAAAGGCAAGCACAGACGCGTTGTCCGCGCTGGGCCAAGCAACGTCTGAGCGTGCGACCGTTGCGTTTCTAAACAGGGCGGAGATGCGGGACACTCCGGAAGCTATCGCCCTCCGTCACGCGCATGCCCGCAAGCTGATGGCGGCGAGCGCGCTCAACGTTTCCCCGCCGGTTTCATTGTCGTCACTGGCGGGGACGGCCGTCGCCTCTGCGCCCGCTACTGGTGCGAACGTGCCGGCGGAGGGGGATAGGACACTCACTGCACCGGCTCTGACGTCAGAATCGACGCCGCGTTCGCCGCCGGCGCAGGCGCCGGATGCTGAAGCGGCACTGGTGCCGGCATCTACACCGGCGGCGAGCGGCGCAGGACCTGATGAGCCGGAAGGAGCGCGCATGACGACGGCGGCGAGTACATCTGCACCGCCGGCCTCGGCCGCCGGCACCGGTGCAGCGAGCCGTGGCCGGCCGTCGCTGGTCACAAAACATTCCCATGCGGCGGCAGCCCTTTCCGTCGCGTCCAAGACGCTTGACGAAGAGAATCATGGCATTATTTCGTGTCTGTTTCTCCCGTGCGCGACATTGGCGTGAGCAATGCTGAGGACAAGGACGACGCTGGTGGGGACGACTCTAGTGAGGATGCCAGACAGGCCGAGTGCCTGTGGTGTGTGGAGTGTGCATGGGGCAGCGAGTTCAAAGGTGTCTTTTTCCTCGTTGAGCAGGTATTCTTATTCCTACTTCATTTGTCTTTGCTCGCGACGGTAACATCCTTTTGCCGCGTCACATACAGCTGCCACGCAGGCCGTTGGGGGGTTCCATTGGGGGATTCCGCCCCCGTGAAGGTTTTGACCAAGGCGTCCAAAGAGAGACCCACGCGAGGACAAACAAGTCGAAAGAAAAAAAAAAACGAAGAGCGGGAGAAAAAATATCCTTCTGTGCTGCGCTTGTTACACGAATGGCTCAAGAAGCGTGGCTCTGTCCATCCACACATGCTCTTCCATGTCATGTCGTGGCTTGAGGTGCTGCTCCTCGCTCCGTGCCTCGGCCCACGCGCCCTCAGAATGCCCAAAAGAGTCTGCAGGCAGCCAGGCCACAGGCGCAATGACCGGGGGGGGTAGTGCACCTGCCCCCACGAAGCCCCCGCCCAGTGGCGTGCACGTCGCCGCCGGCCGCCTGACCACCGGCGGCGGCGGCAGAAAGTCCCTCAGGCCCCCCCCCCCCGACACCTTTCGTCGGCGGCGGCAGCAAGTCCGTCACGCCCTGCCCCCCCGACACCCGCCGCCGGCTTCGCCGCGACCAATCCGCCGCCGCCTGCCGCCTGACCGCCGCCAGCGGCGGCAGCATGATAAGCAACAAGAGCGCTGCCGCAGGCCACTTTCCCGCCGGCAGCCACGGCGGCAGGCAATGGCCCCGCCAAGCCGCTGCCGCAGGTCACGACGCCGGCCGCCTCTCCGCCAGCGGCGGCTGCCTCCCCCAATCGACCACTCCCCACTCCCCCTCCACCCTGCCCTAGACCCGCAAAGCCGCCGCCGCCGGACGCCTGACCGGCGGCGGTGACGAAAGCACCAGATCCGCCGCCGCGGGCCGCCTCTCCGCCGGCGGCGGCGGCCGCACCCAATGGACCGCTCCCCACCCCCCCACCACCCTTTCCCGGACCCGCAGAGCCGCCGCCGCCGGCCGCCTGACCGCCGGCGGCGGCAGGGGCACCAGATCCCCCAGCACCGCCGCCGCCAGCCCATCCCCCCGTTCCGCCGCCGCCAGCCGCCTGACCGGCGGCGGCGGCGGCCGCACCATGACCGCCGCCACCGGCGCCGCCGACGGTTGCAGCACCGGCTGCCTGCGTACCGGCGGCCATGCGTGTCCGTGAAACGTACCCATCTCGACGTTGCTCATTCCCTATGTTGTGAAAGATGGCCACCGCCTTCGTGACGGTGACCATCTCGGCCACGGAGGCGTACTTGGCGGGGTGCAGGACGATATCAAATCCGGCCGTCAACACAGCATACAATCGCTCCGCATCTTTACGGAGGGCTTCTTGAAGACGATTAAACGTGAGCTCAACTTCTCTCGTGGCATTTTGGAACGGTGAAACGAAAAACGCAAACCGACGATAAATACCATCTACCAGATAATACAAAAGCGTGCGGTTCGTGCCGTTAGCAGTGAACGAGTATGTACAGAGAGGCCATTCCCCGTGCGTAACGGAAAAATAGAGAGGGAAAACAAGCATAACGTTGAGGTCATTGTGAGATCCGGGACACCCCACAAACAATTGCAAGATCCAGAGGTCCTCATCACAAACAGTTTCCGTCACAACGGAACGCTTCCCGTGGCGGTTCTGGTACATGCTAGAAAAAGCCTTTGGCCAATTGCGCCACTCCCAGTGGCTAGAGTCGAGAGAACCGATGCACCCAGGCAACCCACGCTCCGTATTGCGCGTCAAAATTCTCGCACCGACTTAGCAATGGTTGAAGAGGAAAGTCGCACGTATTCATCGGTCCTGTCGGTGCCTCCCCGTCCGCAATGACTCGAAGAGCTGCAACCACCTGTTGGAAGGGGTGAGCCTGGAGTCTGCCGGTCGCGTTGATGCGCTGCGCAAAAAGAGGTCGGTCCTTCACAGCGTTATAGTGTGGAAAAACACGCTGCGCGGCACGCGGAAACGACGCTCAAAGTCCCCCTCGTCATATACAGGCGGCTGCCCATTGACACCAAAATAGTCTCTCAAAATAGTGTGCAAACCGGAGGACAAGTTACGCCGCTTATTCGGCCGGCGGCCCTGCACAGATCCAGCATAACGCCGCCGCCGCTGTACTCGAGACCCGCGCGTGCGCTTCCGCCAGTGACGCAACGCCTCCAGGTGCGCCGCAATCGCGGACGCAACGTGCAAGTCCTCAGTATCCTCCAGCATTACCTCCGCCGACCAATCCAAAGGATCATTCATCGTGCGAAGAAGACGGTCGCCACGATGGTGGTGGCGGACGGCCGTCGCCAACGACGACGCCGGCGCGCTGCGCTGACACTGCCACTTGCGATCAGATCTCCCGAGCACCCCACTGAGAACACACCGCACGGACAAAGCATATGTCTGTTCGCTCACCCCCCTGGCAGACTGTTTCAATGCCCCCCGCTGGAGCCTCGAAATGGTCGAATCTCGTGGTGGCGGCACCGTCCCCTGTGGTCGCGTGCGCGTTGCGCCGGTCCATAGCAGTCGCGATACAACTGAGGACGGCGATCACACGAGCGGTCTCCCGCAATAAAAAAGTGCATTGTTTGTCCCTACAGCTTTTAAATAAGCCGGCTGCCACGATACACGGATTTCGAACTGCGACCGAAACAGCACCAGCCAATGAGAGAGCAGAAGAGATGGGGAGGAGAGCCCCGACTGGCCAAATCGTGCGGAGAATGGGGGCGAAGGGCCTCACCCTCCCTTTTCTGTCCTCTGAATGTGTGTGTACTTACGTGATACCGATCAACCAGATTCGGATTCTCTTTCGTCGAGTTGGGGTGCCCGACGTTGCTGTGGAGCCGTCTCCAACCCCAAGAGCCTAGATTGGACCACGTAGAGCATTTGGGAGACACGTTTCTGACACGTGAACCCTTTCGGACTTGGGGAAGACGTTGTTGGGTGTGCTCTCAGGCGGTCGCGCGGGGCATTGACAGCGGTGCAGACATGGCGACCATTGCTGCCAAGCTATATAGGCTGTCCACCCGTCGTAGCGAGTCGCTTGAACCACACCATTTCGAGTTGCTGTGTCGGTGGCATTCCGGCGAGTGGGTTCTTCCAACGATCATGCTGGGGCCATTGTGAGAGACGCGACACACAATGCAGATATTGCTGCCTTCCCAATTTTGGCCGATCCCGTCGATGTCAAGAAGGGTGATCAACTGTCCGAAACTGTGTCTCAGCCATCCATTCGGCCGGATAAAGTTGATCCGCCAATGGGCAGTTGACCGAGACCCTGTCTTGACTTCGACCACATCGGCCAAAATTGGGAAGACAGCAATATCTTGCCACCCATCTCTTGTCAATCGCCAAAAAGAAAAGTCGAGGAGTAAGGGTGGACCCGCAGGACGACGGTTCACATACGCTCTGTCAAACGATACTGTGAGTACGCAGTCGTTTAGTTCTCAAGCGTACATACGCTTGACACGTATGCTCACTGCCAGAAAATATATCAATTCGCTTCGCTGGAAGTTCAGAGCCAGTTGTGCACATTCGCTGCCAACAGACTGATAACCAAAATGATACTCCAATCTAAAAGTGCTACGCTTGGAAACCCCTGATAGCTTCCACGCCTGCACCACCCCACACATCCCACCCACCCCACCCTACCGACACCCACCCCTCCCCAACCCGCCCACCGAGTCTGTGCGCCGCATCCTGACTCGCTTCCGTGTCCGCGTCATCCCCCCCCCCGGTGTTCGAGTCATCACGCCCCGCACCGGGCGTCCCCTCGCGCCCGCGCGTCGCCGCCCCACCCACGCTCAGCTAAAGGGGGACATTAGGATCTGAACACGTTTCTTCATTACAGTGAACACGTAGTGGTTCGTGGCTTTTCACAGACTTCTGGCGCCGTCTTCGCATTGTCGGTGACCTACAGCCGTTCTCCCGAAAATCCCTCACTCCAACAGTTGCAAAAGAGTTCCAAATCCGCCTCTACGACCCCGCAGAGGCCGATTTGGAACTCTTTTGCAACAGTTGGAGTGCGGGATTTTCAGGAGAACGGCTGTATGTCTATGAACCCCCCCCCCCTCCTGCCCTCGACCACCTACTCTGAAAGCGAGGCCAGGGGACTTCTGCGGCAACATCTACACATAACCTCTGGTCTGAGTTGGTTTTGTGGGGTCTGGTCACCTCGCAATCATGACGTCGACATCTGAGCTGCGTCGCCCACCGCCGTGCTCCATCAGGGACGTGTATGTACGGCAAAAAAGCAACAAAAAAGCATCATCCGTTTTCTTTGTTCTTTACGGCATATGTCAGAGTGACTCACAGGGTACATTTACATTTGAAAAGATAACCGTCGTTGACACCTACTTTTTTCGGTATGGTCGCTGGAGCTCTCTGGTTGCTGTGCATGCTGTTTTGATGTCTCTCTTGGCATAAAAATTCTGTATCCGACAGTCTATGCTCTTTAATCCCCCAGAAGGACCATGTTGATGTGTGCGAATGTTGTCGCCGACCCTGTTTGCGCCAGAACGGGGCAGCAACACGCGCCAGTCCCGCCAACTTGGGTTCCCAGTTTTGAGCAAGGGCCCAGCACTTTCTGGCAATTTCGTGTGGGGACATTGTTTCAGACCCTTTGAGAGGCTCGTTCCTGAAACAGCCGTCGATAGTTAGACACGGTTGTCATAATGTGAATATCCCCGTCACACGTACACATATAAATCGCATGTATCTGACACTGAGCCTGCAAGCCAATGGATGGCCGAGAATCCTGTCTTTACTGGGCGAGCCGCCCAAGGCCGCCGCCGCCGCCACCGCACACCCAGTTAACACCATTTTTTCCCGGCCTTCTGTCTACGAGGCCATTAGGTAGAGTGAGGCGATGGGCTTCCAGGACAGAAAAAACATGACAATGTAGAGAAAGAAAAGGCGCATCTTTTGAGAGGAAAGCCACCAATGTCGGGACTTTATTGTTAAAATCTCAATTGGGCATGCGACGTGGCACCCTCTCAGAGGTCCCCTAACGGGGGGGCCCGAAATGGATGATATGTGCAATAGAGTTATTTGTCAGCAGGCTACTATCTCGCCGATAGTC
>Ga0209093_1000903_pt1 | contig 16690 bp, 23 predicted proteins | sample SidtaG_4_FD_187450 | JGI IMG/M metagenome (GOLD analysis project Ga0209093, IMG submission 187450) | Marine algal microbial communities from Sidmouth, United Kingdom - Sidmouth_Male1 metaG (SPAdes) (version 2) | ecosystem: Host-associated > Algae > Red algae > Unclassified | place: Sidmouth... | reverse complement strand
GGGGGGGGGGGGGGGGGGGGGGGGGGGGGTCGCCGCCGCCATGCTGTCGCGGGTTGCCGAGGCGAGCAAGGCCATGTGAGCGGGGGGCGTTGCTTGCGCGTGTGGTCCAACGGACGCGCCGAGGCATTTGGTTTGTCAAAAAGGGCGGCAGTGGCGGTGTGGACCGGGCGACATGGTCCCGGCGCGCGAGCGGGGAGGCACGACGCAATCATGGAGTCTGCAGAAACTGGTGTTTTGGTATCGCCTTTGCAGGCTCGCTCGGCAAGATGCAAGGGGCTGTAAACGGCTCGTGCAGCTGCGTGGCGGGCGCAAGCAACAAGCGTCATGCCTTTGCATCAAACAAGAAAACCAAGACGAGAGGACCAGAAACATGAGAGAACAGAAACGAGCAGACAGCGGCGTAACGCCACAAGCAGCAAGGCTGGGCATCCCGCATAGCCCAGAGCACTACTGCCGCTCGTCGGCGCCCAACGTGCACGTACAAAGACATTGCACCATAGGAGCATCAGCCGCCCCGGCGGACTCGGAACAGAGCGCAGGAGTGCCGTGACGAATGCAAGCCCCGCCGCGGAAAGTCCCCAGCGACGCGCCGACAGTTGCCGCGCGGCAACCGCCGCACGGAGCGACACGCGTCCGGAACCAAAAGCATTGTTGCCACGGCTTGCACGCACGCACCCGCGTTCGCAACGGTCCCCCATGCGCCCGTCCATCGGCCCCCCACGCTGCCGAACGCCGAGCTGCTCCTCACCAACCCCCCCGGATGTAGTCGCTCATGCTCTCTGCGTTACGCTTGTGCGAGTCGACCAGCTCCTTAACCACGTCACCAATACTGATTAGGCCCTTGAGCAGCCCGTTTTCCTCCAACACGGGGATGTGGCGCACCCGGTTGGCGACCATCAGGTCCATGCAGTCCCCGAGCGTCGTGTCGCCGCCGACGGCCACGAGCTTCTTCTCGCTCATAATGGCCGACACCTTGGTCGTCCGGCTGGAGCGCCCAAGAATCACAACTCTGTGCGACGCAGGGAGCACCGGAACCGTAGGGCAACATGACGATCAGCGGGCAGCGTACAAGACAAAAAGGAGTGCGGACGTCAGTTTGCAGCTCATGCTGAATGCGAAACGGCACATAAAGCCAGGCAACAGTCACAGCTCTGGGAAAGAGAGCCAGACAGGCGACGAGCAGCAGGCGTACAACGTACTTGTCGAGGTAATCCCGCTCGGTCAAGATGCCCACTGGCTTGAGCCCCCCGGCGCCGCCCTCTGCAGGCTCGACGACGACGAGCGAGCCAATGTTGTGTTTCACCATCTCCACGATCGCGTCATACACCAGCGCGTCGGCCGTGGTGCTGTAAAACACCTCGCCCTTCAGGGCGAGGACGTCCGCCACGCGCACCGTGCCGCTCGTAAACATGGATTTGTTGCCGGCACCGTCGGCGGCCGCCGCATCCCGCGGCGGGGGCGGTGCCGCCTTGGCCGCCGCCGTGGGCGTGGAACCGAGTGTGCGGGTGGCGGCCCAAGCACGAGGCGCCTCCGCCGCCATCGTGGCCCGGGTGGCGATGGGCGCCACCCCCGCGCGCAGGAGTGGGCTGGCACGCCGGGCTGCCGCCGCCGCCACGGCAGCAGCCGCTCGAGTGGCCATGATTGGCGTCGAAAAATACGACGGGAGGAGGAACGGCGACACGAGTGCCTCGTTGACCGGGGCTGATCTACGACAGCTGCGGAAGCAAGACGTGACGCTGGTGGTAGGGGTGGTCAGCCAAACAACGAGGGTGGCAATGACAGGGACCGCGGGAGGCTGGGGAGCACGTCTGCCCAGGGGAGCGGAGCGGGACGAAGGGCCCGGCAATGCATCTGCTGTCTCCCGCCAGAGGCACACCGCGCCAGGGCCATCGAGGGGCACCCCTCACTTTGTGTATCGGGCCAGTTTGCAGCGTAGGTGCAGCCAGCTGTCGGAAACCAAGACAATCTCCCACAGCCTCGATTCCTGAATATCTTCCACGTGGAGCTGGTGGATGTGAGATCTGTGCACAGCTCTGCCAACTGACACTGTGGGGGTATCGGGAATCGGCTCTCAAAGAAAAGGACGGTTGCGAAGAACAAGCCAGAACAGGTACTTCGTGGTCTAACTGATATGACACAGTCACTATAAGAGCGACAACTCATGACAGACGGGATTGTTGACCAACGTGCTGCACCGCGGCTACTTTGTGTGTTTCTACGTCACTGTCGTAGCTCGGCTACGGAAGAAACATCAACGGCTCTCGAGATGCCTACGGACCTTGCTGCTCATGTGGGACCAACAGGAGTGGCGCGACGGTTTTTCTCTTGGGGGACACAGCAAGCACCAGTTGCACCTGGCTTGCATCAAGAGCCGACCCATGTGTGTGCATCTCTTCGATGATGGTTCGGTGGTAAGGCGGAGGCCGTCCGGTAAGGCGCAGGCCCTCCTCCTTTCTGCAAGTGGCTGGACACGTCGCTAGCGGGCAGACCATGAGTCAGGCAAGCCTCTAGTGCGTTGCCCGCCATGACATGCACCCCGCATGGCAGGACTGTGGTGGGCGTGGTTGTCGGTGGGCTGTTTGTAGCTGCGTTGTGACCAGCCTTCGCTTATTATGACTCGTCGCGAGGCTGAAGCTATACAGGTGGTCAAGTCAGCGGTTGACAAGGGATGTTTGTTTATGTATCATGATAAAAAGAAAAAAGGCATGGCAACATGCTCTGCCTCCCGAGACCAGGCCCCTGCGGTCAACAGGGGTGACTGTCCTCTCATCCTTTCGGGAGCGTCCGCTTCCCTCGGATATCCGAGGGGATTTCACGATCGTCAACCCCGACAACGGGGCCCGTCGCTGAAGGGAGGCCACAAACACCTCGGTTGAGCCCACCTTCCGCGGAGTGGTCGCCTTTGCAAGACGACCAGCGTAACGACTTCCTTCGGTGCACTCCCGCAACGGGAGCGCCGCGGCTGCGACAAATATTTGTCGCCGAGTTCGAACCGCCGCGCCACAACATTGTGACGCGACGCGCGCGCGCGCACATCTAGGGCACTAAGCCAGATGGCAACGTCGGGGCCACTAGGCCACCAGAGCACTTTCGTGCGCGCAGGTCGGCACCAGAAGAACCTTTGAATGGTGAATTTACAGGCAGGCGAAGGGTTTGGAGGTGGGGTATACAACCTGCGCACCGCTGTTGCGCTGGTCCCCGCTGCCCAGGCGCAGTCGTCGCGGCATCTGCGTCGACGTTCCTCCCACAACGGTGGAGCTACAACCAACAAAGTCTACACCGTCGCAACACCGATGCCGTGATGGTTCCGGTCTCCGCTGCTGTCAAGCCGCTCGTCGTGCGCCCCCCCCACACCTTCCGGGTCCACCCAGTCCAACCGCCGCCCCGCTACCACGTCCGCCGCTACCGCCGCGGCCATTGTGGCGCACGCGCGGCCGCCCTCCCCCCCGTCGGCAACATCGACCGGCGTCGCGCCGGCCGCGTCGGTCGCCTCCAGCACGCCTGCTACCGCGCCGCTGCCGCCCGCGCGCCAGGCGGCGCCGAGGAGCACGCGGAAGCACGGGACCTGTCCGCGGTAGGCCGCTTCGTGGGCGGGTGTCCAGCCGCCACCATCGGCAGCCACATGGTGCGCCTCTGGCGCGCCCCCCCCCGACGTTGTGGCCTCGAGCAGCATCCGCACGACGCGGGGGTGCCCAAAGTATACCGCCCCAAAGACGGGCGTGCGGCCGCTGGTCGCCCGCACGCCCGCCAGGCGCGCCGCGGCGGCGGCCCCCTCCGCCCCCCCCCCTGCCGACGTGGCGGCGGCGGCGAGCAGGTCCCGCACGACCCCCGCGTGGCCGGCACGAGCGGCGAGAGCGAGCGCCCCGGCGCCCTGCCGGTTGACCGCCCACACATCCGCCCCCCCCCGCAAGATCGTGTGCACGACCGCCGCATGCCCACCCGCCGCCGCCGTCATGAGCGGCGTCCAATCCGACGCTTTGACCGCGTCGACCGGGGCACCCGCGGCGAGCAATGCCGCCGCCGCGGCGTCATTGCCCGTGGCGGCGGCGACATGCAGCGGCGTCTTGCGGGCGGTGCGGGCAGCCGTGCCGCGTCCGCCGATGGGGATCGTAGCGGCGGCGAGAAGCGTGGTGAGGGCGCCCGCCGCCGCCGGGCCACCCGCGGCGGCGGCGTGGAGCAGGCTGCCGCCATCCGGTGCGCGGGCGGCGGAGGGCGCGCCGGGAGCGGCGGCGAGGGCGTCGGCAAGGGCGGGCAGGTCCGAGGAGGCAATGGCGGCGAGGAGGGGGGGGGGGGCTTGCCACGTGGGCGGGGTCAGGGCGTGGGGGCGGCGGCTCATGAAAAGGTGAAGCCAAGAGCAGCGGAGGAGGACGGCGTTGGTGCTGCCAAAATTTCTAGCAGCAGAGCTGGCCAAGAGAAACGCACGGGAAGGAGTCTTCGCAGCAATCCTGCCGGTTTGACACCGTTGCCCGTCACTTGGCTCCTCTGTACTCCGGGCGCTCTCGCGAAGACACCCACGCCTCATTTTTGCTGTCTTTCCGTTTTTAGGCGAGTCAACAGTCTCACATGCAACCATTCGGCCAGGTACTGACTTCCGACCATTTCCGCCAAAAAAAGGGAGGACAGCAATACCTTGCCCTGGAGGTCATGGAACTTACTCGTTAGCAACGTGTACAATTTTCTTGGTGTCATGCGAAAGGCGTCACACTGTGTTGCCGACGGACAAACATGCAGTGGGAGCCTGCAACGCACGCCCTCCCGCCATCGGAACGACCCTCTTCGTCGCGCTCCCTCTCAAGCTGCCACCACCACGCCCGACCGCGCCGACCACCGCGCCGACCTCTGCGCCGACCACGTCACCTTTCACTTTGATTACAGACGCGCTCCTTTGCTGCTTGCCCCTGCTGCTGCCTCCACTACCCCACTTCGTAGTCTCCATCGCCCGTGTGGCACCATGATGGCTGGGGGGCGGCTCCTCAAGGAGCACCGAGAGATGCAGAAGGATGCACGGGTTGCTGGGGTGGACGCAGAAATTGTGCTCGCTCCGGAGGACGGGAACCTGTCTCACTGGGTGGGGCACGTGCGGGGGCCGGTGGAAACGCCGTACGAGGTAAGTCGAGGCGCACGGGGTTGTCCGTATTTGTGGGCTGTGAAGACCAGAGCACAGGTGGAGTAGCGTGATGGGGGGGCGAGCGGGGGCATGCGCACTGGGTGGGAGCGTTGACACCAAGAGGTACTGCAACTGCCTTGTGTGGTGTCGGCAGCGCCCGAGGCGCGGCTGCCTCCTAGGTGGCTCCTGGCACAGGGGCACGGAGTGAGTGACAGCGAGTCACTGCACTGACAGATGCCTTATCGACAGCAGTCTTGTGCGTTTGCACCTGCTCGTTGAGGCGTTGTGTGTCGTTAGTAGAGTTGCACAGCTGGCTGTGCCGTCCGCCCTTCTGGTGGCAGTGTGGGCATGGTGTGGCCTCGTCCTTTTCGTTGTCACTTGCAATGTATTGAGATTGTTTCTCACGTGCTCTCCTTGTGCGCTTTCCTTCTTGTTGTGCTTCTGTGTATCCTTGCTCTCATCCTCCTTTTTTATGGTTGTGTGCCGTATACGACCTGTTGTTCCCCTTGTCCCGCCCCTGACAGAACGGCTACTTCAAAATCGATGTAGTCGTGCCCTCCTCCTATCCTCTCTCCCCCCCCAATGTGCGGCTCCTCTCCAAAGTCTTTCACCCGAACGTGCACCCCAAGACCGGCGAGGTGTGCCTTGACATCCTCAAGACGGCGTGGAGCCCAGCGTGGACGCTGGCCTCGACAGCTCGTGCGCTGATTGTGCTACTGGGTCACCCCGAACCAGACAGCCCGCTCAACTGCGACGCGGGCAACCTGCTGCGAGCGGGTGACGGTCGTGCCTTTCGCTCGCTCGCCCGCATGTACACCAAGCTGTGCGCGGGGCCGCCCCCAGAGGTGGTAGCGTCGAGGCAACGATAGGGCAGCGCCGACTTCTGGAAAGGGGGACAGTAGAGATGGGCGGAATGCGTACGAGTTTTGCTGTTCGCACATGCTGCGGGTGTTCACGGACATGAGTGGAGAGGCACGTTGACGGCTGCTTTGAGGGAAACCCGCATACTGTTCCACGAGACGCTGAACTAAGGTACATGCTTGTTTCACCCACATGAACACGACGCAGAAACGGAAAGAAGTAGCGCACACAACTATGTACAGCATGCACTCCGCAGTGCACACACCAGGCAATCTCAAAGGCACGAATACCAGCAATACAGTACACATGCCGTAAAGACAGTCTCATGGCGGCCGTGGTACTTTGGCGTCTGCTGCCATCGCTTTGGTGAGCTCGTCCCTGTAGCCAGAGGGCAGCAAGTCATGGAAGGGGGACGCAAGCAAGTAGCATGAAAAGAACAGAGACCAGCAAAGCGTGACGGACGAGGGCAAGAACGGAACATCCCGGCGCAGCTCGCCTCATACTCAGAAACGCAGTCAGCGACCGCCCTTTGTCATAGGCCGAGGCTGGTATCGACATACTTGTCAAACGTATTCAGCGCCCGGTCGGTGTATGGCAGGGGCTCACCCAGACAATCACGATACAACACAATATGTGAGGCAAAAACGCAACAGCAAACGAACAAAGAGGTGGGCGTACCGAAAGTGGGCCATGACTGCAATCTTTCCCCGTGCCATGTCGTTGGCCTCGGCCAGTGTCTCCCTGCCAGAGCAAACCAACGGAAAGCACACGCGATAAAGGCGTAAAGTGAAGGACATCCAACCATACACCAATGACGACAACAAATTCACGGGTCAATACCAAGTCGATACAGACACTTGCAAGAACACAGAGGTACCAAGGCAAGTCAGCAATAGGACACGGAAATTGCTGCACACAGCATGGCAACCAGAAAAGCTCAACAACGACTCGTTCGAGAAGAAGCACAAGGCTCTGGGCTCATTGTCCACGCCGTCGTCGTCGTCCCTACAGCACCAAGCGCCAGAACAAGCGCCGTCCCACCAACATGACATGTGTTGCACAACGGAATCTCCGCAACCGACCATCACGGCCACCTTAACATACAGCGTCTCCTTAGTCACCGCCTCGGGGTTGCGCCCCCGGTCCACGGCAACGAGCACGTCCAGTGGCACAGTGTCAGGGATGGTTGCCCCCAATGCATCAATCTGACGCAGGTCCTTGACGAAGTCATTCCTGAGAGTTGTGGAGCCACCCAAACCCCCCGCAAACGACGCACGACAGAGACGCAACAAATGAGAAAAAGAGAAGGCGTCAGTATCAACACGAGGAGCGGGCTGGGTGCACACAACCAGCATACGCTGCCAAAGCCGAGTTGGCAGGAGGTGCCCCCAGAGCACACGCAGGCCAGGGCTTATCAGTTGGTATCACCACCTCGTAAGCCAACGCCCGCCGCCAGAACAGACACAACGCCGACCACCCCGGCGGCAACAGCCACCCCCAAGAGAGGAGGGCGCCGCGTTCGTACACTTTGGCAAAGAGGTCTGCCTGCCCGTCGACCCCAAATGACGAGACCGCCCCCACAAGACCGGCCAGGGAGTCAGCGCCAACCTCCAATGCGCTTTCCAGCTCCAACATCGCTGGGGCAGCAGAAGCTCGTCGCTTGACGCCCCCACGAGTGGCATCCGTGCCCCCGCCCGTGCCCGCAGGCGGGGAGGACCCTGGCGAGCGGTTAGCGTCCATAAGAGGAGAGGGGAGTAGGCGAAAAGACACGCTACGAGGGGGACACTCCGGAGACTTTATAGGATGAAGGCAGCGACGCGGCGGGGGAGACACATGGCACGAGGGTGGTGTTCAGGAAGCGGAAGAAGACGCGCAGTGCGCGCCTTTGCGCAGACTTGACCCGAACGAATGGGCAATTAGCAGCTGATGAGGCAGGTGCACGACCAAGTGTGCGATTTACGTCCATTGCCGTTGTAAGTGCTCACCTGAACGTGGCTGGATCCGCTCCCGACGGCGTCGCCCTCACCTTCACGTGCACCGCCAGCCCATTCTAGTTGCACTGCACTGTCACCGCGATTGCCTGCGGTGGCATGCTGTACCTGCGTCTCCATCAACTCTTCAAGCCTTCTTGACCGTTGCTTTCCTTTTTCCTCCCTCTCGTTGATACCTTTATTTCCCTTTCCTCCCCACGTCCTCCTCGGTTCCCGCCCAAGATGCCCCCCCCCATGCGCGCCGCGGCCTCTGCCGCAACCATGGCCGCCACCTCTGTGGCCGCCCGCCGCGCCACCGTGGGCATCAACATGCCTTCTCGCGCCATCGCTGCGGCCCTGCTGGCTGCCGCTCCGGCGCCGTTGGCCCACAAGGTCGTCCTTGAGGCGGTGCGCTCGGACCCCTCCTACGGCGGCTTGGTCACCTCGGCGACACACTTTAAGAAGGTGCTCCGCGCCATGACCGACGCCGGCCGTGTGCGCGTTATTCGCGACGCGGGCAATGTCGTGCGGCTAGATGGCGCCGGGGGAGGAGTGCCGCTGGGAGGGGGAGAACCCGTTGGCCCTGGCGGTGGTGGACGCCTCGTCCACCGCCCGGTCAAGCCGGTGTTCAAGCTGCAGCTGACACGCAAGGGCGAAGCCATTTACCGGCAGTACCTGGGGATGGAGGAGGGAGGGCAGGGGGGAGCGGTAGGGCTGGCTGCGGCGACTGAGGATGCGAAAGCGGAGCAAGAGGGAGAAGCCGAGGCGGTGCAGCGACCGTAGGCTTGCTCGTGTGACACAGCAAGCAGCGATTTGGGATTGCGAAAGGCCATTCACCACGTGGCAAAATCTAGTGGGGAGCCCGACTCGAGAACGTTCCTGGTACTTTCTGATCCCCAAATGAATTCCACCACCCTGCCGCCTCTCCTGCACACGACACCCGACAGTCGCAGAGCCGGTCAACACATGTGGCCCATTTCTCGATGCATGCGGCGGCCAAGAGTCGGACGGCAGCGTGTGCACACCCAGCAGCCCACATTTTTCTGGCGGCCACCACCGACCGACGCCCGTGGCCTTCCCGCCCCGCGTGCCGCCGCCGCTCGCCCGCGGCGCTTGCAGGGGGGGGGGCCGAGGGTGCTGCCCGTCGCGCACTGACATGAGCGCCGGCGTCGCCGTTGTCGTGCACAGGCGCAGGCCGAGAGCTGGCGGGAGCAGCGGCGGCAGGGGGGGGGGGCGTCGGACATCATCAGCCCAGTCGCCGAGCACGCGGCGGGGGCGGTTTGGTGGCCTCACTCGCCCCCACCTGCGCTTTCCCGGTTAAAGCTGCGGTGCCGGCTGGTGCGCTGAGGCGCAGGTGGGCTACGGCAGCCGTTTGTGCTATCTGCAACTGTGGCAAGGGGCTCTGGTTTGACCTGCTGGTCGCTGCGCAAGGGGTGGGGGTGAGTGGGCACGCTTCGATAGCTCAACGCCGACATCGCGTCCGTGAGCAGCCACTTGGCGACGAGCAGCAGATTGCGGTCCCTGTAGTCAGCGTGGGTGCGCCCCGGGTTGTGTGGTCTGCACGCGCACTTCCTCTCCCATTCCTCCCCTCCCCGTCGTTCTTTTCCTGAGCTGGGTCCTTCGCCCGTCTCGCGCATCCCGGGGCGTTCCCCCCTGTCATCGACTGCCCGCCGACGGTGGCGGAGTGGATTCTGACGGCGTCCCACGCCTGTCCCTTCCCCTGCCCACCTCCCTTCATCCCCCTCTTCCCCAATGGGTCGTGACCGTAGCGACCGCCCGTCATCACGACGCAGTGGCGGCGACAATGTGCGCGGTGGCGATAGCGTGCGCGGCGGGGAGACGGGACGGGTCTCTTCCCGCCGCAGCCGTCCCGTCGCTGAAGGCGATGGCGACGGTGGTGGGTCGAGCCGCGGGCGCGTCTATAAGACCACCAAAGCCCCTGCCGCCAGCGGCCCGCTTGGCACGCACAGTCTCTCTTCGTGGCTAATGTTTTGGTCTGCCGCACTGCTTCTGTTCTCCTTCTTCCAGCTGCGGGGCCAGTCACGGCGGCTGTCTGACCCGTTCGCACGGCTCGCGCTGCCCGACCACAATCTCGGCGAGCATGTAGGCGACTTCTCCTCGCGGCTGGCCGACTTTTCCTTTGAGATCTTTTCGGCGCCCAAGCCGTTTGTCGGAAGCGACAAGGTCAACAACGAGCGCGCCATCCGGTCTTGGCTCCGCCTCCGCCCCATGCCGCGCATCACGCTGCTGGGCAACGAGACGGGCTACGAAGAGGCGGCGGCCACTTTTGGGCTCCGCATCGAGAGCCGGGTCGACAAGAACTTTCTTGGCGTGCCGCTCTTCAACTCGATGCTCAACAGGGCAAACCAATCGACTGCCGCCGTGACGCTGATTGTCAACGGCGACATCCTGCTGTTTGATGACTTTGTTCAGACGCTGCGCAAGGTCCTGTCGACGTTTGAGAACTTCTTCATTGTCGGCGCTCGGTACGATGTGGACGCGCTACCGACGGATGTGGCCGAGGACAGCCCGACGTATGCAAGCCGCGTGCGCGCGCATGTGTTGCGGGAGGGCACTCTCCACACGTATGGAGGAATGGACGTGTGGGCGTGGAACACCGGCGGACCGCGGCTGTTTGATTCGGCCATGCCCCACTTTATCTTTGGGCGGGGAAAGTACGACAACTGGCTCACGCACGAGACCATCTCGGCGGGGCGGCGGCAGGTCATTGACGTCTCCGAGACGTGCTTGACCGTCCACGTGCGGCACGACTACCACTTGGTGTCTGGCGGGGGGGGGGGCGCTACCGGCGTCGACCCTGGCATCGTCCCGGGGGCGGCGTCCGGTTTGGTACCCGCCGCCGCGGATGGGTCGGTGCCCGCGGCGGTCGGCGTGGCAGGCGCGGTAGGCGCGGCGCCCGTCTCCCGGCGGCGGCTGTTGGGCCAGTTCTGGTCCGAGGGCAAGAAGAGTAAGTTCGAGCTCTTCATCAACATCTACCTGTCGCTGCACCATGGCACGTACACCAATCAGGTTGGGAGTGTGCTGTTTGCGCCGTGGAAGCTCAGTCGCTGCCTCGAGCCTACCGGCATGTGCCTGCTCAAGCGGGTGCGGCCGGGTATCTGCAACTGCGAGTTTTCCTCCTTTGTCAGCAACACCCAGACGGACCCGGTGGTCAAGAACGGTAGCCGCGTTATCCGCTGCGGCATGACTTCGGTGGAGACCAAGGAGGACTTTGTCATCCCTGTGCTGCCGCCCGAGGGCGTATCGGAGCCGCCCTTTGGCCTGCCCCTGACCATGGAGAGCGTCGTTGAGAAGGTCATCATCAACAACACCGTCGTCTTGTCAGCGCTCAACTATGGGTACCGCGCCATCATGATGAACTGGGTGTGCAACATGCGGCACCTGGGCGTAACCAACTTTGTCATTGCGGCCCTCGACCCGCGGCTGTATCGGTATGCGTATAAGCGCGGCCTACCTGTCTACTATGAGACGACCATTTTCAAGGGGCTCGACTCCAAGCTCGTGGAGGACGCGGACTACGGGTCAGACCAGTTTAAGCAGCTGACCAAGATGAAGTCCCGTGTTGTGTTGCGGCTACTAAAGTCGGGCTACAATGTGCTGTGGACGGACTGCGACATTGTTTGGTTTCGCAACCCGCTGTCCTACATGCACGCGCAACACGCGGACCTGGTCATCCAGTCCAACGCGCCCGACAGCGAGGCCGCCAACGGCAAGCGGCGGATCAACTCGGGCTTCTACCTCGCGCATGCGAACCCGCCGACCATCCAGCTCTTTGAGGAGATTGTCAAGTACGCGTCGCGGTCGACCATGTCCGAGCAGCCCCACTTTTGGGAACGCGCCTGCGGTAAGGACGGGGAGTTCCGCGTCGGCAACGACGCGTGCTACAATGCCGGCGTCACCACCGCCCTCCTCGACCGACATCTGTTCCCCAACGGTGTGACGTACGGCATCTGGGACAGCCCGCCGGGCAAGCTCATGACCCGCTTCCCCCACCTGTACATCCTGCACGCCAACTGGGTCAAGGGCGCGGCGGCCAAGCAGGAGCGGTTTGAAAGGCACGGCTTCATCTTCTTTGACAACCAGGAGCTCTGCGTCTACCCCTCTTGGCGGCCGCGCACGGAGGAGGCGGTGCTGGTCACGCCGGCAATCGCGCCCGCCCAGCACCGGTGAGCGAGGCAGCGCGCGTATCCCCTCCTTTTCTTTATCCTTACCCCTTTGTGGGCGGTGTGCCGCGTTCCTTGACAGGGTGGCGGGGTTTGCGGCATCGCCTGGGCGGTGCCCCCGCAGCCTCGTCAGCCGTGCACGACTGCCTTGACTGGCCGCTTTGTCGTGGCCATCCCTGTGGCCCGCCACACGGCGACGCACAACACCCTGACGAGTGCCTCTCGAAGCCTGGGGCGCGGCACCTCCAGATTGCTGCTTGGCGTACGGGGTCTGGGTGGCGACGGTGTTGTCGCGGGGCTGGGTCGTTTCTTGGTGCGCCACAGGCCCGGTGTGCCCACCACGCCCCGTCGAGTCCCCGTAACACAAACAAAACCATGCGAGAAAAATACAAACGCAATCCTATTACCTACCATATGGCTATCTCATCGTTGACTACCCCAGCGCTGCCACCTACCTTGCATCGCATGTGGCACCTGCATGGCTCCTCTGGGAGCGTATCGTCGGTGTTGTACGAGGCCCTGACGCTGGTGCGAGCCCAGCGTCATCAGCGACGCGAATCAGCCCACCTGGCTGTCGCGGGCTACCCCCTTCAGGTCGAGGCGTACCCGCCACCCCCGACGTTGACCCGGCTGCCGCCCCCCCCTCCGCCAGCCCTGCTGCCCGCCCGGCGCGCCTGGCACCGCTGTACGGCGCGCTGAAATGACTTCAGGTACCCGCTGCTGGCCGCCCAATCGTCAGGCGTCCGCCCGCAGCCGTCTACCACCGTCGCCGACGCGCCCGCATTGACGAGCATCTCCACGATGTCGATGTGCCCCCCAGTGGCGGCCCAGTGCAGAGGAGTTGCGCCCGAATCATCCACCGCCGAAGCCGACGCTCCGCACTTAAGGAGCAAGTCGGCCCCCTCGGTCCACCCGGCGTCAGCCGCGACACACAACCCCGTCTGTCCATTGGCCCCTGTCACGTCGATGGTCGACTCTCTGCCACCGATGCCGCTATGGCCATCGCTGCCCATCCGCAGTAACAGTTCCAGAGCCGGCAGCTGCCGTGACGAGACGGCCACGTGCAACGCCATATCGCCATTGGCGGTGCGGGTAAGGAGTCCCGCGCCACCATCGAGGAGGGCAGCAATGGACTCAACTTCTCCATTCCGCGCGGCGGCGTGCAGGGGGGCTTCCCCTCTGTCGTCGAGGGCCTCACCACCGCCATCGGTGGCTGCTACGGCCGCATCGCGGCCCGTGTTGCCGTCGGCGGTTGACCCGACCGCCGCCTCCGCCATGCGCAAGGGGGCACCTCCGTCGCCACCCAACGCCGCGGCGTCTGCACCACCGGAAGCCGTGCAGCCGACGGCGGAGGGGTGGCCCGCCCGCTCGTCGGCGTCCGACGGCGGGCTTTCCCACGCCTCAGCGGCTGTCGACGGCCCGCCGTGGGTGACCAGCACCGACCCGCCTACACCCACGAGTTCGTCAATGGCGGAAGCGGTGGCAGCGGCGGCCGCAGCAGCGGGGCCCCCTGGCGAGCGCGGTGTGGAGCAGGATGCAGCCGGCGTCGCGTCTGGCTCCGCCGCAGATGACGCCGCGACCTCGGGGGTAGACCGACGTGTAGCGGCTGACGGCGTCCCGCCCAAACCGTCGCCGCCAACTGGGAACGTTACGTCTGGCGCTGCCTCTCCCTCGACGTCGCTGCCGGTTGCAGAGATGGTAGAGGCAGCGCCACCGCCGCGTCCGCCAGCCGGAGCGCCGAGGGCTGAAGTCGACGTCGACAGCGACCCTTCGGGAGCCGACATCCTGGTACGTCTGGGAAGGCGATGCCTTCGTGGAGGACGGCGCACTACTCGGGCGGCGCCACAGCCACAACGTCACAGGCGTGGGGCGGCACTGCTCGTTCTGTGTCAGGCCCTGGCCGTAGTGGTAATGCGGGTATTGAAGGAGGGTGCGAGGCGCTACCCAACGGCTGTGGTGGTGAGTGGGCTCCACGTCCGACGGAGATGCGGTGCAGTCGCCAACAAGGACCCTTTATGTATGTGTACCGACGATTGGGCCGACAGCACAGTTAGGCTCGTGGGGGGAGAAACAGCGGCGGGCATGCGCACCGTCGATGGGCACGGGGTGGCGGGTATGCACACCGCCAACGGGCACGGGGCCGCGAAGGGCCATGCCCCGTCGGTGCCCAGCGAGCATGGTGAGTGCCGGGGAGCACCGGGCAGAGGTGCGCCGCTACCGGTGCTGCCACCGCCACCCGAGCCGTTGCGCTGGCGAGATGTGCAGCACGACGTGAATGGAGCAACGATGTGGAGGGCCGCAGGCAGAGCTGAGAGGAACTGGTGCGGCGTCATCCCCGGCGCCGCGCAACCGCCCAGGGGGGGCGCTGAGGGGGCAGGGCCGTGCCCCGTGGGCGCCGGCCAACGCCTCGGGGACAAAGAAGATCCGTCGGCGGTGATTACCGCAGCGTTGTTTATCTGCCCGCTGTTGTACTGACTTCTGTGCAAGTCGTGTGCGTGCAAGTCGAGTGCGCAATGTTCTTGTCAATTCTGTCGTAGCGCATCAGTGATTTTTCCTGCTTTCGTTGCGGCTGCTGCCGGATCCGTCGTCTCCCACGGGACATGGGGAAACGGCCATCTCCTGTCTCCCCACCTGCAGGCAGCTGACCGCCTGTTGCGGGCCAACCGGCCAATCGCATCCCGGAAGCTGCCACACTACACGTGTACACCTTGAACTGTCTCGTCGCCACGCCATCGCCGTTGCCCCCGTTGGGCTCACTGCTGACAATGTACCTCCCTCTCCCCGTAGCTCATGGGGCGCGGCGGGCTCTCCCGTTGCCGACGCTGTCACCCACTGCGGGCGTGGCAGGCGGCTAGGCGTCCTACTCTGGCCGGTAGGTAGCCGCGTCGTCATCCCTGTACTCGCCGCTCCCGTCGCTCGGACCGTCGCTCAACTGGTCGCGGTGCACCTCCTATCGAGTATATGCGTTGTGCGGCGCGCGGCCCCTCCCCGACTACCGACTGTCGAACCGAGCTAACATTTCCCCGTCACCGCATGTGCTGTACGTGACGCCGGACCTCATCTGGTCGGTATCACCCTGTTCCTCGGTGCCCTTTCTTCCTGCTCCCACCACCACGCTTCCCTCCCTTTCGTCTTCTCTCCTCAACCATAATGGCCGCCCGCCGTCACCCCCACCCCCGCTCCGCCGCCGCCATTGTCGCCGCGGCTCTGGTGGTCCTACTCGCCACCGCCGCCGGCTTGACCCCTACCGCCGGCGCGCCCACCACCCCCGGCTCGTGCGCGACGACCAAGACGTGCAAGTGTGTCTTCCCGCCGGGCTTGGCGCCCGGTGCCCCCGACAGCGCCTGCTCCGTGCGCCGCTGTGTGACCTGCACCTGCGCCCACGGCTTTAGATGCTCGACGGCGCTCGTTTTGACGCAAGTCGGTGTTGGCCCCGACGGGAATGAGGTGGTCTCGTCGGCCGTCGTGTTGCCGACGCCCAGGCCGACGCTGACGCCGAAACCGACGCCGGTGCCGAGCTCGAAGCCCCGCCGCGCGGAGCGTGTCACTGGCTGCCTGCCACCGGGGACGCCGTGTGGGTTTCCGGGCGCGTCTGGCTGCTGCGGAGGACGCAAGTGCGTGCGCGACGGCCCGTTCCGGATGTGTGACGACGTTTGAGGAGCCGGGTGTGGGCCGCGGCTGTCGGGGGGTGGCGCGCCGGCGGCGTTGATGGGGATGGGCTGTTGGGCTGGCCGCTGGGAGCGAAGTTGGGACACCAGGAGCACCCGATGATAGCGGTGGGTGGTCTTTGTGCACAGCAATGGCAGATAACGATGGTTGGGGGGCGGATGCCACCAACGGCGACGCAGCAGTATGGCTTTATCGAGATGTAGCACTTGCGGACCAAGAGCAAGTATGTGGGTCGGTACGACGGTCAAGCAAGTTTGCGCGCACTGATCACTCCATTCACGTAGTCCATGCCGTCGCCGTACGTGTCATGACCAAGATTCATTGAACCGTTGTTGTTGCCCCCAGAGCTTGCCAAGCGTTCTGCGTGACTTGCAGGCAGTGTGTTCCGAACTTTGTCGCTGATGTGAGGCACGAAAAGTGGACACAGGCTTCTCGTACAACGACGACAGCACCCACGGCAGTGTGTACCCTACGGAATGCACTACCATACGTGGTCCATTTGTCGTGACCAGCACAGTGCACTGTACAGTATCGTTTGGAATGCACGTACGGATGTATTTATTTTTGTAGTTGGTCGATGACCCTTCAAACGCACACCTTTGGGATCCAGCAAGACGTATACGCTTCGCAGCTGATTGGTCCAGCGGCGCTCACAGCGCTTCAAAAACAGGCGTCCCCTGCAGGGGCGCTCGCGTGGTCTGCCCCCACCCACGCTGCCAAAAGCTGCGGCCGCCGCCCGCTCTGGCGCTCGGCACGCGTGCCTCGCGTCGGATCTGCGCCCGCGCCGACCGGATCGCCCCACCCGCGCGGGCGGCCCCCCCCGCGCCCGCTGTGGCGGCTGCCACTGGCACCGGCCGCCGCATCGCCTATTTCCGGCCAGCCCCCCCCCCCCCCCCCCC
>Ga0209093_1000901_pt1 | contig 16712 bp, 3 predicted proteins | sample SidtaG_4_FD_187450 | JGI IMG/M metagenome (GOLD analysis project Ga0209093, IMG submission 187450) | Marine algal microbial communities from Sidmouth, United Kingdom - Sidmouth_Male1 metaG (SPAdes) (version 2) | ecosystem: Host-associated > Algae > Red algae > Unclassified | place: Sidmouth... | reverse complement strand
CCTCTCCCCGCCGCCATTCAATCCTCAAACACCACCGTCTTGCGGCCAAACACAATGACCCGGTCGTTGAGGTGCCACCGGAGGGCGCGCGCGAGCACGACCCGCTCCAAGTCCCGCCCCTTGCGCACGAGGTCCGCCACCGAATCCCGGTGCACCGCCCGCGTCGTGTCTTGCTCGATCAGGGGCCCCTCGTCCAACTCGGCCGTCACATAGTGCGCCGACGCGCCGATGCGCTTGACCCCCCGCGCGTGCGCCTGGTGGTACGGCCGCCCCCCCGTGAACGACGGCAGCAACCCATGGTGGATGTTGATGACCCGCCCCGCGTGGCGCTCGCAAAAGCCCGCCGACAGGACTTGCATGTAGCGCGCCAAGACGACTACGTCAACCGACCGCTCCACCATGAGCTCCTCCAGCGCCGCCTCCTGCCGCGCCTTGGCGGCGGCCTTGTCACCGTCCGCCCCCACCTCAATGGGCAGGTGCACAAACGGGACGTTGAACATGGCGGCGACCGGCGCGAGCACCGCGTGGTTGGACACCACCGCCGCGACTTCACAGCGGAGCTCCCCGGCGCGCACGCGCATGAGCAAGTCGACGAGGCAGTGGTCGGCGAGGGAGACGAGCAGCACCACCCGCTTGACCGCCGACGCGTAGCTGAGCGTCCACTCCATCGCGTCGCGGGCGGCGAGGTCGGCGAGCGCCGCCTCGACAACGCCCATGTTGGCCGCCCCGACGTGCACCTCGGTGTAGTCAAAGACGAGGCGCTGGAAGTAGCGGTGGCAGTCCATGTCACTAAACTGCTCCGACGTGAGGATGTTGCAGCCGTACCCGTAGAGCAGCTGGCCGAGGGAGGCGACGACGCCCTTCTTGTCGGGGCAGGAGATGAGGAGGGTGGCGAGCTTCCGGGGGGGGTCGGGCTCCGCCGCGCCGCCCGTGGTGGCGGCCGACGCCGTCGGGTCGGGCGCCGAGGGGGGGGTCGTCGGCGCCGCCGCCGCTGTGGCACGTGGCGGACGGCGGACGGCCGCGCGGCCGAGGCTGGTGCGGCAGCGGGCGGCCGCCCGGCAGGCAGCGGTCGACAGGCGGTCGGCAGGGCGGCCGAGACGGGCCGCGGCGGCGGCTGCCACAAACGCCGGGGGGGGCGCCCCCGCCGGGGCGCGCCGCGAGGCGGCAGCAGGCGGCCACGCCATCGTCGCGACGCGGCGAGCAACCACACGCAGCCCAAAGCAGGCGGGGAAGGAGGAGGGGAGCGCAGGCGATGCGAGGGGGGGTGAGGGACAGAGTGCAGACAGATGGCCCCCGTCCAAAAGCACCACGGTCGCGGCGGAGCGCCGCTGGGAGCCGGGCGCGCGGCGACGGGTCGCCGCCCGTCGATTGACGGCCAAGGCGGACACTGGGGCGCTTGGCGGGCACGGTCTTGCACGTGCGGCGGGGCACCCACCGCCGCACCCGTGGGCGGGGCGCTGACGGGGACCACGCGCGGCCGCGGCGCAGATACCGCCGCGCGGGGTCCGCGGCGCCGGGAACACCGCGGCGCGGCCAACGGGGCGGGGGCGGTTGCGGCCAACGCGGCGGGGGGGCGTACCGCCGGCTGCCGCCCCCCGATTGGCAGATCCACCGCGAGCCGACCGGCGGGAACCCGCGGACGGGCACTGCGGGCCGCCACTGTCGCAATCGGTCGGAAGCGGGGTGCGCTGGCGGCCGCCCCCGTGGGTGCCGACCCGCGCACTCTGCTACTAGATGAAAGCAGTGCACCAGTGGGGGGGGAGGCCCGCCGCCAGCGCCATGGGCTCCACCATGGACCATGAGGGGCGGGATGGAGGCGCAGGCCAGAGGGATTGACACTGGCGCCGTGGTGCCCCCCGTTGCACCGCCCGTTGCGCCGCCCGTTGGCCAGAGTGTCTGCGGTGCCGACTGCGGCATGGCGGAGAAAGCCGGCGCCGGCGCTGTGGATTGGTGGGCAGGTGAAGGGTGCGCCTGGTCGGTGACGGCGCCTGCGCCCCTGCGGCCGGTGGCCGTGTTGTTGTTGCTCCCTGTTCACCACACAGCATCCGCGCAATCCGCACGTTCCCCCGCTCACCACCCTCCCGCTTCCCATCCCCCCCCCCCCCCTCCCCCCCCCCCCCCCCCTCACAAAACGTCAAGCCCTCAAAAAGTTCCCTCGCCGCGACGACACCGCCGTCTCCGCCGCGGGCTTGTCCCCGTACAGCAGTTGCAAGCACTTGGCGCGCCGCGCCTCCTCGTGCTGCGGCAGCGTCATGCCCCGCCCCATGGAGCTGCCGTCCGTCGACTCGACGCTGTCGCCGGCACCCGCCGCCACGTGGGCGCCGCGCGGCCGCGCCGCCCGCCCGTCGGCGGCCGCCACCTCACGCCCGGGGGCGCTCGCCTCGGCGCCCCCCGTGATGCCGCCCGCAGCCCAGACGGTGGCCGCCCCCCCGCGGGGTGAAGGCCCCGCATCCCCATCGTCGTCTCCACCGCTGGACGCGTCGGGCAGCGCTGGCCTTGGGGACCGCCCAATCTTGGTGAAGAGCGAGTCGACGACAGCCTCTGCCCCAGAGAGCATCCGGTCGCGCGTGCCGCGGATACCAAAAAGCTTGAGTTTGGTGTAGTTGGACGCCGCCCGCTTCGCCACCGTGAAGATCATGTCCTGCTTGACGCGGTTGAAAAATAGCTTCCACGTCCACAACTGGCTGCTGTACATTTGGCTTGGCGCGCGCACGGTCAGGTCGCGGAAGTCAAGGAGGCCCTTGGCGTCGGTCTCCTTGGACTTGTATGAGGCGGTCAGCTGCACCTCCCCTATGTACACGTACTTGAACAGCATCGTGCTCGCGCCGCGCGCCTGCATCGCAACAACGTCGTCGGCGCGGGAGCGGGCGTGAAGCGGGCCAGATGCAGCTCGGCGGGTCGCCTCGCTCGCCTCCCCATCGTCCGCAGCGGCGGCCGCCGACGTGGCAGCCGCTCGGCGGCGGCGTAAATAGGCCGCCGTGCGCGTCGTAATGCGCACAGGCGCAGATGACGACTCGGCTGCGTCTGGCCCCGTGTCGGCCACCTCCACATCCAACTCGTCCGACGGGAAAATGAAGCGGAAGAGTGCCCGGAAGAGCCGGTGCGTCATGGCAGCTGTCAGCGGTGCAATGTTGATGGTCAGCACCTCATACACGGGGATGCCCCCGACGCGGTCAATCTGTAGCGCGTACCACTTGAAGGCGACCGCCGAGCCGTCGGTTGACTTAATCGCCGACCGCTGACTGAGGGACGACACCGACAGTGCCGGCCGCGAGGGTGGGGCACCACCACCCCCGCCACCACCGCTGCTCGGCCCATCGCCCGACCGGACGGCCGTGGCCGCGAGCGATGACGGTTCGCCCCCGGCCGCCGCTCCCCCCGCCGCCGCGCCCCCTGCCCCTTCGTTGTGTACGACGCTCCGGTGGTAGAGTGAAAAGTCTGGCTGCAGGATCGACCGGAAGTACCCATGCTTCATCCGGTTCTTAACGTCCACGTCCGCAAACGTAAACTCCTGCGACGACCCGCGGCCAAGGTAGAAGACATGCCGGCACACCAGGTCGTCCAGCGTCAGCTCGACCAGCGGCGGGCGGTCGCCAATCAGCTCCCGAAGCGTCCATGATGAGCGGTCGAACGAGTAGGATAGGTACATGCTCGTGTAGAGCTCCCCGCCGCTGTCGCCGTCTGCCCCGCCGCCACCGCCCGGTCCATCACCGACGCCCGCAGGCGACGCCAACGCCGTGTCTCCCGACTTATGTTCTTTTCGCAGGTAGGTGGTCAGTGCCTTGAGCTTGGCCTTGTACCGGCACCGGCAGGCAAACAAGTCAGTGTCACCCGCTTCGGGAAGCACCAGCCCCGCCATCAGCTCCTCCTGTGCCGTATCGAGTGCGTAGTTGAACTGGTGCAGTACGTTGCGGAGGCGGCGGCGCTGGTCGACCAACTCCGCCGTCGACACGTGGCCGCCGGCCAGCTGCAGGTTGTAGCGCAGTGCAGACAGCTCTTCATTGACGTCGATCGACAGCGGGTCCCGCTGCATCAGCACCTTGATGATTACGTTCATGAACGTCTGCAGCTGCGGGGAGGTGGTAAACATGTGCAGCGCCGGTACGGAGATGTAGAGCGTCGACGGCCGCACGTGCTCGTCCGTCGCAGTCCCGTCACCCTCGTCGTGCGCCTTGTTGGTCAGGTACACCATGTCAAGGGCGAGCGGCTCCGTGGTCAGGCGTGTCAGTGGCAAGAGCCTCTCGTCGGGCAGCGTCGCGGCCTCGGGCGACAACCACACTGAGTCGACGTCGAAGTCATCCACCCCATCGATGAGCGTGTAGATGTGGCTCTTGTCGAGATGCACCCGCGTTTCTGACTCGACAAATGTGTCGGCGCCGCCGACCTGCGTGTCCTGCTCAATGGTCTTTCGGATGAAGCCAAGGTTGGCCCAGTCACTCGCGAGGAAGAGGTAGCCCTTGGTTTCAGGTGACCCAAACAGCACCTGCGGGTTTGAGATGCGGAGCTCAAACTGGGCGCGGCTCTCCAGGATCCGCCGGCCGGCGACCGCGACGGTGCCGCCGGGGGAGGTGGTTGTGTCGGCGCCACCTGACCCTGCGCCCCCATCGCCTGCTTCGATGACGGGCACGTCAGAGAGTACCTGCCCCGTCACCGGATCAATCTCGTCAAGCAGCTCGAGCAGCGTCCCTGCCCCAGACCCGTCCCCGCCACGGCGGCCACCACGCCCGCCACCCCGACGTGGCGCGTACGACGTCGAGTGGCGGGTCAGCGAACCCTCCGAGCCGACCACCGACGCAGCCTCGCTGCCGACTTCACCCCCCGTACCGACCGTGCCCGACGCCATGGGCTCTGGCCCAATGTCGTCTTCCAGCTCGTCATCGTCTAGGAAAAACGAGCCGTAGTCGTCCTCGTCCGGCTCCCCATCTCCCAGTGGCAACGCGTCGACGTTGGACGCCCGCATCGTAAAGCTCTTTTCCGCAAACGCTTCCGGCCACGTCCACACCGAGTTGCGGCGCGTCGGCGACCACACCATCCGCACATCGTGGATGCCGAGGCGGAGCTCAAACTCGGCCGTTTCGAGCTTGGAACCCCGTTGAAAGCTGTCGCTTTGCGAAAAGGTGTGGAAGGGAGACGTCGTCATGTCCATTGTGCGCCCGAATCCGGAGCTCCGCGGCCGTGACACCGCAGCCGTCGAAACACGATGCGACGGGTCGTCCGACAGTAACACCTGCGAGATGGAGCAGAGGAAGCCCATATCGTGCTCGTCGCCGCCCAAGTCCAGGTCCGGCAGCCGGATGCGGGTGTGGAGGTCCCGCACGTCGACGACACGCTTGGTCATCTCCACTCGCCGCCCGGGCAGTCCCGTGATGGGCATCACCACGCGCACGCGGTTCATGACCAGGTCGACGGACGTGTCTCGCACAGACGCGAGTAGGCCATGTCCAACCTCCAGGTTGTTGTACACCATCACGTTGAGGTCCCGCGTCGTCACGCTCACCCGCACCTTGTGCATGATCGAGCCGGTCGTCTCGGACGCCGGCGGTTTACGGCCTGGTTCGGCCCGCCGGGCGGCCGGCAGGCAGCTGACTTCGGGTTTGGAGAGCATCCGGATAACCCGCCGGAGCGTCGTGATGCCATCCGAAAAGAGCACGCTGCAGCCGGCGGGCGCGATCCACCCCTCATCCCGCACAGACGCACGCTTGGCGTGCGTCGTGCTCGACGCGCTTGACTGGAACTCGGCGGCGGCCGCAAAGCTGCCCGCATCTGCCGACGGCTCCCGGTCAAGCGCCGGCGCCGGCGGCGCAGCGCGCAAAGCACCACGGCTGCGCCGGCGGCCGCTTGACGCAGCTGCCTCGCCGCCCTTCGCGGGCGTGCCCTGCGGGCCGGTGCTCTCCACGGACCGGTCCACCCGTCCGCTGTTGGCACGGCTGGCACGGCGGGGCGCGACGGGAACGGCAGTCACGGCCGCATCGTCCGCCGCCATCGTGTGGAGGGCAGAGTGGGAGCTCGCCCGACGAGACGCGCGCGGGCGCGCAACGCGTTCGTCCCCGACACCACCGCCACCACCGGGCGGTCGATCCTGCTGCTGTTCCTGCTGCGGCTGCGGCTGCGGTTGGCGGTACCCGCCGCCCCTTCCACCGACATGTGAAGTTCGCTGCGCGGCCACGTTGCAGCTGGCCTCATAGCCCGGCTCCCCTGGGCGCGGCACGTGCGCGTGCGTGACGCGCACGTCGACGCGCAGCTCCATGCCAACCGACCGCATCGACGCGTACGAGTCGTGCCCGACAATGGACGACAGCGGCGTCTGCCACGTCGTGTAGTCCCCCGCGGGCGACACCGTGATTGTTGCAGGAGTCTCCTCCCACCATAGAATGGATTGAGTGAGAACGCCCCCGTCGGGCGCTGTCGCCACAGGTGCAGCGGTGGGCCATGGCGAGATGGACTCCCTTGCGATGCGCGGCGTGCCAATGTGGCTCCGCACGTCCGACGAACGGAAGGAGCGGTTCCAAGCGGAGGCGACCGACGTCCCCGTCGACAACCCTGCTTGCCGCGCGTGAAGGGCGGACCCCTCCCGGTCCCGGCCCGACGGCAACACCGCCGGGAATGGTAGGCAGTAGTGGTCCGTCGCGTCACCCGACGCGTGCACGGAAGGGATGGGCGTCAGCAGCACCGCCACGGGCGCAAACGTGACGACCGAGCGGCGGTGAATGTGGAAGACTGCAGGGCGGATGACCAGTCGGTCGCCCGAAAATTCGATCGGTGCCGGCGTCGCCGCGTCTTCCAGCCGGGACATGACGTACAGGAGCCGATCGGCGGCCACGTCGACATAGTGGTCCGTCAAGGTATAGGGCGACGAGGAGCCGCCGAGGCGCCCGCGGAGCTTTGTCGCGGTCACCCGTAGCCCCCCGTGCGTCGTCAGGCGCATGGTGTCAAACCAGGGCAGGCGCGGCGAGGGATCCTTGCTGCCGCCTCCAAACCGTGCGCACGCCTTGGTAAAGTCCATGAAAACCGGAACGAAGGCCGTATTCCAAACCGCTTGCAGGCGGCCGACCTTGAGGTGGGCGTCACAAAATAGCTTTTGGGAGCCAAGGCCCTTGACGAGCGTCGCGCGGGAGCGGCGGCCGAGCGCGACCGTGGTTGTAGCCCAGTAGGGTGCGACTGTGCGCGGGGTGGCTAGTCCAAACACTGCGTCAGCGAGCGTCGCCTCGTCAAACGACACAAAGGCGGTCGGGTAGTCCCGAAACCCCAGCCGCGCGCCTCGGAGCATGGCCGACACGGAGCGGAAACCGAGGTCCGCCCAACCCGCCCGGTGGTCGCGTGGGTGGGTACCCCGCTCCGGGGCGAAGCTGTCGAGCCGCCGCACTTCGTCGAGTGATGCGGCCGACCCGCGCCGCATCGTCTCGGCGTCCATGACCATGGAAAAGCTCGCCGATGCGAGCGTCAGCGACGCGAGCGCCGCACTCTGCAACGGTGGTAGGTGACCGTCGGCAATGATAAGCGGCGGAGACGCCGCAGCTAGCTGCTGCGCGCGGTCCACATAAATGTCCGAGTCTCGCTCCTTGAGCTGCGCGAGCAGCGTGTCGCCGAGCTCCTCCAGTTGCCGCTCGGAAAGCTCCACGAGTTTGTCCTCCATTAGCTCGTTGCGGTGCAGGCGCTCCCGCGTCTCGTCTTGCATGAGGGGGAGCATGCGGGTGAGCCACCCATTGAGGGGGTCGTCCTGCAAGTACACCTCCACATCCGACAGGGAAATGTGGAGGTCGGGCATCGGCTTCTTGCCGACCGAGCCGCCGCCAGCGCCGCTGACAAAGCGCGGGGCGGCGGCGGCAGAGGAGGTGGTCGACGACGCCGACGCCGACCGCGGGGTGGACGCCGCACCGGACTCGACGGGAGTGTCGCGTGCTTCGGCCCACTCCTCGTCGCTGCTCGCGTCGGTAGCCACGAAGACTCCTGACGAAAGCGGGCTCTCCGGAAAGGTAGCGAGCGAGCCGCCAACACCAATAGCGCCCTTTCCTCTGCCACCCGCACTGGACGACGGCAATGGCGAGGGGCTTCTCGCGCCCCCCCCGACGGTTGCTGTCTCGACGACCACCCCACCGGTGGCCGCCACCGCCGCTGCCGTCGCTGCCGCCGCTGCCGTCGCTGCCGCCGCTGCCGACGCGCGCGCCAGCTTCCGCGCCTTGGCCAGCGTCACAACCGCCTTGATGCGGATGATCCACTCATTGAGGCGCGTGCCAAACGCAAAGTCGTGCGGGAGCACCGACCGAACCCCCACGCCGTGGATTTTGATCGCCTGCGGGCGGGCGGTCGGCGCCATGGACACGAGCGGGTTGTCCAGCCGGATGGTCGTCGCATGCGCAAACGGCACGTCTTGGAGGAACCACGTGACGCCCGCCACCTCCCACACGGGGTCGGCGGGGGACATGGCCGCAACGCCAACGACCGACGCGCCGCTGGACGGGCCGTCGGGGAAGGAGGCCTTGACTTTGACGTCGCTCAGCGTCAGCGCCAGCGACCGCAGGGCCGTGAGGGTGCGCTCAAGACCCGACGCGGCGGCGGTGCCGGCCGACCGCGGACGGCCGCCGCGGGCGCCCCCGCCGGCGGCGACAGACGTCGCCCCGCCCTCGCGGGGGCGCTTGGCGCTCGCCAGTGGCGCCGCCGGCGGCGCGGCGGCGACCAGACGCCGTGGCCCAGACGGGCGACCGGCCGCGGGGCCCCCACCCACCGCCGGCCACTGAGACAGCACGAGCCCGACCGGCGCCGCGTCGTCGCTAGCCCGACCTCCCGCGCTGCCGTCATCATCCCCCCCACGCCACGCCGCGCGCGCGCCGCGGACCGCGTCTGGGATCGAGTCAAAGGCCGTCTGCAGGTCATAGTCCCACCGAAAGTCCGCGCCGGCCACGTGCATGGCGACCCGGCTCTCCGCGTTGACCGACCCCGCCACGCGGCCGACGTGGGCAGTCGTCCCCACCCCGTCGGCGGTGACGTGGAGGAGGGAGATGCTCTCCACGGCAGCGTCGACCATGATGGGTGCCTCGAGTGCCTCGAGCGTCGACGACGACGCCGTGCCGGGGCGGACGAGGGCGGGGATGTGCACGCGGCTGACGAGAACGACCAGCGCTTGGGTTTCAAGAGGGGGACCCGGCGCCGCCAACGCTGGCCCGCCCACGGGCGCCGTGGCGGCGGCTGCTGCCGCCGTCGCCGCTGCCGCTGCCGCCGCCGGCCCACCGCTGTTCAACGGCGGCGGCGGCACCGGAACATCCGCCGCCGGCACCGACGCCGGCAGTGGAAACGGGAGCAACTCGGACCCCGGCCCCGTCAGCACCGGCCCGTCCGTACATGGCAGGCCCGCCTTCCCCGCCCCATCCGGCCGCCCGACCCATAAAAAGCACCCGTTCCGCACGTCCACCGACGCCTCCATGCGCGGGCGGGCCGCCAGCCCGCCCGAAAACATAAACGACCGCGCCCACCGGTCGTGCTCAGACGGCGCCGCCGCCGCCGCAGCGTCCGCCTCGGCCTGCCGCGCAGCGGCTAGTAACGCCCCACGGCTGCCGTCCCAGCTGTGCCGCGACGCGGGCGTCGACGCGGCGAGGGCGGGCGTCGGCCGCAGGGCGGCGGCGGCGACACGGAGGCGCGCAAGGAGGGTGGCGAGGGCGACCGGCTCGGCGCCCGCCGCCACGCCGTCGACGGTCGCTTCGAGGCGGACCACGTGCGCGGCCGCCACGTTAACGTCGATGGACCCGTGGAGCCGCGCCACGTACACAGTGGCCGCGGGCCGCGACGCGGCAATGGTGGCGACGGCAGCGGCTTGGGTGGGGGGAGTGTGGAGCGCGTCGGCAGACGCCGAGGAGGGGCACCGCCCGTCGGTCGACGGGCTCGAGTCCCCTCCGTCGCCCCCGTCGCCTCCTGCCGACGTCGACGCCGCGGCGCTCGGCGGTGTCACGCCCGGCCCGCCCCCCCGCGCCGGCCCCGGGGCGCTCGCCACCGACGACAGCTCGTCCGACGCAATCCCCAGGGACGATTCGGACGCGGGGTCGTCGACGGGGAGGCCCGCCGCCGTCGCCGCGGGCGCGGTCGTTGCGGCCAATGGCAGCGCCGGCGGCGTCGGTGGGGCGGCTAGGCCGCCAACCGCTGCCACCGCGGCTGCCGCCGACGCCGAGGCGCCGGCGGCAGCGGCCGCCGCGGCGGCCGCCGCCACGTCCCCTGCGCGCCCCCCGCCGCTGGCACCGACACCATTGCGGCCGTCGACTGACAAGCGCATCCCCGACGACGGCGAGGAGAGCCCCCCGGCCCGCGTGCGCGCCGCTGGGTCGGCGTAGCACAGCCCGTGGAGGGTGCCCTCGTCAAGGGCCTCGGACGCGAGGGAGCCCGCCCGGAAGCCGTCGAGGGTCAACACCGACCGCGATGCGAGCTGCTGGTGCTGCTTGTCCGTACCAAACGACTTGATGCGAAGACGGGTGATCGTCACAAAGATGCCGTCCTCCGCGGGGAGGGGCGGCAATGACGCGTCAGAGGACACCCCCGCCGCGGCTGCGTTCGCGTCGCCGCCCGGGAGAATGCCCCGCTCGCGACGCACGGCCCCTGCGAGCCCCCGTGCGCGCCCGCTGCCGACATTACCGCCCCCTTGCCGAGCGTGACCCCACGGCGTGGCCGCGGAGCCGACGGCCGCCCTCCCACCCCCCCCCACCGGCGGCGCTACCGCCCGCACGGTCACTTCCTCCACCGTCGCCCATCCGTCCCAGTAGCGAATCGCGCCCTGCGGCCGCGGCCGCGGCAGCACCGGGATGAAACGGGGGAGCTTCCCCTGCAACGCGCGCGTGTGGCCGGGACACAAGTGCAAGTCGAGGCCGCCCGTGGAGGCGGTGACCACCGGCCCCGTGGTGGGCAAGCAGCCGCCACCGTCGCCGCCGTCGCCGCCCGCGTCCCCCCCCAGGCACACGGCCACGCGTGGCACCGCAACGTGCAGGCGGAGGTCGTCGAGCACCCCCGAGCGGCGCCCCTTGAGCGGCGTAATCGCATTGGCGGCGACCGTGGCGGTGACGACAAACGTCGTTGGCAGGGTCACGGCAGCCGCTGACCGCGGCAGCGTGACCGACAGGCGCTCCGCTGACAGCGCAAAGCGGCCGGCGAGGAGCCCCACGGGCCGCGCCTCGAGCACCAACCCAGACGCGGCGACGGTCAACGCGCCGGGGCGCTCGACAGACAACTCGTCGAGGCGCACGTGGAAGGCGCGGAAGCAGATAATGGTGACTTCGGTGGCGGTCGTGCGCGCAACGTTTTGGATGTAGTAGGCCCACCCCCCCGGCGCCAAGCCGGACGACGCGCCAGACGGGGGGGGGGAGGGCGCCGCCGGGCCCCCCGCGCCCGTGGCGGCCGCGGCGGCGGGCGGCGCGGCGCCATTGCCGGCCGTGCGGCGGAGCAACACGCGTTGGAGTAGGCCGCCCACCCCACGCCCGCCCGCGTGGACTCCCCCCGACTCCCCACTGCCCGGCGGGGTGCCCGGTGCCGCACCGGCGCCACCCCCCAGTCGGGATCCCCCCCCCCCCCCCGCCACTGGTGGTAGGCGCACCACCACCCGCGTCGCGTGCACATCGACAAGTGCCCCACGGAGGTGCTCCGACAGCAGCGCGCTCAGGCGCGTCGAGACGGTCACGGACAGCCCGGCCGGCAACAACTCTGACGCCCCGGGGGATGCGGACAGCTCGACAGAGCCGGAGCGCACGCGTACGCTGATAGACAGGCGACGGAGGAGGAGCGCGACGGCGGCGGCGGCGGTGGCAGCGATGGCGGTCAGGACCGCGACGGCCACCAGCAGCGCCCCCATCAGGGTGGTGAGGTCATGGACGGTGGCTGTGGGGGGGGGGACGGGAGGGGGGAATCGGGTTGGGAGAGAAGAGAGAAGAGAGCAGACAAACAGATAGGAAGCACGGGGGGATGGACGGGTAGGGCCCTGTCCCAAGGGACGAGGTAGCGCTGTGGGCGCCTCCGCCGCGAGCGCGTGCTGACAAGGGGTTGCTCGGCTCGGTTGCGTGCCAAGCATCCGCACCCCCTCTACTGTTCGACACACGGCACCATTTCCTGACCACCACCACCGCGCTCGCCGGACACACGCGCCGCTCACTTGCATGCATGACGGTTGTAATTTGCGAGTGACTACTGCCAATCGCAGGATACCAGCAAGAGAGGGGGGCTATAAAACGAGGAGGAGCAGAGTGAAAAGAAGAAGAATGAAACATCTTCTACAAATGTAGTGTAGACTGAAATCCCACGGCCATCGCGGTTCTTCGGGATATCATGTTTGTTTTTCGCCCGTCTTGGTGCACCTCGTAGCGTTTTCCGACCATCACAATGTTTGGACACTCCAACATGACACTCTGGTGGCGGTTGTCAAAGACGACCTCTGCTGTGTCATGCATCGCACACTGTGTAGGATAGCACGATGCACGGCGCTTGTGCAGGCCCGCATCTGGAACGTGTCTAAGAATCGGTGGCCGGTCGACCTGCATGATGGTGGTCGGTTGACAGTGCAGCGCTCAATCGAGCAACCGCCTCCTAAGAATCTCCCATATGCGACTGTCCTCATCCTCGACGGCCCCTTACCAGGGAGCCATCCGAGCGCGGGTGACGTCTCAGACTATCCGCTCTGCACTGGTCTGCAGCATGGGATTGGATCAAACCGAATGGGAACAGCCGAAACACGTCGCGCGCCCTCCACTACCAAGCAGGCCTATTCTGTACATGCGACTGGAATGTGCACATCTGGAGTGGTCCGTGTTTTCTACGAACAGCGATAGCGGCTACGCGAGTCTCGGGTGGGGCCTGCATCGCCAGAATGTCCTCTTCTGGCCTCGGGCGGGGACGCACACTTTGGCTGGCATACATCGTTCGGCCCGGCCGCGCTGTGGCGCTTGCGGGGCACGGCTAAGACACATCGGCAGCGAGAAACCTGACTACATCGGCTAGAGCACACGCGGACAATCGTATCAAAGCTCTCAGCAGCCATCCAGGTCGACGGGGCTATGCACACCATGCCCAACAACGGGCTGCTGTGACCGGCACAAGCTGCCGGTTCCATTTCACTGGAAGAGCGTCGAGGTCTGGAGCGAGCCAGGATCAGTCGCGCGAGTGAGTCCAGGGTCCATCCTGGATATGCAATGTTTCCAGGGATACAAGACCCTCGGAGGTCACAAAGCCTTTCGCTGGTCTCACGCGGCCAACGCCGGTGGCACACAATAGGCCAGTTTAACATGGTCGTCACGGGGGTCTCGAACCGGCCTGTTTGACCCCAACAGAGGCATTTCGACCTCCTCCGTTCCGACATATTGAACTGTCCTACTTCTTGCACAGGAAGTCGCTGGGGTGTCGTCTATAAGAGTCGTCTGAGGGTCGTTGGAGGGCTGCTCGCCTCGTACGCTTCGAACGCGACCTGCTATCGCCAGATTGCCAACAAACAGGAGTCCCCGCCCGAGACCAAAACGTCGTGGTTGACTGACAGACCTGAGCGAGTGTCAGCCGCGCCCAGTCTCGCCATCCCTCTGCTCGGCTGCCGGCTACAATCGACAAGACTACGTTGCGGTGCTAGTCAAGCCGTGAATGCGCGCCTACCAGACGCGCTGGACAGCCTGATCGATTCAAGTTGAAGCGACTGTCAAGAGGCGGGAGCGGGGGATCCGCCTCCCACGTACTCGCGAGCCACGGCACAGCCGGAACCAGTCGTGGAATCTATGGGGCCCCACGGAAAGCATACACCGCCTACGCGGACAAGTGGCCGGCGGGCGCCGCCCTGACACTGTGTAGTTCGAGCCGTGCGAGTGCGTGTGACCCGTGCGCCCTCGCGTCGGGCAAAAAACCCCAAACCTCTACCGGTCACCTATCGATGTTTCGGGCGCGCGGTGCGACCATCAACCTCAACCCGCCTGCGTCAGGCGGCCCGACGCACGACACGATCCGCGAACGGTGCGCGCGGGCTGACTCCCGCAACGTACGTGCCCGCCCGAGGCGCCGCACCGGACTCGGCCACCCATCGCGGTTTGGCTGGAAGCCGCACCTCTGCAGGGACCGCCTCTGCCCCATCTCGCTCCGCATGTCAGGCCAGCACAGAGGCGAGGAGGCCCTCGTCACGTCAGCTCACCCCCCATGGGAAAAAGCCGCCACGCCCCCCACCGTCGGCGTTCCGCCCCCTACTTCTACCACACGGTCGGGCGGGGGTGTGCTGCGACCGTCGAGCCGGCCCGCCCACCACACGGCACTCTCGCTGGCGACTGGCACAAGCGCCGACGCTGCTCGCCGTGCTCTCCGTCCACTCAACCATCCCCACCATGGCGGTCGGCTGTGCGCGGGTGCGCGGGGCGCCCTCCCCCTCCCCCCACCGCCGTCGCCGGCCATCCCGCCTCGCCGTGGTCGTGGCCGCCGCCGCCGCCACCACCGCCGTTGCGGCCGCGGCGTCGCCAGCCGCCGCCGGCGAAAACTACGAAGGCTGCTCGACGGTGATTGTCGGGGCGGGCATTGGCGGCGCCTACACCGCGTGGCGCCTCGCCGTCGACGATGGCGGGCGCAAGGCGGCGGGCCGCTCGATTTGCGTGTTTGAAGCCGCCGCCCGCCCCGGCGGCCGCATCCTCACCTTTCGCGACGCGCCGTCGCCGTTTGACGGCTCGGCCGTCGATCTCGGCGCGTACCGCTTCCACCGCGGGGAGCACGCCATGGTGCGCTCCGTCGCCGAAGGGCGCCTCGGCCTCGTGACGCACTGCTACTCGGATCCGCTGGGCGACACGCTGCGGGGGATGGCGGCGGGCGTCAATGGGACGGCCGACCACGTGACGCGGCGGGTGGCGGTGTGCCCCCCTCAAACGCGCCCCGTGACGGTGGCGCGGGGGGTGCGCTTTGCCGCCGCCCCGGGTGCCGCCTTTTCCCGTGCCGACCCCGTCAGGGATGGGGTGGAGGGTGTTGCCTACAACCCGTCGCTGCCGTGGGTGATCCCCCCCCCGGGGCGGTGGGGGCCCAATGCGGCGCTGCGCGCGCCGCGGAGCGCGTTTGGGTTGCTCATGGGGCCGGGCTCGCCCATCCCCGAAGTCGCCAAAAACTTTTTACGGCTCGTGCGCGCGCCCACCTACGACGCGGCCATGGTCGTTGCCGACGACATTGTTGGCAAGCTGCGGGGCGCCGCGTACAAGGGCGTCAAACTCCACGAGGTGACCGTCTACCAAGTCGCCCAAGCCGAGGGCATGTCCCCCGAGGAGCTGGCGCTCTCCCAAGACACCAACGTCGGCATTGGCGTCTTTTCGCAAATGACCGTGGCCGACTTTTTGGCCGACGCGCTGCGGGGCATTGCGCTCGGCAAGGGGGACTTTGACGGCCCCCGCGACTATGTGACGCCCGTTGCGGCCGACGCGTCGGGCGCGGGCGTGCGGCGCATCGGCATGGGCTCCATCGTCGAGGGGCTCCTCGACGCGGCCAAGGGCGCGGGCGTCCGCGTCTTTTACACCACCCGCCTGACGGGCGTGCGGCGGGCCGGCACGGGCGTGCGCCTGTCGTTTGCCAATGGTGCGTCGGTGGAGGCGCGGCGCGCCTTTTTGAACATGGGCAAGCCCGACGTGGCGGCGCTCGGTGGCACCTCCCTCCCAACGGCGGGGGCGACGCGGCCCTTCGCCCGCGCGTTTGGCGCCCTCAAAGTCGTCGGCCTCTCCAAAGCCTACTGCTGGTGGTCCGACGCGTGGTGGCTGTCCCGCCTCAACGCCACCGCCGGGGTGGTGGCGACGGGCGGCGCCCTCAGCTCCGCCCGCTACCACGACGGCTCCGTGCGGTGCGCCGACGCGGCGGCGCGCACCGGCTGCGCCGGCTCCATGCTCGTCTCGTACAATGTGGGCGACGCGACGGGGGCGGAGAGTGGGGGCTACCTCGCCTCCCACGACGGCACGGGCTACTACCCGGGGTCCGCCACCGACGCGGTGCGGGTGCTCAAGGCGGGCGCCCTCACCGCCCGCCAGCGGCTGCTGTGGGGGGCCATCCAGGAGGAAGTCGCGCGCGTGCACGGGCCCGTGTTGGCGGCGGCGGGGGGGGGCGCCTCGCCCCCGCCCCCAGACGTGTGTGCGACCGCCGCGTGGGTCGATGTGGGCGTCCACATTGCGTCGGCGCACAACTCGGGGCTCGACGAAAAGGACGACGCGCTCGAAGCGTTTGTGGCGCCCGTGCCGGGCGTGCGCCTGCACCTCGTCGGCGAAGCGTACGGGCAGGCGCACGGGTGGGCCGAAGCGGCGCTGCGGTCGGCGGAGCGGGCGCTGTACCACGGCGTCGGCGTCGGGCGGCCGCCGTGGTTGGACGCGCGCGCGCACACGAGCTTGATCGTCAAGTTCAACCGGGGGGGGTGAGGCGCCGCCGCCGCGGCGGCGGCGGCGCGCGCGCGCAACTGATTGTCGCGGGTCTCGTTCAACTTAGGTTTTTTTTCTTCGCTTTGGAGCAGCGCGTCCACCCAGCGGCAGCCGGGAAGCGGCGGCCCGACGCCACCAGGCGCGTCGGTCGCCCCCGACAGAGGTCAAGGGGAGTGCCACCAAACCAGCGGGGCGGCCCCACACCCCTGCGCGGTGCCGCGCCAGACCGCCCGCCACCCCCCGCCGCACGGCGGCGGGGCGGTCCCAAGCCGGTCCCCCCCCCCCCCCCCCCCCCCCCCCCCCCCCCCCCCACCCCCCCCCCCCCCCCCCCCCCCCCCCCCCCCCCCCCCC
>Ga0209093_1000900_pt1 | contig 16720 bp, 17 predicted proteins | sample SidtaG_4_FD_187450 | JGI IMG/M metagenome (GOLD analysis project Ga0209093, IMG submission 187450) | Marine algal microbial communities from Sidmouth, United Kingdom - Sidmouth_Male1 metaG (SPAdes) (version 2) | ecosystem: Host-associated > Algae > Red algae > Unclassified | place: Sidmouth... | reverse complement strand
GATGAGGGCGGGGGGGGGGTGGGGGGGGCGCCGCATTTTTGTGAGCTACACCTTTTTGCTCATGCGTATGTTGTTGGACGGCCTCTAAGGTACGGCTTTCTCTGGCATGTTCATTGCTTGTTGTCCCAACTGTTGGCAATCGCAACCGTCCGTCTTGGTCTGTTTCCCACTACCTACCAGTTTCCATCTGCGCAGAACCACATGCCCTCCACGAGACTCGGCAACAGACAAGCTGTGAAAAGGCTGATCGTCGAAGCAAACAACAGTGTGAGAACAAAATGAAGTCCATCGGGCCAATATTCTCAGACAGATGCCATCGCAACAATTCAACGCCGACCCAACCAATTCCAATTCGAACAGAAACGTAGTACCCGTGCGAGAAAAACCAATTTCGATCAAGTATCACGAAGTAGTAACCTACCAACCCGGAACCAATTTGATGATCCAGTGAGGCCATAGTAGCCCACTCTTACTGGGGGCACACTCTAGTTGGAGTCGAGTAATCCCACAGTAGTACCGCGTCTCCTTGAGATTTCACCGAGACTGGACCGGGCCCATAGTGGTGCGGCAAAACACCAACTCATACCTACAAACGTTTTGGCAGAACTGCTGGCTTACCTCCTCCCAGCAGGCTCTCTGTTGGACATGGTGCTACTATGGGCCAAGTCGAGTCTCGTGTCAGAATGAATATTTTGCGATTGGAGCGAATCCACAGTAGTACCGCGGCCGAGTGACCATTTTTGAAAAATTGTAGTGAGCCCATAGTATGACCGCCTCAGAATGACGTTCTCCGCTGAGTTTATGATCCCATTCATAGTAGCACGTTGCCGAACAGAAACGTTGCTGGGTGTCGCTAAGCCAGCAGTGGTTCCGTGTCGAAAGGATATTTTCTGAGGTTCGGGTGAGCCCATAATACGACCTCGTCAGCATGATATTCTCCGACGAGGCTGTGATCCCATTCATACTAGCACGTTGCCGAACCTAGACGTTCCCGGGTGTGGCAAAGCCAGCAGTGCTTTCGTGTCAAAATGATATTTTCTGGTGTTCCAGTGAGCTCATAGTAGTACCGCGTCACATCGACATTTTTCTGCGACGGGAGTGAGCCCATATCAGTACCGCGACGGTCAGAAGTTTTAGGAAAGCGGACGTTGCATATGTTCCGGATTCAAAAATTTGCAGGTTCGTGTCAGCAAGTAGTAGCACTACCAGGAACGGAGTTTCTCGTTCGCAGGGATTAACTCTAAAGTGGAACCCATGCCAGGTGGCATCAATCCTGGCGTGTATTACAGTACAATAGTACCCTTAATGAAAGTATCGCGCCAGAGAATGTCCACTCCCCCCACTGGAGGTCAATTTGGCCGGTTTCTGAAATCAAGAACCGGCCCTCAGACGCTGGAATCGACACCCCCCCTCTGGACTTGAATTTCGCGGGTCGGAGCAAGGCCGGACGTAACATCAAGAACCGCCTATGCGACCCTTCCGAGCACCCCCCGTCTGGACGTGGATCTCGCAAGTTCTTGATTTTGAGCGGCTGGTCTTGAATTCGTGCCTCCGTGTAGCCCACTATATCTACTGTATGCCGTGTCTGAGGTAGATCCACTGTCATTTCTACGCCGTCCGTTGGCTGCACGCGCACGTCATTGCTGCCGCCTGCCTCCCACCAGCCGTGCCCGCCCAAATTCTGTCACGGTCCCACCCCGCCCTACCCGTTTTGGATGTAATATCATCCCGCCACAGTGTATGCACATAGTCCCATCGTCAAATCTATTGGTTGGACGTTCACCCACGGCCGACCCCATTGGCTGCACCTTCTCACACAACCGTCTGCACAGCGCTGCGCACACGTGGCACTCCCACAGAGCACGATGCACCCTTTGTGCACTCGCCCGGGGAACCGGCGTATGCTTTTCCGCGCTATCTGGGTCAGCTGTCCGCCCCCTCTCAACAATGAATGCCAGATCATCTCCCCGACACGCATGCGCGCACTTTCAACGTCCAGTCTATTGGCTGGAAGTTCTTCCACAGCTCACCCCATTGGCTGGACGTCTTCACACCACGGCAGCACAGCGCGGCGCCCGCGTGTCAGTCCCTAAAACAGGGACGCGCCGCCTGTGCACTCGCTCGGGGCGCCGACAGATGTTGCTCCGCGGCGCCAGGTGCGGTTTGTTCAGCGGGGCCCCCCCGCTCGTCGGTCAGAGCCCGACCACTTCCCCGACACGCATGCGTGCTGTCGCATCGGCGGATTTATTGGCTGGACGTTCTCGCACGGTTCATCCCACTGGCTGGACGTTCTCTCTGAGCCTGCGGCACGGCATTTCGGACGCGCTTCGCCTTGTGACGCCACGACGTTCCGCCTGCGGACACGCGTCACCGGCGGATCATTTTTTGTGCCGCCCGTTCCGGGTCAGCTGTCGCCCCTCTTCTCGATGGAGCTTGTGCCAGGTCATCACCCCCACCCACATGCTGACTGTTGCAAGGGAACATCTATGGGCTGGAAGATCTCCCACATCTGAGATCATTGGCTGGACGTTCTTTCGGCCCGTCCTCCGCTGCACTATGCACAGAAGGCCACCGGTGATTTGATATCGTTTCGCCCAGCGTGTGCCTCTGGTAGGTCAGCTGTCTGATCGCCCCACGACCCTTTCCGGGCCTGGTCATCTCTACCATTTGCTATGTTACGTACCGCCTAGTGGTATCCCGATGCGGGGAAGTCCGACCGTTTTTCTTGACGGATTTTCCCGCATCTGCATCTCTGAGCGTCCTCCCCATGGATCATCGGATCTGTACCGGTCTCGTGTATTGCCCCGCCTCGACCGTTGCTCCTGCCAGATGAGCACTGCCACGCACGTGCGTACAGTTGGACCGCGACATATACAGGCTGGTCGTTCTTTACGGCGCACGTCATTGGCTGGACGTTCTTTCCAGCGTCAATTCTTCAAGTGGACGCTCTTTCCCGTCTCTGCCCATTGGCTGGACGTTTTCTCCTGACTGACGCCATCAACTGGAAGATCTCGCACGGCCAGGCCATTGGCTGGCTGTTTTTTCCCGCGGCAATTCAACAACAGACGTTCTGTCCTGCCCCACCCTATTGGCTGGACGTTCTCCCCGGCCTCGTTGCAGAAACTGGACGTTGCGTTCCGGCTCACCCATTGGGTGGCCGTTCTTTCCCACGTTTGCTGATCATCCGGATGATCTCATAGCCGTTTTCTCTAATGTTGCGCCGTCTCGCGGGCCCGTTTTTCTCACCTCGATTTCTGGCGTTACCAGTATAAATCGTCCGCCGCCGCCCAGTCCGCGCCCCATCCACCGTGCGTTTGAAAGTGCTGCCGTTCTTCGCCTTGCTCGTTACCAGCTATGTTTTTAAATGGGTGGACCGCTGCTCCATCTTCCCGCCGGCTTCTTGTCCCCGGTGCTCTCTTGAGCAAAACCAGCCCACTGCCCGTCCTCTTGCGCCGCTCCGCGCGCGCGAAGCACCTGTGATTGCCCACACCACCGGCAGCATGCGCCATGCTTGGTCTGTGCTTCCCGCCGCCTTGGGGCAGCCTCAACGGCCGCCGCTCGGGAGCTCGACGGTTTCACGTCGCCAGATGGCCAGCCACTCTGTTGCGCGTGTTGCCGCTCTCGCCACGTCGCCGCCTCCGTTGGTCTCCCCTCTCAGCTGCCGCCAGCGATGCCAGCGGCGGGGACTGCTGAGCCGTTTTTCCCGCGCCCGAGGGGACAGCCCGCCAATAGTTCCACCTCTCAATAGGTCCGTCTGGGCGCGGGAGGGGTGCGCTCCCCTCCGTCTCTCGGAACGCTACTTAAGCCCTGCATTTTTTCTGCCCACTGTGTCTAGGGCCGCCTCGCAGCATCCGACTCATTTTTTTTCCGGGCCACCTTTGTTCCAACACACCACCCGCGCTGCCTCGTTTCGTTACTCACACCACCACCGTCGCCATGGCGCCGAGTTCCGTCTCAGGCGGCGTTGGCGGTGGCGCCCCTACTTCGGACGGCGTCGCCCGGCCCAACCCTGCCGACGAACGCCAAGGCAACCACCCGCGCGTCGCCAGGACAGGCGAAGCTCCCGCTGGCGCTGCCGCCGCCAGCACGCTCGACGGCGCGGAGGACGCTGGTGGTCCCGCCGGTGCCCCTTTCACGAGCCTGCTCGTTTGGAAGGAGCCTAGCGTCGTCATCTGCGCGCTGTGCGACATGACGCTGGGACGTGGGCCGCAGCAGCTCAAGCACCATGTGTCGAGCAGCACCCACAAGGCTGCTGTAACTGCCGCAACTGCCGCCGGCAGAACGAACGCAGCTGCCATGGTGCCGCCTGCGCCCCACGCGGCCGTCGCCGTGTCGACGGCGGACGAGTGCGTGTCGGCGCTCGAGGCGGCGGCGACGCCGAGCCAGGTGGCAACGCTGGACAGGTACAAGAATGACGCCAAGTCGTGGCCATCGTCTGCGGACGCGCCGCACTTGCCACCAGTGCCGGCTTCGTCGGCGCGGCACAACACCGTCGTGTGCTACCAGTGTCGGTCCGTCGGCGGGTCATCCCGGGAGCTGCTCAGGAAGCACGCAGCTGTTCCAGCCGCGGACGCGCAGGCGGCGACGAATTCCAACTCTGAGCCGCAGCCGCCGCCGCCGCCGCCTCTGTCGGCGGCGTGCTCCAACCGGGTCTTCCCAACGGTGCCGACGCAGACGCTGCAAAAGGGCAAGTACACGCGCTTCTTCCCCGTCGTCTTTGTGCGGCGCCCATCCGCTATTGCACCTGCCGAGTTTCCTTTCGGGTCAAAAGCCTTTTCGGCCGCCTTTTTGCCCCTTGACGTTTTTCTTGGTGTCAACAAAGGTGGCGTCGGTGGAGGCGGCGGCGGCGCTGCCCGACTCCACACCACCGACGCGACGTCCGACTCTCAGAGCGGCGCCTTGTTGAGGACGTTCAAGCTCAACGACCGCATAAGATAGATGCACTGGAGGGCGGAGCAGGTGGTCGACCACTTTGCGTTTTTCCCGGTGGCGGCGTCTGACGTGGGGCACAAGGGGGGGGTTCCCAACGACGGCCGCGGCGGTGGCGGCGGCGGCGGCGGCGGCGGCGGCGGCGGCGGCGGTGGTGGCAGCAGTAGTGCGCAAGAGCGCGCTAACAGCCGCGACTGGCAGCTCCACTGTGCCCTCAAGGCCGCTGTCAACAGCCTCTCTGCTGGAGCGCTGCGGCTGCTGCGCAAGTGCGATTTGACGATTGCGGCCAAGTTGGTTGTCGGTGCAGGCACGGAGCGGCAGGCAGGGGACACGCGGCGGCCTTTCAGCGTGCACCTACTCGACACTACTGTCGCACGGTATGTGCAGGACGCGGCGCTGTTTCTCTACGTCGTTGTCCGTCTGTGGGACCAGTCCCGGCGCTCGGACGCAGAGCGCCTGGTGGACGGACGCACCACACCGCCGTTGTCGATGAAGTCGGTGCGGGCGGCATCAAAGGTACGGACTGCGTTTGACGCCGGCCTGTCTCTTGCGCTGTCTGCCAACGCTGGGAGCAGCACCAGCGGAACTGGCCCGGCGGCGGCGCAGTCGGGCAACACCGGCGGCGGTGGTTGTGGTGGTGGTTGTGCTGGCGCTGATGCCGTCGGTAGAGGTGCGTCCTCCGCGTCGGCAGGCCCGGCGGCGTCATCTTTTCGTGGCCAACCCGCCTCGGTCGAGCTCATTGGTGACCGCATTGGCGAGCAGCGTGAGTTTTCTGAACCAATGAGAGCGCTGATGCTCAGCCTCGTCCCCGAGGAGTACGACCCGCGGACGCGGCACGCCGGGGGGGACGGCGAACCCCGCGCGGACGTGTCGATGGTCATGCCCTTTCTGTCTCTGCTCTACCCCCACTGTTCGACGGCGTCGCCAAAGGTCTACCGCGTGCCGACCGTGTCATACATGGACGATGCGGCGGCGCAGCACCTGTCGTCGGGGTTGCTGTTTGCGACGCGGGTTGTCAATGCGCTCTTTTTCGTCAACGTCGGTCGACCGGTCAGACCCGACGCGTCGGTGTCTGAAAAGCGAGAGTCGTTGGCACAGGCATTTGGGGCGATTGCCACAGCCACGGACCCGTTGTCGACCACTGCAGCCGCCTACATCGTCATGCAGTCGTCGACGACCGAGAAGATGGCGTGGGCAGAAGAAGTGGCGCCGACGTTTCTCCCGTGCACCAACACGCACAACCTCGACGGCGCGCCGCCCACGGCTGTGTGCGGGACGGTGCTTAACCGGGGCTTCCACCTGAGCACCGTTCAGTTCGGGCAGGCGGCGACGGACATGCAGGCGGACCTTTGGCATCGCTTTAAGCGGCTGACGTGGGAGTATGCCCCGACGCGGTCGGGCTTCTTCACCGAGGCTGTGCTTCTCATCGACCCGCCGTCAGTGCAGACGCCGGGCGTCTCCTTTCTGCTGCTGCCAGCCAACCAGAACAAAGTGCGGCGCTGGCAATCCCACTTTCTGTGCAGTGGCGTTATGGACCACCCTGACTGCCCCGTGCGGCCGAATTTCTAGCTGCACCAGCCGTCAACGGCGGATGGCGGTGGTGGATGTGGTAGCGGTGGCGCTGGTGGCTGTGCCGGTGCGTGTGGTGTTGGTGGTGGTGGTGGTGGTGGTGGTGGTGGTGGCGGTGGTGGTGGTGGTGGTGGTGGTGATGGTGGGGTCGGTCCGTCTGAACGTCGTGACGGCGGCGGCGGCGGCGGCGGCGGCGGCGGCGGCGGCGGCGGCGTCCCGTTCCTACCCGATTTCGACCCGCTTGCACCCCCCCACGCAGCCGCTTCAATGGCGCTCCGGTCGTGGCGCAAGGACGTCGCGGCCTTTTGGGCGCGCCTGTGGGCGCTGATGCACACTGTCGGCGGAGCGCCGCCACGAGTGTCCGAGAGCTCTGCCCTCCGCGTAAGCGCCGCATCGGAGCGGGCTCAGCGGGGCGTGTACATTCACATTGGCTTCATCTACACCATCATGACGTACAGGAAGACGTCGGGCTCGTACGTCGGCGGCGGTCGGCCCATCATGCGGTGGATGGATGCCAAAACGTCGACGCTCGTGCTGTTGGCAATGGTCTTTCTCGACCCGCTGGAGCGCTACCTGTTGACTTCCGACGGGGAGGCGGCGGTCGACCAGGCGTTGTTGTTCCGAGACGTCAGCGGCGAGGAGCAGCCGGGACGGACGCTTGCCGCTGCTCTACACGAGGGCGCCCTTCGCGATGCGTCGCCTATGTTTTTGTGGTCCGCGGGTGTATCGGCAGTGGACGGCGGCGGCGGCGAAGCATGTGACAAAAGTAGACGTGTTGCAGGCGAGCCTCGGTGTCCCCGGTGGCAGCGGCGATGGCCGCGCTGGCGGCGGGACAGCTGCGACTGCGCCGGCGGGGACGACGGATGGCGGCGTCGTCGACTGAGGGCACGTGTTGGACTTGCAAAGTGGCCACTCATTGTCGACGGCCGCGTCAGCCTACTCCGGGGACCCGTTTTACTCCATCTTTGACGTCAACAATGGGCTCGTCCTTCTCTACCATCGGGCGACTCGCCTGTGGCAGGGCGGCATGAACATCTTGGCTGACAACCCCAACGACGGGCTGCGGCATCCGCTCGAGCCCCACACGGTCTGGGCGTGGTTGCCTCGACGCGCTCCCGACTGGGGGCCCGTGCAACACGCCGTTGCGTGTGCGGTGGCTCAAGGGAGGCGCGTCAAGGCCCCGTCGTGGCCGGTGCCGCCGCCGTCCCCTGGGGTTGCGGCGGCACTGGAAGCAGCGTCCGCAGTGTCCCCAATCACAGCCGGCGGACGCGCGCCGCCATGGAGCACCCCCATCTATGACCCCTCTTCGACTGAGTCACAGCTGGCGCGGCGGTACCGGCTGGCCCCCGAAGCCGTCGCGCGTGTGGCCGACAAGCACACGCGGGCACTCTACGGCGCCGGCATGCACCGGTCGGTCGAGCAGCAGCGCGCCATCTATGCGGTCTTGGCTGCGCGCGACGCAGTGACGCAGCTGGTCGTGCGTCCGACCGCCGGCGGCAAGAGCGCCACTTTTATCGTTCCTGCCGTCGCCGAGGCGGCGGCGGCGGTGACGGCGTCCCGGCGGCTGCAGGCCATCGGCACGGTCGCGCCGTTGGCCGGGACGGGGCTGCCGACACCATGGTACCCGCCGGTCACCACTGTGCTGACGCCAGCGCGGGCCATCACGGCCAACATTGTAGGTGCTGCGCGGGGGCAGGGCTGACCGTCGGCTCGTGGCCACGTGGATGCGACGTGGGGGAGGCTTCCCTTTTTGTTATCGACATGGGCACGGCCGTCCGCGACGGCGTCGTCTTTCGCGACGTCACTCGGCGCCTCTCTGACGGTGGCCGCCTCGCGCGCGTGGTTATTGATGAGGCGCACCTGACGCTGCTGTGGGACGTTCGTAAAGCGCTCGCGCACTTGCGCCAGAAGCTTCCGGACCTCCAGTGCCCTCTGCTGCTGCTCACTGCGACCGCCCCTCCGTCGTGGATCGACGCGCTGCTTGCGGCGGTCGGCCTCCGCGCCCACCGGCAGTGGAGCCTCATTCGGCCGACCAGCACCGCCCGCACCAACATCCGGTACGTCGTCGAGCCGGTCCCCGTGCGCTTCCACAGGCGGCCGGCGGCCGTCGCAAGGGGCAACGCGCCCCTCCACGGTGCGGTTTCCGACCGCGTTCTCGCCCAGGCCGCCTCCGTGCGCAGTCGCAGCGGGGACGCCGCCGGCCGGACGGCGGTGCTCGGCGTTTTTTGCGAGACCGTCGTTGAGATCAACGGCGTTGTCGCCCAGCTCCACGAGCGTTTGCGACGGACCGGCCAGCACGGGTGCAATGGCAGCAGCAGCAGCAGCAGGCGCCGCAGGACGCCCGCTGCGGGGGGCTGTGGCGGTGGTGGTGGTGATGGTGGTGGCGTGGACGACGTTGTCATCCTTAAGTTCCACTCCCAGGGGGCGGCTCCGGAAGGCAGTACGAGCGCCAACCATGCCGACGGCGAGGCGGTGGCGGCTTTGCCCACTACTGGGACGCTCGTCGACCAAGACCAGACGTTCAATGGCGCCTTTCACGGACCTGCCATCAAGGGCGGCAGCATCGTCCTTCCGGCGCCGGCCAACCTGGCGCGTGGTGGCTCCAGCAGCCGAACAGGTGGCAGCAGCCGCCCGCTTTCTGTCTTGGTGTCTGCAGTCGTAGCAGATGCCCTGCGGGCGCCCGGCGTCGGGGTCGTGATTTTCGTCGGCTCCCCGGCAGTGTCCACAGGCACTGACTTTGCAGACATGGTCTGGGCCCTCTTCCTCGGGCCGAAACACCTGCTCGGCTCTGTTGAAGCCTCTGTTCGGCTCTGTCGAGACGCCTCGACGGTGGAAACGGCGGTGGTGCGGGCCCCCGACGGGTACGCGGCCGAGCTGGACCAGGAAACGACGACGATCCCCAACATTGTGGCCGTTGGGGACGTCGTGGCATGGGCGGTGCTGCCCCCCACTGGTTGGAGGCGGTGAGGGCTCGACGCACACTTTGATGGGTTGTCGGCGGCCAACTTTGTGTCGTGCGAGCGCGGTAACTTTGCGCTTTGTGACTTTTGCGCTACCGCGACGACGACGACAACGACGACGATGACGACGACAACAATGACAACGGGGACGATGATCATGACGACGATGCTGGGCGGCGTCGCCGCCGCCGCCGCCACCGCCGCGATGAGAAGGCCGACGACTTTGACCAACTGTTGCCGCGCTGGCCGCCGCCTTCGTCGGCGGCGCGGCGCACGGGGACGTCGGGGGGCCGTCTGCCCCTCGGGCACCCGCGCTTCCACTGCCAAGATGAAAACAGCGACAGCAGCAGCAGGCGGCCAGGGTCTGCTCCTCTTGCGCGGCACCAGTCTCGTCCTGTCACGCCGAGGACACCCGTGTCTGCTCCTTCTTCGCCGCCGACCATGTCGTTGCTAGCTCCGCTGTCGCCACCACCACAGGCATTGCCATCTCGTGCCGGTTGTGTGTCCGACGCTCCTGGCGGTGGAGGTGGGGGTGGTGGTAGTGGTGCTGGCGGTGGTGGTGGTGGTGGTGATGGTCGTGGTCGTCTTGGTGGTTTTGGCATTGGCAGTGGGGGCGGTTGCGGGGACCGTGGTGATCGTGGTGCCGGAGGCCGTGGCGGCGGCGGCCGCGGCGACGGCGACGGCGGTGCCGGCAGAGACCCCGACTATGACGCCGTCGTCACGCACGCGTCACCGTTGCCGACGTCAGGGACTACACCGACGCGTCAGGAGGAGCGCCCGCCGCCGCCGCCCTCTGTGCAGCTGCAGCAGGGGCAGCACTCCGCTCGTCGTCGGTTGCAATTTACAGCCACACCTTTGCGAGCGGCAGCAGCAGCAGCAGCAGCAGCAGCAGCAGCAGGAGCAGCAGCAGCAGCGGCAGCAGAAGCAGCAGCGCCGGCAGCGTCACTGCTGCCCCGGGGTTTGTCAGCTTCTCCTGCTGTTCAGCGACGTGCGCCGGTGGCTGGCGGTGGCGCCCGTGCCGTTGTGTACGGCCAAGTCGTAGAGGCCGCCATGCTGCCGGGGCGGCGCGCGGCAGAGGCCATCTGGCAGTCGGCCCCTGCGGACCCTGGAGTCCCACCCTGCGCGTGGTGTCGCGCGCTCCTCAACCGGCCGAAAGTTCCGGACCACACGCTTGTCCACTGCTTCACTGGAACCTGCTGCAGCTGCCTCAGGCCGAGCCAGGTCCGCCGCCCGTTCACACAGTCCCAGCTGCCGGGTGGCCCGGGTGTGTGCAGGTCTTCCTGGGGGCAGTGCAAGCTGAAGCGTCGGCGGTGGGCCTGCGCTACGGCGGCAGCGACGGAGCGGCCGGCGTGCGTCGTCTGCACATTGCCCCTTCCGATATCGGTGGGGGAGTGCGCCGTTGTGGCCACGCACGCGTACCGACAATATGGCACCTACCGTTGTCGCTGGCATCTTTTTCTCAGGGTGGTCATTCTGCAAGCGATGATGGCGAGACGCGCCATGTCGCCGCACGCCCGCGACTTTGGTGCCGCACTGGAGTCGACATGCGGCGTGAACTGGCTGGGGGGGGGGGGGGGGGGGGGGGGGGGGGGGGGGGGGGGGGGGGGGACGACGGCGGCTTCTGCCGCTGCCGATGAGGCGGCCACCTCTCTGCGTGCGCCACCAGCTGCGCTTCTGGACTGGGGTCCAAATGTGCCCGTGGCGCACTCTCTGGGTGACTTCGCCCCCTGGTTGACGCAGGGCGATACGGTTCCCAATTTGGTGCCGTTTGCTCCGCTTGTTGCGTCTGCTTCTGGGCTGTCTTTTTGAGGGGGCGGGTCAAGAGGGTGGGCGCCTGGCCGGGGCACATGTAGTAGATAATTTCTCTTTTACGACACGACGGCGACGACGACCACCGCCACCGCCACCACCAGCACCACCACCACAGCGCGACCGCGTCGACCACGCGGCTGCTGTCCTCCGCCACGGGCGGTAGGTCCGTCCTTCCGCGCGCGCGGCTGCGAAGCACTGGAGCGACTGACCAGAGACACGCACCTCCGCAAGATCGAGTCATCGGCATGGGGACTTTGGCGGAGACCCGACCCCGGGGCGCACCCACCACACGTGTGTGCGTCAGAGACTGGGCAAAAGTCGGTCCCGTTCCCAAGTGCCCGCTGTGGTTAGTAGCGCTACTAAACCAGCACACACAGGCGCGCACCCAGACTCAGAATCGGCCGGCCGCCGTCCAGTATTTTTTCATGTAGCCCCCTGCGCTGACAATGCGAATTCTCCATCTTAAATACATACTGTAGCCTCCCTCCCTGCAGTTCGACGCTGACTATTCTCATGTACCTCCCTGTGTTGCCGCTCCGAACTTTCCATCCGAAATGCAAACGGTAGCCACCCTCCTCCCACAATTTAAAGTGCATCAAAGCAGCTTGATGATTGGCTGATTCGAGGCCGTCGCGTTGGGCGGCACGACGCTCTCAGTAGCGCTACTAAGCACGTCGGATGCGTCGACCAGCCAACTGGCACACCGGCATGAGTGTGTGCCCCCGCCCGCCCGCACCTGGCGGCTTGCGGTCACGTCAACACCCAACATCTTTGTGGATTGATTCCCCACCCGCCCGGGGGTCGGGCGGCGGGCGGCGTGCGTCGGCGGCGCGCGCACGCTTGTCACGTGCCGAGCCATGAGCTTGAGAGGGGGCTTCGACTTGGCACTTCCCAGCCAGCATCTTGGTCAATCAACGGTTTTTGTGCCGTGCACTGCCCTGCCTGCCCCACCCACCAAGTCCCCCCCGCATTGTGGCCCGCATTGCACCATGGTTTTGGGATTCACGCACAGAAAGCACTGCTTGCGGGCGGGCACGGTCCGTGGTGGGGTGCCCGACCTTTGGGACGCCCCCACCCACCCACCCACCCACCCCTAAAGCAGCCTAGAGTGGGAGACACAGTTGTCTCAAAATGACACAACTTTCTTTATGGTGGACGTCTTGTCTTGCTGATCCTGTCCCCCCCCACGTTTTGGTCCCCATGGGCCAGGAACGCTTTTTTGGGGGATCGGTGTAGTTCTTAGAACACGCTGACCATTGGTCCCAGAGTGTGCAGGCAAGCAAGAATCTGGGACGTTCCATTGGATGAAAAGCATCCAAGTCTTGTGCCAACGCACAGATCTCCCCTTTTTCTTCAGATCTGGCTCTGTTTCTTCTGGGACCGCTGCCGAGGCTCGCACCAGACGACGTCAGAATGCCCATCAATCTCCGAGAGCCTCCCAAAAGACTCTCCTCTCCGCGATCTGAGGGGGTCGTGTGGATACGATGTGTAGAGCTCGCGCCTGAAACGCGCCCATCTGGGAGCGTTCGCCCATTCAGGGGCCTTCATACAGAGGAGAAACCGTGCCCGATGACCACAGAACTCAGGGATGAGCAATACAATTTCAACGGATTCCTCCTAAATATCGGTGTTTTCTTTCCGATCAAGAAATGGGGGTCCACATGGGCGACTGGCTGCCCGAAAAAGCCGTCGTCGTCGTCTGCTCTTGACTCGTTTTCGGGGCCCCTCCCGGTGGCTGCAGCGGGGCGGGCTCACAGCGTCTGCTCTCACCTCGTTTTTGATCTGATTTGGCCGCATCGGGCGCGCCCGCCCGAGGGGCCACAGGCGGCGTGGGAGGGCGGTGCCCACAGGCGGCACCCCCCCCCGCCCCCGCCCTGTTTGGGCACGCCGGCGGCCGCAGGTGGCAGCGTGCAGGCGCCCGGGCGACATCAGGCGCCTCGGGGGGGGGGGGGGGGGGGGGGGGGGGGGGGGGGGGGGGGGGGGGCGCGAGAGCACGCTCAGGTCCGCACGCCGCCAGCATGCGCACACAGGCGCCCACGCGCGCGCGCCCTCAGGCACATCGCCGGCGACCGTTTGTGTGCGCGCGCGCGGTGGTCGAGGCGGAACCGGTCGATTGCACGCTGCCGAGAAGCGTGCATGCATGCTTGCGGGCACCCGCCTTTTTAGTCGGATCGGCTGTCTCCCCAAACGGACGGCGCCGGCGCTCTCCGCTTTTGTCCATGCGCCGGCTGCTGGCGGATCCCCCGCACCCCGCCCACCCCACCTCACCCCAGCCCACCCCACCCCGCGCCTTTTATCGTGACGCGTGGGTGGGTGTCCTCTGTTTTCTGTGCCCCGGCTGTCGGATCCCCCCCCCCACCCCCCACACCACACCCCACCCCGCGGCTGCGTCGTGACGCGTGGCTCTGCTCTTGTTTTTCTGTGAGCCGGCTGGCGGATCCCCCCCCACCCCCTCCACCGGCGGCGGCCGCATCGTGACGCGTGGCGCCGCGGCGTCCGGCCGACTTGACCTCTGCTGCCTGCCCCGATCTTCCGATCGCCCGTCCGTCGCCATGGGCGACCACCCCGTCGGTGCGTCGGCGCCGTCCGGCGAGGCCGCGGCGGCGGCCGCCAACGGCAACTCTGCGTCGGCGGGGACGGCGTCGTCGCCAGCGGCGGTGGGCGGCGGTGCCCCTACGGTCGGCGCTGTGACGACGCCCGCTGTTGTGGCCGGCGGTGCAGGTGCTGGGGGCGTGGCTGCCGAGCCGTCCTCCTCCACGCCGGCTGTCGGCGTTGGCGGCGCTGCGGTTGGGGCGGCTGCCTTGGCCAATGCCGCCCCCCCTCGCGCCGCGGGGGCTGGCATCGGGCCTCCTGGTCGTGTGCCGTTGGACGCTTTTTCTACTACCGACACACCGAGCGTCGGCTCTGATGCTGCTGCTGCGGCCGTAGCTGCTGCTGCTGCTGCTGCTGCTGCGGCTGATGAGGCTGCGGTGGGGAGGGCATCGGCTTTGGGCGCTGCCGCGCCTCTGTCGCGGCCGTCGCCGCCGTCTGCGTCTCCGGCGGGCGCCGCGCAGCACGCGCAGGCGGCAGCGCACCCGCGCACGTCTCGTCAGTCGGAGCGAGTCTTGCGCGCTCGTGTCGAGGCGGCTCTCGAGATGTCGGCCGACGAGCAAGATGCGGCAACGACCGACGATGAAGACCACAGCGCGGACAAGGTGAACGCGCTCCTCCCGCTTCCGGCGCTTTTGGTCGCTGCTCAAGGCGGGCAGGCAGAGCTGATCCCGCACCTGGTTGGCGTCGGCGGTCACAACGGTGATCTCAAGGCCGTCTCGTGGCGTGACCGCAACGCCATGCACATGGCGGCCCGGTGTGGCTCGCTCCCGACCGTCCGTGCGCTCCGGGCGGCCGGCATGGCCGCCACGTGCCACGACCGGGACATCTTTGGCAACACGGCGTTGCATCTGGCGGCGCGCGCCGGCCACTTGGGGGTCGTGCGTCTGCTCGCAGAGTGTCACGGGTGCATGGTGAGGGCTACCAACCGGTTTGGGGACACGCCGCTGCACTCGGCCGTTCGCCACGACGAGACGGCGGTGGCGGTCTTCCTCATCGAGTCGACCACATGCGAGCCGTGCGCACGAAATGGGGCCGGCGACAGGCCGCTTCTCATGGCGGGCCCCCTGGAGACGGAAATGGGGCGGGGGTTTGTCGACGCCCTGCGCCGCCGCGCTGCGAGCCGCGGTTTAGGGACGCTGACACGTGCGACCGTGGAGGCGGCCCTCGCCGGTCGCGCTGACGTCGTGTCGGAGCTCATCAAGGACCGCGAGGCGCTTCCGCAGACGTGCATCCGTGGCGGCGCAAAGTCGCTGATGCGCGCTGCCATTGTCGGCGCCAACCCGCCGGCCGTTGTCCGTGTTCTGGTCGCACACTCTGCTTGCACGGGCCCGTGTCAGGTCTCTGCCGGCTTGTGGTCGCTGCCCCTTGTGCAGGCAGCGATGCTCGACACGGCCGTCAACGCGCACGGCGCCGAGGTGATCTCGGTGCTGGTTGGCGCCGGCGCCGACGTTGATGCGTATCTGCCGCACACGCAGACGGCTTTGGCGGCCGCAGCCGAGGCGGGGAACATCATTGTCATCAACAAGCTGCTCGGCTTCAAGGCGTCTGTCAACCTCATCGGCGGCCCCCATGGCCGCACGGCGCTGCACGCGGCGGCAGCAGCGCTTCAGGGTGGGGCCGTTCGTGCGCTGCTCGACGCCGGCGCGGACGCCGCGTTGCGCGATGGCCGCGGCTGTACGGCGCGGGAGCTGGTCGACCAGCGGCTGCGCGAGCATGACCCGCCCCTGACGGGAGAGAAGCTCAAGTCGGAGCGCACCAGGGCCGGTGTTATCTTCCGCATGCTTGATTGGGTCGCCGCCCGGCGCCCTGTCACGGACGACGTGTTTTGGGGCTACGGCGCGTATGCGCCGAACCAGACGGGTAGCGGGACAGGCGAGGGCAACGGCGGCGGCGGGCCACAAGAGGATGCGCCAGCCTACCCCCCGGCCGGGTCGCGCGTTGTTGGGCGGCGCCCGCGCAGTCCCGCGCCGGGGGGGAAACGTGGGCGCAAGCGCGCTCGCGGGGGCAGCGCGGCCGGCGGCTCGCAAAGCCCCGGGAAGGAGGCGGCGGCGGCGGCGGCGGCGGCGGCGGTTCCCACGGCGCCGAGGCGCAGTCCCCGGCAGGGGTCTGGCAAGCGGCCCCGTCGGGGCGGTGCAGCGCGTGCTGCTGCTGGTGGTGGTGGTCACGCCTAGTGTGTGGTGTGTGTCCCGCCCGCGTCGGGCGGGGCTGCCTGCGCTCGACGACAGCCGCGCGGAGCGCCGATGCACCCGGGCGTGGTGGATGGCGTCTGCGCGTCCTTCCGCTGCTCCGACCCGACTGTGCGCGGGTTGGTTCCTTCTATTCCTTTTTCTTGCCCGTACTTTTTTCTTTTTTTCTTTTTTTCGTCGAGGCGCTTGTCTCTCTCTGCTCCATGGATGCTTTTGGTTGCCTCCGTACGTTGGTGCCGCACCCTGGTGGTTGCCTCATGCGCCCCTACTGGCGTCAGACGGCATGCCACGATAGGGTGTCACGATAGGGTGTCTGTTTCTTTTTTTTTGATTTCGTGCATGAAAGCTTTGTTTGTGCTGGCATTCCGTGGTGGTGGTGGTGGTGGTGGTGGTGCTCATTCGGTTTTGATGCTTCGTCTCGGCGCGGTGCGACACTGTCGTTGCCTTTTTACGGAGGTATGTGCTGCTGTTTATGGGGGGCACACACTTGATCTCCCCCTTGCTCGGGACGGTATGTTGCGACTGCTCGGTGGGAGGGACCACCTCCACTGGAGTTGAGACGTGGTGGTGGCGTCACCGTCAGCGCCTTGTTTGCCTCGCATCTTTCTTGGCACCACCATTTGATAGGCTTTTGACCCTATCCCTGGTCCCCCCCCCCACCCCACCCACCCC
>Ga0209093_1000899_pt1 | contig 16721 bp, 16 predicted proteins | sample SidtaG_4_FD_187450 | JGI IMG/M metagenome (GOLD analysis project Ga0209093, IMG submission 187450) | Marine algal microbial communities from Sidmouth, United Kingdom - Sidmouth_Male1 metaG (SPAdes) (version 2) | ecosystem: Host-associated > Algae > Red algae > Unclassified | place: Sidmouth... | reverse complement strand
ACAGGCGGCAGTACTCGTCGGGACGGTCATAGGCCTCGCCATAGCCCAGGACGCGCAACGCCGCTACCAGCTTCTGGATGGGGTGGGACTGCAAACGCCCGGTAGCGTTGACGGAACGCTTCCACCGAGGCTCGTTATACACGGCCGCGTAAAGCCGCTGGAAGACGACGCGCGGCATGCGGAAGCGCTTCTCGAAATAGAGCTCACTATAGACCGGCGGCTGCCCGCCAACTCCAACATAGTCACGCAAAATCGCGTGCGCCCCCATGTCGAAACCGCGGTTGCGGTTCGGTCGCCGGCCGCGCCTGGAGCCGCCAATGGGCCGCTTGTACACCCGCCCGCGCACGACGCGCAGCGCTTGTCGCAAGAAAAGACCAGCCGCGGCCCCGAGAACAACGGCCAGGTCCAGGTCCTCGTCAAACTGGCCGTCAAGAAGCATGCTGGCTTCCGCGTCGAGCCGGGCAGCAGACACGCAAGAGAGAGGGCCGAGGACGGAGGGCACACCAATGGGTGGTGGTGGGGCGGGCGCCGTGACGACGACGGCAGGGCATGTGCGTGGGCAGCGCGGCGGTGGGTGCCACGGCGAGGATATCATCGGTGTCGTGTGGGCCGTCGAAAATATCATGGCACCGCGCCAGCAGGTGCCTCCTCCCTCCAAAATCAGGCTCTTTCGTGGGGGCGGCGGAGCGGTGCTGTCCGCGGCCTCGGATGGCCTGAAATGCCCGCGTGGGGCCGTGTGACAGTGTACACTGTCAAATCGGGCCCGCTGCCCGGGGTGAGCCAGGATCAGGGCTCGTCAGGGCCGACACTGGGGGACAAATCCAGTCCCGTCCACGGCTCATCCGCCTGGATGGAACGACCTCCACGTTTCGTCTGGTGAGCTGAAGCGAGGCGGTGTCAACAGCCCAGTGAGAAGGCGCGCGAGGCACGTATCACGCGCCGCCTGAGATGCTCGGCACGGCCCGAAAACTTCACGCCCTGTTCGTCTGCGGTGGTTACGTATTGGGCGATCCTAGCGCCTGCGGGGTCCCGCCAGCAGTGGGTCCACAGGTGAGTGCAGATTGAAATCCAGCTGTGCGATCAATCGGGGTCAGATGGACCACACGTGGTGGCCGTCGCGGTCGTCCGAGGCCACAGGCATGCACGGACAGCGCTACGATTCGATGTTAATTGGTTTGGAACGCTTCGACATCAACGCTCTTCGTCCGCATAGAGGGCCTCTATGCGGATCAGGGCCTCAGATTCCCGACCCCCTCCGAACCCCAGAAATGGGTTTCGGTCTGGAATTATTACCTTTCTGTAAGTCGATACCTACTCTACGTGGAGGTTTCCGCATAGCTACATTGCTGCACGTGCCGTTTTCTGCATAGAACTGTCACGTTGTGCCACGTGAGACACGTGGAGGCAATATTTGCGGAATGCGACATTGTTGGCTGTGCTCTAATGGTCCCGAGGATGGGGGACACATAATCGTTGACCCACGCTGTCGCCTGCTGAGCAATCTCGCTACCGACAGCAAGCTTCATCGGCGGGGGGAGTGACTCGCCCACTTGGCCAGAGATGCGCGCGTAGAGGACTGCGTACTTCGCAAACATGGCGGTAACCGCCTGCGGAAAGGGAGAATTCCCGCTGGCCGCACGGTACGCGACCCAGTCATACTTATAGCCCGGCATTACCGCCGGCGTGTCATCGTACGTCTCAATCTGGTCGCCGTCATAGCCCCGCTCCTTGCTGCATTCAGTGTTCTCACCGTCCTGGGCCTGGTTGTCATTTACCGGGGGCAATTCCCAAACGGGCACCGTCGAGCTAGCCGCAGCGCCGACGGCCTGCACAGGCAGCTCGTCCACACCGTCGAGCGGCGCAGCTGGCGTCGCCTCGCCCGGCGGGGGGTTCCCACTGAGGCTTGCAAGCAAACCCGGTACAACGAGCGGGAAGGCATTGACGGCGTGGCGCTGTTGCTTGCCTGTAAATGTAGACTGCTTCTGTTTAATCGAAACAATGTATTTGTTCCATCCATAAGAGACAGCAGGTTGCCAGCAATCAAAGGAAGCAGAAGCAATGCAGTGGTAGAGGCACTGCGCTTGTATGAAGAAGACCGCGATAGAGCAAAGGTGTCCAGGTGGTCGTCTCAGGAAAGGCGCCCGGCGATAGAGGCATACACACACAGCAACCGACCCCTCACCCAGTCATAATCATACCCTGGATCAATTTTGGTGGCTAGGCTGCGTCGGCCGAGCTGTTTGAAGCGACGGTTGCCAATCCGCTTGCCGGCCGCGAAAGACTTGATCAACGGTTGGTCACCCGCGCGGGCGCATGGAAAAATGTCCACCAATCGGTGAACAATCATACGTGTGACGCCCTGGTCCAATACCTTGGCAGTAAAAGGCAGCACAGAATGCTCAGAGGGCGGCCTACAGTGCAATGAAAAGCACTAGTCCGGGGTTAGTCTTATGCATAGGTAGCGGGAGTGTGCATAAGCGAGACACACGAGAGAAATTAAAGTGGAAAGCCCGAAAAAACAGACGTGAAGCGAGTCAAAAGCTATCTTTTTGTACATCAGATGCGGTGCGGTGGACAACCCCGTCATGCACGACAGAACCGGCATGACGCTGTTGATGCTGTTGGTTGCTTCTAGGTTAATACGCTTGGCACGCTTGACGGCGCGGCGCCGGTGCGACGGGGCCTCCCATTGCTTCTGCCGCACATCAATGGCGTTGTGCTCTCTGACGTCAGCGGCCTCGACAGAGCCTGACACGTCGCGTTGGACGTCGCAGCTCGAGCAGGGTTGCTAGCTCTGAAACCCCTTCATGCACAGCACCGCGCGCTTCTCCGGTTGGTTAGCACTGTACGCGAGCACCCTCGGAAAGGCCGTCAGCGTCCGCTTTCCCCTCGCACAGTAGATTTTGACACCCGCGTGACTGGCGCCAATCGTTGACCGCAGCGTCAAGAACAGGATGCGCTGGAGGATGTCGCTGCGGCGCTGACGATCCCGCTCCACGCCTCCCTTCTCTGCGAGTGTCGGGATTACTGGGATGAAGGCTACAGTCATCCACTTGACCACCCTGTCGACGTTGACCACCCGGACGCGGACTGCGTATAATTTGTGGGCTACGAGAGAAGAGACACGCAAAATGTAAAAAAGAGGTAGACACAGGCACCATGAAAGCTAGTCAGAAACCAAAAAATAGCAGGTGGTCAAAATCAGGGAAAATCAAGGACAGAGGCGACACTCCCTAGCACGACCTGCACCCGCAATCGAAAAAGAAGAACACCGAACTGACCACCCGACCACGATAGCTGTGTGCTGTCGCTGTACATGTGCAAGCTCAAAGCAAACGTGCTCGGCCCAAACTGCCGGACAATGTCGGTCTCACAGAGTCGGAACGCCGTACCGTCGAGAGGAGACTCCCGCTTGTCGGTGGGCGGTGCCGGCCCGTTATCACCGCTCCAATAGCGCACCCTCTTGCTGCTGCTTATCGCATCAATTGCTGCTTCAAGAACGGGCGTGAAGAAATCCGTGTAGGACTCGCCACCCTCGCTCATCGTGCACTTGAGCAACCCGGCCTCGTTGATGGCAGCGTCGGCGTCGTCGCGCAGTGCATTCTGGAATGCGGACGGCGAGCCGAACGTGTAGGTCAAAGGCGCACCGTCGGCGTCTTCAGCAGACATGCCGGCCCTGGTGCCGTCCCAGATCTCGCGAAACTCGTAAAGCTGGCGCTGCTCCTCGAGCGACAGCCCCGCCCCGCCGACGCTCAGCACAAACTCCTGCAGTGCCCGCAGCCGCACCGTGTTGAGCTCCCCCACCTTGCTGTTCGTGCGTGATTTGGCGAGGGGTTGCACCCGCTTCCAGTATGCGAGGCCCTCATACAGCGCCCGCACACGCGCCGCAACAAATGGGCGAGCGGGCTGCTCGGGCACCACTTTGTGAGACTGTCGCCTCGTCCTGCGGCGCTTGGCCGATGGGACCGTCTCCACCGGTGCCTCATCCGAGGACGAGTCGCTGGACGCGGCCACCGCGCACCCCAAGAGCGCTCCAATCTCAGCCTCGACACCCCGCTGCAATTGCACACGAGTGCCGAGGCCGTCCATCACTGTGGCCTGCACGCTTCCTTCCGAGGAAGCAGTGAACGCGTCAGGCGGTGCAGCAGGTTCCGGTCCACGAGGGGGTCCATTCTGCGGGGGCAGCAAATAGGTTGTGGATGTGGGCGCGCCGCCCACATCTAGACCCCCCCCATCGACATCGTTGGGTTGAATCATATCACCGCCATTGCCGCCATTCTCGGTGTCAAACCCCCCATCCACGGGTCCTCCTTGGTCCCCGTCCACCACGCCAGCAGCAACGCCGCGGTGAAAGCGTTTGACACGTCGGCGAGCTTGACCTGCAGGGTTTCCAGCAGCAGGGAGGCTTACGCGCAGCTGCTGGTGCTGGAGGGGCTGGTGGCATCGCAGCCCAGAAAACGCGGTGGCCAGAAAGTCCTCGCACAGCGCACACTCAAACTCATAAGTCGTAGGTGGCACGTCGGAAATTTTTGACTGGCAGTGGCATGAGAAATAGTTCATACGCCCGATACAAGTGGGGTAGGGACAACTATCAGAAACGTCCGTAGCACAAGCGTTAGTGAATCTCGGTTGAGCAAACAAGGCAACGCCCACACTCGAATGCATGCACCATCCACTCCAGGCTCGACACACCCACTGGATATCAGCCCCTGCCATCTGGGCGAGGACAACCGACGCGCCAAGCACGGCCTTGGCGGTGGCAGCCAGCGCTGGCTGCCTCGTCGCTGAAGAACGCGTCCACACAGCAAGCAGCTCTAGGCAGCAGGAGCCAAACCAAGGGGCAAGGCGGCGCCTCACACAGGTCGCGAGCGGCGGTACTCTCTGACACTCGCCGCAGCCCGTCCCACCGAGCGCGTATCACAGAAAGGCTGACAGCAAAGAACACCACCAGGCTCAAGCCACGAGACTGGGTAGACAGCGGCGAGGGAGCAATTGCCAGCCTCGACCGGTCAGTTCAGAACAGCAGGCCAAGACGACCATCTTGAATGGGTGCGCAACGAGGGCCCAACGAACCCCAACGGACATACATCTAAGGCGCTGGTGGGTGCATGGTGGTGCCGTACGTCGGGAGCGCGCTTACGTAGGCAGTCCCTGGTGGCCGGGAAGCATTGTGGTGGCGTCACTCTGTTGATCAGTCGTCGTACTAAACGCAAGTGGTGCACAAATTCGACACACAAGTCGCGTCAGTCACCGCATCGTATACAGAGATGGCTGCGGTTTCCGGCTCTTTCACAGCACCCTTTCTGATAATTTGAGTCGATCAACCCGTCGAAGTCCCTTTGCGGCTGATGGAAAACATAGCCGTCAGATCGTGACTTTCTCGTCGAACCACCTGTCGGGGTCTCTGCTGATCCTCTCCGTGTTCCAGGAAGGCGGCTGATGTCGCCGTCGCCCCCCTGTCCCCACAGGCATCCTGAGACAGCCCCACGACAATGGGCACTGACAATCGAGGGCTCATTGACGTCTGGTCGCGGCGCCCTCCGTATCACCTGCCGCTCTCAGGAAAACGCGCTGGTGCGCTCTGCGAGGCACCCAGTAAATGGGTGCTCTGCTGCTCAATGATGGTCGGTGCCGCCTCGGGTTGGCTGACGCCAACACAGTGTGCTCAGATGGAACTTCCGCTCTCCTTCTGCACCTGGGTTCGTTGACGCCGCGGGTGTGGGGAGCGCAAGGAGTGGTACTCTGGCCAGGGGGTCGACCAGTGCACAGCCTGATGATTGGATAGCATCCGAGCTGCCTCGGAGCGATTCCAGCCCTCCTCATCTGCTTCTAGGTCGCTCGGCTTGGACTTTAGCCGGAGCGAATGGCCCGGCCTTTCCTGGACGCCTCGGTTTGTGGCAGTGGCCTGTTGCCCCACCATCTCTCGCCAGTTTCATCCACGAGCGGTCAAGATAGCGCGCGCGCGCACCCGTACGTCTCCAGCCGCGTGTGCCCGCACCTGAAGTGCACTCAGTGGCGTACAAGCGTTCCGGATCCGAAGACTACGCGTGGTCCATGGCAGCCGCTTAGCGTGCCAAGGCCGTCCAGCAGGGGGAGTTAGGCGCCTCCCCGTCTTTAAAGACGAGGCCAACGCACGTTGGTCACTCACTCTCGCGCTCCGCACCACCACCCCCTCCCCACTTGCAAGCACTAGCCCGCGCGCACTTCACCAACCACTCTTCTGTGCGTCTTCTCCTCCCCCCTACCCTGCGCGTCGGCTGCCCACCCGGTAGAGATGGAGGGTGGCACCGCGCGCTACCGCCAGCCGCCATCTGGCGGCCTCTCCGAGTTGTGTGGCGCGTGATTGGCTTCGACCCCGCTCGTACCGGCTTCTACGAACTACGAGGCCAACGACAACCAGCGAGCACAAGTTCAGGCCGCCGCCTGCGTTGCCAACGACGACGTCGCCTTCCTCGGACCCGTACCCGCTGAAGCGCCTGGACGCCGAGGCCCTCCTGGTGCTGCCAGCCGCCGTGCTGTTTCTCCGTGGACGCTGCAAAGCGGGGCACCACCTGTACGCTTCGACCGGCGGCCGGTCTATGCTGTCGCTCTACCAGTTCGGGGGGGGACTGCGTGTGTTGTTGGTGGTGCCGCGTCGGGAGGGTGGGCTAGTGCGCAACACTCTCCGCCCCAGGCCTTACCCACGCAATCGTACTCACGCCAGGTCGACAATCACACGGCGAATGTAGGGACTCTGAGCGGCAACTATGCCCTGGCCCGTCCAGACCGCAGTGGCTGGTCCGTGGCGTCTCAACATGCTGGGCTATCCATCGCGCAGCCGCCGCCGATCGTACAGTCACAGACGTGGACGGCGGCAGATGGCGCGGCATCGTTGGATCTCGGGGCTGGCTCGCAGTGGAGCCGACATGGCGTCGGAAGAGCGTGGGGGCTACCCGTCCCGCAGTTGGCTGGCGGCGCCGAAGCAGGGTCGGAAAAGATGTTTCCGACGCCTTCAAATTGGTCGGGGCCCATGCTTCGCCGCCAATCTGGTGGCCAACCATTTCCGACATCGCTCGTTCCGCCCGCGCCCAATCTACCTCCACCCCCCGAGATTCCTTGTGTCGCCCCCGTCTCACGGGCGGCGTCATATTCCTCGACCCCCCGAAAGAGCTCCGATGTGCTGACGGCGGAAGGCGGGTCCACTGCTGAGATTACCCCGGGGCAACCTCCCTCGTCGACGGCGCTGCGTCCGACGTACTGCGGCACCAGTACGGCCGGTCGCCCACCCTCAACGAGCGGTTCTGTTTCGCTGCCTCCTCCGGCGGGGCCGGCGCTGCCGGTGCCATCGGCTCGGCGGGCTGCACCTGCTCGAAGCCGTGGTCCTGTAGCCCCTCGATCGCGGCGTCAGGCGGCGGCAGCCGACGAACAGCCGTTCGGCGCGGCCGCCGTGGCATCCACAAGGACCATCGAGCCGCTTAAGCGTACAGTTAAGCGCAAGGCCACCCCCAAGGACGGCGATGGCCGGCCACCCAAAGCTGTCGGCAAGGGTTCCCCGTCGGTCGTAACCACGGCAGTGATTCTGATCGAGGCGGTGGACATGAGAAAGATGTCACCCAGCGCCAAAATTGTTGTCGAGGCGGTTCTCACGGCTCTGGCACCCACGTGCGCCAAGCAGGACCGTTTGTCCAACGACGTAGCAGAGCTCAAGGGTGACGTCAAGCTCCTCAAGAAGGGCGCCGACACGCAGGGGCATCTGTGCCAGCGCGTCGCCTCTGACGTTGCTGTCATGAGCACCACAAAGATAGACCTGACAAAGAGCGACGACGGCAGGGCGGCGGCCAAGCCCGCGGCGACGGCCATGGAGATGGCCGTGAATAACGACAAAACGATGGCTGTGTCTCGGCGCTTCTTCAAGCGCTCGTACAAGAAGAACATGGCAAAGACGGAGTCGACTTCCGGCTTCTTTAAGGGCCCCGAGGACACGCTGGAGTTCCTGATTTCGTGCGTCATGGAGTCGCATGAAAAGAGCGAGGAGCAGGCCTTTGGGCACCTGTTGGCCGTCCAGAAGTTCCCCAACCAGGCCAAGGACGACACGCCCGAGTACCGCGTGAGAAAGAGGATCCTCCGGTCGCAGAACCACCTGACGGAAGGGATCAGATCGGCCGTCATGCCGGCCTACCTCAGCGCGGTCGGCATTGACGTATGGAACAATAAAAAGGACGCCCCGGCGCCGACGACGAAGAAGTGCGGGAAGCGTGCAGCCGATAGCCGCAGCAAAACGGCCGGGAGGGCCTCATTGAGGGCCAAGGTGGGCCCGGTGCGCGGCTTGCGGTCTGGCTCCAAGCGGAGGAGCCCCGCGTCGAAGCAGAGCTCGGCGAGCCTGGAGACCCAGAAGAATGGGGGCGACCAGGCGGCGACGCTCGAGAGCCGCGCGATGGCGAACGAGTGGCTGAAGGACGACGCATACGCCCGGTCCGAAAAGGGCTGGGACGCTTTTCTAGCTGGCATGGAGGCGCTGATATATTTCCTTGGTGCCGAGGACCGGTTTGTCGAGCCGTCCAAAGTTGGCGAGGCGCGGTACATCGCCTGCCCCCTCGGCTACCCTGTGCTGGTGGGCGCGTTCGTGCGCTCGTCCTTTGAGAAGGTCGCAGGGAGGCGGCCAATGCGCCCCAGCGGCACCACGGAGGGTTTCTACAAGGACTACGTCTAGGTGTTAGCTCGTCAGCACCAATGGCAGCCGAAGAGTGGTGGGGTCGTGCGGGGCATGAAGCTGACGGACGGAACGGACCCCAAGCGGGCCAAGATCACGTCAACTGCCACGGAGGCGGCTAAGGCCGCTACCGCCAAGATAGAGAACGAGCAGAACAGCGATGAGGAGGCGGATGTCGGCACGATGCCTGGCGTGGTGCTGGCGGCGGTGGTGGCGACAACGGCGGTGGGGTGCAGCGGAGACGAGCGTCGCGGCCACATGATTGGACACGGCGTAGATGTTGCAGCGCCATCGGCGAGCGGGTCGAAGGACATCACCCCTCTCCCGTCGGATGGCGAGCTGGAGGAGGAGGACCTGTATGAAAACGTTCTCCTCATGGGCATCGGTTGCACGGCCTCGGCAGACGAGGCGGACGCGGGGGGCCAGAGCGACGAGCTGGATGACGGAGACGTTGGGGATGGGGGTGGTGCAGCTGACGAGGGGGGCAGTGGGAAGGAGGAAGATACGGACTAAAGCAGTGGGACGGAGTAATCGCACTGAGCTGGGGCGCGTTGGCATGCTTCGGTAGTAGGCTAGTAGGAAGTGACGGAATGGGCCCGCGCTAAGCGGTTGTGGTCGTGCGCGCAGTGATTGTGTGCTATGTCTAGATTGGGGTTTGGATGACACCACGTGGTTCTTTCAGTGGCCGCTCGACGCCGGGTCTCATCTCTCCTCGACCCGTCCCCCAACCACATTTTCTGTGTCCATCCCCATCCAGCGTTGCCCTGCTCCGGTTGGCCGCTCTATTACAGCTGCAAGAGTCAACGATGCGTCGCGGCGTGTTTCGGGCCGACGCGCCCCGGCCACCCCCCCCACTTGCTTCTCTCCCCCGGACGGCCATGCACGGCACGTCAATGAAACCCCCACCCCCTCCCCCACCCTGGCACCCGACGGACGCTGCCGCTACTGGCTGGTCTCTCCACTCTATTCGGGCTTGGACGAGCTCCCGTCTCTCTCCTCCTCTTTCAGGCCGGCATGGCTACTGGCGCCTTCCCCGCGCCCCTCTCCTCTGGAGTAAACACCGCCCCCCCCTCGCCCGGGATGATGACTCCACTCCCTTCCCCGTCGCCTTCAATCCCACTTCCCACGCCATCTAGTGTGTGCCCCACGCTGCGGCGTGGTTTTTTGCACGTTTTTGTTGACTTCCCCCGGTCCCGCCAGCGCGCCGTGCGCGCCGCGGAGGGCGGAACGCAGTGCAGCCGCCGGCGTCTCCGCATGCTGGTCCACGACGGCGGGGAGGGCGCCGAGCTTCCGGATGCGCCCCAGCGATTCGGCGACGCGCACCGCCGCCGCCGCGTGCGCGGCGTTGAGACCGTCCACGCGGGTGGTGGCGGCGGCGGCGGCAGCGATGGCAGCCTCGTCCGCGCCGAGGCGCTCGAGCGTCGACTGTGCGGCGGCGCACGCCGCGTCGATGGCCGCGAGCGCAGCATCGGCTACGGTGGCGCGCTTGGCCTCAGGCGTCGCCGAGGCGGTGGCAGCGGCCAGGACGGACCGCGTCGCCTCCGAGCCCCCGCCGCAGACGCCGGCCTCTTCTTCAACGTCGGCGGCCGCTCCATCGTCGTCAAACGCGTCAGAGGCGGCGTCTTTGTCGTGGCCAGGGTCGTCAGCGGCGGCGCCCGCCCGGGGGGGCTCACCCTCCGCCTCATACTCTTTGTGGCGGACGGCGTCGGTGGCGGCCTCGTCAGCGCTGGGCCCCTGCCGGGCGCCTCGACCCACGGCCGCGGCGCCACTGCCGCCGCTGCCTCCCCGCCGCCGCGGCGTCTGTCGCCGCCCGACCGCCACCGGCTTCGCCTCGGCGGTCATCGCCGCGGCCGCATCAGCGGTGGGCCCCCGCCTGGCGCCCTGACCCCCGGCCACGGCGCCACTGCCGCCGCTGCCTCCCCGCAGCCGCGGCGTCCGCCGCCGCCCGACCGCCACCGGCGTCGCCTCGGCGGCACTCGCCGCGGCCGCGTCAGCGCTGAGCCCCCGCTGGGCGCCCCGACCCGCGGTTGCGGCGCCACTGCCGCCGCTGCGTCCCCGCCGCCGGGGCGTCCGCCGCTGCCCGACCGCCACCGGCGTCGCCTCGGCGCGCTCCGCCGCCGCCCGCAACTCCCGCACGGGCACGCGCAGGTTTCGCAGAAAGTTTCTCTTCCTCGCCGCCGCTTCGGCGGCCAAGTTAGCCACCGCCTCGGCCGCCGCCGTCGCCGCCACGTTGAGTTAAGAGGCCTCCACGTTGCGGCGGGCCGACTCGGCCGCTTCGATGGTGCCGAGCCTCGACACGAGCGGCGCGCAGACCTCCACCACCAGCACATCCTGCGCGCGCGTGCTATCCCGCACCACCACGCAGAAGGCGGCCGCCCGCGGCGGCGGCGGCCGCCGCCGCCGCCTGCGCCGCCGCCTCGGTGAGTGGCAAGTTGGACGCCGCGGGTGTCAACTCCAACGCATCTTTTCTTTCTCTACTTTCGCCATCTTCTGCTTTCGCGTCAAGCGTGGTTGAAAAGAACATGACACACTGAATGCGTCTTTCTACATATCAGCATGTTCACCAGCCGGTACCGGTCCAGGCCAGCCTCAAGAAACGCAGCATCACGGCCTGTAGCGCGGATCAACACGACGCGGCGTAGCTGCAGACAACACGCACAGAACCACGGTGTGCTTCCACCCCCCGAGCCCGCGCGGCCTGTGCACTCAGGACGGGCTTGTTGACTGGTTGGCTGCCAGAATAAATACCAATAAAATGCGACCGATGCTCCACATAACTGCAGAACCACAGTCCACAACATGAGCACAAGTCGGGTAGTTGGAGACGTGCTTTCCGCCGATGGCGTCTGTGTGGCCAGGAAGCTCTGTCCTTGCACGCGATCGCGTCAGACTCACGCGTTCGGCTCCATTGGGGCATTCCCCAAGGCCCGGGTACCATGCACTCACATGATTCGGTTTGTTGATTTCCACGGAGCGGAAAGCATTGAATTGAAGAGTGTGCACCAGTATCCGGCCAAGTAAAAAAAATGGGTTTCATATTTTCATGTCCACCTCAAAAGGTCAGCCCATGCCATTTGAATCCACTCAATCAGTTATCGAGTACGTGGATAATTCTGAATATTTCACCTTGAAAACTACGCAGACCTGCGATTGCAGGATGCAGACATGAGTGGGGCCGGATAGCACATCTTAAAGTTCTGCAAGAGAATCATACCACGTCTTTGCCGGATGATTCAGCGGCTCAGATCACTGACCCGTGGCGAGCGGACATCCTATGGTTAGGCGGATGGCTGAGAAGCCATCAGAGGAGCGATGACAGCCTATTGTTACTACGAGGTCTAGTATTGCTAACCTCCAAAAAATGGCGGTTGCAGAGAGAAGGGAGGCAGAGCCGACGACAGAGCGTAGAAATGAAGTCGGATTGGCTGTTCGACAAGAGACGATCGAACTATTGGCTGAGAGTTGCCACCAGTAATCTCGCAAGCCAATCACCGTGTATTACAAGAGCCACGCAGAGCCATGGCAACCCACAATGAGATTTTCTAAGATTTTTGGGACGCTTGCTTTGGCCTGAAGAGGGCATGGAGAGGGTTCTGGGCCAGACCTGTGATTTCTCATGAGATCGACAAACTTCTTCGGATTTCTTGAGATCCTGATGTGCGTTTCCAGTGCGCAGAGGTACATGGGGAGACTCTGTAAGGAACTCTGATGATTCCTAGCCTTTCCATTGGTCCACGTACGCTGTTGAATGATTGCAACCACTCTGCAACCGCCATTTTTTGGAGGTCAGCAATAACAATAGGCTGAGCATCGGCGACTTATCCGGGAACCATGTGTGTGCATGGTACGGGGGCCTTCCCCAACGCTCTTCAACGAAGGAAAGGGCCTCAACGAAGGCCCTCGTACCATGCACACACATGGTTTAGGCTTTGATTACGGCCGTGATGAAAAGAAGAGGGGCTACTACATATCCGGCCAAATATTTCGAAAGGTCAATCGAGGGGTCTTGTCGGCCAATTGGGGCAGAGGTACAAAACAAAACTTCTTCGAATGTTTGCGTCTCCGCGTGGGCGGGCGGTAGCGTTCTTGCGCCATTCTGAAGGAGGGGAACAGAGCATCTGCATGATTGGCGAGATGACTAATCGATAGATTGATCGAAGTCGCTCGGTGACATTTTCTGTTTGTCCGTTCATAAACGGGGTACTGTAGGTGGGGGGAATGAGCCGCTCGCGACCCCCGGCGCACCACCTCGTCAGGTGGTTGGGGTCCACGATGGCCCGCTGGTTTCCTCACGGGGCGGCGGGGTAGGGGAGGACCTGGCGCGGCCCTGCACCAGACGCGAGAAAAGGAGAAAAACGAGCGGAACACGAAGAATGCATGATGACAGAGAAACAGACAGGATGCCTGCGATAAGCCAGAAAAAGACGGAACACAGAAAGGACAGGGTCACACCTCCGGCTCCACCTCCATATCATCGCCGTAGAAACACAACTCCCCCATCACAACGTCCTCCACCTCGTCCTCCAACACAACGTCCATCTGGACACACTCGCCGTCCTCGTCCCGCACAGTCGCGTCCAGGGCGGCGGGGGGCGACGGCCGCGCGGAAACGAGCGACGGGGTACCCGACGGCTGCTCCCCCCGACCGCTGGACGCCGACACGTCCGCGGGCGGCGACAGCGGCACGGGAATGGGCGCCCGCGCCTCGGGCTCGTCAGCGAGCGGCGAAAGCGGCACCGCCGCCTGCTCGTCGGCGGGCGACGGCGACGGCACCCCCACGGCCGCCCGCACCGCCGCCTGCTCGTCGGAGTGGAGAAGACGGCGTTCGAAAGCAGAGTCTCGCACCCCCCCGACGGGATATGTTCGTGACAAGGGCAGTGGCGACATGGCACAGGTAACGCGGATGGTCGCAGGCAAAGATGAATGTCAATACACATCGTTGGTTGAGACCTTGAGCTAAAGAGATGGAATCAAAGCACGAAGGCACAGAGAAAATGATAAGAGAAAAGGATAAAGTCACAAGAAATAATCAAAGAAAGCTGATAATCTCATTTATTTTGGCCATCCATGCCGTACAGTCATCTGAGGAAGGGTCGGAGCCGGATACGGCCTTCGAACGTTGTGAAACATTCTGTGCGACTTTTCAATCTGGATTATTGGGCTGCAATTAACGGGGCCTTTGTGGCCAGTCGTTAACTAACTCGGGTTAACGATTGGCTGTGAGCGCTTCTTGAGAAGCGACAACAGCCAGTCGTTAACTATTTTGGAGATAACGATTGGACAGGAATCCTCCTCAGCATCCGGGGTCTTGTGTGTGCATGGACGAGGGCCTCAACGAACGCCCCACAGCGCCCAAAAACGCCAAACTAAAAGCAGACGCGTTGGGCCCCAACCTCCAACGGTTCCCCAACGGAAAGGGCATCCGCTGGGCAACTTAGTCAAAGCTGACGTAGATTCGTTTGCGCGGCGACACTCTACGTTGCGTTGATTCGTTTGCGCGGCGACACTATACGTTGCGTTGCTCGTGCAGGCCATACGACCGAATCTCGGGCCGAGGGGGCCCCCGCGCTGTACATATCTCACAAGGGGCGCAGGACGCACCTCGAGTTCTTTCCACCCAATGATGCCACATTCGACTGGTTCCCGTGCAGGCATCTGTGTCGTACGTAGCCTGACAACACGGCCAGAACGGGAGGAGTTCCCGTTCATGCCAGTTGTGCCAGGCTCAGAACCTTCTCGTGGCTCATCGCGAGGTCATGCAAGACTGTGATACTAAATCAAGCCAATGATACCCCTTCAATCCATTGCCAAAACGTAATACGCCCAGCTGGGGGTCCTGCACTAGCGTCCATGAAATTGTTTCTCGCGTTTCGTGCATGTCTTTCTCCTACCTCTTGATTGGAAGTCTCTCTCCCCCCTCCCCCCCCTACGTCCGTGCCCCGCTTCCTGACCCCTATTGCCTACAAGTCTGATGTGGGTGGTGGACGGTACGGTTTCTGTTGCTGTCTTTGTGCCTTTTTCTCGGTACTACCTGCCGGTTGGCTTCCCCACTTGTGATGTCGCCACCGTTGGTACATGCATAGCCATGATGGGTGCACCGTTTCGCTGTTCTCATGCCCGTAGTCCCTCGAGAAATAACATTGAGCTGCATCAGCGGGTAGTGTACAGGGGCCCCCCAACAAGCTGTCATTGTCTAAAGATTATCATATTGCAGTCCTCTCAATTCTGGCCGATCGCAGCAAGAACAACCTGTAGTCCGCACAACTGCTGATTGGCCGAGAGCTCGTGTCCGGCCAAATGGATGGCTGCAGTGCATCTGTTCAGCACAGATGTTCTCGTCGGGATCGGCCAAAATTGGGGAGACTGCAAGAACAGTCGACGCTTGTAAACCAGAGTATTAGGTGTGGGTCTCGCGACCTTCAAAGGTCCAACCCCGAAATTGATTCAGTGCACTGGAACAACGTATGATAGAGGAGTTCCTTTGTTAGCGAAGCTTCTAGTGGGGATCCATTCGCGTTCTCAACGCTCAGGCAGCCACGTTGCATGAAATTGATGGCCCTGCTCGGTTTGATGGTCACCCTCTAGGCCATATTATTGGATCATCCCGCTTGTACGCCCAATCAAGCTTATCCACGTTTCAGGATTTAATGGCTCACGATCGCTGTGGTCCAGAGGGATCATACATGGAAGTGATTACAGATTCCTCCAAGAGCGTGTACGAATGCCTTCGTGGAACCCCTACTGTTTTTCACAAGAAGCCCAGAAATGGTATAGAATTGGTGAAGCAGCTCGCACTGCGCAGGTTTCCAGCTCGTGGGGGGTGGCGCTCCGGCCGGGGTGCGGACACTGTCCAGCTCACTCCCACTTCGGCCGGGAACAGTGCTATGCTGCACAGGCAGCGAGTGCTTCCTTTGTGTCCGACACGAAACAGGAGCGCATGCCGATCCCAGAACGCGTGACCATCATCGCGCTCGCGGAGGAAGGCGGCGACGCGGCAAGACATGGAAAATGCACATTTCCCTCAGCGACGGAGGCGTCGGTGGTGCATCAACCCACCAATTGCTGGATGCTATGGCAGTGAGGGGCACACGACAGAATGTACTGCAGCATTTTTATCGATGTTGAAGAGGACAGAGCACTGTTTACAGTAGGTGTAAAAATGCGCACAGGTGACTGGTAACTTCTTCCAAAATTGTGTGTCTCTGTTCTCACAAAAACTGGAAGCTTCGCTACCTGGTCCCTGCCCTGGGGGACCAACTTGTTGAGGTTTGGGTGGATCCAGCCTCTCTCTACCTTGCCTCTCGCACCATGCGAGCATCTCCACCAATGGAGCCAACCGTCCAACCCAACAGCCACGTGTGCACAACGTGTGGCGCTGTCACTGGCTCTCCAAACGCAGAGCCAAAACTAAGCAGATCACGTCTCAAACTTGGGCTCCCCTCGACGTCTCTGGCGGTGGGCCTCTTTTGTGGAGCACCAGTATTCCCACAGACGCACTACAGAGAATCTCCAGACTGCCAGATCGTCTCGCAACTGTCTGCAAGCCACGGGTCACGCTTTCCATTGGCTTTCGTGGTCCGAACAGGGAACCAGGGGTTGGGCAAACGACTTGGGGCGTCTCCAAACAGGCCTGTTTGGAGTGGCGCTGCCGTTCAAGCTCCAAAAGAAGGGCGATCCCGCGAGGCCACCACGAGATGCATTAAGGGATTAGAAAATGTGAACAGGTCTATTTATGGGCCGTCACACCCTAGTTTTGGAGCGGATCCCAGCCACCAGTGCTCCAACCGTCCAAACGACCAAACGGTGCCACGTTTGGCTGTTTGGACGGTTGGAGCCATTGGTGGAGATGCTCTGCTAGTCCTTTTTCCAGATGCGCCTTGGCGAATATGCAAAACAGCGTCTTGCGAGGCAGTAATTGGAAACTATCCATGCCTGCCAGAAAAAGTGGCAGGTGGGGGGGCTAGGAGGGAAGGATGGCAGGAAGGCCTGTGGTGCACCCACGTGGCTGCTGTGGCCCGGGCGGCTGGAGCCG